>JAEEGJ010004792.1_pt1 | contig 44483 bp, 34 predicted proteins | sample 8958761 | NCBI WGS metagenome assembly JAEEGJ01 (sample SAMN16246546, study PRJNA631951) | gut metagenome | biome: gut microbiome; feature: rumen; material: RS-attached | host: Bos | place: Iran: Karaj | collected 2018-10
CCAAAAGAAATAGTAGTTTTGCAGCCAAAATTAAAAACGGAGTAAGAAACATGAGAAGTACTTTTAACATTCTGTTCTATGTGAACAAGAGTAAGGAGAAGAACGGTGTGGTGCCTGTGATGGGCAGAGTGACAATTAACGGAACTCGGAGCCAGTTCAGTTGTAAGAAGACAATCCCGCTTGACATGTGGGACGTGAATGGCAATTGTGCCAAGGGGCGTAGCAAGGAGGCATTGCAGATTAACCGCGAACTGGATAATATCAAGGCGCAGATCATCAAGCACTATCAGCACCTGTCGGATAGAGAGGCTTTCGTGACGGCAGAGATGGTGCGCAATTACTATCAGGGTTTCGGCAGCGAGTACGAGACGCTGCTGAGTGCTTTCGATAAGGACATCGCCAACCAGAAGAAGCGTGTGGGCAAGGACAGGGCTGCAAGCACACTCTGGGCTATGGAGCGCTCGCGTAAGGATGTGGCAGAGTTCATTCTGTCACACTACCGTCGCACAGATATGTCGATGCTGGAACTGACGCCAGAATTCATCAAGGACTTTGCCGCCTACCTAAGCACTGACCGAGGACTTGCCAATGGAACTATCTGGCAGCGTTGTATGTGGTTGAAAGGTGTTGTATTGAGAGCGCATTACAACGGAAAGATTCCTCGTAACCCTTTCGCGCAGTTCCATATCAGTCCGAACTGCAAGGAAAGGGAGTTTCTGACCGAGGAAGAACTGAAAGCCGTCGTAACCCATGAGTTCGAGGACGACAAGCTCGCCTTCGTGCGTGACATTTTTGTATTCGTGTGCTTCACCGCCCTCTCGTTCATCGACGTGAAGAACCTGACCATGGACAACATTGTGGACATCAACGGCGACAAGTGGATCATCAGCAAGCGACACAAGACCAACATCCCCTTCCAAGTGAAGCTGATGGAAGTTCCCTTGCAGATTATCGACCGCTACAAGCACCTACAGGAAGACAAGCTGGTGTTCGGCAAAATGAACTACTGGTCGATGTGCAAAAAGCTGAAAACGGTGATGAAAGCCTGCGGCATTGAGAAAACCATCTCCTATCATTGTGGACGGCACTCATTTGCAACGTTGGCGCTTTCAAAGGGCATGCCCATCGAGAGCGTGAGCCGGGTATTGGGACACACCAATATCGTGACCACACAGATTTATGCCAAAATCACAAGCCAGAAACTTGACAACGACCTGACAATGCTTGGCAATAAACTCAATGCGTCATTCAAAGGGCTTAAGATGACATAGGTCACAGCCCCCAAAAACTTCAAAGCAGAAAGACGAATGATTAGCGATAGTCTGTCATCCGTCTTTCTGCGTTATAATCTCTCAGCACTCAAACCACAAATTGCTCTTTCTTTTTCCCTATCGTTTATAAGACGGATGATAGCAACTCTCCAGAACTCTTTCCAAATCACTTTCACGATAAAGCACCTTCCCACCTAATAATATATAAGGTAGCACGCCATCATTTCGATATTCCTGTAGCGTTCGTCTGCTGACCTTCAGAATCTGTGCCACCTCTCTGTCTGTCAGATAGCGTTCACCATCCAATAATGGACGATAATTGCCTATCACTTTCTTGTATAGAGCAAGCACCTCCTTCATGTCCTCCAGTGCATTCTTCACGCCAACGTTATGAGGCATTATCAGTTCGTTCATAGGCGGCTCGTTTTGAGGTTATACTTCTTGGCATCCTTATCCCTACCAGCCACAACAGACAGAATCCTTTCCACATCCTCAGGCTTATAGTATACCTTACGGTTAATTTGAGAATAGGCCAACGTCCCGTTATCCCGTAAGGTCTGTAATGTTCTGGGGCTGATGTTCAGCATCTGGCACACGTCTTGGTTGTCAAGCCAATTGCCCAACTTCTTGTCCGTGCCTCTATCTGCCATTGCTCTCATCTGTGCGACAAAGCTGTTGAAACTCGTCAGCAGTTCCTCGAAGGTACTGCGCTCAATTGATACTACTTCCATGTCTTATTTAGTTTTTGTAATTTGCAGGCAAAGGTAAACCATAATCTTCAAATAGGCTCATTCTGAAAATTCCCTATTGTGAAATAACAATTCAAGGAAACAAGACCCTAATGTCCACCGAGCTTGCTCATCAGTAAGCAGACAAGCATCTTTGTGTGGCACTCCACATAAAAGTGCGTATTAGGCTACACCCCTCTAAGGAACATATTTGCGGCATTCATAAACAGGAGCAACTCAAAGACGGGAAAATTGATGCATGCCCACACTATCAACTATAGTGGCTGGCTTCACTCCAATGAGTACAGGCAGAATGCTCTTGGAGATAATGTATCAGCACAAGTGATAATGGACAAGAAGCGAAATCTGTTCTTGCAGATCAATTAGATGCATATTGCGCAATGGTTTAGGGAGCAGTTTGGATTACCTTAAAAAGAGGCTCAAAGGAAGGGAATTAGACTCTAAGCCTATCATTTTTTATCTGAGAAGCATGTATTTTTACTTTTTTCCTACATTTTTAATTATGATTTCGTAGATTTTTATTATATTTGCAGCGTTCTTCGGAACAAAGACATATTGAAACAACGAAGCGTTATGCTTTTCTTGTAATCGGAAACGTGAGAAACTTCCATGAGTCAGCAAGAGAGTGTGGCGGTTCGCGCGTATAGCGTGGACTGGTTACTACCTCTACTGACAAAGGTAATCTCACGACCTCCGATTGAAGAAGTGGCTAATCAGCTCCACGCTTCTAACATAAAAATGCTCTCGTGGTAGCAAAAGGGTAAATAAATCAAAAGCGTATGGGACTATTCAGCAGAAAAAGAAATCCAATTCCTCCATATGACAAATTGGAGGCCGAACAAAGGTATGCTTTATATTACTTGTTAGAATACCTGACAATGAAGGGAGTTCCATTGACTCAAATGTCTTGGGCTTTACAGTACTTGGAGAAAGCTGCTGTCTATTTTGGTATGACAAAAAAACAAATAGATGATTTCAAGCCTTTTTACAATACGTATGAAAAAATAACCCCCTACATAAAGCAAATTAAGAATCGACAGGTCTTGGAATTTATGATTAGCAATTGTTCCAACATCTTCATTTTAATGGATGGCGGAGAAGAGCATAAACATCTAGGAGAACAGGCATACAAATTGTATGAAGAAATTGGTTTTTCATACGAAGAGGTTAGAGCTATAGTTAACAAGTATAGGTACAGAACTGACATTTAAAATAACATTATGAGAGAAGAAAAAGACCCCATCACTTTCCGAGAAGGAGAGTATGATAGCACAAGTCGTTATAGTAAAGATTTCAAATATGCCTATTCGATACCTGAGGATTGTGAAGTATACAGACTAAAAAATGAGTGTATATACCTTGAATTGAAAGGGAGAGAATCAATGTGCTATGAATTGATACTCCCCTCATCCTTCTTTATCTTTGATGTTGGAAGTATACGTTGCCTTCCGTATTTGAGGAAAATAACAGCATATTCAGATTTCGACTTCGCTTTAGATGGTTGTCCTGAATTCGGTGGTGTCACGAGATATTGGAGAGGAACAAGACTACAGGAGATTTGCGTTTTACCTTGGCTCGTTGATAAATATAAGAAGTTATTTGGGTATTGTGAAGGTTTGAGTGAAGCCATTGTAAAAGTTACAGCTATACCAGACAATATTGCATATCAATTAACAATAAAACAAGATAATGGTTTCCGAACAAGTAAGAATGGCAAGACCTTAGTCATAGTAGATAAGGACACAAGAATTCTCGAAATACCTTATAAAATAGAACGAATTGCGGCTACTGCATTTGGCAAAGATAACATTATTGAGAAGGTTGTTATATTAGGAGATTCTGAAGATTATCATAAAGACCGTAGTGGTATATTTGAATTTGACAAAGATGCAGTTAATTCTCTCATCCGCACCAAAACGCTTGTGTTTAAGGGACCTATGCATACTCATTTTTATGATGAGTTCATTGAAAAGTCAAAAATACCAAATCTCGAAGAAGTAATATATCCTCTATGGAATTATAGCCACTTCTGTTTTAGAGGTTCCGAAGCAGAGAATGGAAGACATACTTATGAAGTTAAGGCAGAGAACTTTTCTACCATTGAATTGGTTGAGGAAGATGGGATTATTTATACTAAAGATGGAAAATTTCTTGTTTCTGGTATAGATTGTAAATCAAAATCTGTTCAAATCAAAAACGGGGTAGAAGAAATCTTCCAGTATGCATTCTGCTGCAATAAAGACATAGAAGAAGTGTATATTCCTCGTTCTGTAAAAAAAGTCGGTTCTTGTGCATTCAAATCATGTAAGAATATCAAGAAGATCGTATTCAATTTCAATCAGATTACAAAGGATGCTGAACACGCTTTCTTTACATACTCACGCGAAATCCACTTCTATCTTCCAAGTTCGGATTTTTCATATGTATTAAAAAATCAGTACGAGAGGCTTCACAACAAATTTAGTAGGCAAGGATTAGGTGCTCTAACAGAAAAATTAACAAGCGAAGATTCTAATATTGTAATAGTACATACGCTGCCAGACTATGACGGTGAAATAACAATAGATGAAGAAACGGGATTTGTATATAATGAAAATGGTGATACTTTTGTGGGCATATTAGCAGATAATGCGAAAAATATAAAAACAATCACACTACCCAATCATATTAGAAGTGTATCAAAAGATGCCTTTGATGTATTATCTCTGAAATCCATTGAAGAAATAATCGCCCCGGAAGGTATACAGGTCATAGATATATACGATTCAGCAAAATCGTGTCGAACCTTAAAAACAATAGTAGCAGGGAAAGACAGGATTTCAATTGAAGATGGCGTTGCATATTATAATGGATATAAGGAAATCATTGATGTTTCTAAATCTGTGAAAATTCAAAATTTTGTTTGCAAAGAAGGTGTAGAGATAATTTCTTCTTCAGCATTTGAAGGACATAAGGAATTGGTTACTATACAACTACCTCAAACTATAAAGTACATTTCAGACAGAGCATTTGCAAATACAGGAATCTCAAAAATTACTTTTCCTGCATCATTGACCCGAATTGGCAAGGAAGCTTTTTCAAATTGCAAGTTATCAGCTGTCATTTTTGAAGGACAGATTGCTGATGGAGCCAATGCTTTTGATTATGCAGATTTCGATCCTTCTGCTTATATAAAAGTTCAGAAGATATATAAAGAGTCATTCATTAGCAAATACCCCAAACTGAAAAGTATTGTTAAGACCCCATTGCCCAAATGGTTAAGTTGGCTGGAGTAAAAAAACTATTAATAACACACTTATCTTAGTGTTTAAAACATTTATTTAGGATGCCACGTTTTTGATTACGTGGCATCCTAAATAAATTACAATATTTGCAAGGCCTTAAATAAACCTCTATGTACAACAATATTCTCATTAAAGTTGAACCTTGCCTCTGGATTTGTATACCTAAAGAATGAAATTGTCCGATTTTTAGGCCTATTGCCAATAACGCTAAAATCAAAGAGTAATTGAAGGACATAATCTACATTCCCATTTTTAATTGTTTCTTTTTTATAATATTGGATATAAGTATCCTTAAACTCTTTAATTGTGAAGTTCCATTTTCGTATTTGAGATATAATAGAGAATATAACTAAGATATCAGGCAATTGTGCGTGTATTTCGTCTACAATTTCTTCTTTTAGATAATTTGAGAATCCTTTATCTACGCGTTTTACTGTTTGTGCAGTTATCTTTGTTTCTCCATTTTCAATAGTATTCTCAGCGCATACCTGTAAATACTTTATATAATCTCTTGGCCTTAATTGTGTGCTAAGAGTAATATAATGAAACAGGTCTGTTTTCTTTTTGGAATTACCGCCTAAATTAATTGTTTGTCCAGTAAAAATTGTGCTCCAAGCTTTTTCAAATGGCAGGACATCCCCATTAGGGTCTATAGCTTTCGAAATACGATAAGCTAACATTGATTTAAGTTTCTGCTCATCCCATTCAAGGGCTATTTTAAAATCACCCCATTTGTTTTTGTCTGTATCTTTGATGAGCAAATAAATATCATCCCTTAAAAAAACTACAGGGCAGACTATATGCCTCTTTTCCCTAAATATTGATTTGATGTCTTGAACTGCTTTAAAAAGGCTTGTAATCAAATATACATACTGTGAACGTTCCTCCGTTGTTTCAAAGTCACGATAATCCTCATCAAGTTCATCAAAAATAACGTAATAGTTAGAGTCATCGATATAATTCTCGATGATGTCTTCTAAAATATTCGTTTTTTCAATCCAAGAGAGACTCTCAAATTTTGATATTTTATCAACTTTTATATTCCCTCCTGAGCCCAATATTTGTGCGCCAAACTCTTTTGTAGTCCAACTATCTATCAGACGAGAAAGAGATTTTATTGTTGTTGGCGGATATAGTTTTTCTAACAGGGTTCTTAACTCACCATCAATTCCCTGATTTTTAACCATTAGGCGACATATGCATGAATAAATAATATACTTCCAAATCGTGATATACTGGTTGGGCTTAGTGTATTTCCCGTTTTGTAAGGCATACAGCTCATTGAAAGGGAAATTCTTGAATGACAGCTGCTCTGTAAAAATTTTATATCCTGTTGACGCATTCTCATTACAGAGGTTTAAGATATATTGGCTAATTGCAGACTTACCACTCCCTTTTCTACCCACAACATAAAATTTTTCACCACTAAGAACTTTTGCGGCTTCTTTTACATGAAAGAAATAACGCATATTATCTTCCTGCTTAGCTTCCAGCTTCCATTTTTCTGATATTTCCGATAAAACACTCATATAATTACAATTTTAATAGTTTTCTATTATTATCCTCCAATACGTGCATTTGCTGAATAGCAATCTGATTGAGTTTCACAAGTCTCTCACCTTGTGGCACACCATCATTGATAAGCACGGCATTGATGTTCTCCATATTCGACAAGCATATCAATTCATTAATGGTGGCATAATCACGGATATTTCCTTTCAATTCAGGATTTGCCTCTCTCCATTGTTTGGCAGTCATTCCGAACATAGCCACGTTCAGCACATCTGCCTCTTCTGCATAAATGATACTGGCCTGTGCAGCGGTTATTTCTTCAGGTATCAGATGGCTTTTGATGGCATCGGTATGAATATGGTAGTTAATCTTGGATAGTTCTCTCTTTGCCGTCCAGCCCAACATTTTCTGCTCTTCGGCTTTTAGTCGTTGGTATTCCTTGACCAACAGCAACTGGAACTTAGGACTTATCCACATGCCAAAGTGGTAGGCAATATCGCGATGCGCATAAGTACCACCATAGCGTCCCGCCTTGGAGAAAACACCAATGGCTCTAGTCTTTTCGATCCATGTCTTGACTGACAGAACGAAGTTGTTGCTGCCCGCCATGTTTCTAAATGTACCGAATTCGGTACAATTAAAATTGGGATTGTAGAGCATTTCCCATTCACCAAGGTACTCAATCGTGCTTTTCAGACTGAGCCAACGGAAGATGATGTGCTCCTGCAACTGACTACGAGCCATATCGGTCAGTGAAATGTAATCATCGTCATTATGAGAAACGATGGTTATCTCCGTATTCTGGACGTTAATCTTTGCCATATGTGATCTATCTGTTATGAATTATGTGTGCAAAGGTAGTAAAATAAATCGAAACATAAGAATAATCAGCATATTATTTCGATAGAAGGACGTAACCTAATACACACTTTGGGGAAAAGTGCCATGGATCAAGCAGCATGAGGACATTGTCATACCTGAAAGCACTATATTGAATCCACATCGGAGAAGATGGTCGATAAGCAGTCGATTAAGGAGAAAATGGTAGATAAATGGTCAATAAAGCCCTCTTTAGCAGAGAAACTGGTCGATATTCTGGAATTTGTGGTCGATAAAGACGAATTCACCACAGAACAAATAGTCAGTAACTTTGGCTTTAACGCCACTACTGAAACACGATGGATCTAGCATTATTCTTCATCCTCTTCCATCCGGCAGATCTTGTGCGTTTCTTTACGGGCTTCGCGCCAGCGGGGGAAATACTTATCCATGAGGGCATGGAAGCGGGCGTTATGGCTGGGTTCTAAGAGGTGGCAGAGTTCATGAACCACCACATGTTCGACGCACCATTCCGGCAACAGCAGGACGTAGGCCGAGATGCAGATGCTGCGGTCGCGGACGTTACACTGGCCCCAGCGTGAGATGGTGGGCTTGTAATAGACTCTGCTCGGCTTTACACCCATCTCCTTAGCATGCCGTTCTACCATCGGCTCCACCAGTGCTTTCAACCGCTTCAGTGCTTCATCGGCTTGGGCGCGAGTGGCCAGTGGCAGTTTATTGAAGAACTCTGCCCGCTGCTTCTGACGCTCATGGGTCTTCTTCCTCGCCTGGTCAATCCACTCGTGGTGCTCCTCGATGAACGCCATTACCTTTTCGCGTGGCATCCCGATGGGTGCCGACACATGCACATCGCCGTTCTTCACGATGCGCATCGACAACCGGCTCGTCCGCCTGTATGTCACTTGTATCGCCAAATCTTACCTTATTTCTCTTCGATGTTGATCTTGGGTATGCGACCGTCCTTCATACGCTGAAACTCGCGGAAGGCGGTGGTGCGACGGAAACCGTTGCCGCCAGAGGGGATGCCGTCGTGATAGAAGAGGTATGACTTACCCTTGAAGTCGATGGTGCCGCCGTGGATGGTGAATGAGCCTGGCGACTCGTCGGTGATACGGCCTTCGTAGTGCCACGGGCCGTGAATGCTCTTCGAAGTCGAGTAGGCCCAGTGCTCAGGTACGCCACCAGCGGCATACTCCAGGAAGTAGGTGTCGCCAATCTTATAGATCCACGGGGCTTCCTCAAAGCCGGTCTTCATCACCTTCTTGTGCAGCTGGTAGTCCATCTTCAAACATTTTGGTCCGAACTGTGCCTCGTCGTCCAGCATGGGGCGCATATCGCAGATACCGTTGTTGGCAAAGCTGGTGTCGATGCTGATCATGTCTTCGTTCAACTTGGCATACCAGCAGCCGTTGTTGCCCCAGAAGAGCCAAGCCTGTCCGTCGTCGTCGATAAACACCGTGGGATCGATGAAGCCCCAGTCACCAGGGATGAGCGGTTTTCCGATGGGGTCAGCCCAAGGTCCTTCCGGACGGTCGGCTACGGCTACGCCGATGCCGTGGAGGTGCTTGGTGGTGTCCTCTGCAGCCACGTACCAGTACCACTTACCGTTGCGCTCGATGGCCTGCGAGGCCCAGGCATTGTCGCCCTGCTTGGCCCACTTGAAGTTGGCGGTGGTCAATACGATACCGTGATCCGTCCAGTGCTCCATGTCGGTAGTGGAAAACAGCTGCCAGTCGGGCATACGGAAATACGTTGCCGTGTCCAGGTCGTGACCTGTGAACACGTAGAGGCGGTCGCCTGATACCACAGGAGCTGGGTCGGGGTTGTACATGCGGTTGTTCACGCGCTTTTGTGCTTGCAATGTGATGGCCAACATCAGTGTGAAGGCTGCGAGAATAATTCTTTTCATAACAGTTCTACATTTGATTCTGGTGCAAAGGTACGAATAAAATGAGAAAAGAGAAATGAGAAATGATAAATTTTGCGCGGCGGCAGCAAATTTCTCACTCTTCACTCTTCACTTTTCACTTTTTTATCGTACCTTTGCAGCCGTGAAAGCAATACGGAGACAACTATCAGCATGCATTTTGTTGGCAGTATTCCTGCCGATGCTGATATTCTCGTCGCTTCATATTCACGAAATCCCACAGACGACTGATACAGAATGCAGTGACTGCGTGCACCATAATTGTCACGGCCATCTGACGGCTATGGCAACTTGGGTGCATGACTGCGTGCTGTGCCAATTTCTCACATTGTCGATGCTGTCAGCCGTTATGCTGGCTGTCACGGTATATGTCCATGTATGTAAGAAATATCACGCCCAGCCTTTATGCGGCTGTCATACTGCCTGCTGTGGCGCCATCGTTACCCGGGGACCTCCGTCAGTCTGATTTCCCCCAGACTTTTACATACATCATTTATATACATCTTTTTAATTGAATCACAGAATGAAAATCAAATGCATTCTGCTGTTGCTGTGTATATGCACGGCAGTAGCAGCCCAAGATAGTTTAAGACATCATCATGCGGAGGACTCGACGGATGTGTTCTTCCGCCATTTGCAACTGAATGAACTGACGGTAACGGGTGTGACGGGCGATACAAAACTGAAAAATTCCACAGCGCCCGTATCTATCATCTCACCCCAGGTATTACGGGCCACGGCCTCGACAAATATCATCGATGCCATCGCCCACCAGCCCGGCGTCAGCCAGCTGACTACGGGTGGCAGCATCTCGAAACCCATCATCCGCGGACTGGGCTACAACCGTGTGGTGGTGATGAGCGAAGGTGTGCGACAGGAAGGCCAGCAGTGGGGTGATGAACACGGAGTGGAGGTTGATGGCAGTTGCGTCGGTTCGGTGGAGATATTGAAGGGTCCCGCCTCGCTGATGTACGGATCGGATGCGATGGCTGGTGTGGTCATCCTACATCCGCAACCTACACTGGCCGAGGGAGAGTTAAAGGGTAATGTCAGTACGGAATACCAGACCAACAACGGCCTCTTCCGCTATTCGCTGCAGATGGCGGGTAACCAAAAGGGTTTCGTGTGGGACGCCCGCTACAGCGACAAGATGGCTCACGCTTATAAGAATAAGTACGATGACTATGTGCCTGGCTCGCAGTTCCGTGAACGTGCCGGGCGCCTGATGTTGGGTGTCAATAAGGCGTGGGGACACTCACGACTCGTGTGGACGGCCTATCACCTGACGCCGAGTATCGTGGAGGGTGAGCGTAATCCAGAGACAGGAGAACTGGAACATGAAGAAGGTTGGACGGGATGTCAATACGCTAAGTCGCTGCCTTTCCAGCAGGTGAAGCACTATAAAGCCGTGTGGGATAACTCGCTGAGTCTCTCATCAGGCTATCTGAAAGCCATCATCGGCTATCAGCAGAACCGCCGTCAGGAGTTCGAGGAGAGCGAGGATGAATACGAATTATACTTCAAACTGCACACGCTGACCTACGATCTGCGTTACATCACCAACGAGTGGAACGGTTGGAAACTCTCAACGGGCATCGGCGGTATGTATCAGAAATCAGTCAATGAGGGCGAGGAATACCTGATTCCAGACTACCGACTCTTTGATTTCGGCCTCTATGCCACAGCCACGAAAGCCTTTGGCGACCGTTGGACACTCAGCGGAGGTCTGCGTTATGACCACAGAAGGCTGCATGGGGATATGATGCCCCCTAAGTTAGGGGGCGACAGGGGTCTGAACAATGGCGCGACTTCAGACCCCCTACCCCCTAACTTAGGGGGTTCGTTTACCCGTCATTTCAATGGAGTGACGGGCAGCATTGGCGCCGTTTGCAATATCAACGATCACTTCAATCTGCGCCTTAACCTCGCCCGTGGTTTCCGAACCCCCAATATGAGTGAGTTGGCATCGAATGGCGTGCATGAGGGCTCTCTCCGCTATGAGTTAGGCAACCAGCAGCTTAAGGCGGAATACAGTCTGCAGGCCGACCTCGGACTCGACTTTACCTCACGTTATGTCTCTGCACAATTGGCACTCTTTGCCAACCGCATCGACAATTATATTTTTATAAGAGGTGAGGGGCAAGAGGTAAGAGGTGAGAGAATAGACTATCCTGTCTATGTCTATACGCAGGACGATGCCCGACTGCTGGGCTTCGAGGCCGGTGTGGACTTCCATCCTGTCCATTCCGTTCATTTCTCCAACTCCTTCTCGTATGTAGATGCCCAGCTGTTGCACGCTGATGCTGATACGAAATACCTCCCCTTTACGCCTGCACCCAAATGGTCTTCTGAGTTGAAGTGGGAACTCTTTCACCATTCGCATACCACCGTCAATCACCATCATACGACGGATGCCGCCCACCGCTCTCCCCTTAACAACCTCTACATCGCCGTCGGTCTTGACTGCTATCTGAAGCAGACGCACATTTACTGTGCTGACGACACAGAAACCGAGACGCCCGGCTATGCCCTGCTCTCACTCTCGGCAGGAACGGATATCCAGGTGAAGGGCAAGAAAATCGCAGAATTCTACATCACCGCCGACAACTTGTTGAATAAGGCCTACCAGAACCACCTGAGCCGATTGAAATATACCGATGTGAACGTCGTCACAGGCTGTCGTGGTGTCTATAACATGGGGCGCAACATCACGTTCAAGGTTGTGATAGGAATCAACTAATTGTTAATATTGGTTGCGAATTTGGTTTTTTACTCGCTTATTCGTATCTTTGCAGTTGATATGGGAAAGATCATAGTAGCAGGGATAGGACCTGGCAGTAAAGAGGACATCACGCCTGCCGTATTGGAAGCAGTGCGGGAGGCGGATGCGATAGTTGGATATAAGTATTATTTCCAATTTATCGAGGCTTATGTGAAGGAAGGTTGTGAGTGCATCGACACAGGTATGAAGAAAGAACGTGAGCGGGCTGAACAGGCGTTCTTGTTGGCAGAACAGGGGAAGACCGTTGTAGTGATTTCCTCTGGCGATGCTGGGCTATACGGTATGGCGCCGCTTATCTACGAAATGCGGGAAGAGCGACGAATTACAAATTCGTCGCAACATTCTGTAGGTGTTTCGTCGCAACCACTCATAGAAGTGGAGGTATTGCCAGGCATCTCGGCTTTCCAAAAGGCTGCCTCATTGCTGGGAGCTCCCATCGGCCATGATATGTGCATCATCTCCTTGTCAGACCTGATGACTCCCTGGGAGGTGATCGAACGCCGCATCAAGGCAGCTGCCGTGGGAGATTTCGTCACAGCCGTCTATAACCCTAAGTCACATGGCCGTTATTGGCAACTCTATCGCTTGCAGGAATTGTTCTTGAAGTATCGCTCTGAAGATACCCCCGTAGGCTATGTCCGTCAGGCAGGACGTGAGGAGCAGGAGGTGAAGGTCACAACCCTTGCCGATTTCGACCCAGAGGATGTGGATATGTTTACGGTCATCCTCATTGGTAATTCTCAGTCGTATATAAGTCTCACCCCCGACCCCTCTCCGAAGGGCGAGGGGCGTAAGATGTTCATCACCCCACGCGGATACTACAGAAGTGAAAAGTGTGAAGTGAAAAGTGAAAAGTTAGGGGCATCTATCATGATAGAGTCGTTCCGTACCATCGCGGGAGAACTTCATAAGAAAGATTACCCTCTCGACCATAAATGGGCTTTGCTGCATGCAATCCACACCACTGCCGACTTCGATATGGAGAACATTCTCTATACTGATCCGAAGGCTGTGGAGGCACTATATAATAAGGTAAAGGACGGCACGCTGAAAACCATCGTGACAGATGTGACGATGGTGACGAGTGGCATCCGCAAGGGAGCCTTGCAGCGTCTGGGCATCGAGGCGAAGTGTTATCTTTCTGACCCTCGTGTGGCAGAACTCACCAAACTCCCCTCCTTTGGGGAGGGGCTGGGGGAGGGCCTTACCCGTACTCAGGCTGGCATCCGTCTCGCTGTCGAGGAGCATCCTGATGCCCTCTTTGCCTTTGGCAACGCCCCCACGGCGCTGATGGAACTTTGCGAACTGATCCGTAAGGGCAAGGCTCATCCTGCTGGTATCATCGCTGCACCTGTGGGCTTTGTGCATGTCAGGGAATCGAAGCATATGGTGAAGCCCTTCAAAGACATCCCTAAGATTATTGTTGAGGGAAGGAAGGGAGGCTCAAACCTGGCGGCCACTCTCTGCAATGCCATTCTCACCTTCGATGATGCAGAGCAACTCAAACCAGGTCGTGACTTATAGACAGAAGGACAGGTTTTTAGACAGAAGAACATAAGGACATATTTTTATGCGGTTTATTGTCATAGGAATAACGGACAACCCAAAGCCTTGGTTTCCGCCTGAGGTGTTGGAGGTCATCAAGAACGGAAAGGTGTTCTCTGGTGGCAAGCGGCATCATGAGATTGTAGCGCCGTTGTTGCCTGCCGATGCCCAATGGATTGATATCACCATTCCCCTCGATGCTGTCTTCGAGCAATTTAAAATCGTAAATTGTAAATCAGTAAATCGTAAATCCATCATCGTCTTCGCCAGTGGCGATCCGCTGTTCTTCGGCTTTGCCAATACCATCAAGCGAAAGCTGCCAGAGGCTGAGATCGTGGTCTATCCCACGTTCAACTCCTTGCAGATGCTGGCTCATCGTCTCGTGATGCCCTATCACGATATGCGCATTGTCTCACTGACGGGCCGTCCTTGGCATGAGTTTGACAAAGCACTCATCGAGGGGGCCGAAAAGATCGGCATCCTGACAGACCGCGAACATACGCCCTCTGCCATCGCCCAGCGGATGCTCGACTATGGCTATACCTATTATAATATGTCCGTTGGTGAGCATTTGGGTAATCCGACACTCGAAAAGGTCAGTACTCTCACCCTCGAAGAAGCGGCACATCGTGACTTCTCCATACCCAACTGTATCATTTTGGCACGGATTACACGGATTAACACGGATTTAAATTCAAAGACAGAGAATAAAAGCAGTGTAAATCCGTGTAATCCGTGCCTAAGAAAAAGATTCGGCATTCCTGACGCCGCGTTCGTGTTACTCGACGGTCGTGAGAAGATGATCACCAAGATGCCCATCCGTCTGCTCACGCTCCAAGCCCTTGAACTTCCTAAGAAACATGTTTTCTGGGATATCGGCTTTTGCACAGGCAGCGTATCCATCGAGGCCCGCCTACAATTCCCTCATCTCACGATCTGCGCCTTCGAGATCCGTCCTGAGTGCGAGGCCATCATCCAGGAGAATGCCCGTCGCTTTGGGAGCCCAGGCATCGACGTCCATATCGGCGATTTCCTTGTAACGGACATCTCCGCACTCCCTCGTCCTGATGCCGTCTTCATCGGAGGTCATGGTGGTCGTCTGAAAGATATCATGGCGAAAGTCCTCTCCGTTCTTTCTCCTGATAGCATCATTGTCTTCAACAGCGTGGTTGCACCAAAGGTCACCACAGACAGCCGTCAGCTTTGGGATGAGGCATGTGCCGAATTGGGACTACAGCAAGATCCGCCAACAAGAATACAACTCAACGATAATCATCCAATAACTATATTGAAATGCAGAAGATAGCGATTATACAGATCAGTGAGGAGGGCAAGAACATCGCCCGTCTCATTCAGAGTCAAGTGTTTGCCCAGAAGAACGAGGCAGAGATCATCAGCCGTGTGAACGTTGGTAAGCGCTGGAAGGATTTCGATGCGTTTGTGTTCGTTGGGGCGATGGGTATCTGTGTGAGGACCATAGCGCCATATATCAAGGATAAGCACGAAGACCCCGCTGTGGTGTGTGTTGACAGTTTGGGTCTGAATGCTATCTCTGTGCTTAGCGGTCATGTAGGAGGAGCGAACGACTTGGCAAGAGATATTGCTGCGATGATCGGTGCCCGTGAAGTCATTACCACCCAAAGCGACAATGCAGGCCTGTGGCAACTGGATATGCTTGAGGCGAGGTTTGATTGGCCCATCGCCAGTTTCGTGGATGAAATGAACCAATGCATCTTTGCCTTCGTCAATCGTGAACCAACGGCCTTGTTGATGGAAGTTCGCGATGAGGGAACAGACTATTTGGAAGCCACGAAGCCTAATCACGTAACTATCATCGACGATATCAACGAGGCTGATCCCAATAAATACAGCCTGCTCATCATGGTGACACCTTTTAGTCGCCATGCGCCAGATGGTATGCTTGAACTCCATTTCGTGCCGATGGTGGGAACGATAGGCTTTGGACTGGCGCACCATCCTGAGGATTACGAGGCTATCTACGACGAGATAGATGAGGCCTTTGCCAATAGAGGCATCCTGCCCTGTTCACATAAGTATTGTACGATTGATGTGAAAGAAGACGAAGAGTTCTGCGCGATGCTTGAAGATGAATACGACGAGGAGGTGGTGTTCTTTACAGCCGAAGAACTCTCACAAGTCGACGTTCCCAATCCGAGTGCAACCGTTGAGAACTATGTGGGTACACCCAGTGTTTGTGAGGCGGCTGCCATCTTAGGTTCCAATCATGGCAAACTGATTATTCCCAAGGTGAAGGGCAAGAACTGGACGGCAGCTTTGGCTATCGACTATAATCATCTGCGTCTGAAGGCAGGTCATATAGAGATTGTGGGCGCAGGGCCTGGCGATCCAGACTTGGTGTCTGTGCGTGGTCGTAAGATGTTGGAGAAGGCAGACCTTATCTTATATGCAGGCTCTTTGGTGCCTAAGGCTTTGACAGAATGTCACAAGCCAGGTGCCGTCGTTCGCTCTTCTGCTGATATGAACCTTGAAGAACAATGCGAACTGATGAAGAAGCACTACGACAAGGGACATTTCATCGTTCGTCTGCATACGGGCGATCCTTGTATCTTTGGTGCTATCCAGGAACAGATGGCATTCTTCGACCAGAACGGTATGGACTATCATATCACCCCAGGCATCAGTTCTTTCCTCGCAGCAGCCGCAGAACTGCAGAGTCAGTTTACGATTCCTGAGCGTTGTCAGACCATCATCCTGACTCGTGGTGAGGGACGGACGCCGATGCCTGAGAAAGAGCAGTTGCATCTATTGGCCAAGAGTCAGAGTACAATGTGCATCTTCCTGTCGGCAGCCATTGTCGACGATGTGCAGCGCGAACTCTTGCAAGAATACCCTGAGGATACGCCCGTTGCCGCCTGTTACCATCTAACGTGGCCAGACCAGAAGATCTATCGTGGCAAGTTGAAAGACCTTGCGAAGATCGTCCACGATAATAAACTCACGCTGACCACGATGCTTGTGGTGGGTGAGGCCATCGACAACCGTCAGGGTCTCTCGGAGCTCTATAACAAGCACTTTACCCATCTGTTCAGACAAGGCGAAGATCCATCATGATACTCGTATTCGGAGGAACGACAGAGGGCCGCAAGGCTGTGGAGGTATTGGAGGAGGCAGGCTCACCTTTCTTCTATAGTACGAAGACAGGTGAACAAGACCTGACGCTGCAGCATGGTACCCGTATCGACGGAGCGATGGATGCTGAGACGATGAGGGTCTTCATTAGCCAGCACGACATCCGTCTCATCGTGGATGCAGCTCATCCGTTTGCTTCAACGCTCCACCAGACGATAGCTGCCGTTTCCGAAGATTGTCAGATTCCCTTCATCCGTTACGAACGGATCTATCCGCCTCGTGACCCAGACATCACGTGGATTGACGACTACTCACAAATCCCTGATGACATCCACTCGCTCTTGGCCACTACAGGCGTTCAGAGCATCAGTCGCCTCAAGTTTCTGGAGGATAGAGGAGTTCGGGTGTATTATCGCATACTGCCTCGTGAGTCGTCTATAGCTTTAGCAAAAGAACAAGGGGCAACGCCAGAGCAACTCTGCTATTACGAGGACAGTAGTGTGATAGATATCGATGCTGAGGCCATCTTGCTCAAAGAGAGTGGTGAGACTGGCGGTTTCAGCGAGAAGGTGGCTGCAGCCCGTGCCAAGGGCATGCGTATCATTGCACTCAAACGTCCGGACTTGACACAGGGGAACTGTGTCAATGGGCCTTATGGCCTGCGGAGGGCTGTGGAGCATCTGCTGCCGGAGTTCTATCCCCTGCATAGTGGACTGACGACGGGAACTTGTGCCACAGCGGCAGCCGTTGCAGCGACTATACGGTTGGCGAAAGGCGAAACTCCCAAAGAGGTGCCTGTTATCCTCCCTAATGGTGAGACGATCCATGTGCCAGTGACCTATGGCGATGATTATGTCTCCTGTTTCAAGGAAGCTGGCGATGATCCTGACATCACCAACGGCATAGAGGTGAGGGCGAAGGTAATTGCATCGGACAAACACGGACAGACACAGAATAATTCTTCCAGAGAAGAAAACGAAGTCCGAGATTGTCCGAGTCAGTCTGTGGCAATATATGGTGGTGAGGGTGTGGGAACCATTACTTTGCCTGGCTTTGACTATCCTCCAGGCTCTCCTGCCATCAACAAGGCCCCTCGCGAGATGATCCGCTACAATCTGGAAAATCTTTGTACCTCTGTGTCTCTGTGTTTAAAAAACATTTCCGTCACTATTTCCGTCCCCAACGGAGCAGAAATCGCCAAGAAAACCTTTAATCCCCGTCTGGGCATTGAGGGCGGCATCTCGATTATTGGCGTTTCTGGCATCGTGAAGCCATTTTCTGAGGAAGCCTTCATCGACAGCATTCGCAAATGTATGACGATAGCCCAGGCCAGCGGTACAGACCGTGTGGTGATCAATAGTGGTGGCAAGAGCGAGCGCTTTGTGAAGGCTCTCTATCCAGATTTGCCTCGTCAGGCGTTTGTGGAATATGGCAACTATATTGGAGAGACATTGAAGATGGCCCACGAACTCCAATTCAAGAATGTCACTCTTGGTGTGATGCTGGGCAAGGCCGTCAAACTGGCAGCAGGCCATCTCGACACCCACAGCCGAAAGACCACGATGGATCTCGACTTCATTCAGCAGATGCTCCAGGAATCAGGAATCTCCATCGACATCAGCGACATCACGTTGGCACGAGAATTATGGACTCGTCTGCAAGTTGGAGGGGATGTTGGAGCGAATTTGAAATTCGCGACTCACGAGATGCGAATTTCAAATTCGCATCAACAGCAGGGGAATGCTGTTGACCGTTTTGCCCATACCGTTATCCGCCATTGTGCTGAACATTGCAACCCTCTTTTACCCAACGGCAAACTCACGATATTACTGATTGATGACAACGGAAAGATTTTCTCGACAACAAATTAAAAATTTATATGCGCTACAAAGACTTATTTATTGACTTCGACGATACGCTCTACGATACTTACGGCAATGCCGTGATTGCCTTGCAGGAGACCTATGACGCATTTCATCTTGATCGTTATTTCGACAGTCCCCAGACGTTCTACGATGCCTATTGGGCTACGAATATCGACCTGTGGTCGCGCTATTCGAAAGGAGAAATAGACCGCCCGTTCCTCATCGTGGAGCGTTTCCGTCGTCCTCTGAGTGTGGGCAAAGGACTTGATGTCACCAAAGAATTGTGTCTGGAGATGAGTGATAAGTTTCTCGATTTCTGTTCATCTAAGTCTGGAGTGGTGGATGGTGCTCATGAGTTGATGGACTATCTGAAACAGAAAGGCTATCGGATGCACATGACGAGCAACGGTTTCCACGAGGTACAATACAAGAAACTCGCTGCCTGCGGACTCCGTGATTACTTCGATACCATCATTCTCAGCGAAGATGCTGGCGTCAACAAACCCTCGCCTCTCTACTTCGACTATGCCCTCAAGACGTCAGGCGCCAGTCGCGAAACGACTTTGATGATTGGCGACAATCTGCAAACGGATATCCTTGGTGCCCTCAACGCTGGCCTCGATGCAATGCTCGTCAATCGTTGGAACATCGACAAAGCAGAAATCCCGGACACCGTTACCTTTGTAATGGACAACCTGCGGGATGTCATGAATATTCTGTGATACGATGATGAAGTTTAACACGAATTCTTGCGTCCCGTTGGTAGCAAGCGGCAAAGCCGAGCGACCATCAATGGCCATGAATGATCATTAATAATTTTTGAATAATTCATGTTCAATTCATGGTAATTCGTGTTTTTATTCTCCTACTTCATCTTTTCGTCTGCGGAAGAGCACCATTGCAATGACGGGAGCACCCACAAGGGCTGTGACGCTGTTGACAGGTAGGGCGCCCTCGAAGCCTGGCATACGGGCGATGAGATTGCAAAGCAGCGCCAAGGCTGCACCGCATAAGGCTGTAGCCGGCATCAGGATGCGATGGTCGGAAGTACGGAAGATGGCACGGGCCAGATGGGGAACCGCCAGACCAATGAACATGATAGGACCGCAATAGGCTGTGACGATGGCCACGAGAACACCGCTGGAGACAATCACCAGCATACGACTGCGACGGATATTCAAGCCGAGGTTTGCTGCATAACGGTCGCCCAACAAAAGAAGGTTCATAGGTTTCACCAACAGGTAGGCCATTGGCAGCAGGATGCACATCAATACGATAAACAGCACCATCTCATCCCCAGAGACACGAGAGAACGATCCCAGTCCCCACACCACGAAGGCCTTCACATCCTCCTCTGGCGACAGGAACTTCAACACGCCGATGATGGCATTGGCGAGATAGCCGATCATCACACCTATTATTAATAAGGTGACGTTGCCCTTCACCTTCTGTGCTATCCACACAATCAGCATCATCACCGCCAAAGCACCAACGATAGCCGCCACACTCATCGCCGCATCACCCAGATACCCTAAACGACTCAATGCCACACCGCCTATCCTTCCAGACAGCAGTACCACAAAAGCTACACCAAGGGCGGAACCATTCGAAATACCCAAGACCGAAGGGCCTGCTAGAGGATTACGAAATACCGTCTGCATCTGCAATCCGCTAACTGCCAGACCTGCACCAGCCATAATAGCCGTTAGGGCCTGAGGCAGTCGTGACTTCCAGATGATGTTTGTCCAAATCTCATTGCCCTCAGCACCAATGAGGATTCGGCAGACATCCGCCACAGGTATCTTCACGGATCCCAACAGCAGATTGACAATCGCCAGGACGGCGATAGCAACAAGTAGGACGATGAATTTTGATACTCTCATATTTCCTTTTTCTTTCCACAACGAATTAAAACGAATTTCACGAATTGGACGAATTATTTTTTATTATTTCACGAATTGATTATGAATTCGTGTCATTCGTTTTAATTCGTTGTTTCTTTATTTCTCTAATAATTTGTAGTATTTCGGTTTGTAATCCGGTTCGACCAGTTCTGGGTGGAAGATGGCTACGAAGTCTTTCAGCAGTACATCTGGCTGTACGGGCGAGATCTCGTAGTAGGGTTGCTGCTTCATGTTACAGTAGATCACCTTTTGTTCCTTGAACGCCTTGAAGAGTTCGTTGCGAGGCTCCGAGGCCTTCAATGCCTCATACGAGAACTCGCCAGGGAAACTGTTCAGGATGCGCCAGTAGTCGGCATTGGCGGCCAGCGCGTACATCTTCTCAAACTCCAGATTCTCGCCACTTGTTTCCTCGTCGTTGATGACATAGTCGGCTCCGGCATCGCGGAAGATCTGTGCCAGATAGTTCTTACCGCCAACGGCGTGCCAGTTGCCATAGTGCATCTCACCGCTGGTGACTGTCGGACGTGTTGACACTTTGCTGGCCTTCTCCTTCAGTTCGTTGTATCGGCTCTCGATACCTGCAAAGACCTCATTGGCCTCTTGCTCCTTGCCGATGAATATCCCAATAAACTTGATCCACTCAGCCTGTCCCAACGGATCTAACTCCTGATAGCCTAAATGTGGCACCAGCGTGATGCCAGTCTCTTTGATGGCATCATAGCCACCACGTTTCGAGGGCGAGATGAAGATCACTTGCGGATTGGCTGCCAGCACCATTTCCGTATCGAAGTTTCCCTCCATACCGATCTTCACAATGCGACCGTCCTTCACCCTTGCCAGTATATCCTCGTTAAATAGATTCTTCGTACCCGTCAGTCCCTTCACCACATCGTGGGCATCGAGGATGGTGAAGTTCGACAGTTGTAGCGACGTCATGCAGATGGTATTCGTAATAGGTACGCGAACCTTTGTATATCCCTCAGGCACAGCCACATCGTCCGAATGTACCAAGGCGAACTGATAGCCGCTCCCCTTGCCTTTATGTGAGGAGCCGGTGGTGATACTTACTAACCGTACATCAGCCGAGTCACGAACGCTGAACCCTGTGGCATACTTCACTTCGATGCTCACTGTCGAGTCCGCTATCCCGTCATCCGCTGCACTTTTCGCCGTTCCGCCCTTTCCTGAGCAGGCACACATCAAGAGGGCCATCATCGCCGGCACTAAATTCAGTATTATCTTTTTCATATCGTCTTAATAGCTATAATCTTCAGATGTCAGTAGGGCTGTTTTCGGGCTGATTACCAAAGATGCCCCAGACACGGGAAGCCCATGTCGCACTCTTATACTCAATGATCTTTGTCCCCATGATTTCTGTTTGCTTCAATTGTTCCATCTCGCTGGGCCAACCGTTGTAAAAGTAGCTGTATTGCTCTACGTCAGTCACTATGGCATCCTCAAATTCCTGCTTTTCAATTTCATCATTGACTTTTCCTGCATATTCATCACTCAATGTCAAATTGATATAATTGCCTATGGCCTCTTTGACGTCTTCTTTAGGAATGGTCGTAACAGTCCGCCCGCTTATGAAATAATCATCCTCAAAACCATACTCCTCGCTGCTTTTATCATAGCCGCAGACAATGGTTGTATGCTCAGGCCATCCGTTGGCATCCGTATCGTCGCTTTCGTTCTTGCCTATTACGAAGGAGTTACCATGCAAGGAGAAAAGCAACTGGAGATCGTCACTATTCTCAATGTATGCTTTCTCACTGGCAAATTGAAGGTTCATCTGCGACTCGAACCGTGCCCGAGGTATGGCTTCATTCAATTGAGGTAGGTTACTATACAGCGAGTCAAAGAACGACTTGATCACTTTTCGTGAGAAATCCTTGATTTCCTTCCAGTTCTTGATGTGCTCTATTCTACCGTATTCATCTGTGGTAATAATCGTATTGATGTCTCCCATAGCCTCCATGAGCGACTGCATGATATTTGTCATCAGGGTATCCTTGCCGAAATTGACTTTCGTTTCCAATGGTATACACTCGATCTCATAACTGGTTGCTGTCGAGTCTCTCACAATCAGTTGAAACGTACTTAATATTTGATGCTCCACAATCGTATCATTGTCCTTAACCTTGGCTTTAAGGTCTTGGAATTGATAGGATAAGGTGTCGTTCTTGCAGAAAAAGGCAATGACGTTGATGGTGGAATCTTTGTTTTCTTGCTGTGCCGTCATCAATTGAGCAACTGACGGTAGCGCCAGAATTCCAAACAACAATGATAAGATAAGTTTCTTCATATCGTATGAATTTTGATGCTTACAAAGTTGCTATTCATTTCATTCCGCAAAGATACGAAATTCTTTTGAAACAGACAACAGTTTCTGGATAAAACTTTCATAAAGGCGAAGTGCTCACGAAAAAGCTCAAGTAAAATTTGGTGTTTTGCGCGAATTGGATAAATTTCTTACGCTCAAGAATGCAAATATATTTGTATTCTCTTCGCTAAATCGAAATTTTACACTATCTTTGCACCATTATGCAGATAAGTATTGATCAGACAAAGTGGTACGACCGCATCTGGGCGGCGCTGATCTTCTTTACGCGACTGCCTTTCTGGCGGTTACATCAGCCGCCGAAGGAGTGCTACAAGACGGTGGTGGAGCATTGGCCGCTGACGGGTTGGATAACGGGTGGCGCGATGGGACTCGTCATCTATTTCGGCAGTCTGGTGCTGCCCATGTCTGTAGCCGTGTTGCTCGCCATTGCCGTCAGGCTATTGATTACGGGGGCGCTGCATGAGGACGGACTGGCCGACTTCTTCGACGGATTCGGAGGTGGAGGCAACGACCGTCAGCGCATCTTCGACATTATGAAAGACTCCCGCATCGGCACGTATGGGGTGCTGGGGCTCGTCTTCTACGAACTGCTCCTGGCTGCCTCAATCATATCGATACCTCCCCATATCGCTGCTTTCATGGTGTTAGCGGGCGACACGTTCTCAAAGATGGTGACCTCGCAGCTGATACTGATGATGCCTTATGCCAGACGTGAGGATGAGGCGAAGGCCAAGACGGTCTATCGCAAGTTCAGCGGCTGGGCGGGCGTCAGTCTGGCTTTGCAGGGACTGCCGCCGATGCTGTTCTTCATCTGGATGGCAGGCCTCGACTGGCAGGTGATGATCTTCATTCCTGCTGTCGTGTTCTATCTGCTCTATCTGTTCATCTGGCGCAAGCTTCAGGGCTATACCGGCGACTGCTGCGGAGCCGTCTGCCTGCTGGTGGAACTGACGGTGTATCTGCTGGTGAGTGCCATAAACTATATGAATCCATTATGAAACGAATCATCTTGATTACTGGCGGCCAGCGCTCAGGAAAGAGCTGCAAGGCCGAGGAACTGGCACTGAGTCTGTCAGACCATCCCGTCTATCTCGCCACAGCCCACATCTGGGACGAGGAGTTTCGAGAGCGGGTGAGAAGGCATCAGGAGCGCCGCGGACCTCAATGGACGAACATCGAAGAGGAGACGGCCTTGAGCAAGCACGATATGACGGGCCGAGTGGTGGTCATCGACTGCGTGACGCTCTGGCTCACCAATATTCTTTATAGTGAAGAGTTAATTCACTCTTCACTTGAACTGGCGAAGGCTGAGTTCGACAAGTTTACTGAGGCTGAGGCTACCTATATCTTCGTGACCAACGAGATTGGCAGCGGGGGTGTGAGCGACAATACCATCCAGCGCAAGTTCACAGACCTGCAGGGCTGGATGAACCAATACATCGCTCAAAAGGCTGACGAAGTGATCCTGATGGTCAGCGGAATAGCCGTAAACATCAAGTAAATGTATTTGTTAAACACGAATTATCACGAATAGAACACGAATTTTACATCAATAATTAAAAACGATGACTCTATTATGGATCCTAAGAAATATAAAGATGTAGTTTACAAAATTATCGGGGCAGCAATGGAAGTCCACAACGAACTAAATTGGGGACTATTGGAGGCAGTATATAGCGAGGCTTTGTTTCTTGAACTACTTGATCAGGGCATCAAGAGCGAAAGAGAGCAAGCCCTCGCGTGTTATTACAAGCATCATAAGTTGGAGAAACATATGCTTATTTTGAAGACACAAATGAGTGTGTACTACTTGACAAGAACATGAATCCCGTCTATGGATGATTCTTAACATTTATTTATCACGAATAGAACACGAATATTTCATTAATAATAATTCATGAAGAATTAATGGTCATTCATGATAATTCGTGTTAAAAGAAAAAAATATGAAGCAGTTTAAGGTGATTCCAGTAGACCGCTCGATGCAGGGAGCGATACAAGAGAAGATCGACAACCTGAATAAGCCCAAGGGGTCGTTAGGCCGTTTGGAGGAGTTGGCGATGCAAGTGTGTCTGATACAGCAGTCGTTAGAGCCGTCGTTGGCCCATCCCTGTCATTTGTTGTTGGGTGGCGATCACGGTATAGAGCGTGAGGGAGTGAGTGTCAGTCCTCGTGAGGTCACTTGGCAGCAGATGATCAACTTCACGCGTGGTGGCGGAGGCGTGAATATGTTCTGCCGCCAGCACGGTTTTAAGTTGCGGATTGTCGATGTCGGTGTGGATTATGACTTTTCTGGTGTTTCTGGGATGATCGACCGCAAGATAGCCCGAGGCACGAAGAACTTCCTGTATGAGCCTGCGATGAGCGAGGAGGAGTTTGATAGGGCCATACAGATAGGGAGCGACCTTGTGGATGATTGCGTGGCAGAGGGTTGTCGTGTCTTGTCCATTGGAGAGATGGGCATTGGCAATACCTCGCCATCGAGTATCTGGATGAGTCTCTTTGGCGATATACCCCTGAAGGATTGCATAGGTGCTGGTGCCGGCCTTAATAATGATGGCATCCGTCATAAATACGAGGTTCTCTCAAAAGCTCTCTCTCGCCACCAGTCATATCTCTCACCTCTTACCTCTCACCTCTTACCTCTAAGAATCTTCGGCGGCTTTGAGATGATTGCTGCCATTGGGGCGATGCTGCGGGCTGCCGAGTTACACCTTATTATATTAATAGACGGCTTTATCATGACGGCCTGCGCTTTGGGAGCCATTAGGCTTTATCCTGCCTCACAAGACTATATGATCTTCACCCATTGTGGCGATGAGGCAGGTCACAAGATGATGCTCGACATCGTTGATGCCAAACCCCTCTTGCACTTAGGGTTGCGATTAGGCGAGGGGACAGGAGCTCTCTGCGCCTTCCCTATCGTCGACTCTGCCGTCCGCATGATGAACGAGATGAACAACTTCGACAATGCGAAGATCACCAAATACTTCTAAAAGGTAAAAGATCTGGGGGGCCGTCTTTATTTCTCCAACTTATAGCGACAACTGCTCCCAAAGGTCACAAATCAAGGAAACCCCTTCAAAACTTGTCCTAATCGAAAGATAATTTGGCTAATTCTTGCAAATTTCAGAATTATTCTCTATATTTGCAGCAGAAACGGAATTGAACAGAAAAGAGTAAACATCGTAAACAAGGAATGTGCATGGAATTATATCACGGAAGTTATACAAGCGTAGAAAAGCCTCATGTGCTAAAGGGACAATACACAAAGGACTTTGGCACAGGGTTCTATTGCACCATTATGAGGCAGCAGGCTGAACGATGGGCGGGAAAGTTTGACACTCCTTATGTAAACGCATACGAATATACGCTCAAAGACGGTTTACGAGTTCTTGAGTTCAAGGAAATATGTCTCACCTTTAAATCTTTTTACACATTATGACAGGACGTGAAGACCAGAAAGAGAACGACCTTTTCTTTGTATGCAGCCTGATAGACTACATCGGACGTAAGACGAAGAACTACCGTAGTACAATAGTCAATGCGTTGGGTAATAAGGAATTGCAACATGTCTACGACTATGCCGACGTGTACCATTGTGAAAACATAGACAAGGTGTCAGACGAGTTGATAGCAAAGCATCACATAGAAGAGGGATACTTCGACAACGTCTCGTCTGCCCGCTATACAGTTCCCTCGCATTGGGACATCGGCAAGGTCTATCAGCGCCTGATACTTGATGTGGCTCATGCTACGGACAAGGATATCATCGACACACTAGTGGTGGTCTACAATTCATGGATAACAAGAAAGATAGACAATTACAACTCCTCGATGTATTACGAAAGTCCAAGCTATCTGTTTGAGTCTTATAAAGCAGGTGCCGTACTTGCTTGACAAGCTAAATGAAGAATGTAAAGGCGTCAATCACGCAGCAGAATTTTTTCTTGAACAGCTGTAAGTCATACACCTTTAGCGTTACGCGTTACAGCGTTACAGTTCGAAATCAGACGTGTCAACGTATTCAGGAAAATGTCAACGATGTCAGGAACGCCGTCAATAACTGGTGTCAAGGGTGTCATTAGTCATTAGTGTCATTAAGCATTTGGGAGTCTAAGTTTTGATTTAAATATTATATATTATATATATATTATAATATATATATAATATATAATATTTAACAATTTCTTCTTACCTCCAAAACCTTAATGACACTAATGACTAATGACACTTATGACCCTGTCTGCACACAATGTACTGTGGTGGCATATTTTGAACTGTAACGCTGTAACGGTGTAACGCAGTGTGTGGCATTATGTAAACACTTTTCGTAATTATTGAGACATTCTTGGTTGGGATTGTATTTGTCTGATAATCAAAGGTTTATGAATGCTTGCAGTTTGGGCTAAGGAAAGTGGAGGTTTGGGCTAAGTAAAGTCGGAGTTTAGTGCCTGTAAAGTCCGGCTTTAGTGCTTTGTTTCTTCAAGAAAGAAGAATACGTTGTAATTGTGTAAAATAATTTGATTTCCGAATCAGGGCGAATTCTCACAAAAGGTCTGACCCCTTGTGAGGTTCTGTGCCTTCTCTATCGTCGATTCAGCCGTCCGTATGATGAACGAGATGACAATTTCGAGAAGGCACAGACCACCAAATACTTCTAATCTTTTACATAAATCTTCCGTCCATTAACGATGTTCAGTCCCTTCTGCAAGCGACTGAGCCGCTGACCTTGAAGGTTGTAGATATGTTTATCATTTATCATTTTTCCTTTGTCATTTAGACGCACAGCGTCGCTAATTCCTGTTGTCAGCGTTTCGAATTCACCAGTGAAGGATTCACGACTATTCTCTACGGTGACGGTATAACGGCCTTTTGCGTAGGCAGAGATGTCGATGTTGAGACCTACGATATTGCCTGCGTTGATGGTTTTCTCGTAGACGACTTTGCCTGAATCGTTGGTAATGCTTACCAGATAGGCATCGTCGAGCGGGTCGAGATTGATGCCTAACTGCAGGTCGTTGTATTCACCATATACAGATTCTTGCGTCCCGTTGGTAGCAAGCGACCATAGGTCGAGCGGTTCTTCTCCTCTACTGATCCGTGTTTTGGGCTGTATCTTGGGAGTATGGGTGAAATCGAAGCGGTTTTTCCTGGCTCCCGCAGGGGTAGCCCCATCCTCATATTCGTCGTTGTAGTAGATGACTTCATCACCAACGACACAGGACATCAGGAAATCCGGCGTAGAATCTGCTAACGGATGGTATACATTTGTAAACGGACCATCAAGACCTCCTACACCTTCCAACCAAGGGGTATTGGTATTGATGTCCTGACCCATCATAATATCCCGATAAACACCCTTAAAGCCTTTTATTCCTCCTGTCTGCTTCGGTCCTATGATATAAGGAGGATAACCGTCTACATTCAAGAAATCCACAGTTTCATTGTCACCGAGGGAGAAGTCATACTTGATCTTCATAGACTGTGTGATCTCATCGTAGAAGTACACTTTCTGATCCTCTTCATACCATGCTCCCACTTTTCTCAGGAAAGGTTGGGGTGTCCAATACCCATACTCATCTGAGAAACCTGGACTAACAAATCTCTGGCACATCATCTGCTTGCAGGTCTTTCCGTCGATGATTGTATCGCCATCGAAGTAGTAGTAGTCAACCACGTGCACAGAATTATCCAAAATGGCCTGACAGTTTCCCACCTTCCACACTTTACCTTCTTCGACAAACGGGCGGTAGTCATTCTTTATCTCCATAGTCCACTCTCTGGCGTATTCTGAACGGAAGATTTCCACACCATCTCTTTTTATCCAACGTACCTTAAAGTATTCAATTCCAGGAAGAATTACTGCAGGCTCTCTATAGCTAAGAAGACAAGGATAGCGATTCAGTTCTGATACCTTGCCGATGCCTCGAATGATTGTCCCCGAAAACCTTTTGTAATACTGGTAGGTCTTGCCGTCGATTACAACCGTCTGACTGTCGCCTACTGGAGTCGTTTCCTGATGTACTTCATAAGCTTCCTTGGACTGACCAATCAGGGATTGATGATCTTTCAAATATTCTGTCACAATTTTCTGGTTGCTGTCCCAATCGAAGTTATAGAGAAGAATCTCCGTAGGATACTCCTTAGTCAACAGCCACACTTTGTCGCCACTCTCCCGTACATATAAACCGCTGAAGACATTGTCCTTCAATACCTTTTTATAGGTGACACCGCCAATGATGGTGTCTGCACCTATTTCATAGATGTGCGCATTCTCATACTCGAACTCCATAGAGGGATTAACATTAACCTCTTCCCAAGTCATGCCTGTGGGGAAGTACTTTGAAGTGTCGGGAGTGTTCGTCTGCTCTGGCAACGGATAGACAGAGCCTTTATAGATTTCCTTAAACTTATCCACTTGTGACGGTTGCACAAAGACTTTGGCTTCTGTACCCATGCCATCGAATAACCAGTAGTGGTCTGTCCAACGGAAATCGATGATTCCCCTGATATAAAGGGATTCCAGCTTACACTCTGAGAACACGTAGTCACCTAAGCGATAGACGCTTTCTGGCAGATCCAGCGTCTTTAAAGCCTTACAGCCTTTGAAGGCATTAGTCATTACCGAGGTTATACTTTTCGGAATCTGTATTTCTTCTAGACTACTGCAGTTGACAAACATATTATGATTGATCAGGTCCAGATTCGGCGATAGTATCACATGCTTCAGCGATTTGCAGTTCTCAAAAACAGAGTAATCTGTTGTTGTGACACTTTCGGGCATCGTCGCAGAAGTCAGACTGGTACAACCATTGAACAGATTGCCACCAAGATGGGTGACGCCCTCAGGTATCGTTATCGACTTCAGATGCTGGCAATTCCAGAACAAATACCCTGCCAATGTCTTAAGACCAGAAGGCAGGCTCACCTCCTCCAAGTTTATGCAGTCATAAAAAGCGGAATTGCCCAAAGATGTCACGTCATCAGGAAGTGAGATGCTCACAAGATGATGATTACTGGCGAAAGCAGCATCATCTATCCAAGTTACGCCTTTAGGCACAGTATAGGACGTACGGCTGTCTGCGGCAGGATAACTATAGAGTCTCGTCTTCTCCTTGTTGAACAACACACCATCGACGGCACACAACACGGGATTGCCTTCTTCCACCTCTATTGATTCAAGTGCTGAACATCTGGCAAAGGGGTTCCTATGAATACCACCCTTTTCGCTGAAATCCATGTTCTTGATGGTTCGGGGAATAAACACCTTGGTCAAGGCCGTATTGTCTGAGAACGCACCGTTGTATATGCTTGTCACAGAATAGGTCTGTCCCTCATAATTCAGTTCCGAAGGGATGCGTACTTCGCCCACCCACTCGCTCTTTGTCAGCATCGCCTGATGAAAGGCTTTACGCAGGGTGAAATTCATACCATCGATGGTGATATTATTATAAGCATCCTCCAATACTAACGGCTCCCCATCCTTCAGCTCTACCAGCCCCTTATACCACAAGCAGTCCAAATAAAAGCTGTTTGGTTCCAGGTCACGTATTGTGAATGACACGTTGAAAGGGCATAGGCAATCTGCCAACAATTCACCTGTAACGGGAGCAACATTAACAGACAAGGTACAAGGTGAGCCATCATTGCCTTCACTCATGCTGGACTTCACCACGAAGTCGGATGTAGCGCAGTTACTGATAATATTCTGCGCTTCCACCGATAAGATACTGGCCTCTTTTGTCAGAATGATTGTCGGTATTTGCTCTTCCTCATCCTCATAACCTCGCGTCCTCGATAAGCAGCCGCTGTTCTGCTTATCTGATATAGTCAACTCCTGTCCTTGTACTTCAACGACATTCAGGGCCGTTGGCAGGAGCATCAAAATGAATAAGAATAAATGCTTTTTCATTGTCGTTATTGTATTTGTAATCTTGGCTTCACTTTATATAAATCTTCTGTCCATTAACAATGTTCAGTCCCTTCTGCAAGCGACTGAGCCGCTGACCTTGGAGGTTGTAAATACTTACATTCTTTAATTTTTCAATTTTTGCATTTTCCTCAATTCCTGTCGTCAACGTTTCAAATTCACCAGTGAAGGATTCACGACTATTTTCTACGGTGACGGTATAACGGCCTTTTGCGTAGGCTGAGATGTCGATGTTGAGGCCTACGATGTTGCCTGCGTTGATGGTCTTTTCGTAGACGGTTTTGCCTGAATCGTTGGTAATGCTTACCACATAGGCATCGTCGAGCGGGTCAAGATTGATGCCTAACTGCAGGTCGTTGTATTCACCATATACTGATTCTTGCGTCCCGTTGGTAGCAAGCGACCATAGGTCGAGCGGTTCTTCCCCTCTACTGATCCGTGTTTTGGGCTGTATCTTGGGAGTATGGGTGAAATCGAAGCGGTTTTTCCTGGCTCCCGCAGGGGTTGCCCCATCCTCATATTTGTCGTTGTAGTAGATGACTTCATCACCAACGACACAGGACATCAGGAAATCCGGTACAGGAACTCCATATATCGGATCAGATGGATTACTGAGCGGCCAAGGAAGACATCCGACACCTTCCAACCAGAAAGTATCATGGTAACTTTGGCCTTCATCTCCACACTTCCTAATGTCTCTATAAACACCTTTAAAGCCTTCTATTCCTCTTGTCTGCTTTGGTCCTATTATAAAAGGTGAAAACCCACCTGGTATAAACTGCAAGGTATCGTTGGCAGCGAGGGAGAAGTCATACTTCATAGTCATAGATTGTGTTATCTCGTCATAAAAGTACACCTTCTTATCCTCTTCGTACCATGCTCCCACTTTTCTCAGGGAAGGCGTTGTCGTCCAAGATCCATTTGTGTAACCTGGACTAACAAACCGCTGGCACATCATCTGCTTGCAGGTCTTTCCGTCGATGATCGTATCGCCATCAAAGTAATAGTAGTCAACCACATGCGCAGAATTATCCGAAATGGTCTTAGGTTTTCCTACTTTCCATACTTTACCTTCTTCGACAAACGGGCGATAAACCATCTGTGGTGTCTTGTTGATGACTGGATGCTCCTCACCACGATTGTCTATCACGATGTAGTTCATGTTTGGGTTAAAGCCAGGAACATAGAAGTCGGTAGTATGGAGGGCCATACGATCTGCGAACGGCTCTACTTCTTGTATTTCGAATTCAATCTTGTTGACCAATGGGTCATCAGTTTTGCTCTCGTAGAAGTAGGCATAGTGGTTAGGTCCATAGTTGGTGAAGGCTTCTCCGTAGATATGCAGGCGGTCGCCTTCTAATTCGTAAGTGAGCTTATGATGACCGTCGTTTTCCAAATTGTAGTCTGCACCAGTAGGCAGGTTGCAGCCATGAATTTGCCCATCCACGTCGTAAACGTTGCAAAACGAGAAAGGCAGATATCGGTTTTGATGATAGTCTGTTACGTTGTCTTTTCTTTCTACATAAGCCAAAGAGTTAGACTTACCAGTACAAAATGGACAGAACATGTTTTCAAGTGCGCCAAAACATTCCACCCATGTTGCAATCTCATGGTATTCACCCAACCCGTTATCACGACCAATAGTCCATGTGCGTAGTTTACGATACTTATAGTGGAACTCATTAATTACCAGTGTGTCGGTTGGATTGAGGGTGGAATACATTATTTGGGGACCGTCCACCAGCCATCCCTGTTTCAGCACCTTGCAGGTCTCAGGAAAACCTGATATAAGCTCGTAGGTGAATGTGTCGCCCTCTTTGAGCGAGAAGTCATATAGCATGATGTCCCTGCCAGCCGTCTCGTCATATTTATACACCCGACGGTTTTCCTCACGGAACAGTCCTGCCTCGCGTTCTTCACAAAGTTGGTCTTCAATACAAAGTGTATGGGCATATATCTTGCCGTCACGCTCCACATTCTCATACATCTCGTATCTTTCAAGATGGCAGACATAGTTCGGACTTGCGTCAGCACTAACCACATACCACTGCTTACCTAACTCCACAAATGGGACGTAATTATCCAGAGTTGTCTCGTTAATCTTTACATCATCGGCACTTGCCAATAATGGCAGGAGCATCAGAATGAATAGGAATAAATGCTTCTTCATATTTTTAATTGTATTTGTTATTATTTCCATTTACTGTTGAGTATCTGTTCCAGGGTGATGTCAGGATTGCTTTCGCCAAAGACGTCCTTCTTTAGCTTGAGCTTGCGATGCTGGACGGCTGAGACGGTGATGCAATAGATGTTGCCGATGGTGCGGTTGCTGAGGCCGAGCCGTGTGAGGATACACAGGTGGATGTCGTCTTCCTGCATCGTGGGGTATTGTTCACGTATCTTGGCAAAGCGGTTGCCGTCGATGGCGTTGAGCGTTCGTTCTATCTCGCTCCATTCGTGCGGACTGAGGTAGATGAGCGAATCGCCGCTTTGGTTGAGTTTCTTCAGCACTTCCGTACGTTCGAGGATGAAGTTCTGCAGGAATGCCACCACTTCGTTGGCTTGGTGCAACAAGGTCTTCTGATGGTCTGCCTCCTCCTGAAGTCGACGCTTCTCCTGTTCCTGCATACGGATACGATAGCGAAGTGCTAACACAGTTGCAAGAAGGATGATCACCGCAGCAATGATGACAATAAGGAGTGTACGGCCATACATCTGTGAGCGGTATTCCAGTTGCTGGTTCTCCATTTCCTGGCGCAACGTCTCCTGATAGTACTGGTCTTTCTGTTCAAGTGCCTTGTAATAGATGTCCTCTATCTGATCGAAGGCTTCATCCACGCTGTCCTCCACTTGTGTGGCGCCCATCCGTCGGAGTGCTATCTTGGCGAGGTTACTCTGAACGATATAGGCCAAGTGGACATCATTGGCTGGATCAATCTGCCGATAGACCGTTTCTGCCGAATCGAGCATGTTGAGGCTGAGGTAACTGCGAGCCAGCACTTGTAGTGTACCAGACCTCAGGTCGGTAGTCGCTGCTGATTCTGCCCGATGGGCGTAGTCGAGTGCCTGGCGATAGTCTTCCTTGGCCCACGCGATGTTGGCAAGACTGGTGAGCGTCTGGCACATCAGGTCAGTCATCTGGTTTTTCTCAGCGATATTGTATGCACGGTTGATGTAGTCGAGTGCTTCGTCGAATGAGCCCTCTGTGGTGAAAGCCACTTGTGCGGCGTAAGTGCCTGCATAGTCGAGTAATATGACATAATTTCGTTCATCGTCAGGATGCTGCTCATAGACGGACAGGGCTTTCTTCATCAGTCGCAAAGCTTCCTCAGGGTTGCTCTGCGATAATGCCTCCGCCAATCGCTGGTACGCGATATAATAGGTGTGCCAATCCTCAGACGCTTCCGACAATTGTATGGCCTTTCGCAGCAAAGTCTCACCCTGACGGATGCTGTCGTTGGCTAAAGCAGCCTCTGCCTCCTCCAGAATTCTGGCTCCTGTCTCCTGACTCCCGACTCCTGTCTCCTGGCCACAAGCAACCATCAGAAGACCTATCATCAATATGTGTAATGCTCTTGTAAACATCGCAATCGAATTTTCGTTATTTCTCGGTTGCAAAGTTACGACATTATTTCGAAAGTTGTATCAGTTGCCTATGGAAAAGACGCAAACGGGAGAAAGTTGGAAAGCGCTACAAATCAACGAGTTATGAAAAGGCGCACGCTAAAGCCTATGGAAAAGTTCTTATGAAGGTATGGAAAGGAAGGCAAAAAGACAGACGGAAAGGGTTAGTAGCACCATCAAGACCTCTGCTATGCGGTTGATGCGGACGGCAGTTTGCATGTCGGCGGTAGTGAGGGGACGATCGTTGGTGCCGATGTAGGGTTTGTCGAAGAGTTGGCCGAAATAGTAGTGGGGACCACCAAAGCGGCAATCGAGGATGGCGGCGAGGGCGGACTCGGGATATCCGCTGTTGGGAGAAACGTGGTTGCGGGCGTATTTGCGGACGAACTTGAGCCTGTTCTTGCGTCCCGATGGTAGCAAGCGACCAGAGGTCGAGCGCAGACCCCCTCTGACTCCCCCTCGCTCGGCTTTGCCGCTTGGCTTGTCCAAGAACTTAGGGGGAGAATACAGCAGCATGAGGAGGGCAGTGAGGCGGGCAGGGATATAGTTGGCGATGTCATCGATGTGGGCAGCCCAGCAGCCGAAGTCATGATAGCGGTCTGTCTTGTAGCCGATCATCGAGTCGAGAGTGTTTACCATCTTATAGGCCAACATACCAGGTGTCCCAAGGATGGCGAGCCAGAAGAGAGGAGCAATGACGCCATCGGAGAGATTCTCGGCAAGGGTCTCGAGGGCGGCTGTACGTACCTCTTGGGCAGAGAGCTCAGATGTGTCGCGCCCCACGATACGGGCCACTTGCTTACGGCCTTCCTCCAAAGAGCGGTCGAGAGCCAGAAAGACTTCTCGCACCTCGCGGATGAGTGTCGTTCCTGCCAAACAATAGAAGATGGCAATGGCATCAAAGATATAGAGAAGTATGGGAATCTGATATACCTGTTCACGTGTGCCGTCGAAGATGAATAGGGCGAAGATTCCCAGTATCTTCCTTAGCATCCAGACAAGCGCGAAAACAAGGAGAATCAGACTGATAGCCGTCAGCGCGCCCTTCAGTTTACGATGCGATCCCTTATTCAGGCTATGTTCGCAAGAAGCAATCATCTTGCCAAACCATACGACGGGGTGGGGCAACTTCTGAGGGTCGCCAAAGAACAGGTCGAGCAGCCAGCCGATGAGCAGGGAGAAGGGATTAGCCATTAGTCAGGATTTGATAGATTCGCTGCATATCGACGTGTTGGCGCACGTGGTCAGCCAGTTTGTCGTATTGCTCTTCCTTGAAGGCCTGATAGTCGAAGGTTGCATCCGTCTGGCTCAGTTTTTCAGCAAAGGGCTGCAAAAGGAAGTCCACGAAGGGGGCATTGTCGAGGATGCCGTGAACGTAGGTGCCCATGCATCTGTTATCGACGATGTAGCCGTCTTGACGGCCATCGGAAAGATGCAGCAACGGCGAAGGCTGAGCGGAGCCAAAGGGTTGTGTCTGTCCCATGTGGATCTCATAGCCTCGCATATTATTGGCATCGGACAAACACGGACTAACTCGGACTTCTTTTTCGGTCATGCTCGCAGATTGACATTCGCTGATGTTAGTCCGTGTCAGTCCGTGTTTGTCCGATGCAAAAGAGAACGAGGCCTGCCTCGTCACTTTCTCGCCGCTCATTGTGGTGGTGACAGGCAGGAGGCCGAGGCCTGGGAGGCGCTCGATGTCGCCCTCCACGTGATTGGGGTCGCAAACCTCGATGCCCATGAGCTGGTAACCGCCACAGATGCCCAAGACGGAAGCACCATTGCGATGGGCCTTGATGATGGCCTGGGCACAGCCGTTGCGACGCAGTTCGTAGAGATCGTGGAGGGTAGATTTGGTACCAGGCAGGATGATGATGTCCGCCTTGTGGATATCGTCCACGTTGTTCGTATAGAAGAGATGGATGCGTGGATCCTGTTCGAGGGCGTCGAAGTCGGTATAGTTGGAGAGGTGTTGCAGCATGATGACCGCCACATTCACCTTGCCCTGCTGCATCTCGAATGACTTCTGAGCCAATGCCACAGAGTCTTCTTCCTCGATATGGATATCTTTATAATAAGGTATGACTCCCAGGACAGGAATGCCACAGAGGTCTTCCAGCATCTTGCGACCCTCCTCAAAGAGACGCATGTCCCCACGGAACTTATTGATGATGATGCCCTTGATGAGTTTGCGATCTTCTGGGGATTGCAGGGAGATGCTGCCATAGACGGAGGCAAACACGCCTCCTCTGTCGATGTCGCCCACCAAGATGACATCAGCCTTAGCGTGACGGGCCATCGACATATTGACTAAGTCGCGGTCTTTCAGATTGATCTCTGCGATGCTGCCGGCACCCTCCATTACGATGGGACTGTAGCGAGCGGCCAGACGGTCGAAGGCGGAGCAGACTTCCTTGCGGAAGTCGACTTCAGAGTGAGGACTATAGACTGTAGATTTTTTACGCCAATAATCATAGGCATCCTTGTTGCCGAGAGGGCGGCCGTTGAGGATTACTTGTGAGGTGTGGTCGCTTTGGGGTTTTAGGAGTAGGGGGTTCATGTCCGTATGGCAGGGGATGCCTGCGGCTTCGGCCTGAACAGCCTGGGCGCGACCGATCTCCAAACCATCAGGTGTAGCGTAGGAGTTGAGGGCCATATTCTGGGCCTTAAAGGGGGCTGGATGGTAGCCGTCCTGCTTAAATATACGGCAGAAGGCTGCTGCCACGATGCTTTTGCCAACATCGCTGCCCGTTCCTGCGAACATGATGGGATGTAACCCACCCCCTCGCTCGGCTTTGCCGCCTGGCTTGTCCAAGAACTTAGGGGGCATATACAGATGTGTATAGGATGCCAAGACGTTCTTATACTTGAAGACGGGTGTGCTGACAGGCTCGCTCTTGGCGTTATAGACCTGACAGACTGACTGTTGGAGGGGATTACAAATCCCCGACTCACGGGATGGGGATTGCAAATCCCCATCAACCGTAACCGTTAGGAACTGCGTATAATGGAACTCGTGACCACGATATTCCTTGCCGTCGAGTTCAAAACGACGATAGCCAAGCGAGAGTTTGCGGTCTGATTTGCGGGCTGTGATAGAGTAGGGTAGTACGCCACACATGGGATAATCGCCATCATCTGTCACGATGCGCTCGCAGAGATACATCATACCCCCACACTCGGCAATGATGTGGCCTCCTTGTTCCGCATAGTCCTTGATGGCTTTGCGGCAGGCTTCGTTCTGCACCAGCGCCTCCAAATGTTTCTCAGGATAGCCGCCAGGCAGGTAGAGCAGGTCGATGCCAGCGAAATCCGGCACATCCTTCTCTGGGTCGAAGAATCTCTTAACGGGGAAACGATCCAAGGTCTCTTGATAGAGGAAAGAGAAACTCTCGGCATTTCGCGCCACGAGTGTAACCTTTTCCCCTCCTAAGTTAGGAGGGGTGCCTTTAGGTGGGGTGGTCTGAACAGCCTCAGATGTTCCCTTGTTCTTGCGTCCCGATGGTAGCAAGCGAGCAGAGCTCGAGCGCAGACCCCCTCTAGCTCCCCCTCGCTCGGCTTTGCCGCTTTGCTCTGCAAAGAACTCAGGGGGAGAAACTATTACCTTGTTAAACAGTTCTTGGAGGTTGATATGCTCCTCCATTTGTTTAATCAGCCTATCGCTTTCCGGCATTTCAGAGAAATCGAGGCCCAAGTAGCGCGAGTTTTGTTCGAGGGAGGGATTCTTGGGCAGATAGCCCAAGCAGGCAATATCCAGATCGTCGCATACCTGACGGAGCATCTGGAAATGCTTCTCCGATCCCACCTTATTATATATTACGCCCGCGATGCGAATATCTTTCCTGAAATGGATAAAGCCAGAGAGTAATGCTGCCATCGAATAGGCTGCCGACTTCGCATCGACCACTAAGACCACAGGGATGTCAAGTATTTGCGCTATCTCGTACGAAGAGCCCTTTTCGCGGTCATATCCGTCGAAGAGCCCCATCATCCCTTCTACGATGCAGATATCGGCATCAGCGGCATAATGCCAGAAGAGTTCTCGTACATGCTCAGGCGTAGCCATAAACGTATCGAGGTTGATGCTGGGGCGGCCGCAGACTGCTTCGTGGAACTTTGTATCGATATAGTCTGGTCCACACTTGAAAGGCTGCACCTTATAGCCCTTCTTGTTTAGCAACGCCATCAGTCCTCTGGCAACGGTTGTCTTGCCAGAGCCGCTCGTGGGAGCCGCTATGAGGAATGCCCTTTTTGCTGTCATCATCACAATTTCTGCTGCAAAATTAAAAAAAATCCGTTAATTATGCATCATCTATCTAAAAAAGTTGTATCTTTGCACGCAGATAATGGCAATTTGGTGGCTGATGCCGCCTGATGTAAGGGAATCCGGTGAGAGTCCGGAACTGTACCTGCAGCTGTAATCCTCCTTGAGAGGTCTGCTTGTATGACGCCACTGACAACGAAGTCGGGAAGGTAAAGCAGACTGGGGAAAGTCAGAAGACCTGCCATAAAAACAAAAGTACGGCCGTACAGGGATATGCGGCGCGGAAAAAGAAGGATTTATGATGCGAAGACAGACATTGGCTATTAGCCTGATGCTGTTGGCTGTCGGCACCTATGCCCAGACGGATGTCTGGCGTACGGACAGCTTGCAGGAGGTGGTGGTGACAGGTACGGGAACCCAGCACCTGTTGAAGGATGCGCCTGTTCAGACGGAGGTGATCACGAGCAAGATGCTGAAGAACTATAGCGGTCGCAGCATCGAGGATATCCTCTCTGGCCTGACGGCTTCGTTTGCCTTCAGCGAGGATGACATGGGTTCGCAGATGCAGTTGAACGGCCTGGGCAACGATTATATCCTCGTGCTGGTCGACGGCAAGCGTATTCACGGCGACGTGGGAGGACAGAACGACCTGTCGCTCATCGACCCCCAGAACATCGAGAAGATAGAGATCGTGAAAGGAGCGTCGAGTGCCCTCTATGGCTCTGATGCCATCGCCGGCGTCATCAATATCATCACGAAGAAGCACAACGAGGGCTTTTTGATCGAGAACAGCACCCGTGGCGGCAGCTATGGTGACCTGCGTCAGCATAATGGCTTGGGGCTGGGCTTTGGCAAGGTGAAGAGTTATACGAACTTCCAGCTCCAGCACTCCGACGGCTGGCAGAACACGGCAACGGAGGACCCCAGCCAGACGGAGTTCCTGATAGAAGACTCACGTAATATGACGGTGAACCGTCATACGAACTGGCAGGTGTCCGAACGTCTGACCTACGAGCCCCTGAAAGGTTTGGAGTTCTATGCCGAGGGCAGCACCTATTGGAAGCGCATCTATCGTCCCTGTGGCAAATATCCGTCTGATATGAAATTCTATGATTTGGAGTACCGTAATCAGAGTCTGGCAGCAGGCGGTATCTGGAAATGGAACAAGACAGACCAGCTGACGCTCGATGTGAACTGGGATCGTCATGCGTACTATTATTATTATACTGCAGAATGGGCGATGGGCGACGGACTGGACCAGAAGGGCAACTTCACGACCTACTATCCCTATTTCCGCGACGACGAGGTGCTGCAGAGTGACCAGCGTCGTACGATGGCTCATCTGAAGGGTATCTTCTCGTTACCCTACAACAACCGTCTTAGTGGTGGGTTGGAGTGGCGACACGACTATTTGGAGGCTCCGATGCGTGTGGATGGCGGTGAGGCGAAGGATAACACGGCGGCTGCATACGTGCAGGATGAGTTCAGTTATGTCTTCAATCCTAAGCTCTCTGCCAACATCACCGCCGGCTTACGACTGAATCATAACGAGCAGTTTGGCTTCCATCTGACACCGAAGATCTCAGGTATGCTCTCCATCGGCAACGATTTCCGTCTGAGGGCCACCTGGAGTCAGGGCTTCAAGACCCCTACGCCCAAGGAGCAGCATTATCGCTACGTGAAATATATGAACGCCACCTATTTATATATAGGTAATGAAGACCTGGAGCCACAGACCTCCAATTACTATGCCGTGAGCGGAGAGTACAACTGGCAAGGGCTGAACGTGACGGTGACTGGCTATCTGAACAACGTAGACAATATGATTACCCTCGTGACCATCCCCAACAATCAGGCTCCCGCAGAATATATCGTGACCTACGATCCCAGGAAGACCCGTCAGTATCAGAACCTGGAGTCTGCTAAGACCAAGGGTGTTGACGTGAGTATCCGCTATCGTCTGAACCGCGACTGGATGCTGGGAGGCAGTTACAGTTATCTGGATACCGATGCCAAGAAATACGATGCCACCCACGACCGATTGGTGGATGTCACCATCGACGGGACAGCCCATCACAAGGCCAGCTGGTTTGGTACTTGGAATCATGAATTTAGAGGTAAGGGGCAAGAGGTGAGAGGTAAGAGATTAGATCCAGAGGTTGGAATAGGACTGTATGGTCGTATGTCATCGAAGCGTTATTATCAGATTGATGGTGACGGTAAAGGCTACCAGATATGGCGTTTGACAGGGCGTTTTAGTTTTACGCCGAAACTATTCTCTCACCACTCACCTCTTACCTCTCACCTCTTTACTATTGAGGCCGGCATCGACAATATCTTCGATTACGTAGACCGCACCTATCACGGTCTGCACCTCGGAACGACGACTCCGGGCCGCACCGTCTATGGTACGCTGACCATCCGTTTCGCACAAGGTAAGAAACTCAAATTCTCAAATAACAATAAGTTTAACTCTAAAACAAGTAACAATGAAGAAGATTAAGAATTTTGTGTTGGCATTCGCAGCTGTTTGCCTAACCGCTGGACTTGCTTCCTGCAGTAAAGACGAGAAGATCGTCGAGAAGCCCGTAGAGGTGATTGTCGAGAAGACCGATACCGTTAAGGTAGAGGTGCCCGTTGAAGTGCCTCAGGACAACAACTGGTCTCGCTATCAGGCCATCGTCACGGATGATGTGAAGAGTCAAAAGAAGCATGACAAGGCGATCCTCCTTGTGGCCTTCGGTTCTACCTGGGAGCAGGCTTATGATGCCTTCGACTCCACGATTGATGCTTACAAGGCTGCTTTCGGCGACTATGATGTCTTCCTGAGCTACTCTTCAGCCATCTGTATCAACCGTGCTGCTGCCGGTGAGAACACCGATCCCCGTTTCTACTACGCACCTCCCTTCTGGCTCAATGCCTTTGCCGATAAGGATGTGCAGTACGATGAGATTGTGGTTCAGTCGCTGCAGGTGATCCCTGGTGAGGAATATACCCGTGTAATCAACTACATCAAGGACTTCGCCAACAATGCCAACGGCGACCTCGACGATGAGTATCTGGCAAATGTAGAGATCAGGCTCGGTGTGCCCCTGCTGCAAGATGCCGAGGAGGACGTTGCCCTGGTGGCCAAGGAGCTGAACGCACTTTACAGCGACAAAGCAGCTGAGGGTGTGGTTGCCTTCATGGGGCATGGTAACCCCGACTCTTACGACACCTATAAGGCCAATGTGCGCTATACCCAGCTTGAAGAGGCTCTCCAGACCTACAGCAAGAACTATTTCGTAGGAACCGTGGATATGATGAACAATTTCAAGACCCACGTCTGGGCTCGTATGACTGCCAATGGCATCAACAATGGTAAGGTGTATCTCCACCCGCTGATGTCTATAGATGGTGATCATGGTCACAACGATATGGCAGGTGATGATGACGAGAACTGGAATGGTGAAAAGTTCACGCCGAATGAGGAGGGTGAGGTAGAGGATACCTCTTGGAAGATGTACTTCCAACACCTGGGCTATGAGTGCAACGATGATACCGTATTGCCCTTCGGTCTGCTTGAACTGCCTACCGTTCGCCAGGTATGGATGAACCACACGCAGGATGCTATCGACGGTGAGCCGCTTGACTACTACCACTCGAAAAATCCTGAATAAGAATTCTCTTTGTTCCATGAATAAAACACTTATCATGTTGATGGCAGCGCTCCTTCCGGGGAGTGCTGCTTTCTCCCAAATCCACAAGATGGAGCGCGCTGACTCCGCTGTGGTAAGCCACACCTATAATCTGAACCCGGTGGTCGTGACTGGTTCTGGTCACCACCAGCGTCTGAAAAGCACAGCCACTCCTGTTCACGTACTCTCTGCACAGGAGATCCGCGAACACGGTATTACCAATTTCGGCGACGCCCTGACTCGAATGATGCCCCAAGTGTCGATGGCTCCCAACTCTATGGGAACCTTCTTGCGTCTGAACGGACTAGGCAATAAATACATCCTCATCCTGATTAACGGGCAGAAACTCTCGGGCGACATCTCCAACAACGTCGACCTTTCGCGTATCAATATGTCACGAGTCAAGCGTATCGAGATACTTGATGGTGCAGCCTCCTCGCTTTATGGCTCTGATGCGATTGCGGGTGTCATCAATATCATTACGGATCAGCCCACGCAGAATCTTATCAGCGTCACCAGCGATACCAGAGTCTCTGGGCAAGGACAATTCACAGAGTCCGTCAATCTTGACATCTATAGCAAAGGCTTCGGCTCTTACACCTCGTTCACCCACGATCGAGCCGACAGTTATCAGAACAACAACTTGGAATACGTTTCCACTAAAGTTGCGTCGGATTTGCAATCCGACGCCAAGACCCAACAAACGATCGCCCCTCTGTTTACGGGCTATCGTTCCAACATCATCGGACAGAAATTCACCTATGCCCCCAATCAGCATCTGGCGCTCAATGCGGGCTTAGACTATTCATACAAGATCACAGACCGTCCCGACACCCGTGACGATATCACAGGCGGCACCGACTACGAGATGCGCTACAAAGGCTTCCGCTGGAATCTGGGTGGCATCTACAAGTTTACCGCCAAAAACTCTCTGCAAGCCAACTTCACCGTCGATCGCTTCCGCTATGGCAAGGAGTACGATGTCGCGACGAAGACCAATGCCATCGGCGACTATGTGCAGTCGAAGAAACAACGCACGATGGAGGGGGAACTGAAGGCCATCTTTGGACTGATGGATGGTGGCACCACGATCTTTGGTGCTGACTGGCGTAAGGATTGGCTGGAAGCCACCTCTGGCGACATCAACCGGCATGTCTGGACGCTGGCCGCCTATGCCCAGCATGAACAGCGCTTCTGGCGCATCATGACCTCCACCCTCGGACTGCGCTATACCCGCCACGAGACCTTTGGCAACCGGTTGACGCCAAAGGTCGTGCTGATGGCAGCCCCTGGCGACTTCCGTTTCCGTGCGACCTATTCGGCTGGTTTCCGCGCTCCGGGACTTGACGAACTCTATTACCACTACTTCTCCGTGAATCGTGGCAAGGCTCAGATCAGCTTTGGAAACCCTGACCTATCGCCAGAGAAGAGTCACTATGTATCCCTCAATGCTGAATACCGTTCACAGTTCATCGCCGTGAGCCTCACGGGTTATCTCAATCGTATTAACGATATGGTGGTGAAGCAGAACGTGGAGGTTGACGATGAATCGTTGCAGATGCTCCGCAGGGAGTTCCCGGAGATGACTGACGACCAGGCGCAGAAACTTACCCAATACGCGCTCTATCAGAACAGCGACAAGGGCGATGTGAAAGGCGTGCAGTTCAATCTCTCGGCCAATCTCTTTACCGGCTTTAATCTTTCTGCCAATTATGCCTACACCTATGCCCGAACGAAGAGTGGTGACGAGTGGCAACCCCTCGAGCGCAGCATCCGCCACACAGCTACTATCGCTGCCAATTACCATCACGTCTGGCGACGCTATGGTCTCAACGTCAACCTCAATGGCCG
>JAEEGJ010004794.1_pt1 | contig 44451 bp, 37 predicted proteins | sample 8958761 | NCBI WGS metagenome assembly JAEEGJ01 (sample SAMN16246546, study PRJNA631951) | gut metagenome | biome: gut microbiome; feature: rumen; material: RS-attached | host: Bos | place: Iran: Karaj | collected 2018-10
TAATAACGGAGTACTGAATCTGTCCAGCGATACCGTTGTTGATGGTCCTGTAGCATCACTTACAGCCGTACTGTTGGATAAAGACGGAAAACCTGTCAGGAGTGAAACTTATAGAAAAGGTTATATGGGTATGGGTGGTGTAGGAGGAACGTTTTTCTCATTATCATCTGATACTTTGAGACAGATTAATGGCAGAATAGATACTGAAACCGGCGGAATGGTCTTCTTTGGCAATACTGTCTGGACCGAGGCACTTCATTTTGAAAGAAGAGGCTTCGACTATGAAATATCCTGGGAGGAGCCTCTTATCTGGACTGACTATAAATATCAGGATGGGAAACTGGTGCAGGAATCAACTATGGGAAACCAGATAATATCACAAAGCTATACTACAACTTATGAATACAATAATGACGGTTCCCTTAAATCCAGGGTGTTGGAGAACAAGGTATCAGGACGTAAGGAGCGTATAGATTACTATTGCCATAACGGTAGGATTGACAGTCTGGAAATCTCTTATTACAATTATATGGGAACTGAAACCGTTGCGCCATCAAGCCAGAATTCTATAGGAAACATAAACAACGGAAATATTAATAACATCGTTGTGTCAGCTGCTGGCACAGTTGCAACATCCGGTTTAAAGCGTGAGAGACATTATTATGCTTATAATCCGGATGGAACATATCAGATACGGTATTTGAATGACGGCACAGATAAGACTGAATACTATGATTCAAGCGATCGTCTGCTAAAGACCGTATTACCTGACGGTTCGGTTTACGTGAATCAATATAACGACCAGGGGGATCCCGTTCTGGTTAGAAATATTCTGAGAGACAAGGTTGATATATCCAAATATGACTCATACAGATATGACAGTCATGGAAACTGGACTAGAAGGCGTGTATTTACCTCTGATGAAGACGGCTTTTTAATCCCTGAACACGTTGAGTATCGACGTTTCTGTTATAGGGACGGTGAAAGGTATGAGTCAAGAGCTTTCCGTAATATGAAACTCAAGCCTTGGTATGCCCACGTGATTGTGAGCCCTGACAATAAGGATATGGAGATTCATATCCAACAGTTTAGTATGGGTGTTGAAATGAAGGATATAGATGAAGATATTCTGAACAAACTAAAGATGTTGCCAGGCTTTGAATCCGACGGCAATGGAAATTATACACTCGAAGGGCATCCACTCATCATCTCTAAGATAGTTGTAGCTGAATGACAATAGCTTAGCTGCTCCTTTCTCTTGACAATCGTAAAGTTGATAATAGATATTTTCGTGCCGTCTACAGATACAATAGTTATTGGAACGTGGTACTAATATGGTACTAATAATTTCCTAATCCCTCGGAACTCCTCGGAATACGTTTTTGGGGAATTATAACAGTATCAGTAATTTATGTTCAAAATATATTCCTATAGTTTCCTGCCAAATGTTCTGAGATGCTCCAACGTCTGGATGATCTGCCTGCGATAGAAATCACCACAGATCCCGGTAATGAGAAATTAGGAAAACCCATACCCATTCCGCTTCGCGCTGATGCAGTATCCCACTAAACAATGATGACAAAAAAAACATTTAACAGGAGACGTATTTTCCATATAAATCAGTTTAGATAACAGGAAACCAAATCAGTTGCATTATGAGAAAAAAAATTTCGTCATTTGCTTTGGCATCAATAATGATGACTCTTTGCATTCCAGCAAGTGCTCAACATGAGTATGTTGACCTGGGCTTAAGTGTCAAATGGGCAACATGCAATGTTGGTGCAGAAAAGCCGGAAGAAGTTGGTGGATTGTTCGCCTGGGGTGAGATAGAATCCAAATCAGATTACAGTTACTCAACGTATAAGTTCAGTAAAAACGGTAGTAAGGGAAGTTATACCAAGTACAGTGATAATGACAACAAGACTGTATTGGACTTGGAAGATGACGTGGCTCATGTCAAATGGGGAGGCAGTTGGCGTATGCCGACATGGGAAGAGATGGATGAATTGCGCAAGGAATGTACTTGGACATGGACAGAAGTGAATGGAATTGAGGGGTTCCGTGTAACAAGCAAAAAGGCTGGTTATGAAGACAGCTCTATTTTCCTCCCAGTCAACCAGTACAGTGACGCTGCTGCACTTGCTGAAGGTATGTACCCTTCATACGGCGCATACTGGTCAAGTACTCTCTGTTATCTTCCAAATCGAATTATGCTGGAAGACCGTGACCATGCATGGGGATACATGTTTTGTAGAGGTTATCCCTTCGGAAGCGGCGGCTACCGCAACGCCGGTGAGTCCGTCCGTCCCGTCTGCCCGTAACGTCATAAAAACAAAAGCATATGAAAGTGCCAAAACTCATTTCCATCACGGTATTGCTGTTTGTTCAGGCAGCCGCAACCACCGCGTTTGCTCAAGACAAACCTAAGGCTGGTGATACAATCTTCGGTATCGTTCGTGATCAAGAGGGTCCCATGATGCAAGTATATGTCACGGAGCGGGATTCCACGGGCCATGTTGTTACATACTGCAGCACAACGATGGACGGTAAATTCTCGTTCATTCTGGTCAATCCCAATGATAGCCTCAAAGCATCTTACGTGGGATATGTTCCTGTTGTTGTCCCTATTGACAGGACCTATATAGAAATCAAGATGAAAGAGCGCCCAGGGTTGTCACCAATTGATATTACGGGTCATGGTCGAATCAAGCCTTTAGAGCTTAAACCAGGAGCTGTTATCAGCGGTAGGGTATTGGATGCTGCCACTAATGAACCCTTGGGTCCCTATGCCAGCATCATTGAGACCGTTGATAATGATACTGCCGCATATTATTATACCCTTACTGATAAGGATGGTTTTTTTTCTTACCCGTTGGTAGGAACAGGTCACGTAATTAAAGTGGATTTTACCGGCTACAAGAGCGTAAAGCTTCCGTTGGATAAGAATTATTTTGAAGTTAAACTGGAGAAAGCCCCGCCTGGCTATAAAAAAGATGGAGTATTGTACCAGTTTGGTGTATTCCACATGGGCGATGCCAAATCATTTGATGAAGAGATGAAACAGATGATAGGTCCGAACATACGTGTAGTCAAGCCGGAAGAGCTAATCGATGATGGCGAAGGCATCTTTATTGAAGAGATAGAATGACTGTCTTGGAACCGCATATCCCAAATACAAAAATGGATAAACAGTACTAATTGACAGTTCTTTTTAGTAAGTTTGTAGTCGAAACAAAGAGATTATGAGTCATGACATTCTTCAATCAATTCCACAAGGAGGCTACGGAGCGTACGATGAGGAAAATCGCAAAATCCAAGGAATCGCCGATGAACTCAAGAGACTTTGCCGAATACATGAAAAAGAATCTGGAGACAGCCAAACAAATGGAGGCAGCTTCGAAATAGAGCAACGTATTACTGAGCAATACGCAAAAACTCACAATCTTTGGATTCCAATTGACTACATATTTGATTTAGGCGTTCCCGGACCAAGCGGGAACGAGAATGACACATACGTTTCGGAAAACACCATCTTCAAAGTCAACAATCTCTTTAACAGTGGCAGCATAGTCAAACTGCTGGAAAAGATTCTGCTCCACAATATCATCTTCCCTAACACATTTTATAAGTTCTACGCCTTTACAGGCTACGATGGACGTAGTGTTATGCCTGTTCTTCAACAAGACAGGATTTGCGATGCATATCCTGCCACTCAAGAGTTGATAGATTCTTATATGACTGCACTGGGATTCAGTAAGCAATCTACTACAGGCAAATATGCAAACGAATCATACATTGTTTGGGATGTTGTTCCACGTAATGTATTAGTCGATGACGATGGTGACCTTTACGTGGTAGATGCTGAAATAACCACGCGGAGTTTCTGATTATTCTTGGAGTGGGTAGCTTAGGTGCGGGGGCTGGTTGTAGGCTACGTTTTGGGTTACTATGGCCAGACGATAGAGTGGATCCTGCATAAGGCAGGTCACGCGGTGGGTGGTGGAATAGGGGGTGGTGAATATCAACACTTCTGATGGGTCTAGAGCGCTGCGCACTATGAACTCCTCGCGCCAGTCGCCCGACATGTCGGCCAGCAGGCAGGGATTTGATTTGGTTCCGTTGTTGAGTGCGGTGCCAGTAAGCGATGCAAAGGTGAACAGGCGGTCAATCCGGCCGGTTACTGGATTCCATTTCTCAATCTTTCCGCCGGTTCCGGCTCCGGTTGCATCAAAAAGCTCATCCTGAAGGTCACCGTCCCAGTAAATCCGGAAGTTTACCGATGGCTTTACAGCGGAGATAAGCTCTCCTTTACATGAACGTATACCACCGCTGGCGTTGCTCCACATCTCATGGCCCGGATAGCGCGGGTCGATGTCGGCGGCCAGACCACGGCCGTTGTCGATGCCTTTCTGCTGTGTACCCCACAGGATTGTTCCGTCGGCAGCACGCAACTCATCGCTGAAGGCGGCATTCTTGTCCTCATGGACATCCCAGAACTCCAGCCCAGGACGGCTCGGGTCCAGATCGCCCAGATGTCCGGCATCGCCGTGTCCCAGACGGGTGGAGTAGAGCACGCTTCCGTCCTGGTCTATGGCAGCACCTCCATAAATAATCTCATCATAGCCGTCCATGTCGATATCGCCCACAAAAATGTTGTGGTTACCCTGGCCGTAGAGCGGGTCCTGCCTGGATTCGGCCTTGCATATCCATCGCTGACTCAGCGTCTTGCCGTCAAAATCGTATGCCACCACGTAGGCGTTGGTGTAGTATCCGCGGCACATCACCAGACAGGGATGCTCTCCGTCAAAGTATCCTATGGCAGCCAGCATGCGCTCAGACCGGTTTCCGTAATTATCACCCCAGCGGTCTGTTATATCCCGCGGGGGATAATAATCAATGGTGGTTATGGCATGCCCGTCAGTGCCGTCAAATACGGTCAGGTACTCCGGACCGCTCAGAATGCGGCCCTCTGGGGCGCGGAAATCGGCGGTGGAATGGCCTATAACCGATCCGATGCCGTCAACCGTCCCGTCGGCGGTCTTCATGGCCACCTCGGCACATCCGTCACCGTCCAGGTCATAAACCATAAACTGAGTGTAGTGTGCTCCGGCGCGGATATTACGCCCCAGGTCAATGCGCCACATGAATGTTCCGTCCATCCTGTAGGCGTCAATATAAACCGGCCCGGTATAGCCTGTGTGTGAATTGTCTTTTGAGTTTGAAGGATCCCATTTGACCACCAGTTCATATCGGCCGTCTCCGTCCAGATCGGCAGTACTCATGTCATTGGCGGTATAAGTGCAGGTAGTTCCGTCGGGCATCCGTACCGGTGCAGGCGTGCGTAATGTGATGGTCTTGAAAGGGCATAGAATGCCGGTAGTGCTTTCACGCACGCTCTCATTATACACAATGAACGGCTCCTCCGTTACACGCTTGCCCAGGAACCCTTTTCTGATACGTATCTGATAATGTGAACCTATGCTCCCTTCCCTGTCAACAAAGCAAGTGGCGGCATCCCTGTCAACCCTGGCTATTCTCTGTCCGTCACGGTAAAGCGTAAACCTGCAGTTTTCACCGTCAGATTCCAGACTGCGCCAACTGAGCATTACCCCGCTGTCAACTACTGCCACTGCCAGCCCGTGGTCAATCCGCTCCACCTGCCTTTCGGCCCGCACACCAGCCAGCGGCATCAGCGCCATCATCGCTCCGATCAATGCAATCCTATAGCACATAACCAATATTTTTTGTGCTGCTAAAATATAAAAAATGACGCAAAGGGAAACGACCCCTTTGCGTCATTTAATGCGTCATTTTTTTGCAATTCATGGGGTTACTTCTTGATGCCGCGTGCCTTGTAGATACGATCCTTAGCATCGTTTATCTCCTGGAACTTCTTTTCGGCGGCCTTTCGGACGTCCTCACCTAATGTTGCCACACGGTCCGGGTGATGCTTGAGCGCCATCTGACGGTAGGCTGTGCGTACTTCATCATCGGTGGCATCCGGGGAAATGCCCAGCACCTTATAGGCATCATCAAGTGTCTTGCCTCCCAGACCTGTCATCTGATCAACATTGGCGGGGTCTATGTCCATGTTTGCGGCATCGTTCTTAATGGCCTGAATCTCGTCCGGGCTGACGGTGCCGTCGGCCTTGGCCAGCAGGACTAAATATGAAACAAGCTGCAGACGCTGCCCTACGGTCATGACCTGGGCTATCTGACGGCAGCATGCGTCAATCTGACTGCGCCACCAGGTTTCACCCATCTGTTTCCTGCGCTCAAACAGTCGGTGGATTATCTGCTCGCCCTCCGTAACTGCCTGACTGCCGAACTGGTTCCGCAGGAAGTTGCGTAGGCATTCCATTTCACTGTGCATAATGCGTCCGTCCGCTTGAATGACATCGGCCGACAAGACCATAAGCGAGAACAGGAAACCGTTGCGCTGACCTTCAGATTCGGTTGTCCTGTGGCTATCGTCATCCGGAATATATGTCGGTTGGACGTTTCTTGCAGTGAGTGTGTCAAACAGTGAACCAAGGGCAAACCCGGCAAGAGCCCCGAGAGGTCCTCCGTTAAGCAACCCCAAAAAACCTCCAATCCATTTACCGATAGCCATATATTTGTCCTATAAAAATCCTTACTGACTGCAAAGATGCAAAAAATGTTACAATAATAAGTGTTATCTTTACGGCCTATGGAAAAAGAACGCAGTATTGACAGGCTGGCTCGCATTCTGATATTTCTGGGAGCTGCAGCGATTGTATGTACGCTATGCTGGTATTTCCGCAGCGTACTGGTATATATCATAACGGCATTCGTGGTTTCGCTCATCGGGCATCCGGTAATGAACCTGCTCCGTAAGATACGGATCAGAGGTAAGGCTGCGCCCGATCCGGTCCTGGCGGTCATATCTCTTGTCATCCTGTCATCAGTCCTGGTTTTTGTGGTAACCCAGGTGATTCCTATCGTGTCAGGGATAGTGCACGATGTTTCAATAATGAACGCGCGCGATGAAATGCTGCACCGCAATGTCCTGGATCAGATAAACCAATGGATTATCAGTGTTATACCATGGGTAGGCGCCGATTTTGACTTGGCTCAGCTGTTGCTTGAGAAGCTGTCTGAACTGACGGATTTATCATCAGTTCCCGGTATTGTGGGTTCGATGGCATCGGCTGTGGCTACTATGGCGGTGGGTGTGTTCTCGGTGCTGTTCATATCGTTCTTCTTTATTAAGGATGAAGGCCTGTTCGGCAGGATTATAGCCGCTCTGGTGCCCGATAAGGTTGAGGAGCGCGTGGAGAAAACCATCAATGACATAAGGCGGCTTCTGTCCAGATACTTTGTGGGACTGCTGGTGGAGATTGCAGGTGTGGTAGTGCTTAATCTGCTGGGACTCTGGCTGATAGCCCGCATAGGATTCAGTTATGCCATTGGTATAGCTTTCATTGCAGGCCTGCTTAATGTAATTCCGTATGTAGGGCCGCTCATCGGCGAGGTTATAGGTGTGGTTCTGTGTGTGATACTCAAATACGGCGCTGTAGCCGGACTGGATGTGAATATCTGGATTTATGATCTCATAGTATTTGGTATCATGCTGGCTGTGCAACTGGTTGACAATTTCATCTATCAGCCGCTTATCTATTCCACCAGCATAAAGGCAAGTCCGCTTGAGATTTTCATAGTGCTGCTCATATCAGGTAAGATAGGCGGGGCAGTGGGTATGCTTGTGGCAATTCCCGCCTACACTGTGATCCGTGTGATAGCCAGCCGTTTCTTCTACGAGTACAAGGCTGTCCGCCGTCTCATTCCCGATCGTGAAAACATATGAATGACGCAAAGTTAAACGCCCCCTTTGCGTCACTTTTTGTCAGCGGAGCTTGTTGGACTCAAAGTGGCGGCGGATGGAGGTGAAGTAGAAGATGAGGCCGAACAGATTGACAGCCCAGGCAGCCCAGAAGGCACTGTGGTAGCCAAAGTATTCGGAAAACAGGCCGCCTATGAGTACGCCCAGACCTACGCCGGCATCCCAGGAGGTCAGGATGGAGGAGTTTGCGGTGCCACGCTGCGAGTGCTCGGCCAGATTTATGAACATGGTCTGGAAAGCGGGATACATGTGGCCGTTGCCCAAACCTATAATAAGTGCGGCGCCGTAGTAGCCGATAGGATTGTGCAGGGCGGCAAATTGCAGGTATCCGAATATGCTGACCGATACACCCATTGTGGCGTTGCGTGAAACCTTGTTCTCACGCAGGGCATGAGCGCCGGTAAGTCGTGACAGTATGAGTCCGGCGGCGCAAAGCCCGAAGAAAAGACCCGTTCCACCGGTAATTCCCAGCTCTTCCTTACCATATATGGCTACATAGGTGGAAAGCACTCCGTAGCTGAAAGCAAAGCAGGCTATTCCAATGGCCTCACGCCAGCCGTGCAGCAGGAAGAACCGGTCCAGCGAGAGCACTTTCTTTTCGGGAACAAAATCACGTTTGGGCAGGCGGATGGAGAGCTCCAGCAAAAGTCCTATGAATGATGCTGCCAGCGATACCCAGAATAGCGCCTTGTAGCTGCCGCTAAAAGCGCCCAGGAGTACGATTGCCAAGGCGGGCCCCAGTGCCATAGCCAGATTGTTGCTCAAACCGTAGTAGCCTATTGCCTCGCCGCGACGTGAAGAGGGTACAACATCAATGGCCACGGTGCTGGCGGCAACAGTGGTGGCTCCGAAAGGAGCGCCGTGCAGGGTGCGGAATACCGCGAATGCAGCCAGAGACCCGGCTGCCAGATAGCCTGCAAATATGCCGAAGAACAGAGCGCCGCAAACCACCAGCACCGTCTTGCGCGGAAAACTGTCCACGATATAGCCGCTGAATGGCCTGATTACCAGTGCCATTATGGTGTAGCCGGTAAGCACCATCCCGATGGTATCCTTGGTGGCCCCGAATGTCTCGCTAAGGTAGAGAGGGAGCAGCGGAACGATGAGCATAAAAGAGAAATGGACCAGAAAGTTAGTGGTCCATATCTTTATGTAATTGGCGTTCCAGAGCTTATCCTTGGTCATTTTGCACCACAGATTTCCTGCATGAGATGTGCCGTTTCCAACGCATCTTTTGAGTAGTAGGTTGCACCTATTGCCGATGCTATATCAGGGGTCATCACAGCGCCGCCCACGATGATGGGGCAGGTGATACCGTTGGCGCGCAGATACTCAATGGTCTCTTTCATGGAGTCAACGGTGGTTGTCATGAGGGCGCTGAGTCCTACTGCATTCGGCTTTTCATTTACAGCTGCCTCAAGCACGGTCTCCTTGGGAACATCCTTGCCTAGGTCCGTAACGCTGAATCCGTGGCTCTGTACCACCACCTTCACGATGTTCTTGCCTATGTCATGGACATCGCCCTTGACGGTGGCAATGATCATGTGACCCTTTGAAGGCTCGTCATCACCTTTGGTGCCGAACTGCTCGGAGATGACGGCAAACGCCAGCTTGGCGGCTTCGGCCGAACGTATCAGCTGGGGCATGAACACCTCGTTGCGGGCAAAACGGGCACCTACATCGCCAAGTGCGGGTATGAGAACCTCGTTTATGATGCGGTCCTTGCCCAAATCGGGCATCTCACGTTCTATGCATTCCTTTACGCGGTCCTTAAGGCCTTGCGCGACAGCGTTGTAGAGGTTATCTGCAACCTGCTCATCGGATGTCTGGGTGTTGAAGTATATGAATCCAGCGCAACCCGGATCATTGCCGGTGAGTGCCATCGATGCACGCACGGTGGCTACGGTATCGCGGTCAAGCGGGTTCATGATAGGCATATCCAGACCGTTCATGAATGCCATAGCCAGAAAGTTACGGTTCAGTGTGCCACGCTCAGGCAGTCCGAATGATACGTTGGAAAGGCCGATTGTGGTGAGAACCCCCAGCTTCTTGAGAGCGGAAAGCGTATCTATTGTAATCTTGCCGTACTGCGGGTTGGACGATATGGCCATAACCAGACCGTCAAATACCAGCAGGCGACGGTCAATCCCCATACCATCAGCCTCCTTTATGATGCGGTGGGCTATCTCTATACGGCCATCACAGCTTTCCGGTACGCCGCGTTCATCAAGAGGCAGGGTCACGGACGGTGCCTGATAGCGGGCTATGATGGGCAGCAGGCGTGACATGGATTCCTCGGCTCCGTTCACCGAGTTGATCATGGGCACACCGTTGTAAAGACGTATGGCTGCTGCTATTGCCTCAGGATTGGATGAGTCAATTTGCAGGGGTAGGTCACAGACCTCCTGTACCTTGCGTACGGCCTGACATAAAAGGGCCTTTTCATCGGAGTTTGGTACACCGCAGTTCAGGTCCAGGAAATCGGCCCCGGCATCCTTCTGGGCTAATGCCTCGTGCTGAAGGTACTCGAAGTTACCTTCTGCCAGAGCTGCCTTGAGTTTCTTCTTTCCGGTAGGGTTGAGTCGCTCACCGCATATAAGGCCCTTGTCAAGCTTGAGCAGTATTGTGGATGAGCAGATATATGTGCCGTCAGGTTTTGAAATCTCAGGTGCAGGCTGGCCTTTATAGATTGATATGGCCTTGATGGTTGAGGGCGATGAACCGCAGCAGCCACCCAGTATGGAGGCTCCGGCCTCTATCAGTTTCTTGCCTATGTCAACGAAATCCTGATCCGTCCAGTTATAGACAACCTCTCCGTCACGCATTTCGGGCAGTCCCTTGTTGGGCTGGGCCAGGATGGGGCAGTTGGCAAAAGGTTTCATGCGGCGTACCACATCCACCACGCCTGCGGGGTTGTTGGAGCAGTTTACGCCAAGTACATCTACACCAAGCGATGAGAGTGTCAGAGCCACAATCTCAGGTGTTGAGCCTGTGAGCGTACGGGCCTGCTCATCGAAAGTCATGGTGGCGAATATGGGCTTGTTGCATACATCTCGTATGGCCAGGATTGCGGCACGTAGCTCATATAGGTCACTGAATGTCTCCAGCAGATAGCCGTCAACACGGTCTGCCGTGTGAAGAGCCACCTGACGGTAGTTGTCATATGCCTGCTCAAAGGTGAACTGGCCTACTGGCTCCATAAGCTGGCCCGATGTGGAGACATCGAACATCACCATTGCCCGGTTGCCTACAGCGGTACGGGCGTTATTGATGGCGGCATCGGCAATCTCCTGCCAACTGTATTCTTTTGACTGCCATTTGACGGGGTTTAGCTCGAAAGAGTTACAGGTGATGTACTGCGCTCCGGCCTCCAGGTAGTCCTTGTGCATCTGCTGCACTCGGGCGGGGTTGGTCAGATTGAGTACCGCCACGCCCTGATGCTTGTGCTCGGGATCATGGGCATCGGCAAGTACGGTTCCTTGCGCACCGTCAAATATCTGTATTTTGTCTATTGTCATTCTGTTTTCAAGGTTATTTGAAGAATCCACCGGCCACATAGCCTATGTTGTCCATCAGCTTGCTTATGAACTCGCTCTTGTTCATGGAGTAGATATGGATACCGTCCACATCGTTGGCAATGAGGTCCAGAATCTGATAGCTGGTGAATATCAGTCCAATCTCCTCAATAGCGGCCTTGTCATCCTTGTAGCGGTCAAAATAGTTGCGCAGCTTAAGCGGCACGTTGCAGCCGGTTATCTGGATCATGCGGTCCAGCTGGGCGTAGTTGGTCACAGGCATGATACCCGGTATGATAGGCACCGTGATACCTGCCTTGCGTGCCTTGAGAAGGAAGTGGTAGAACACCTCGTTGTCAAAGAAAAGCTGGCTGTCAAAGAACTCCATTCCGGCATCCTGCTTTATCTTCATGAACTCGATATCTGTTGCTATGTTGGCAGTTTCCGGATGCTTTTCCGGGTAGCAGGCTCCGGCCAGCCCGAACTGACCGTTGTACTTGCCCTTTATGTACGATGCCAGGTCGCTGGCATGCTTGAAGTCTGAAAATATGGGTGCATCGGTGTTCTTGGGTATGTCACCGCGCAGTGTAAGTATGTTCTGCACTCCAAAGTCCTTAAGTTCGTTGCATACACTGTCAACCTTATCTGTGGTGGATGCCACACAGGTGAGGTGGGCCAGAGGTTCGGCATTGGTGTTCTCTTTTATGGTGCGGGCTATCATAGCGGTGTTGGAGAGCGTGTTGCCCAGTGCACCGTAAGTGACACTGATGTAATCAGGCTTATATACGCTCAACTGCTTGATGGTCTTGTCAATCAGGGTAAATGTCTCCTCCTCTCTCTTTGGCGGGAAAATCTCAAATGACAAGGTTTTTTTCTTGGCAAGAATCTCTGAAATCTTCATTATTATTTATTGGATTGGGATTATTTGTTTAAATAACGTTCTGCTTCAATGGCTGCCTTGCATCCGCTTGCTGCGGCACAGATGGCCTGACGGTAGGTGGGGTCAGCTACATCTCCTGCAGCGAACACACCGGGCACATTAGTCTTTGGCGTACCGGCGATAGTCTTGATATATCCGTTTTCATCGGTCTCTATCCAAGGCTTGAACACATCGGAGTTTGGTTTGTGGCCTATGGCCAGGAAGAATCCGTCTATGGGGCGCTCGTAATGCTCCTCTGTGGGCAGGCCAAGGTCCTTGACCAGTTTTACGCCCTGCACCTTGCTTTCGCCTGTAAGCCCTTCGGCATTATGGCTGAACAGCACCTCTATCTTGGGGTTGTCAAGCACGCGTTTCTGCATTATGTCGCTGGCACGCAGGTAGTTCTTGCGGACAATCAGATAGACCTTCTGGGCCAGTGTGGAAAGGTATGCGGCCTCCTCACATGCGGTATCGCCACCGCCTACTACTGCAACTACCTTTTTGCGGAAAAAGAAACCGTCACAGGTGGCGCAGGCGCTAACTCCGCGTCCGGCGTATTTCTTTTCATCTTCCAGTCCCAGATATTTGGCTGTGGCACCGGTGGATATGATAACGGTGTCGGCCTGAAGCTGTGTTCCGTCATCGATGGTAACGGTATATGGGGCTGATCCGAAATCCACTGCCGTGACTATGCCCATGCGTATGGTGGCACCAAACCGGGCGGCCTGATTGCGCATATCCTCCATCATGTCATATCCGCTCACGCCCTCGGGGTAACCGGGGAAATTCTCCACTACGGTGGTGGTTATGAGCTGTCCGCCTGACTGCGGGCCCTCATAGAGAACCGGGTTCAGGTTAGCGCGTGATGCGTAGATTGCTGCGGTGAATCCGGCAGGTCCGGATCCGATGATGAGGCATTTTACTCTTTCCATATTCTGTTTTGTCTTTATCTCAAATCAATTATATCGGCATCTTTGTAATCCTTTACAGGGCAGGTGAAAGTGTTTTTATCAAACTTCTGTGCCGTTTTGTAATCCGTAACCCTGGCTGATGCCGATATGTTTCCAAGTTCCTGGGAGAAATCAATCTGTGCAGACCTTAATACGTTTGTCTTGGAATCTACGGTTACGGTGACCTTGTTTATGCCCTCCACACTGCGTTCAGGATTGGAGGCGGTAAGAACGAATGTGTCAGTGCCGTTCCCGCTCACACTGAACCCCTGATGTTTTTTGAGCAGACCGATAATGTCATAACGGGCTTTTTCCTCCGGGGTTGGTTCTGTGATGTAAATCTCCTCAATGCCGTCACCATAGTCTTTACCGTTCCACATGGTCTTGCCGTCAAACCACATCATGTTATCATCAGAACTGACATAGAAACTGCCGTCAGGTGACAATTTGATTTCAAGATCCATGCGGTCTGTAGTACCTTCATTCTTTATTTGGGCATCAAGCTTCATATATATGCTGCCGTCTTTTTCAAGCTGGTCAACAGTCTTTTGCAAAAGTTTCCCTGCATTACCTTGTGCCCACAAGGGCGTAATGCAGATTAGTGACAATATTGTGAGAATGTATTTGCGCATTGTGTCAGAGCAGGTTATAGGTTTCAAGTATGCGGTCCAGCTGAACCTCATCGGTTACCAGTACGGGACGCGGCTTGCTGCCGTCGGCCTTGCCTACGATTCCTGTGGCCTCCAGCTGGTCCATAAGGCGGCCTGCACGGTTGTAGCCGATTGCGAACTTACGCTGTATCAATGATGTGGAGCCTGACTGGTTGACCACAACCAGACGTGCTGCCTCGGCGAACATTGGATCGAACTTGCCCATTTCAACACCACCGTCCACAGGTCCACCCTCATTCTCGTCAACATATTCGGGCAGAGGATAAGCCTCGGTATAACCCTGCTGACGGCTTATGTACTGGCATATGGCGTTGACCTCGGGGGTATCCACAAAAGCACACTGTACACGAACCGGATCGCTGCCCGACAGGAACAGAAGGTCACCACGGCCTATAAGCTGGTTGGCTCCCGGACGGTCCAGGATGGTGCGTGAGTCTATCATGGAGCTTACGCGGAATGCCATGCGGGCCGGGAAGTTGGCCTTTATGGTACCGGTAATAATATTTGTGGTAGGACGCTGGGTGGCTATGATCATATGGATTCCTACGGCGCGTGCCTTCTGGGCAATACGAGCTATAGGCATCTCTATGTCCTTGCCTGCGGTCATGATAAGGTCACCGAACTCATCAATCACAACTACGATGTAGGGCAGGTAGCGGTGTCCCTTTTCGGGATTGAGCTTGCGGTCCTTGAACATGTTGTTGTACTCTATCACGGAGCGGACATTGGCGTTCTTTAGTAGCTCATAGCGGTTGTCCATCTCTATACATAGTGACTTGAGTGTATGGATTACTTTTGTGGTGTCAGTTATTATGGCATCGGTTTCATCGGGCATCTTAGCCAGGAAATGCTTGATGATTGGGGCGTAGATGCTGAATTCAACCATCTTGGGGTCAACCATTACCAGCTTGAGCTCTGCAGGATGTTTCTTGTAGAGCAGCGATGTGATGACTGCGTTCAGACCTACTGACTTACCCTGACCTGTAGCACCGGCCACAAGCAGGTGAGGCATCTTGGCCAGGTCAAACATGAACACCTCATTGGTGATGGTTCGGCCCAGGGCAACCGGGAGCTCCATCTTGCTCTCGGCAAACTTCTTGCTGTTCAGGATTGACTCCATGGATACCATGACAGGCTTGGCGTTAGGTACCTCAATTCCTATCGTGCCCTTGCCTGGGATAGGTGCTATGATACGTATGCCCAACGCAGCCAGACTAAGTGCTATGTCTGCTTCAAGATTACGTATCTTGGATATGCGTACACCGGCGGCAGGAGTAATCTCATACAGTGTGATGGTCGGGCCAACCGTTGCGTTGATGGTATCTATCTCTATGCCAAAATCCTGCAGAACCTTGATGATGCGATTCTTGTTAGCCTCCTGCTCGGCCTTATCAATTGGTGGGGCATCATTGTCATAATGCTTGAGAAGGTCCAAAGTGGGGAACTTGTAATGTGACAGGTCCAGACGTGGGTCATATGGTTCCTGTATCTTGCCATCGGCTTTTTCTACCTCCTCGGCAGTGGTTATGGTCATCTTAACGTCTGGAATTTCATCTTGGGTTTCATTGCCAGTCTTGGACTGCCTGGGCTTGAGCTCCTTGCGGGGGCCTTCTACAACTTCCTCATCCTCTTCATCGTCACTTTCATTGTTGTCCGGAATCTCATCCGCCGTATCATTTGCTACAGTCTCAGGCTGGTAGATGTGCTGCAGGTCTTCATCGGCGTTGCTTGTATCTGAATCTTCATCAGCGACATCAGCGTTGTTCTTGCGACGCACTCCGCGCTTAAGTCCTTCGGCTCCTTCACGGATAACCTGTATGGTACGGCGAGTCAGATATACGCAGTACAGAAGCATGGTGAGCAACAGTACCAGCACCAGGCCAGGTACTCCTATGTAGCCTTTGAGAATGGCGGTCAGGTTCATGCCGTGAGAACCGCCGGGTATGATGAACGAGTTCTGCATCAGGGGTGAGAGCACCAGTTGCAGGAACACCGAGCACCATATCATAAGGAAAGCGCAGCTCACGAACCAGCGGAACAGCTTGAGGTGGGTGATGCGCATCATGTTAAGGCCGCATGCCGTAAGGAATACAGGAATCAGTATTGATGAGAATCCGAACCAGCCGTTAACTATAGCCTCCGATACCCGGGCGCCAAGCAAGCCGGTACTGTTCTCAATATCCTGCGCGCCGCTGAGGACCGCACTCTGGTCTGTACCGCCGGTGAACAGGAACGAAATGTATGCAATGACAAAAAATATGGCTACAATAGTCAATACCGCACCGCTTACAAACAGGAATGTCTCGTTGCGGAATGTGTCGGATATACTGCTCAGGTTGAACTTGATTTCAGGTTTCTGTGTCCCTGTGCTGGGTTTTGTATCTTTCTTTTTCAGTGCCATGTCAATAACTGCGATAATAGGTTACAAAGTTAATAATAAAAGAGCAAAAAGGGCGGGTTATAGCGGAAAAAGGAGTAATTTCGCAACTGAAAACGTGAGATTATGGAATCATCAGCGGCATTTGACAAGAATACGGTCGAGTTCGTGACGGTGGCTGCCGAGTACTGCGCCTATCTGGAACAGGTTTATGACAAAGAACCGGAAAAGGTGCTGGATGTCCTCTGCAAGCTTTTGCCTCTGGTATATCTCAAGGCCACAATGCTTCCGGCTTTGGAACCGGAGGGGTTGTATCTGGAAGAATTCGTGAAAGAGGCTGATTATGATGAAATACGTTCTCTGTTGGCACAAAAGCTCGGTGAATACGATGATTATTTAGAGGTTTTCGTGGAGGATATGAAATACAGTGACACCCCGGTACGCAAATGCATTTCGGAAGACCTGGCCGACATATACCAGGCGCTGCGTAACTTTGTACAGTCTTACCGCAGCGGTCTGGATGAGGTTATGACCGAGTCTGTGGCTGTATGTGCCGAGTCTTTCCGTTCCTATTGGGGACAAGTGCTCACCAATACTCTGCGTGCAGTCCACAATGTCCGCTACCAGGATACCTTTGGTACGGACGGTTCTTACGATGATACTGCTTTCTATGATTGAACTGCCCAACAAGATAGACAAGTCAGACCTGGTCGATAAGCCCAGGGTGATGTTTGACGGCATAATTGAGGAGATTGATACCGAGGAGAAGGCGCAGAAGGTCATTGAGTTGCTGGCCAAGGAGTCAATGGTGGGTTTTGATACGGAGACCAGACCCTCTTTCACAAAGGGTGTCAAACATAAGATAGCGTTGCTTCAGTTATCTACCGACAGCATGGGCTATCTGTTCCGTCTCAATAAGATAGGCATACCTGACTGTGTGGCGGAGTTCCTGTCCAATCCCGATATCATAAAGGTGGGAATATCAGTAAAGGATGATTTCCATTCGCTCTCAAGCCGTCGCGAATTCAAACCGGCAGGTTTTATAGAACTGCAGGATATATGCGCCGGAATGGGCATAGAGGAGAAAGGACTGCAAAAGTTGTATTGCCTGCTGTTTAACGAGCGCATCTCAAAGAATCAGCAGCTGAGCAACTGGGAGATTGACAGCCTGACTGAAAGCCAGCGCCAGTATGCAGCCATTGACGCATGGGCTTGTCTTAAGATATATCGTTATCTTTCGGAACTGAAAAGTACCGGCCAGTACAGAATTATAAGGAAATATGCAGAAGAGAGCAATTCTGAAGAGAGGTAAGGAGGAATCGCTGCTGCGTTTCCATCCTTGGATATTCTCGGGTGCAATAGCCGCCATAGAGGGTGCTCCCGATGAGGGCGATGTTGTGGATGTCTATACCCACGACGGCAAATGGATAGCCGTGGGACATATCCAGGTGGGCAGCATAGCAGTGCGCGTACTCTCTTTCAGGCATGAACCCATAGACGATGATTTCTGGTTCAGGCGTTTGAATGTGGCTTTTGAGCTGCGCCGCTCGCTGGGTCTTGTTGACCGTAAGGATCATAACATATACCGTCTTGTGCATGGCGAGGGTGATAACCTGCCCGGTCTGGTAATAGACGTTTATGGCCATACTGCAGTCCTGCAGGCACATTCAGTAGGAATGCACTGTAACCGCATGGACATAGCCCAGGCGTTGATGCGTGTTATGGGTGAACGTTTGAGTGGAATCTATTACAAGTCCGAGACTACACTTCCGTTCAAAGCCGATATAGACCGCGGAAACGGATATATAATAGGTGGTCCGGCAAATGACACTCCGTTGGAATATGGTATGAAGATGCCTGTAGATTGGATAAGCGGTCAGAAAACCGGACTCTTTATAGATCAGCGTGAGAACCGTGCCCTGTTGGAAAGATACTCTGAGGGACGTTCGGTGCTTAACATGTTCTGCTACACCGGCGGTTTTTCATTGGCAGCATTGAGGGGCGGAGCAAAACTCGTGCATTCGGTTGACAGCTCTGCGCGTGCCATAGAGCTTACTGCCGGTGGAGTGGAGGATAATTTCCCGGGCGATACCCGTCACGCTGCTTTTGCCGAGGACGCATTCAAGTACCTGGAGCGTATGGATCCTGTCTATGACCTTATAATATTGGATCCGCCTGCATTCGCCAAGCACAAGGATGCTCTCAAGCATGCTCTTATAGGCTATCGCCGCCTCAACCAGAAAGCTATGGAGAAGATTCTGCCGGGAGGGATACTGTTCACGTTCTCATGTTCACAGGTGGTAACCAAGGACCAGTTCCGTATGGCGGTCTTTACCGCTGCAGCCCAGGCAGGCCGCAGTGTGAAGATTCTTTATCAGCTTCATCAGCCTGCTGATCATCCGATAAACATATTCCATCCCGAAGGAGAATACCTTAAGGGACTTGTGCTTCAGGTGGAATAATGTGAAAAAGTGTTAAATGTAGAGATTTTTACACTGAATAATAGTTGTATGTTATTTTAAAGCATATCTTTGTGATGTGTTTTTCATGGTATTAGATTTAATTTGAAAACGAGTTGTCGGGATGACAACTCGTTTTCTGCGTTTACGCAGGAAACGAGTTATTACCTTTTTTATACCTTTGCATCTGTATGGGAGAGAACAGAAAGATAGAGTTGATTGTAGGGGAGATACTGAACCGCAAACCATCGGATCTGGCGCTTATTGCACTGCTTAAGGAAAAGGAGGCCTCGAGCGACGGATTGCGCTGCCTGCCGGTGCTGGTAGGCCCTCTTGAGGCTCAGGCCATCATTGTGAGCCTGTTCCGTCACCGTATTCTGCGCCCGGGTATTTATGACCTTTACCTTAATACCATGAAGCAGTTTGACGCTCATCTTACGGAAGTCGGTATCTACCGTATAAGCAGCGGGATATTCTACTCACACCTGTTCATGGAGCGCGACGGCAACACATCATACATAGACTGCCGTACATCGGATGCCCTGGCACTTGCGGTGCGCAGCAACATACCTATTTATATTGAGGAGGACCTGTTGGAGCGCAACTGCGTACGCCTGCAGCCTGACGGGGCCTATTCCCTGCCCATATCGACAGCCAGCACCAAGGTGTTGAAGGAGGCTATGGAGCAGGCTATAGCCACCGAGAACTATGAGTTTGCTGCCCGCCTGCGTGATGAGATAAACAGCCGCGGCCAGAGCGATGAAAGTGATACGGACCTAATATAAGCCATATGTGGTTATTCTATACTCCCGATATATCAGTTGATATGGAGCTACCTCAGGAGGAGGCTGGTCACTGCATCCGCGTACTCCGCATGAAGGAGGGTGACCGCATACGTTTGACCGATGGAAAGGGCTCTTTTTACGATGCGGTGATAAGTGCCGTATCCGGCAAGCGTTGCATGGTGCATATAGAGAACAGGGAAGAGCAGACGCCGTTATGGAGCGGCCATCTGCATATAGCGGTGGCCCCTACAAAACTGATGGACCGCAACGAATGGTTTGTGGAAAAAGCCGTAGAGATAGGCGTGGATGAGATTACGTTCCTAAAGACTGATCACTCTGAGCGCGATGTCATAAAGATGGAGCGCATTGAGAAGATTGCGGTATCTGCTATGAAGCAGTCGCAGAAAGCCACTCTGCCTATACTGAACGGAATGACATCGCTGCGCAGTTTCATTGAGCGCGGTTTTAACGGCGACAAGTTCATAGCGCACTGTGAGCCTGGCAGCAAAGTCCTCTTGCAGGATGCTGTGGTGCCGGGACACAACTCACTTGTACTTATCGGCCCGGAGGGTGATTTCAGTCCCGTGGAGATAGAAATGGCTCTTAAGGCAGGATTCAAGCCTATTTCACTGGGGCCGTCGCGCCTTCGTACGGAGACTGCGGCACTTGTGGCCGTACATATTATGAACCTGGCAGGACAGAGTAGGGAATGAGATACTTCATATATCTGGAATTTGACGGCAGCGCATACAGCGGATGGCAGATACAGCCGCACTCGCCGTCCGTTCAGCAGACTCTTGAGCAGTCTCTTGCACTGTTCCTGCGTCAGGATGTGAGCGTGACCGGTGCCGGACGCACTGATGCGGGTGTGCATGCATCGGAAATGGTGGCGCATTTTGACCTTGATGAACCGCAGGATTGTGCCTGGATGCAGAATAAGCTGAACGGTATTCTGCCGGCAGACATAGCCGTACACCGCATTGTGCCGGTTAAGGCCGATGCGCACGCACGGTTCGATGCCATATCCAGGACCTACAAGTATTACGTTACCCTGAACAAGAGCGCGTTCAATCGTGACTATTCCTGGTTCCTGCCCAATGAGCCCGACTTTGAGATGATGAACAGTGCGGCGGAAATACTGATGAAAACGGTGGATTTTACAAGTTTCAGTAAACTTCATACCGATACCAAAACCAATGACTGCCGGGTGACCGAGGCTGGATGGGAGAGACTGCCTGATGGCCGCTGGGAGTTTACCATAACTGCCGACCGTTTTCTGCGCAATATGGTACGTGCCATAGTGGGTACGCTCATGGATGTGGGCCGTCACAAACTCACGATTGACGGTTTCAAGCAGATAATAGAGAGCAAGGACCGTTGCAGCGCGGGCGATTCTGCACCGGCGCAGGGACTGTTCCTGCACAAGATTGTTTACCCTGATAACCTGTTCCTGATATGAATAAAAGAATATTTGCCTTTTTACTGTTGGGCACTGTAATGGCGGGAGTGGTCCGTGCAGAGGATATCCGCTCACTGTTCATTAACATGCCGGATTCCATAATGCCTGCCCTGACCAAAAGCGAGCGCATGGACTTTATCGACTATATTGACAGCGATATGAGAGCCCGTGTACAGAACAAACTGGGAGGTGAGAGTGAGATGATTGCACTTAAGGATAATATGTTGTCTGTCAAGACATCGCAGTCTGGCCGTATGGATATGGTACTGTTTCCTTATAAGAAAGGAACGAACCTGATTTGTATTATAAAGACAGTAACGGCGCAATATGATGACTCACGCCTTACGTTTTATAACGAGGACTGGACACCTGTAGGGAGCAAGAGTCTTATAGAACTGCCTCAGTTTGATGACTATCTGACTAGGGAGGCTCTGAAAAGCGATTCACTGGATGTGTTCAAGAAACAATCTATGCTCAGGCTGCAGTCCGTAACCCCGGTTGACGGTGCGCTTGAGTTCCGTTACACCTCACTGGACTACATTGGTGAGGATGCCGGGAAATACCGCTCCTGGCTTAAGCCGGAACCTTTGCGCTATATCTGGAATGGCAAGCGTTTCAAACCTGGCAAATGATGCCAAAGGGGACGGTTCCGTTTGGCACTATTGTAATAACATAAAAAGAAACAGTGAAGGTAAATTCCCTCACTGTTTTTTTAATATCTGAAAAAGGGGGCAAACGGAACCGTCCCCAATGGCATCATTTTCCTCCGCGGCTCTTTGCGTAGCGGCTCATGAACTTGTCCACGCGTCCGGCGGTATCGACCAGCTTTGACTTACCGGTGAAGAACGGGTGTGAAGTGTTAGAGATTTCAATCTTGATCAGCGGATAGGTCTGACCTTCAAATTCGATTGTCTCCTTGGTGGCGCAGGTAGAGCGTGACAGGAAGCAATCACCGTTTGACATGTCCTTGAATACTACAGGACGATAGTTCTCGGGATGAATACCTTTTTTCATAATCTATTTTGTTTGTTAATACTCCATTATGTGCCCGCCGGAATATAGGCGGAACTAAGTCATGGGGGTTTCAGCGCGCAAAGGTATGATTATTTGTTGTAATGGCAAAATGTTTGTGGAAGTTTTTGCATAGCAGGAACAATAGGGCAATATAAATGCTAACTTAGCGGATATTGAATGTTTTATGTCGGGAATAAGGGAGAGTATTTATTCTAATCTTCTGTTTGAGGACCGTTGGATGATGATGGCTGACGGCCTGGTCAATACCCTTAAGGTCTCGTTGTGGTCTATCCTGCTTGCAACCTTAATGGGCGGAATTCTTTGTGCTGTAAGAATGAATTCCCGGAACTGGTCCAGGACTGCGGTGAAATGGTATGTGGAACTGATGCGCGCTATCCCGCTGCTGGTGTTGCTCCTGCTTTTGTTCTATGTTGTTCTGGCAGATGTCTCCTTATCGTCCCTGTGGGTCTCCATTATATGCTTTACTCTCTATTTCAGCGCTTATTTCTGTGAGATATTCCGTTCCGGAATAGAGGGTGTGAACCGTGGACAATGGGAGGCAGGTTTTGCTTTGGGACTCACCCCATGGCGTACATTCATGAAGGTGATCCTGCCGCAGGCCCTAAAAAAGATAATCCCGGTCTATAAAGGCCAGATGATCACTTTGGTCAAGAGTACGTCGATAATAGGCTATGTGGCTGTTGTGGATTTGACCAAGGCCGGCGATATCATACGATCACGCACGTTTGACGCTTTCTTTCCTTTGCTGCTTGTGGCTGCGGTCTATCTGTTGCTTACATTGATACTGGGAGCATTGCTGGACCTGTTTGAGAAGAGAGTCACCCCTAAAAGCCGTAATATTAAAGGGTTACTTGTTCTGGTTGCGGCTATACAGTTGTTCAGTTCCTGTACGGGAAAGACGCAGGATCTGTCGGGGGTAAACAGCATAGAGGATTTTAAAGGGCACAGTGTAGCTGTTGCAATGGGAAGCTCGTATGACCTTATGCTTTCAGAGATTGAAGGAGTTGATATCATAAGGCTGGGAGTGGGTGAACTGTTGGTGGCGGTAGAGAAGGGAAGAGCTGATTTCTGTATCATTGACCAGTATCAGGCCCGAATGCTGGATATGGAATCACGCGGCCTGGAAATAAAGTTTGACAACATTCTAAAGGGTAATGCCGCTGCCGGATTCCGTAAGGAGGATTCGCTGCTTTGTTCCCGACTCAACGGTTATTTGAGTGGCATCAGAGCCTCCGGAGAGTATGAGAGATGGCTCGACGAGTGGAAATCGGCTTCAGATTCCATGGCCGATGCCTCCTTCCTGGTTCCCAAAGTTGAGAGTAAACCAGGTGGCAGGTCGCTCCACGTAGGAATAACCATTACTTATCCGTATCTTTTCCTCAAGGAAAACAGTCTGACCGGTATAGAGGTGGATATGTTCAACAGGTTCTGTGAACGGGCTGGATATCAGGTTGATTATGAAATATATGATTTCAGCGCTCTTATTCCGGCATTGAACTCCGGTAAAATAGATGTTATCCTGTCACACATGCGCAAGACTGAAGAACGTGCCAGACAGGTGCTTTTTTCCGATGCGTACATAGAAGGCGGAGGTGCTGCCGTATGCCGTAATGAAAATGGCAGGATTTCCGGCGAACGTGCCGGAATCCTGAGCCGCTTTAAAGACAGTTTCAATAACAATCTTGTTGTGGAACAGCGTTGGAAACTGATGGCGGACGGACTGTGGGTAACCATTCAGATTTCAGTCCTGTCTATAGTGGCTGCTGTCATTGCAGGAATATTGATGTGCAGGTTGCGTATGAGCTGCAGGCGTACGGTGAGTTCGCCTACGGGATTTGTGATTGACCTGTTGCGCGGAATACCGCTGCTGGTTATTCTGATGCTGATGTTCTATGTGATATTCGCTTCATCCAGGATAACAGGAACCTGGGTTACCGTGATGAGTTTCGGGTTGTACTATGGAGCATATTTCAGTGAGGTGTTCCGCACGGGAATGGAGAGCGTAGAGAGAGGACAATGGGAAGCCGGATTTGCCCTTGGATTAGGAAAATTCCAGACATTCCGTAAGATTGCGCTTCCTCAGGCGCTGAGCCGGATAATACCTGTGCTGAAAGGTGAAGTGATTGCGCTTATAAAAATGACATCGGTAGTGGGTTATGTTGCGGTGGTTGATCTGACCAAGGCTAGTGATATAATCAGGGCGCGTACGCTGGATGCGTTTTTCCCGCTTATACTTGTGTCGGTTGTATATATAATTTTGGCTTGGCTGACAGGTTGGGGACTTAAAATCCTGGAAAGTCAACTTACTCCTAAAAGCAGAGAATCATGATTAAGGTAAGGCATCTTAAGAAAGTTTTCAGAACGCCCGGCGGTGAGGAACTGACGGTTTTGAGGGACATAAACTGTGATATCCGGAAGGGAGAGGTGGTCTCCATAATAGGGCCGTCAGGTACCGGCAAGAGTACGCTTTTGAGATGTCTGAACCGCCTGGAAGAGCCTACGTCCGGGGTGATAGAGGTTGACGGGACGGATATTCTGGACCGCAGGACCGACATAAACCTAATCCGGCGCAGGATGGGTATGGTGTTCCAGAACTTCAATCTGTTTGAGCATCTCACCATTCTGGATAATCTGACTATGTGCCCTGTGACCCTGCTGGGAAAAAGCCGTGAGGAGGCTGAAAAAAAGGGAATGGAACTGCTTGGGACTGTGGGACTTCATGATAAGGCGGGCTGTCTGCCCCGTGAACTGTCCGGCGGTCAGAAACAGCGCGCTGCAATAGCCCGATGCCTGGCTATGGAACCGGAGATTATCCTCTTTGATGAACCTACATCGGCCTTGGATCCTACTATGGTAAGTGAAGTCCTTGCTGTCATCAGGCATCTGGCAAACCAGGGCATGACCATGTGCATAGTGAGTCATGAGATGCAGTTTGTGCGTGACGTGAGTACGCGGATCCTGTTCCTTAATGACGGCATCGTCTATGAAGAGGGTATCCCGGAACAGATATTTGAAAATTCGCAGAAACCTGTCACGAGAGCTTTCATAAACAGGATACGCACCCTTGAGTCAGTTCTTGAAAACCGTCATTTTGACTTGTATGGGTTATTTGGAAAAATCCATACATTCTGCGGTAAATACGGACTTGGAACAAAGGTCACTGATAAGGTTGAGCATATAACAGAGGAGATGCTTTGCGGGATAATGCCGTTCTGCGGTCCGGTAAGGCTGACCATAGAATACAGCGAGAAGACATCCGGGCTCAGCATGACTTTCCGCCAGGAAAATGCAACCGGCAGCATACTTGACGTTACCGATGAAAATTCACTCTCCCTAATGATGGTCAGGGGAATGAGTACCTCTGTCCAAGAGCCGGAAATCGGTACAGTCTGCATTGAAATCTAACCTTTTGTGATAATCTTTCTAGGTGCACAGAACTTTTTGGGGTATCAGTATCGGAAACCGTCGCCACCCTCGGCGCGTAAGAGGGAGGGGCCCGCTCCGAAGGAGTGGGAGGGTGAGCGTAACGAAGTGAAGCGAAGTTTCAGATACTGATACCCCAAAAAGTTCTATCGGAAAAGTGCACAGAAGGCAATCGGCCAAAAGGGCGCTTTCATAAAGCGTAGCGAATGAAAGAAAAGAGACGTCCCTATATTAAACTTTGTGAAAGTGTGGATAACTTTCTCTCACATTTTATAAAAATAGAAGATTAAGATTGTAATTTCGCGGCTGAAATCAAAATCGAGCAAAATATTAACTAAATAAAACATCAACTATTATGGTAAACTACAAAGATCTGGGTCTTGTAAATACCCGCGCAATGTTTGCCGCTGCCGTTAAGGGCGGATATGCTATCCCGGCATTCAATTTCAACACAATGGAGCAGATGCAGGCTATCGTTATGGCTGCAGTCGAGACCAAGTCACCGGTTATCATGCAGGTATCCAAGGGTGCCCGTAACTATGCCAACGCTACTATCCTGCGTTACATGGCCGAGGGTGCTGTAGCATACGCCAAGGAGCTGGGTTGCGCTCATCCCGAGATCGTGCTTCACCTTGATCACGGTGACAGCTTCGAGCTCTGCAAGGATTGCATCGACATGGGCTTCTCATCAGTTATGATCGACGGCTCTTCACTTCCTTATGAGGAGAATATCGCTCTTGCCAAGAAGGTTGTTGACTATGCTCACAAGTATGATGTAACAGTTGAGGCTGAGCTGGGCGTTCTGGCAGGTGTTGAGGATGAGGTTTCATCAGCAGAGTCTCACTATACCAAGCCTGAGGAGGTTATCGATTTCGCTACCCGCACAGGTTGCGATTCACTGGCTATCTCAATAGGTACATCTCACGGCGCACACAAGTTCACTCCCGAGCAGTGCACACTTGTAAACGGCGTTCTGGTTCCGCCTCCATTGGCATTCGACGTTCTGGCCGAGATTGAGAAGAAACTCCCCGGATTCCCCATCGTTCTGCACGGATCTTCATCAGTTCCCATGGATGAGGTTAACACCATCAACAAGTACGGCGGTAAGCTTGAGGCTGCCATCGGTATTCCTGAGGAGCAGCTCCGCAAGGCTGCCAAGAGCGCTGTATGCAAGATCAACATCGACTCAGACTCACGTCTGGCTATGACTGCTGCAATCCGTAAGCATCTTGCTGAGCACCCGGGTGACTTTGATCCCCGTCAGTATCTCAAGCCCGCTCGCGAGAACATGAAGAAGATGTACATCCACAAGATTGTAGAGGTACTCGGTTCAGACGGCAAGCTTCTGCAGAAGTAAGACACACCATAAACACACATACATTGATAATGGAGAGGACTGGTTCTTCTCCATTATTTTTTTTGCTTCGGCTTAAATAAAATAAGGTTTGGACCATTCAAATTCCGAAAAATCATTAAGTTTGTAGGCTTATTGGCATGTGTATGAAATTCCGTTTGTTACATATTGTTCCCGTCTTTCTGGTTCTGACCATGGCATCATGTCAGAAGCAGGAGTACAAGACTCTTGAGGACGGCGTCATAGTAAACGTAAAACAGCCCGTCAAGGGTGGTCCGCAGAAAGTACGGCTTACCGTCATGTCGGACCGCATCATTCGTGTCAGCGCTACTCCTGACAAGGTTTTTCATGATCGAAACAGCCTTATAATCCTGCCCGATGCCGCTAAGCAGACCGGCTTTGCAGTACGCAACAGCAAGGATGAGGTGGAACTGCAGACCGGAGGCATGAGCGCCATAGTAAGAAAGGCCGACGGAAGGGTGCGTTTTACCGATGCTGGCGGAAACAGATTGTCAAATGAGTCTGAGCCTGTCAGGTTCACTCCGATTGAGGTGGACGATACACAGGGCTATTCGACAGTGAACCGTTTTGATACCTCTGATGACGAGGGCCTTTACGGACTGGGACAGCATCAGTCTGACCAGTGGAACTACAAGGGCCAGAACGAGGAACTTTACCAGTACAACACCAAGATCAGCATTCCGTTCGTTATTTCATCAAACGGATACGGAATCCTGTGGGATTCATATTCACAGGGCAGGTTCGGCAATACGGAACCCTATCAGCAACTGAACCGTCTGTTCAAACTCTATGACAAGGACGGCAACGAGGGCAGTCTGACCGGCACCTATTCAGGAATGCGCGGACGTACCCAGACAAGACAGGAGGATTCAATCTATTTTGTTGATTCAGAGACGGTAAAGAATCTGCCGCGTTTGGGACAGAGTGTTCTCTATGAGGGCGCTTTGGAGGCTCCTGAGTCCGGCACATATGATTTCATTCTCTACTATGCAGGTTACATCAGGGTGTTCCTGGGTGATGAGGAGGTTGTCAAGGAGCGCTGGCGTACGGCATGGAACCCCAACTCATACAAGTTCAGTTTTGACATGGAGAAGGGTAAGAAGTACAACCTGCGCATTGAGTGGCGCCCCGACGGCGGCACGTCATACTGCGGCCTGCGTGCATATGCACCCGTTGAGCAGGAGCAGAAGGAGAAACTGACAATGTGGAACGAGATGGTCCAGGAGTCCGATTACTATTTCATATCGGGCGACAACATGGACAACGTCATACATGAACTTCATTCACTTGTGGGAGGTCCCAACATGCTTCCCAAGTGGGCTATGGGATTCTGGCAGAGCCGTGAGCATTACCATACCCAGAATGAGGTGATACAGACCGTAAGGGAATTCCGCCGCAGAGGCATCGGCCTGGATAATATCGTTCAGGACTGGAATTACTGGAAGGAGGACGAGTGGGGCTCTCATGAGTTTGACAAGACCCGCTATCCCGATCCCAAGGGTATGATGGACCGCGTTCATGACATGCACGCACATCTGATGATCTCGGTTTGGCCCAAGTTCTATGCATCGACCGAGCATTACAGGGAATTTGACTCTCACGGCTGGATGTATACCCGTGCCGTTCAGGACAGCATACGTGACTGGGTGGGCCCCGGTTACATCGGCTCATTCTATGACGCATATGCCCAGGGTGCCCGTGAACTCTTCTGGAACCAGCTTAAGGATCATCTGTACGGCTACGGCATTGATGCCTGGTGGATGGATGCCAGTGAGCCCAACATACGCGACTGCGTGCCCATGGACTACTGGAAGGCCCTTTGCGGACCTACTGCACTGGGTTCGTCGACAGAGTATCTGATGGCCTATTCACTTATGAATGCGCAGGCCATTTACGAGGGTCTGATGAAGGAGGATTCAACCAAGCGCGTGTTCCAGCTGACCCGTTCGGGATTTGCAGGACTGCAGCGTTACTCGGCCGCTTCGTGGAGCGGTGACATAGGTACCCGCTGGGAGGATATGCGCTCACAGATAACCGCCGGCATGAACTACTCGCTTTGCGGCAATCCCTATTGGACAATGGATATAGGCGGTTTCTGCGTTGAGAACCGTTATGCCAACGCACAGCGCTTCTATGACCGCTCACATGTGGAGACTGCGGACCTTAAGGAGTGGCGTGAACTGCAGACCCGCTGGTATCAGTTCGGTACATTCTGCCCGCTCTACAGGGCTCACGGACAGTTCCCGCTGCGTGAGGTATGGAACATTGCCCCGGCTGACCATCCGGCCTACAAGTCAATCGTGTACTACAACAGGATGCGTTACCGCCTGATGCCTTACATCTATTCTCTGGCCGGACAGGCATGGCTGAACGGAAGCGTAATCATGCGCGGCCTGGTTATGGATTACACCGAGGATTCCATTGCACGCAACATATCGGACCAGTATATGTTCGGACCTTCACTGATGGTATGCCCGGTTTACGAATACGGCGACACCACAAGGACGGTATATCTGCCGGAAGGAAAGATCTGGTATGACTATTACACCGATTCTACATATTGGGGTGGCCAGACCATTGAGGCCGATGCACCCTACGAGCGTATTCCGCTGTTCGTTCCTTCAGGGGCCATACTGATTTCGGGCAGAGATGTCCATTATGTCGATGAGCACTCCGCCGATGTCCTGACTGTTGACCTCTATGCGGGCAGTGAGGGACATTTCCTGCTCTACGAGGATGACGGCACCACAAACGCATATGAGAACGGCGCATTCTCGGTTATACCCATATCGTTTACCGAGGACGAGCATGCATGTAATATCAATATTGGCAGGATAGGCGGTAATTACAAGGCATTCCGCGGCAAGCGCATATTCAAGGTGCGTTACCATATGCCGGACCGGGTAGCGGAGGCAGACATAGAGTATGACGGTGAAGGCTTTGTCAATTACATTATGGTAGTGAGATAATAACTTTAAACAAAACAATAATAGACTTATGAAGAAGTATCTGTTAGGCTATGACATAGGCAGTTCCTCAGTGAAGGCCAGCCTGGTGTCAATTGAGACAGGAAAGAGTGTAGCATCGGCTTTCTATCCCGACAGCGAGGCCCCCATCAAGGCTCTCAATCCGGGTTGGGCTGAGCAGGAACCCGATGACTGGTGGACATACCTCAAGAACGTGACCGCCAAGGTTATGCAGATGTCAGGTGCCAAGGGCAATGAGATCGAGGCTATCGGTATCTCATACCAGATGCACGGTCTTGTATGCGTTGACAAGAACGGCAAGGCTCTGCGTCCCGCAATAATCTGGTGTGACTCACGTGCCGTTCCTTACGGAGACAAGGCTTTCCGTGAGATTGGCAAGGGTCAGTGCCTGACCAACCTGCTTAACTCACCGGGTAACTTTACCGCGGCCAAGCTGGCATGGGTCAAGGAAAACGAGCCCAAGATCTACGAGAAGATTGACAAGATAATGCTTCCGGGTGATTATATCGCCATGCGTCTTACCGGAACTACCTGTACTACCGTGTCAGGCCTTTCAGAGGGTATGATGTGGAACTTCAAGGAGAACGAGGTTGCCGATTTCCTGCTTGACTACTACGGTTTCAGCAAGTCTCTCATCCCCGAGATCCGTTCTACATTCTCAGAGCAGGGCCGAATCTCAATCGCCGCTGCCAAGGAACTGGGTATCGAGGCCGGAACTCCTGTTACATACCGTGCCGGTGACCAGCCCAACAACGCTCTCTCTCTGAACGTATTTGAGCCGGGTGAGATTGCCGCAACAGCAGGTACATCAGGTGTTGTTTACGGTGTAAACGGTGCCGTAAACTTTGACCCGCAGTCAAGAGTAAACACATTCGCTCACGTTAACCATACCAACAAGCAGACCCGTCTGGGCGTATTGCTCTGCATTAACGGAACAGGTATCCTGAATGCATGGACACGCCGCAACATCATGCTTGAGGGCCTTTCATACGGTGATATGAACAAGATTGCCCAGAGCATCCCCGTAGGTAGCGACGGCGTATCCGTACTGCCGTTCGGTAACGGTGCAGAGCGTGTACTGGGTAACCGCAACGTAGGCTGCAGCATACACGGATTCAACTTCAACATACATAACCGTAACCACATGGCCCGTGCCGTGCAGGAGGGTATCGTATTCTCATTCAAGTACGGTATGGACGTAATGGTGGAGATGGGTATGGAGATCTCAAAGATCCATGCAGGCAACGCCAACATGTTCCTCAACCCCGTATTCCGCGAGACACTGGCCGGAATCACCGGTGCAACCATCGAACTCTATGATACTGACGGTTCTGTAGGTGCTGCCAAGGGTGCCGGTATGGGTGCCGGCGTTTACAAGGATCACAACGAGGCATTCGCATCATTGGAGAAGATCAATGTCATAGAACCCGACAAGAAACTCATCCCGCAGTACGAGGAGGCATACGCCCGTTGGAAGCGTATCCTGAACATGTACATCAACGAGTTCTGAACATCAAAAATAACAACCTAAAAAGGTTGCTAATTTGAATTATAAGTGTAACTTTGCCTTTCGCGCAAAGAAAGGCGTAAACTAGAGTATTTATTCACGTTTTATTAATAAAAAATCAATTATGGCAAAAGAGTATTTTCCCGGATTGAAGAAGATCAAATTCGAGGGTAAGGACAGCAAGAATCCTATGGCTTTCCATTACTATGATGAGAACAAGGTTATCATGGGCAAGACCATGAAGGATTGGCTGCGTTTTGCAATGGCATGGTGGCACACACTGTGCGCAGAGGGTGCTGACCAGTTCGGTGGTGGCACAAAGTCATTCCCCTGGATGGACGCTGATCCTCTTCAGACCGCTAAGAACAAGGTAGATGCCGGTTTCGAGTTCATGCAGAAGCTGGGTATTCCTTATTTCTGCTTCCACGATGTTGACCTGATTTCAGAGGGCAAGAACGTAGCAGAGTATGAGGCTAACATGAAGGCTATCGTAGCTTACATCAAGGAGAAGCAGAAAGAGACCGGTGCCAAGCTGCTTTGGTCAACCGCTAACGTATTCGGTAACAAGCGTTACATGAACGGTGCTTCTACCAATCCTGATTTCGACGTTGTAGCTCGCGCTATCGTTCAGATCAAGAACGCTATTGATGCAGGTATCGAGCTCGGTGCTGAGAACTATGTATTCTGGGGCGGCCGTGAGGGTTATATGAGCCTTCTGAACACTGACCAGAAGCGTGAGAAAGAGCACATGGCTACCATGCTGACCATGGCTCGTGACTATGCACGCAGCAAGGGATTCAAGGGTACATTCCTGATCGAGCCCAAACCATGCGAGCCTTCAAAGCACCAGTATGATGTTGACACCGAGACCGTTATCGGTTTCCTCAAGGCTCACAAGCTGGATAAGGACTTCAAGGTAAATATCGAGGTTAACCACGCTACTCTGGCTGGTCACACATTCGAGCACGAGTTGGCTTGCGCAGTTGACGCTGGCATGCTTGGTTCAATCGACGCTAACCGCGGTGACTATCAGAACGGTTGGGATACCGACCAGTTCCCCATCGACCAGTACGAGCTTGTACAGGCTTGGATGGAGATCATCCGCAACGGTGGTCTGGGCACAGGTGGTACAAACTTCGATGCTAAGACACGTCGTAACTCAACTGATCTTGAGGACATCGCTATCGCTCACATCAGCGGTATGGATGCTATGGCTCACGCTCTTGAGTCAGCTGCCAAGCTGCTCGAGGAGTCACCCTACAAGAAGATGAAGGCTGAGCGTTACGCTTCATTCGACAGCGGTATGGGTAAGAAGTTCGAGGAGGGTAAGATGACCTTCGAGGAGGCTTACGAGTACGGCAAGAAGGTTGACGAGCCTAAGCAGACCAGCGGCAAGCAGGAGCTGTACGAGGCTATCGTTGCCATGTACGCTTAATGACACAATAGGGACGGTTCCCTCTGTGTCATTTTGAATGACAAAGGCCGGACAGTTTGAATAGCTGTCCGGCCTTTATTTTTTTTAAGCTTCACTCACTAAAATGACACAGAAGGAACCGTCCCTATTGTGTCATAGCTCGTAGTAGGAACCGAGGATCTTATCGAACCATTTGGCTGGGAGGATAGCTTTCAGTACTACCGATGCTTTCTGGACGAGTGTGGCTATGATGTAGCGGTTGCGCGGATGGCGCTTGCGGACGATGCGGCCGATGCGGCGGGCCAGACGGTCGGGCTGGAGGCCGGAGTTCTCATCGTGCTCTATGCTCTGCATGGATTTGGCGTAGCCGGGATAGGCTGCCAGGGCACCGAAATCGTCAACCTTGCCACGCTGGGCGGTGAATCCGGTGCTGAAATCTCCGGGGTTGATTACCGTTACGTTTATGCCGAACTGACGGACCTCAAGGCGCAGGGACTGGCAGTAACCCTCGATGGCAAACTTGCTGGCTGAGTACATTCCCTGATAGGGAAGTCCCATGAGTCCTCCTATGGAACTTACGCAGATTATGTGACCGTGACGCTGCTGACGCATGATGGGTACAACCAGACTGACCAGCCTTACCATACCCATGAAGTTTACATCCATCTGACGCTGGGCATCCTCAATTGAGGTGAACTCAAGCGGTCCGCCTATGCCCATTCCGGCATTGCTGATAAGGGTGTCGATACGGCCTTCGGCCTCAACTACCTGTGCAACGGCATTCTTAAGTGATTCCTGGTCCTGAACATCGGCCCTGATATAGGTGACGCCGGGCAGGGGATCGGAGTCCCTGCGGTAGGTGCCATAGACCTTGTGGCCGTCAAGGCTGAGCTGACGAGCCATGGCACGTCCGAATCCTGAGGTTATACCCGTTATGAGTATGACCATATCACTTGCTCAGGGTTACGTTCATGTGCGGGTACTCAAAGTGGAATCCCTGCTTGGGCAGCTCGGTGAAGAGGGCCTTGTTCAGGTCAAACTTGAGTGGCCAGTAATCAGCTGACTTGACCCATACGCGTGCCAGAAAGGTGACCGTGCTGTCATTCATGGCGCTCAGTACTGACATGGGATCGGCTGCGCCCTTGGTCTTGGTGTCAAGGACACGCTTATCGGCATGTAATATCTTGAGAATGGCCTCGATGCACTTGTCGGCGTCGGTGTCATAAGCCATGTGAAGTTCTATGTCAAGACGGCGGATGGATTTGGCCGAATAGTTGTCAATGTTGCCGTTTGAGAGTGCTCCGTTGGGGATTATGATCTCGCGGTTATCGGGGGTGACCATCTTGGTATTTACAATCGATACGGCCTTTACGGTGCCGCTGAAACCCTGTGCGCTGATGAAATCACCGGCCTTGAAGGGCTTGAACACCAGAATCATAAGTCCGCCGGCAAAGTTTGATACGGTTCCGCTGAGTGCCATACCTATGGCCATACCTCCGGCAGCCAGAAGTGCTGCGAGCGATGTGGTGTTGATGCCTAAGGCGCCTATGGTTACTATGATGAGCAGAACGGTAAGCGTAATGGATACAAGCGATGTGATGAAGGTTGAGAGGGTTGCCTCAGTGTTGCGCTTGGTGAAGAACTTGCCGAGCCAGATCTTGACTCTCTTGATGAGCCATGCGCCGATGATGTAGATGGCTATTGCAGCCAGCAGTTTGAGGCCGAAATCAATGGCGCTCTGAAGAAGGTCCTTGAGAAGGGTGTTGGGGTCTTCCTTGACTTGTGAGATCAGGTTACTTGTAACCGCTTTGATTGAATCATTGACATTGATGACCGCATTGGGATCAACGGTTGTAGCTTGTAGAAATGTCATAGTCCGAAATATTTAAGTGCCGTAAATATAACGATTATTCCCGATAAATGGCTACTTTTGGCAAGATATGAAGAAGAGCCTTTTTATATTGCCGATAGTGCTCATCCTTGCAGGTTGCGGGGGGAGTGGGATTAATTTCAGTCTCAAGTCATTAGAGAGTTCCCTGCATGAGAAGTCCGTTGAAGCGGGATTAAACCTGGACAGTATCAACTCTTTATACCATAAGGGTTACAACAAGAGAGAACGACTGGCCATGGGCTGGTATGAACTTGGTAAGACCTATTCCGTAAGGAACATGGATGCCGAGGCAATAAACGCCCTTCTGAAAGCCCGTGAACTCTTTACCGATACCCTTTCGGCCGATTACCTGTCAATGTCAGACATGCTGGGCCACCATTACAATAACCGGGGCCTGTATGATGATGCGCTTAATACTTTCACTTCCAACCGCAGACTGTTTGAGGCCAACGGTGACAGGTATATGGTCTCAATGACGGACTTCAATATAGGATTGGCCTGTTTCGGACTGAAGGAGTATTCCCGGAGTTTCGCCCTGTTTGAGAAACTGGCGGGTGACAGGTTCCTGGATGCCTCTTTCCGTAACTCCTGCTACCTGTACATGGCTTATATTGAGAATGACCTGAACCATATGGACGGCGCCAAGCGTGTCCTTGAACTGGCCGACAGGTTCCTGTCAGGCTGCAGTGATGAGACTGAGAAGGCTCCCGGATATGCAATCAAGGGCATAGCACTCTATTATCTGCATGAGAATGACTCAGCCTTTGTATACCTTAAGAGCGCCAACCGTCTGTCGGATGACCTGAACACCAAGATACTGGCAATGACCGGACTGGAGTGGGTGGCAACCCAGATGAGACAGTACCAGGCCGCCTGGAACGCCGAGATTCTTAATAAGGAATACAGGGAGAAACTCAACGAGAAGACCAACCAGTCTGAGATTACCCAGATACAACTTCAGCACAATGATGAGATGCAGAACCAGAGGTACCGCGCCAGGATATCAAGGGTCATCTGGATCAGCATATCGCTTGTAATTATCCTGATTGCCGCTGTCATCATCTATATTATTCAGCGTGACCGCAGGAGAGAGGCCTATTACCTTAAGAAGTATGATGACCTGGTTCAGAAGCAGATGGAGGAGAAGTCAAACTCTGAGGGTAACCGTCTGATGGAGGCTTGTGAAGCCTTCCGTACCGGTATCGCCTTCAATCTGGTGAATGACGTGGCCCTGCAGAAACGCTCTTTCCGTCAGGAGGAGAGAGATGTTGTGGTACATGACATAAACCTGTACTTTGCAGGTCCCATAGCAGTGCTGCGTTCCGAGGCCGGCAAACTGGGCCAGCAGGATATCAACTTGATATTCTGTACGTTGCTTGGATTTGACCAGGAGCTGGTGGCCGATATCATGTGCACCTCACGCTCCAATATGCGCAGCATCAAGTCGCGCCTGAAATCCAAGATCTCAGCCGAATCCTTCTCGCTCTATTTCAAGGAGTGATTTACTTTACCAGAGATATGGCGCCGAATACGCCAAGACTGGCTGCAAGCATGATGGCTGCGGCCAGCAGCAGGCCAGCCAGGATGTAGAGAATGCTTTTCTTGAAGTCCAGGTCAAGCAGGCTGGCTGCCAGTGTGCCTGTCCATGCGCCTGTGCCGGGCAGAGGAATGCCTACAAAAAGCAGCAGAGCCATGTAAAGACCCATTCCGGCTTTCTCTTCAAGTTTGCGGCCGCCTTTCTCACCCTTCTCAAGACACCATCCGCAGAATCCGCCTATAAGTTTCTTGTCCTTGCCCCAAACCAGGAACCTGCGTGCAAACAGGAATATGAACGGTACCGGGAGCATATTGCCTAACAGAGCCACTATGATGGACGGAACAATAGGCAGATCGAAACCAACGGCGTAGGGGATGGCACCGCGCAGTTCAATAAGCGGAACCATAGAGATAAGGAAAACTATCAGATATTTTTTCATAGGTTCTGGGGTAGTATGGTTTGAGCCAGTTTATTCAGGTCTTCGTCATCGGGATCAAGCGCAAGGCCTTCACGCAGGTGTCTCTGGGCCTGTTCGTCGCGTCCTGTGCGGTGGGATGTATCGGCCAGATAGTAATAGAGTTCAACATACATCTCTACAGGTACGTCCTCATCAAGCATGAGCATGGCCAAGGTGTCCATGAACTTGTCATACGCCTCTTCATAGCGCTCCATCTCATACAGGCAGCGTGCGCAGTAGTAGAGCAGGGTGTATGATGAGGGGTCATCGTCCAACAGGGCCTTATAGATGTCAAAGGCACCCTTCCAGTCCTCCATGTTGAAGATGCAGCTGGCTTTCATCATGCGGGCCGATTTGTCTTCGGGCTCAATGGCTTCGATGAACTCAAAGCACTCGCGTGCCTTTGCGTAGTCATTCTTCTCGTAGTAGATCCGGCCCAACTGGTCCCAATAATAGGTGTCATATGCAAACTCGTCAAGCAGGTGGTTGTACCACTCTATGGCGGTGTCTGCCTGGCCTGTGTCAAAGAACAGGTCAGCCTGCAGCTCTATGAAGTTGCGGGAGTCAGGTGACAGCACCAGAGCCATGTCCAGCCATTTCTGACAAAGTTCATAGTTGCGGTTGTCCATGTACTTGACAATGATGTCGTTGAGCATTCCGGGGTCGTCGTCACTCAATTGGACGGCCTGTGTAAAGTAGGCGTCGGCATCATCGGGACGGTCAAAAGCCAACTCAATCTCGCCTTTCAGATAGAGCAGTTCCTGATTGTCGGAGTCCGATATGGACTCGGTCAGCACACGTGCCTCATCCTTGAGGCCGCGGCGCAGCAGGTTGTTGGCCTTAGAGATAAGTATGTCGGAATCTGAAGGATGCAGTCTCAGGCCATATTCGATGGCTGTGTCAGACTTGTCCAGATCACCGTTCATGGAGTAATATTCGGCAATATTGGCTATGTCCATGCTGTCAAAATAAACGGAACCTCCGTCTGCCAGCATGTTCTCATACGAGGTCAGAAGTTCAGTAAACTCCCGACTGTCATAGTATGATGCCGAGTCGTCTTTCATTTATCCTTAACCTTGCTCCAGGTGTCCTTGAGTGATACGGTGCGGTTGAATATCAGGTGCTCGGGGGTTGAGTCCTTATCGGTGCAGAAATATCCTATGCGCTGGAACTGGAAATGATCCAGAGGTTTGGTATCGGCCAGGAACTGTTCAACATAGCAGTTCTCACGTATCTCAAGAGAGTCGGGGTTCTTCATCTGCTTGAGTGCATCGATTGGATCCATGCCTTCCTCACGCAGGCGTGCCAGTTCGTCACGCGGGTTCTCTACCTTCCACAGACGGTCATACAGACGTACCTCGGCCTTGACGGCGTGGGCTGCGCTGACCCAGTGGATGGTTCCCTTGCACTTGCGGTTGCAGTCGGACTCACCGGTCTTGGTGTTGGGAATATATTCGCAGTAAACCTCCTCGATTGTACCGTCATCGGCCTTCTTGCAACCGGTGCAGAGCACGATGTAGGCGCTCTTGAGACGTACCTCACGACCCTGTGACAGGCGGAAATACTTGGCGGGAGCATCCTCCATGAAGTCCTCGCGCTCAATCCAGAGTTCGCGGCTGAATGTTATCTTGTGGCTGCCTGCCTCGGGATCCTCGGGGTTGTTGATGGCCTCCAGTTCCTCGGTCTTGCCCTCGGGGTAGTTGGTTACGATCAGTTTTACCGGATTGATTACGGCCGATACGCGTGTGGCGCGACGGTTCAGATCCTCGCGGATGGCCGATTCCATCAGGGCCATGTCGTTCAGTGCATCGAACTTGGTATAGCCGATGCGGTCCACGAACATGCGGATGGACTCGGGGGTGTAGCCGCGGCGGCGGTAACCGCAGATGGTCGGCATGCGGGGATCGTCCCATCCTGATACCATGCCGTTCTGTACCAGAGCCAGCAGGTTGCGCTTGCTCAGCAGGGTGTAGTTCAGGTTGAGCTTGTTGAACTCAGTCTGACGCGGACGGTTGTCGTCAAGGTCCTGACCCTTCTTGAGCCAGTCTATGAACAGATCATAGAGAGGACGGTGAGGTACGAACTCCAGTGTGCAGAGAGAGTGGGTCACACCCTCAAAGAAGTCGCTCTGGCCATGTGCAAAGTCATACATGGGGTATGCCTTCCACTTGGTGCCTGTGCGGTGATGCGGAGTCTTGACTATGCGGTAAATGATGGGATCACGGAAAAGCATGTTGTTGTGCGCCATGTCAATCTTGGCACGCAGCACCATTGAGCCCTCCTCAAGTTCGCCGCTGTTCATCTTGTAGAACAGGTCCAGGCTCTCCTGTACGGGGCGGTCGCGGTAGGGGCTGTTGATACCGGGCTGGGTGGGGGTACCCTTCTGTGAAAGGATGGTCTCCTGATCCTGCTCGTCAACGTAAGCCTTGCCCTCCTTGATAAGCTCTACTGCAAAATCCCACAGCTGCTGGAAGTAGTCAGATGCGTAGAACTCGTTGGCCCAGTGGAATCCCAGCCACTCGATGTCCTCCTTGATGGCATCTACGTACTCGGTATCCTCCTTGGTGGGGTTGGTGTCGTCAAAGCGCAGGTTGCAAATACCACCGTGCTTCTGAGCCATACCAAAGTCCATGCAGATGGCCTTGGCGTGTCCGATGTGAAGATAACCGTTGGGTTCCGGCGGGAAACGTGTCTGTACGCGGCCTCCGTTCTTGCCCTCGGCAAGGTCTTTCTCAACCATCTCCTCAATGAAGTTCAGACTCTTCTTCTCGCTGTTTTCTGTTGCAGTATTCTCTGTCATACTTGTTTTATTTTTGAGAGTGCAAATTTACCTCTTTTTGCTGTTAAATTATTATTTTTGAACTACTATATGACACCAAACATTATACAAGAACTTGTAAATAACGCAAAACGCTGTGAATGTGAATCGTTCATAGAGGGTGATCCCGTGCAGTTCCCCCACCGTTACAGCAGCCGTCAGGACATAGAGGTATCGGCCTTTATATCGGCCTGGATGGCTTACGGAAGCCGAAAGGTGTTCCTGGGTGTGCTTGACAGACTGCACTCCATGATGGATTCTGCCGGCGGTCCATACCGTTTCATAGTGTCCGAATCGTGGCGTTACATAAGCAATGACGGGTGTCTGTACAGGTTTTACAAGTGGTCTGATTATACCGCTCTGTGCCAGAGACTGGCCGATGTCTATTCGCGTATGGACAGCCTTGAGAACCTGTTTGTGCCAGGCGAACCGCTTGAGATGGGTGTCCTGAACCTGTGCCGTGAGTTTGAAGGTGTGAACGGTATCCCCGTGCCCGGCAGCACATCGGCCAACAAGAGGCTTTACATGTTTCTGCGCTGGATGGTGCGTAAGGAGAGTCCGGTAGACTTTGGTATCTGGAGCCGCGTCACTCCGGCTCAGTTGCTGGTTCCGGTCGATACTCACGTCTATGCCACGGCAAAGGCTTTGGGGCTTACATCAAGAAGCAGCGCAGACCTTAAGACAAGCATGGAAATCACCGGTCAAATGGCGCAAATCTGGCCCGATGACCCGGCGCGCGGTGACTTTGCGCTGTACGGCAGTCAGGTCATGTAGGATTCTCAGTCTCCTTGGGTTCCATGTGAATGGCCACATGGGTGTTTTCACCGAACTTTTCCTTAAGTTGGTTCTCTATCGAGTCGGCGTGGTCATGCGCCTTGGCCAGAGTTATGTCTCCGCTCATAAGTATGTGCAGTTCAATAGCGTAGCGGTTGCCTATCCGGCGTGTCTTAAGGTCATGCGGTTCAATCACATCGGGCTCGGATGCGGCTATGCGCATGATTTCATCCTCAACCTCGTCAGGTAAGGATTTTTCCATGAGTTCACCGATGCCTTTGTGGATCAGCTCAAAGGATACTTTGACGATGAATGCACCTACTACTACAGATGCCAGGGGGTCAAGTACGGTCCAGCGTTTACCCAGCAGGACGGCACCTCCGATACCCACTGCGGTTCCAATTGACGAGAGGGCGTCACTGCGGTGATGCCATGCGTTGGCCTCCATTGATGAAGAATTCAGCTGGCGGGCCTTGCGTATGGTATATCTGTAGGTGAGTTCCTTGAGAACTATTGATACGAGCGCGGCCCAGAGAGCCAGCATTCCGGGTGCGGGAAGTTGCTCACCGTTATACCAGGCGGCAATTTTCTGCGCTCCGTTGGTGAAGATGCCTATTGCGACGGCCAGCAGTGCTATGCCTATGAATATCAGGGCCAGGGTCTCATACTTGCCGTGTCCGTAGTCATGTGATTTGTCCTGCGGCTTTCCGCTTATGTAGACGAACACAAGCACTATCAGATCCGTGATGAAATCGGACAAAGAGTGAATGGCATCGGCCACCATGGCGGCACTGTGTCCCAGTATGCCGGCCACAAACTTGAACGCCAGAAGCACGACGTTTACCGCGCCGCCCAGAAGCGTCACTTTGTAAATTTCTTTCTGTCTGTCAGAAGCGTTTAAGCCAATATTCATTGCACTATTTGTTTTATGCTCCACAAAAATAATTACTTTTGCAAAACGACGTGCACATTTAATGGAAGCATTATCGATACTCATTCCGGTCTTTAACTGGGACTGCACCCAGTTGATCAAGGACTTGCATTTCCAAGGTCTTACATTGGGAATTCCCTACGAGATTATCATTGCCGATGACTGCTCAACCAATAAGGATCTTCAGCAGAAGAGCCGTCTGGTTGCCGAGACTCATGAAAACTGCCGCTATTTTGCCGTTCCGCACAACATAGGACGTGCAGCCATCCGTAATTTCATGGCAGACCAGTCCAAATATGAGAAACTGCTGTTTCTGGATTGTGATGCCGAGGTTAAGGACAAACAGTTCCTCAAGAAGTACATGGAGGCGTCCGATAAGGCATCGGTCGTATGCGGCGGACTGACACATCCTGACGAGATTCCCATGAAGGGTCAGGAACTCCGCTATCTGTATGAGAAGAATGCGGCATACGAGCGTTCTGCCGGTTTCAGGAGCCAGAATCCTTATCTTAGATTCACGTCATTCTCTTTCATGATTGACAGGGATGTGTTCATGAAGATCAGATTTGACGAGTCATATGTACGTTACGGATATGAGGATGTGCAGTTCGGACATGAACTGGAAGCGGGCGGCGTGAGCATACTGCATATTGACAATCCTCTGGCCCATATAGGGTTGGATGACAGCGCATCGTACCTGAACAAGACCCGTCAGGCCGTACAGAATGCCTTTGACCATCAGGATGAGATAGGTGACAGCTCAAAACTGCTTACCAATTACAACAAGGTCAGGAGCCTGAGAATGAGATGGGTGTTCCGTTTCTTCTGGGCTTTCTTCCAGAAAAGTATGGAGAAGAACCTTCTGGGCCCCAAGCCCAAACTGCGCATATTCTCGCTTTATAAACTCTGTTATATCAGTGTCCTTTAAGCCATGCAGCCGTTAGCCGAAAGAATGAGACCCCGGTCTCTGGATGATTACGTAGGACAGACGCATCTGGTTGGTCCGGGTGCCGTGCTGCGCCGTATGATTGATTCCGGCAGGCTTTCATCATTCATACTCTGGGGCCCTCCGGGTACAGGCAAGACCACTCTGGCTCAGATCGTGGCCACCAAACTGGAACTTCCGTTCAGCACGCTTAGCGCAGTTACCGCAGGCGTAAAGGAGGTGCGTGAGGTGATTGACCGCGCCCGCAGCAACCCATTGTTCCGGACCAAGGGCAGCCCCATACTCTTTATCGACGAGATACACCGTTTCAACAAGGCTCAGCAGGATTCCCTGCTTGGTGCAGTGGAACGCGGAGATATAACCCTGATAGGTGCCACGACCGAGAATCCGTCGTTTGAGGTGATACGTCCGTTGCTGTCACGAATGCAGGTTTATGTGCTCAACTCACTTGAGAAAGATGACCTGCTCAAACTGCTGGACCGCGCCATTAAGACCGATGTCATTCTCAAGGAGCGCCAGATAGAACTCAAGGAGACTACAGCCATACTGCGTTTCTCGGGAGGTGATGCCCGCAAACTGCTCAACATACTGGAGCTTGTGGTTGAGGCCGACAGTTCCGATAAGGTTGTAATCACCGATGAAATCGTCAATGAGCGTCTGCAGCAGAACCCGCTTGCATACGATAAGGATGGTGAGATGCACTATGATATCATATCGGCATTCATCAAGTCAATACGCGGAAGTGACCCCGATGCAGCCCTTTACTGGCTGGCACGCATGGTGCAGGCAGGCGAGGATCCCGCGTTCATTGCACGCCGTCTGGTGATATCGGCCTCCGAGGATGTGGGCCTGGCCAATCCCAATGCGCTGCTGATGGCAAATGCCGCATTTGACGCCGTCATGAAGATAGGATGGCCCGAGGGACGTATTCCGCTGGCTGAGGCTACGGTTTATCTGGCAACCAGCCCCAAGAGCAACTCTGCCTATATGGGAATTGCCAACGCACTGGCCAAGGTGGGAGAGACCGGTAACCTTCCGGTGCCGCTGCATCTCAGGAACGCACCCACTTCACTTATGAAAGACCTGGGATACGGCGAGGATTACAAGTATGCCCACGATTATGCCGGCAACTTTGTAAACCAGCAGTATCTGCCCGATGAAATAAGGAATGAGCGTTTCTGGGAGCCTCAGAACAACCCTCAGGAAGATAGGATAAAGGAGCGCATGGATGCTCTATGGAAAAGACAATAACCTGATTGCTAAAATATTATGATTATGAAAAAGACTTTGTTTTTTACGCTTTTTGCGTTTGCCGCAGTTGGCTTTATGTCATGCGATGAAGAAGAGAATACTCTGAATGAGGATTCTGGAATTGTAGGTACATGGGAAGGTGAGGATCAGCACCATAAGCCCATTGCAACTATTAAAGGCGATGGATCTTACGTATGGGAATGGGTCGGAGGAGACCGTTTCAAGGACGAAGGAAAGTACACCTATGAAGGCGATAGGATTGTTATGACTCCCTCTGCATACTATCATTGGGAAGAGAATAGTTATGAACCTACCGAACCGTGGGACAGAACTCCCAGAAAGATCAAGATACTTGACCTTACACCCGGATTGATGCGTATTGAACTGATTGATTATTTCATGGGCGGCAGCCAGAGTGAGCAAGGTTTCGAGTTTATACTTTACCGTCAGGGATTGGCTCAGGACATCAAGGCAAAAGACCTTGAGGGTACTTGGGAGACATATGAATCAGACGGAAGTCTTGCTGAGCGCGTAGTTATATCCGGCAGCAACTATACAGCTTATGAGGTCCACACAAGGGATACTATTCTGTGCTCCGTGAAGTCAGTAGGTACATGGAGTATTGCCAAGAGCGTAATAACCGTAACTCCGTCCGAAGTAAACTACTCATATGAGAGGGTAAATAACGATTACGTTTATTCTTTTGTTGATCCTGTAACATTGGAGGCTGAGACCTGGACCAAGGCTCAATGGGAGCCGGATGAGTATACCAGAAAGATTTACCTTTCCGATGACAAGAAAACACTCTATGTAGCCAGTGTCAAGTTCACAAAGAAGTAAGAATCAGACAACCGATAAGAAAAGGGTGCGGAGATTTCTGCACCCTTTTTTATTGTTCAATACTCAGCGTACTGATGAGCCGGTCGTATCGGGAACCGCGCTGACGGTAGTAGAGCAGTATCAGGTACTCGTTCTTGGTTTCATACCAGTCACCCTCGGCGGGCTTGGTCTGAGCGGCTTTCTCTCCGTCTTCAACCCAGAGGTACTGGTAATCATAAGCACCCATCTTGAGCAATACGGTAGCCTGATATGCCTTATCACGGCTG
>JAEEGJ010004795.1_pt1 | contig 44451 bp, 26 predicted proteins | sample 8958761 | NCBI WGS metagenome assembly JAEEGJ01 (sample SAMN16246546, study PRJNA631951) | gut metagenome | biome: gut microbiome; feature: rumen; material: RS-attached | host: Bos | place: Iran: Karaj | collected 2018-10
GTGATTACTGCTTCGGTACCTTTACCATTACCTTAGCATGTCTGATTACTTTATCCTTGAGCTTGTAGCCCTTCAGATAAACCTGAGCCAGAGTTTCCTTCTTGGCTTTTTCATCTTCCATACGGCCAATTGCTTCGTGCTCGTCAGGATTGAATTCGTCTCCTTCCTTGCCGTAGCCTGTAAGGCCATATTTATCTTCAAGCATCTTTACAAGATTCTTGTTAATCATCTTGATACCGTCAGCAATTGATTTTGCATCCTTTGCGTCCTTTGCGGCGTCAATTGTACGGTCAAAATTGTCCAGACTATCAAGCAGGTCTGCCAAAAGTGCAGCGTTTGCGTAGTCGTAAGTGTCCTGCTTTTCTTTCATCATGCGCTTGCGGTAATTGTCAAAGTCTGCGGCACGGCGCAAGAGCTGGTCTTTAAGGTCTGCATTCTCTTTTTCAAGGGCAGCAATGCGCTCTTCGGGAGTCTGTTCTTTCTTCTCAGCTTCTGGAGCAGCATCGGCAGGCTTATCTGCGGTATCTGCAGTCTGGGCTTCAGCTTCAGCAGATTCCTGTGAAGCAGCTTTTTCTTCTGTCTGGTTTTCAGCCTGTTCTGTTTTTTCTTCAGCCATTCTTTTCCACCATCAAAATTTGTTTTCTATCTTTAAAATTACTAATTTTGAGGGTTAATCGTCAATATTTTTTTGAAAATTTTCTTAAAAAACTACTGAATCAGCTTGGTGAGGGCTTCGTTGAGCTTTTTAAAGGAAGAATCGTTAGGATTTATGGCAACTACCTGGCGCAGGTAATACTGAGCCTTGCGGTAGTCCTGTTTTGCATAGTAAAGCTCGTAAAGGCGGAAAAGAGCGTCGCTGTTACGAGGATTGGAAATAAGGCTTGAACGGAGATCTGCCAGAGCCTTTTCTTCGGTCAACTGGAGATAACTTCTTCTATAATACAGATTACTTTTTACCTTTGCAGAGGCCGTACCCATAAGAGAATCAATATATTTTAATACGGCATCGCGGTTACCTACTTTGCTGTAAGCGAGAATGTAGGCTTCAAGCAGAGTTTCGTCAGAAGGGTTTGCTTCGTATCTTGCCTTTGCATATTCGTAGGCTTCATTGTTTTTACCCAGCTTAAGGCAGACCTTTACATACTTTTCTACAACAGCCGGGCTAACATTGCCGGAAGAAATAAGGTTTTTACTTGCGGTGTAGGCCTGCTGCCAGTTTTCACGCTGAATAAGACCATCGAGGGCATAGGTCATTGCTTCCTGATTTCCAGGCTTTTTTTCGAGAACCCGGGCCGCAAGCTCATCTGCATATTTACCGGCCACAGGAGAATCAGTTTCAGAAGAAATGCGGGCGGCAAACATAAGGGCATCAACATTATCCGGGTACATCTGCAGGGCCTTTTCTACAGTTTCCGAAGCGGCTGCAGTATTTTTACTCCAGTCCAGCTGAACACGGGCACGGAGCACAAGATAATCAATAGAAGTAGAATCCTGGCGGGCATAAACATCAAGCAGGGAAACCGCATGAATGTAGTCTTTCTTTTCTACAAGGATTTTAGCGCGGAAAAGAAGGAATTCCAGGTCGTTAGGAGTCTGCTGCAAAACCTTTGCAACATAAAGCTCGGCAGAATCATAATCGCCCGCATCAAAAGCTATATAAGCATTCTGTTTTAAGACTGCTATATCATTTGCGGTATTCTCTATTGAATTTAATATCTGCGAAGCTTCAGCAAGCTTTCCATTTGAACGCAGAATGCGGGAATAAGCCAGATTGATTTCTGTAGTTTTAGGAGAAGCGGCATAAGCCTGGGCAATATATTTTTCTGCATTTTCAAAGCCACGCTTGCGCTCATAAACCTTTGACATCAGATAATTGGCAAGAACAGAATCGCTTTGAAGGGCAAGAGCCGCCTGCAGAGCCTTTTCGCAGGAATCATAAATAGAAATATCTGTATTATTATTCATTATTACCAGGGCTGGCAATAAAGTAGTAAGAAAATCAACATTACCGGTACTTGAATCAAAAACGCCCTGCTTTACCGAGCTTATGGCTCCCGTATAAGGATTATCTTCTGTTACAAGGGGAATATCCCAGGTAATTTTTTCTGATGGCCAGACAAGCTTCATGATTTCTGCAGAAACAAGAGCAAGAACCCTTTCGCTTTCATCAAATTCCTTGCTCTTTTTTCGCATAAGAGACATGGCTTCACGCAGAGAATCAGGGCTTCCGTTCTGAACCCCCTGCAAAACCGCAGAATCTATCTTCGAAAAATATGCATGCTGATTTTTTCCGGAAGGAAGCTTAATTGCGTCCGAAACTTCTGTAGGGGCGGATTCTTCGATTTTAGAAGCTTCTGCTTTAGCGGCTTCGGCGGCAGCCTGCTCTGCTGCTTTCTTCTTTTTTGAAGCAGAAAAAGCCGGACTGCTTAGTAAGAAAGCAGCCATAAGCATGAGAATTCCCGTTTTTCCCCAAAAAGTTTTAATCAACTTCTATTCCCAGTTTTCAGTTATTCATCGTCATCAGATTTAAAGGATGCCTCTTCATCTGAAAATACTCCTGTCTCCTCATCAGAGAAAACAAGCTCCTTATGCTTTTGTTGCAAAAGAAAGAAAAGAATTAAAAATACCGCTATGAGCAGCATAAAAAGAGGCCCCAGAGTAATAGCAACCGCCCTAAAAGAAAGCTTAATGAGCCCGAAAGAAAAAAGTGAATACCAGCAGCCCATTCCGAACAGTGTAATAGAAGGAATCAGATAACCAAACTTGAGAACCTTGTACTTCCATTTACCGGCGACAAACCAGAGCAGGCCTGCAGAAACACCCAGCAGAGGCCACATTTCGTGCAAGGCAAAGGAAAAAAAGATATAAGTTACAAGATAAATCAGACTCCAGCAAAGGTACAAAAGCCCTGCAAAAAAATCAAAGAATTTCTTGGTGATTTTTCTGGCAATAATTATTGTTGCAAGCCCTATTCCTGCCTGGGCTGTAATAAAGATCAGATTCAGAATGTTAATGGATTTAGAAACAGGATGTACTAAGGCAATGGCGAAACAGCCTAATGCAAAGAGGATTCCAAAAACTATAAGGACATAAATTGATTTTATATTTCTCTCGTTATTCATAAACGCCAGGTCCCCTATAAATATAACACTCAATTACAAGCAAAATGTGCTTATTCCCCTAATTTTTTTCTATAATACTAGTTAAAATTAATCTTTACAATAACAAATCACTATGATAAATTCAAAATTATGAAATTAAAAAGATATTTGAATATTGTTCTATATATATCAGTATTATTTAGCCTTTCTTTATTTTCGGCCTGTAAAAACTCGAAATCAAGTGAAAATACAAAAAAATCAGAAGCCCTTCAAAATCATCAGCAGGAGCTTCAGGACCTCTTAGATTCCCAGACTTTTAACGGAAAACAGAAGTATTCCCTTATAAAACAGATTGCAGATACCCTGCGCAGCGAAAAAGACTACCAGGGACTCATCCTTTTTCTTACTGACTGGGTAGATAAGAATCCGGATGATATGTACAACTCCTACTGGCTTTTAATGACGGCAGATGCCTACCTTTCCCAGGGGGCAGAACCGGTTGCCGAATATTATTTTGACCGTATTCTGCAGCAGTGCCCGGACCTTTTAATAAAGGGAAACTCGGCTCACTTTATCTGTCTGCAGAAGCTTATCCAGATCAGTAAAACTCCGGCTCACCGAATCAAGTATTTTAATGAATTGATAAGCCGCTTTCCTCAGAATGTAAACACAACTGAGCTTTACCTGCGACTTGCCCTGGAATATCAGAACGACAGCCAGTGGTCACAGGCCCTAAAAACCTACTCTCTCTTCCTTGAACAGCCGGATGCAACAACAATTCAGATTCCGGGTGAACCGGATGCCTATAAAAACGCCCGCCATCTGGTTGATTTTAATAATTCTTCTAAAGACTGGACCTTTGAAAGCCTTTCTGCCCTCGAAGCGGCTGTTAAAAAGGCTATTACAAACTACGACTGGCGCTCTCTGGACAAATACAAGGCCAAGGTAAACTTTTTCTCTATGTCCTGGAAGCAGGACGAAAACGATGCCAACTCTCAGGAAGAGTTTTCTATGTATTCCTGGATGAGGGGAAAAAGAATCCGTTACAGCGACACTCTGGACGAAGCTTCTAACCCTAACGAAGCATACCTGCGAACCTGGGGCTGGAACTCTTACGTTTCGGTATGGTATCTGTATTTCCGAAAGGTTGACTTCCCGCTTGATCCGGATATCCACGGCAACTGGGAATGGGCCGGAATCTACCTTGGAAATAAGCTGTAATGAAAAAACTTCTCGTAATCGCATTATTTCTCTGTGCTTCGATTTTGTTTGCGGAAGCGGATCCCCGGGTCAAGCCCGAGGATGACAATTCTGCGGTGGTTGAGGCCCTCGAAACCACCGGTAGCACGGCCGCAGAACCAGTTGCAAGTGATGACGCAGCTCCCCTCTCTTTTACCGAAGAGCCTATGGAAGAAGAGGTGGTGGAAGACGAGGCTTTTCTTGAGCTGCTGAAAACTGCCCTCATTCCAGAGCTCCACCCCCTGGACCGGGAAAACGGTGCCCCGCCGGAGCATATTCCAATCTCCTTTGTTTCAGAAGAAGAAATCGCAAAACCACAGGTAGAAAGCTTCCGAAAAATGTACCTTTCTCCAAAATGGAGCGCCCTGCTGCGCGGCTACCTGGAAAGCGCAATGGAATACCGCCTTTATGTACGCAAGGCAATTGCAGACAAAGAAATGCCGGAAATGCTGGAATATCTGCCCGTAGTAGAATCAAATTACAAAACAAACGCAAAAAGCCGATCCGGTGCCATAGGCATGTGGCAGTTTATGGCAAACAGCGTATGGCCTTTTCTCACCCTCAACGACTTTGTAGACGAGCGACTTGACCCCTGGAAATCTACCGATGCGGCCCTGCGCAAGCTTACAGACAATTACAATATTTTTAACGACTGGCTGCTGGCAATTGGAGCCTATAACTGCGGAGTTGGAGCCATGAACAAGGCAATAAAAAAAGCCGGCGGAGTAAAAGACTTCTGGTACCTGGCAGAGCACGGCTTTCTTTCAAAGCAGACCGCAGAATATGTACCAAAGCTGATTGCAATAGCGGACCTGGCAATCAACAGCGAATACTACGGAATCGACATTCCAGACCACAAAGAAGAATATGAGCTCCTGGAAAACGAAAAAAACGGAAATTTTGACTACGTAACCGTTAATAAAGCCTATTCTCTTAACCAGTTGGCACAAGAATTGCGCCTGGATTCTACTACGTTAAAAAGACTGAATCCATCGTATACAATGGGCATGACCCATCCATCTAAAGAAAGCGAAATCCGCCTGCCCCTTGGAATGAAGGAATCTGCAGAAGATGCCCTGGCCGGCATGACACCGGTTGAGTTCCCTATAAAATACACCGTTGTAGCCGGTGACTCCCTCTGGTCAATATCCCGCAAGTTCAAAACTACCGTAAGCGCCATCTGCGAGCTCAACGGCATCAAAGAAAGCGCAATACTCAAAATTGGAAAAATACTTTATATTCCTTCTAAATAAGCCGATTGTAGAAGAAGAGGAAAACCATTATGTTCAAACGACATTTTGCCGCTGCCTCTATAGCGGTACTTTTTTCGATTATCCCCGTATTCGCAGAGGCTACACAGAATTACGACACAAAAATAGAAGCCGTAAGCTCCATCAACTGGATTACCAAGGAATTTGTTACAAACATTTCGCTGGATGCAAATAAGGCAAATATTCAGATGCCATCCGGAAAGAAGGTTGCATCAGCTTACATAAAATCAAAAATGCTGCCTCTTATTCAGCCTCCCCTGCTCTCGCTTTTTGAAAATTCAGAAAACGACCTTTCGGAAGCAGTAATAAACCAGGACCTTACCCTGGACCAGGTTTACGACTTTATTATGGGCGGCCACAAAACACCGGATGTTTTTTCAAAAGACCTCAAATACCTTAATACCACAAACACAACAAATATTAATGATATTGGCAAAAAGCTGGTAAAACACAATTACGCCTATAATCCGCAGAAGCCTATTGAGTCAGTTCCTTCGCGTGCCTTCAGCGGAATCATAATTGATGCAAGAGGAGCCTTCCAGGTTCACGGCGAATATGTTCAGAGCGAGGTTTATGCCTGCTTCTTCCCTCAGATCTGGGACGACCAGATGAACAGCATTTACGAAAAAAACATAGTTTCACCGGCCATCGTAAACGAAAAAGGCCTTGTAGCCTACCATTATTCAGATGATGTAGCAGACTACGAAGACCGCGTTGGTTCAGATCCGCTTTACATAAAGGCATCACAGGTATACGGCCGCAACCGCACAGACCCAATTATTAAAAGACGCGATGCCTTGAAGATTCTTACCGTGCCGGAAAACATCAAGCTTTTGCAGGAAGGCAAGGTTGTAATCCTTCTCGATAAAAAGAATCTGATTTATGATATTTCTGTACCGGAAAAAACACCGTCTTATTACGTAAAATACAACGCCGTAAAACAGTACTTCTACGAAAACAAGATTCCTGGTGTTACAATTTCAGACTCAAGTCTGGGCTGGATGTTCGACGTAAACCTCCGCTTCTATCCGGATTCACCAGAGCTTCTGCCGGAAGAAAAAGGCCGCATTGAACTCATTGCAGAAAAGCTTAAGGATATTCTGCAGGATGAAGGTTATACAATTCTCATAGAAGGTCACACAGCAGATGTAGGCAAGCCGGTAGGCCAGCTGAATCTTTCTATTGAAAGAACTAGAACGGTAATGAATGCACTTATTGGCGAAGGCCTGGATGAAAAGATATTTACTTACAAGGGCTTTGGAGGAACAATGCCTGTTGCAGACAACTCAACAGAAGAAGGCCGTGCCCAGAACCGCCGCGTAAGAATCATAGCCCGCCCGAGAGCAACCTATATTCAGCGCGACTGGAATTAAACCTTCTGCTTTTTAGCCCTCTTTTCAAGATACATCAATGAATCAGCCTCGCTCAAAAGCGGGGTTATTTTATATCCTACCTTTGGAGACGGATACTCAACAAAGCCCATACTTATAGAAAGCGGGAAGCCCTGCTCGTTTCCGCCAGACCAGATGCGGCAGTCTTCGTCTATCTGTTCGCGAATCTTTTTCAGGGCATCCTTGGTCAGACCCGGGCTGATAATTGCAAACTCATCACCACCAATGCGGGCAATAATATCGTTGGAACGGAAATTACTTCGCAGAATAATCGATTCGGCAAGAATAGCACGGTCGCCGGCTTCGTGTCCGTAAACGTCGTTAATCTTTTTAAGGCCGTCCATATCGCAGTAAATGATTATGCCCTCCTGCCCCATTGCCTTGGCAAACTTAAGCGTAGTTTCACCAAAGGAGAAAAGACCGCGGCGGTTATAAAGACCGGTAAGCTCGTCTGTACTGGCAATAAGGTCCAGCTCATCAATCTTTTTGCGGACACGGGAAGTTTCGTTATGAGCCAGAGAGAAAGAATAGACCGAAGCAATAGTAGAAGAAAGCAGTTTTACAAAAAGATCATAAATAATCGAGTCGTAGCTTCCAGGCCTTATGATTATGTAGCCATACTGCAGGGTACTGTGGAAAATGGCAAATACCATTACACCTTCCGAGGTAATGTTTATAATTCCCGGCGGCAGCATTTCTTCTTTAGGATTACACTTTATCTGCTTTTTTTCCTGATTCGAATCAAAGCCGGTGGTATCATCAAAGCCCGCAAAAAGATGAGCCTGCTTTGGCAGATGGAAGTAGTCAAAAGGAGTTGCCATTTCAATCGGCTTATCATAAAGCACAATTGCACAGGCGGTAATACCAAAGGAACGTACATCATTGTTAATTCTTTTGCAGAGCTGGTCGTAGGTCATGTCAGACTGCATTTCTGTATAGAAGGAAGTTGTCTGATAAAACTCGCCTTTTTTTCTATACCATTCGGTACCGGTATTGGTTCGCAGGAAGGCCTTTTTTTCTTCAGATTCAAATTCAAAGTTTCTTGCATGAGGAGCAGTTTTATCGTAAGGAACACGGCGGGTAGATTCCCTCATAACCGGAATGGCCGTCATAACCGAAAGCTTATCTGCAGGCTTACCGTTTATTTCTTTGATAAGATTCATGCCCGCAAGATAGCCCTGCCCTTCAAAATTCTGCTTGATTGTTGTAAGGCTCGGAATACAGGTGTCGGAATTAATAAGATTATCAAAGCCCACAACAAGGACATCATCTGGAACCTTTTTACCAATTTCGGAACAGAAGTCCAGAGCGGCAAAGGCCATTTCGTCATTCATACAGATAACGGCATCATAATCAAAAGTACCCGAAAGCTTATAAACCGCCCGCAGGTCATCAAGAGCCGGACTATAGCTTAAGGTAGATTTCCAGACGGTAATTTCGTCTTCCGGAATATCATATTCTCCAAGAATCGATTTGATATTTTTGATTCGGTTTTTAACTTCAGTGGAATTTCCGCGAACGCCCAGAATAGCAAATTTGCGGCAGCGCTGGCGGGTTACAAGCTCTTTAAGAATAGATTCGTAGGCTTCCTGATTATTAACTATAATAGAAGGAATACCAGGAATTTCCATAGAAATATTTGCAAGTGGCAGCGGCTTAAAAGATTTGATGTAGGAAGCGGCCTCCTGCTTATTGTAGGAATGCATAATAGTGCCCGAAATAAAAATAGCACCATCAAGATTTTTTGAAGAAACAAAAGACGAAACGGCCGCATTCTGATAATCAAAAGCGCCGCTCAAATCCTGCAGCCTTCCGATAGAAAAGACAAGGAGCTCAGCAGACTTTTCCTGACAGGCAAGTGAAACACCCCTGATAATCCGCTCAGCATATTCGGAAACTACATAATCGATTATTAGCCCTATTCGCATACTCTCAACCAAAAAAAATAGCTTAAATAAATATTTTTAACTTTACACTAACTTTAACTTTTTGGGCTTATTAAATTATAATTGATAAATCAAACTTTGTCATTATAAAAAAGAGTTTTCTGTATTGCCCGGCGGCCCCGTGTCATTGCCCGGCGGCCCCGTGTCATTGCCCGGCTTGACTGGGCAACCTAGACAAAACCGAAATATTTTTCACTTTTTTCAAACTTTTTTTCCCAAAAAACTGCGTAAAATGGTGCAAGTGCCACTATTTATATAGTGTGAGAATTTTATGTTCTCAACACTATATAACTGGAGGTTCAAGAATGAACGAAACTAAACAAGATACACCGGTAAAGGAAATTACTCCGGAAGAAAAATGGAAGACAGCGACCATCGCAAACAACTTCATCTTCTACAAAATCATGCGGCACAATCCTGATGTCTGTAAAGAACTGCTTGAAAGACTTCTCGAAATGGAAATCGACCATATCGAAATGCGCGGGGAAGAAACAATCGAAACAGATTTCGGGAGTAAAGGAATCAGACTGGATGTCTATGCTAAAAACAATACCCAGGCATTTAATCTTGAGATGCAGGCGTCTGATTCAAAAGAACTTCCCGAACGAGCAAGATATTACCAGGGCTGTATAGATGTAGACACTCTGCAGTCTGGTCAAAAGTATAAGGAGCTTAAAGATTCTTATGTAATATTCATATGTATTAAAGATCTTTTTGATAAAGGCTTGCCGTGTTATCATTTTGAAAATTTGTGCCACGAAGACAATTCAATAAAGCTGAATGACCGTGCCTACAAATACTTTTTCATTGCTTCAAACTGTGATAAAATATTAAATGAAAAACAGAAAGCATTTATGGAGCTTGTTATAGGGCGAAAACCAGGTGACAAGTTTTGCGAACATCTTGCACAACTTACAGAAGAAGCAAAGAAGAATACACAGTGGAGGCAGCAGTACATGGAATGGGAAAGACAAAGAACATATGATTTTGAAAATGGCAAAGAAGCCGGAATTGCTGAGGGCATTCAGCAAAAAGCCGTGGAAGCTGCCATCACGGCTATTAAAAAATACAAAGCTAGCCCCGAAGATGCAGCAAAAGATATGAATGCTCCTTTGGAGCTTGTACTTGAAGCATTAAAAAAACAAAAATAAATCAATTTATAACATACTTTACGGCTTGAGAAATCAAGCCGTAATTTTTTTTAAAACTCCGTCGAGTATTTTGCAAACTCCCTGTGCAAAATACAGGAGCCTGCAGATTCGATTTTCTTGAAATTTTGCAGGCTATTTACATTAGAGCTTGTTCTGGAAGGCTTAAAAAAGAAGCCGGTTACAGTTAAGGCATAAAATTTTTCATGTCCGTTAAGCCCGAGCATATTCTCGGGCTCAAGGAGCAGCTGCACAAAGTCGCCCCGAATCTTTGTCTTGCAAAGCCTACATCGTTCTCAAGCCCACAATTTGTTGGCCAACCAACTAATTCGCCTGCGCCTTGCCGGTGTTGGCTATCTTCCAACCGACAGGGTAAATAATCTTAAATTTTGCGTAGTGCGAGCCGACATAAGAGCCAGTAAGAATGGCGTCGCCCGCAGTCGGTGTCCAGCCAAGATAAATTGCGACAGGCGTGGTCGTCCCGTTGCCGTTAAAGGTCTGACCGGGCTGGAGATTGCATGATTTGCTATACATATACACATCGTTTGCTTTTGCCTCCGAGCTCGTAGTTATTTTAGCGCCGCCGCTTATATTTAATTTGCCTGCTCTGAAAAAAATCGCGCCGCCTCGAGCGGATCCAGAAACAGAGTTTGATGTAAAGGTTCCGCCGCTAATGTTAAGCGTGGTATTATCACTGTTTGCCATAAAAACGGCTCCGCCGCCGTCACTTCCAGATGCGCCGGCATCTCTTCCGGCAGTATTGTTCCTGATTGTGCCGCCTGTTATATTAAAATAGCAGCCAGCCTCCAAATAAACAGCGCCGCCCTTTTTACCGGCCAAATTGCCGTAAATCCATACATCGCTTATTTCGCCATTTCCACTAGCCGTCTTTGCATATATGCCGCCGGCGTTCTTATACGCAAAATTGTAGCTTAAGCCTCCGCTTGCAAACTTAACCTTTCCGCCGTTAGCATAAACTCCGCCGCCCTCCCCGCTAGTGCCAGTCGTAGAATTATGATGCACGCCATAGCTATCGCTTGTCATTGCTTCTGTATTGCTTGCGTCTTTGTAGCCTATGTAAACTCCGCCGCCGTTAGAGTAAATGCCGCCACCATGTGTAGCCTTATTGGAATATCCTTCTCCGGTAGTATTGAAAGCCATCGACGTGCCTGTATCGCCAATCAAAGCATTTTTGCTCATAAACAGATTTGCGTTACTATCCTCGATGTAAACGCCGCCCCCTATTCCGCCAGAAGCTGTAGCGGTATTTCCGCTGATAGTTCCACCGGACATTTTAAGGCTGTTTTTTGCGCCAATATAAATTCCGCCGCCTTTACCATTTTCCCCTACAGCATTGTTTGATATAGTACCGCCGGAAAGATTTGGATAGAAATAAGTGCTATCTATTGTATTTCCAACAAAATAAACGCCACCGCCATTTACCGCATAATTGCCGTCAATTGTTCCGCCAGACATTTCAAATTCCTTCATGCGAGAACAAACACCGCCACCGTTTCCCCCTGCGCCATTTTTGCATACATTTCCAGTATATAAATACATTCCATCATTGGAATCATTATAAATACCGCCGCCACTTCCAGATGCATAGTTATAATAAATGCCGCCAGTAAGTTCTTTTTTGTTTGAACTCCAAGGATAAGCATTTGCACCCAAAACGATGCCACTATCATAAACTAGGTAAACACCTCCACCATCACCTGCTGCGTAGTTACTGCAGGCGGATTCGGAAGTTGCGTAACCTGAAGCCCCACTGTTTCCTATAACTGCCGTTTCAGACATATATAACATACCTTCCATGAAAACACCACCGCCATTTTTTGCAGCCTTGTTTCCAGAAATTGTGCCGGCGCTCATAACCATAGAATCATAACAGTAAACACCGCCGCCATCTTTTGCAGCAGTGTTTCCATAAATGGAACCTCCGCTCATTGTCATTCCAGTTTCAGTATAAACGCCGCCTCCGACACCTCCGTAATCGTCGCCGTCACCGTATGGCTTGATCGCCTTGTTATCGCTTATCGTTCCACCTGACAGCGTAACCGTTCCTGTTGAACTATTAAGGACTCCATGATATACTCCGCCGCCATAGCCAGCTTCGTTATAACTTATCGTTCCGCCGGACATATTAAATGTGCCGTAATTCAATATCGCGCCACCTCGATGAACAGCTGTATTTTTATTTACGGCGGAACCGCCGATAGTACCGGACGTCATTGTGACAGTTCCGCCCACGGCGTTATAGATGGCTCCACCGCCAGTGCCTGCATCTTCCGCCTTTGCCGCATTCTTAGTAATGGAACCTGAAAGTGTGGCGCTTGCATCAGACGCGCTTCGTCCAAGATATAAAGTTCCTGAGTTATAGATGCCGCCAGCTTCGTTTGAGGTATTGCTGTAAATGCTTGCGCTGCCCGACATATAGAAGGTTCCTACATTATCCACACCTCCGCCATATCCAATAATATCTTCTTCACTACCAGATCTGTTTGAATAAATGCTTCCACTAGTCATATCCACTGTACCGGCATTATAAAGTCCGCCGCCGTCTATGCCATCAGAGCCATTGCTGTAAATTGCCGCGCTTGAAGAAGAGATGTTAAGCCTTGCTCCGCTTGCAACATAAAGGCCCGCACCCTTCGCGCGCCCTGAAGTAGAGGTCGAAGCTACAAAGTTCTCATATATTTTTGCATTATCACTCAGGGTAACTGTTCCGGCGGTGATTTTGATTCCGCCGCCGCTTCTATCGGCGTCAGCAGAGCCGCTTGCGTAGCCGCCGGTAATTTTAAGCGACTGAATCGTTACAGGCACTGCGGTAGAAAGCGTAAGCGTTGATTTTTTTGTTGTAGAGGCGCTGCTCATGCCGCCATTAAGCGTTGCGTTTGTGTTTATACCTTTCAAAGTAATTCCGCTTGCCTTGCTTGTTGTTACAGTACTAGCAATTTCCTGGGCGCCACTTATAGTTCCAACAATATTGATTGTTCGGCTTACGTTAGTACCCTTATCATTTGGGCCGCCCCAGCATTGAGCCACGGCTTCCGAAACTGTGCTGTAAGGAAGAGTCTTTGTGCCGCGGCCGCCATTGGCAATAGTCTTTCCAGCGCCATAACTAACACCAGAAACTGTCTGCGCAGTTGAACCAGCTACGTAAATGTCCGCGTCAATCTTTCCAACGGCGCTTGTTCCACTTCCATAAAGAACGGCGCTCCACTCACTGTCGGGCACGCTGAACTTATTCAGAATGTCAGTTGTTATGTTTACGGCAGACGAAGAAGAGCCTTTTGAAACAACTGTCGTTCCGCGAGTCCAATTTGCCGGAGTGAGCGTCATTTTGCTTGTTGAAGACTGACTTCCGCTCCATGAGCCGTTTACAGCGACAGACTTTCCGCTTGTCAGATAAACGTCATTTGATTTTTCGCTTCCAGGGTAAACATAGGCCGAAGCGCTTATGTTAAAGGTTCCGCCTTGGTATATCGCGCCGCCGCTTGTTTCGGCTGTGTTCAACGCGCCGTCTTCGCCGATTGTTCCCGCGCTCATCGTGAGCGTTCCAGCGTTATAAATCGCGCCGCCGCCAGAACTTGACGCTTGATTTTTTGTAAAGGTTGCAGAGCCATCTATAGTGACTGTTTTTGAAGCGTCAACATAAATCGCGCCGCCAGAGAGAGCTTTGTTAGCCGTAAAGGTTCCGCCGCTTATAGTTGCGTCGGCAGTACATTTTATCGCTCCGCCAGTGTTGCCCTGGTTATAAGAAATGCTTCCGCTGCCAATCTTAAGAATTCCTGCATTATATATCGCTCCGCCGCCTTCATTTGTATTGAAATTACGTATTATTCCATAACCGTTGTCTATTGAAGATTCAATCAATGTAGTTCCATCAGTGCCAAAGCCGCTGTAGCCAATATAAGCAGCGCCCCCATTGTAAATGCCGCCGCCGCCCGAATATTGCGCCCTATTGGCGTAGTCATTAAAGCCGTCTGTGCCGGCAACTGTAATTCCAGCCTCCGTAGAAAGCTTGTCGCCAATCAAGGCCTTTCCGTACATAAAGAGAGTGGCGCCCGTATTAACATACACGCCACCGCCAGCATTTGCAGCGTAGTTGTCGTTAATCTTTGCGTAGTCGCCAAGTTTGACGGTTCCTGCTGTAATGTAGATGCCCGCTCCAGAAAGCGCGGCTCCATAAGTGATTGTCAAGTCTGTGATTGTAACATTTTTTCCGCTTGCATCCACCTTGAGCGCAGAGCCATTGGTCTTATTTGTAGTGTACCTGGTAGAGAAGCGTTGTATTTTTGCCGCGCTTGTTGTCTCTCCCGAGGCCTTGTAGCCCTTAAGCGTTATGTCAACGCTTGGATCAGATATTTCCTGCTGGGCGCCCACAAGGGTTCCCGCGATGGTAATTTCTTTTACGGTCGCAAGGTCGGCGCAGGTGAGCGCATCGGCGACGCTGGCGTATGGACTGGTCTTTGTTCCGTTGGCGCCGGTTGTCACGCCTTTGTTAAAGCCTGTCGGTCTTGTGTTGCCGCTGTCTGTCGCGTCAACTACATAAATCGGAGAAGTAATCCAGACATTTTTTGTAGCTTCGGAAGCCACTGAAATGTTGTTGCCCCTGTCCCAGCCGGTATCGTCCTGGCTGAGAGAGAATTTTCCCACTGCATTTGAAAGATTTGTAGCATTTGTACTGGTGGAAGAAAGAATGTTTCTTCCGCGAGAATAACTACTTGGCGTAAGGGTGGCAACTTTCGTAACTCCCGATGGAGGATTAAGAGTTCCCGCGATTGTGACTGTTTTTCCGTATGCAAGATAAACATCGTTTGTTTTTACGCTTCCCGGGTAAACGCAGGCACTTCCACTCAGGTTGAAGGTTCCTTCCTGGTAAATAGCGCCACCGTAACTGGTGACTGTATTACTAATGGTAACTTTATTTAAATCATCTGAAGAAGTTCCGCCGATTGTTCCGGCACTCATAGTGAAGGTACCGTAATTACAAACGGCTCCACCACGTCCATGCGCGCCATTACCTGTAAAGGTTGACGCTCCATTAACTGTAACTGACTTGCCGGCGGCAATATAAAGCGCGCCTCCGTGGTTTGCAAAATTGTCTGTAAAGGTACCGCCGCTAATAGTTGCATTGGCATTACAATAAATTCCGCCGCCAGAGTAAGAAGCCTGTTGAGCGTTGCCTGCGTTATTATGAGAAATGTCTCCACTGGCAATAAGCAGGGTACCACTTTCGTGATATATTCCCGCTCCGCATCCGCCTCCTGTACTAAAGTTTCTTCGAACACCATAGTGGCCGTCGGTGTCATTATTGACAAGCATGTATCCTGTTGCCGCAGTTCCGCTTGAATCGCTGCCAATATATACTGAGCCGCCGTTATTATAGATACCGCCACCATTCACGGCCTGGTTGGCGTGGTAGCCTGAAGCGCTAGAAGCGCGACTTGTGGAGGTAGCGCTGTCACCTATCAAGGCCTTTCCTGACAGGAAGAGCTTACTGCCGCTTCCGGCAAGGTAAACGCCACCGCCGTTGTCAGCGACTGAGTTTCCGCTTATCACCGCGCCGTCAGTAAGTTTTACTGTTCCATTGTTCAAAAAGATTCCGCCACCGTTAGATTGTGCTACGCCTCCAATGGTCATAGTAGAGCCGCTACCACCTGTAATCTTAAGGTTAGAGATTGTTATAGTCTTTCCGCTTGCATTTACTGTTAAGGCACTACCACCACTGTTTCCGTCTATGGCAGCAGAGCTGTCTATACCATTAATCGTAAGCGATGCAGGAATTTTTGCGAGAGATGTTGAATCAGTTCCACTTATGGACTGAACGCCTTTTAATGTACCGGCAACGTATATAGTATTTGCATTGTAAGCAATGCCTAATTCACCGGCATTAATTGCATCTTCTATAGAGGCGTATGGGCTGCTTCTTGTACCATTACCGTCTGCACTTCCATAGCCCCAGTTTTCATCAGGTCTTGTTGAGCCGGAGCTTTCTGTTCCTACGACAAAAATCCGGGAATTAATGATGACATACCCCGCGTCAGAGGTAGTTTCTATTTGTTTATTCCAGTCATTATCATATGTTGTAAGGGCAAAATTACTACCCAGCGTTGAACCTATAGAGCCCTCTTTCATTACAATACGGGTTCCACGTTTGTATTCTTCCAGAGTGAGAGACATTTTTAATGATGAGTTATTTCCCATTTCTGAGTTTGCAGTAACAACTAAGCTTTTGGTATCGGTCTTTTTTGGAAGGAATACGTCATTTACTGTTTTTTCTCCCGGATATATACAGGCTGTACCACTTACACTAAAGGCTTCACCCTGGAAGATTGCGCCACCCATTGCTCCGATACCAGTCGCTGTATTTTGCTCGCCTTCACCACTTCCACCAATTTGACCGGCAGCCATTGAAAGGGTACAATGGGTTCCTACATAAATCGCACCACCAACAATAGCATTGTTACCAAACATAACAAGGTTGTTTGCAGATGCTTCAGGAGCTTCTATTGTAACATCGCCTCGAGTTGTTGCTGCCGTACCAACGCTGTAAATTCCGCCACCATGATTTGCAGTCTTATTATATGAAACAGAACCGCTCGCAATTTTTAGAGTTCCAGCCCGGTTCATTATTCCACCGCCTGACTGGCTGGTTGTTCCTGAAGCGTAATTCCTACACACTCCATAGCCTGCATCCATATCGCTTTTTTGAGTAGTAGAGCTATAGCCTATATAAACAGAACCGCCATTATTGTAAATACCACCACCGGTTTTTGCTGTGTTGGCGCAGCCTGTGCTTCCACTTTCAGTCAATGTGGCGCTTGTAGCAGTTGCTTCACCTAAATCTCCAATAAGAGATTTTCCATACATAAATAAACTAGTATCGGAATTAACAAAAACTCCGCCGCCATTTCCGCTTGTAGAATTTCCGGTTACATATGCGCCGTCGCCAAGTTTTAAAGTCCCGCTGGAAAGATAAATTCCACCGCCGCCGGCATTACCGACCCTTCCACCCGTAATTTTAAGGTCGGTGATTGTTATTGTCCTTCCATCTGCAACTATAGTAAGAGGTCTGGAACCGTTCGTATTATTACCATCCAAAGAAGCCAGACTTTCGGTTGCACCGTTGTCGGAATCTATGAAACCTCGAATATTTAAATTGCCTCCAGGGCTTGTGATAGACTGCTCTCCGATAACCTTTCCGTCTACAACAATGTCTGCGCCGCTGGATACGGCTTCGCTGATGGCGCCCAGAATTGTTCTATAAGGAGCAGAAGGTGTTCCCGTGTTGCCGCTTGCAGGCGCCGCCACACAATGCTTTCTTGTAGAGTCGCTTGCGGCAGAGCTTGCCACGTAAACCGGCATCATGATATAGGCTGTTGTCGGATTGGTTCCAGAGGAAAGATTCTTTTGCCAGTCAACATTGTCCCGGCTCATCTTAAACTTATTTGCCAGGTTCTGGGTCATAGTTCCGGTAGAAGTTAAGAACACGGCACCACGCTTCCAGTTTCCAGGAGTGATTGCGGCAACTGTACCTTTATTGAGGGTTGAGCCGGAAACTTTTATATTTGCCAGTCTGGAAGCATTTGCATTCCATTCCAGATAAACGTCGTTTGTGTTAACGCAGCTTCCGTTTGAGTCATAAGCAGGTGGAATTTCTGCATCATCTTTTAATACTAGAGGACAGACCAGATTACTATTAGGAGCGATATACTTTACATAAACCGCACCACCGCAGCCTGTTGCTGTGTTAGCATCTGCAGCATTGCTTCCGCCAATTGCCTTACTTTGTACAGTAATTGACTGACCACTGCGTGTATAAAGGTAAATACCACCACCATTAACCGCCTCATTAGACTTTATTGCTGTATTTACCGGAAGGGTTATACCTGTTGTAGAAGCATTGTGAATACCACCGCCGTTTCCAAGAGTCTTGTTACCTTTTATTTCTAAATTAATATCATCTTCTAAGCTAATATAGTTTGAGTCTGCAAGATAGAGACCGCCACCATCAGCTTCAGCGTAATTGTAGTTGCAATGGAAAGAATTTGTTTCATTTACATTACTGAACTTATATAAGTTAAAAGCACTATTAGAGCCACCTGCAACATATACGCCGCCTCCACCATGTTTTGAGTCGCTGCTTGTTCCTGTTGCTGTGTTTCCGCTAATGAAAAGCTCTGTAGGCGTGCTGCTGGCAGCAACGAGTCTGGCCTGGGAGAATGTCTTTCCGAGATAAAAACGGCCGCCACAGAAAACGCCAGCTCCTTCCTTAGCCACATTGGCTCCTGTTGAAAGGTCTGTTGAAGCTACAGAAGTGGAAGTTGCAGCTTTATTTCCAATCTCTACGTTTCCATTGACGCAGACAATACCATAGTTCGTACCGCCTGCAACATAAAGACCGCCGCCGTCGCCTGAAGCAGAGTTTCCTTTAATTTTTGTTCCGTCTCCAAGCTCCACGCTTGTGTTGACATCCGCATAGAGTCCACCACCATCGCCATCCTTATTTCCGCCGGTAATTGTAAGGTTTTTGATTGTAACAGGAATATCTGTATTTATTACAAGTGCAGAACCATCAGTTGCTGGGGTGGCAGCCTGTCTGTTAATTACAGCATCAGTTCCATAACCTTCTATAGTAATAGCCTTTGCGTTAGCTTCTTTAGTAATGCCAGACAGCTCCTGCTGAACGGCCGCTGTTGTTCCCTTTATTCTGATTGTATATTCACAGTTCGGATCATCAAATAATGAATTTGCCTGGGAAATAGTTTTAAATGGACTTGAGAAGGTACCTGCTCCACTCTCATTGTCTCCGCCGACAAAAATCGGGGCGCTTAAGGTAATTTGACTTGCAGAAAATTTCGGCTGCCAGCCATCTTCTGCAATAGTTGTATAGGTAAACTTATTTTCTACAGGACTATTCTGAATTATAAGCCCTGAGTCAGTTTCTGTTTTTATAACCGGCACCCCGCGATGCCAGTTTGAGTTTATTGTTACAGTACCGTTCTGGTTGCTTAAATCTGTAAGCGTAATGAATTTATTGTCTGCAAGCCATACATCGTTATCTGGGATTTTTGCAGAACCACTCATTTTAAGGGTTCCGTCATTATAATAGATACCGCCGCCATGGCCAGTACTACTGTTTACACCGTTTTTAGAAATCTCGGCACCGCCCTGAATTGTTACACTTCCGCCGGTATCGCAGTAGATTCCGCCGCCGCCACAAGAGGTTGGATCATCACAATAGTTATAACAGACCTTAGAACCTCTCTTTAGAATCAAATTTCCCTGGGTGTAAATACCGCCGCCAAGGCTTGCATAATTCGAATAGTTTCCTTCAGCGTGAGCAATTCCTGTGGCATTAGCATTACCTATTACAGCACCGTCAGCAAGGGTAACCTTAGTGCCGGTTCCCATATTAATTCCGCCGCCTTTACCATCAGTTCCAACTCCGCCTGTAATATGAAGCTTTGAAATAGTAACTGGAACACTTGATTCTACCTTCAAAACAGAAGCCGCGGCATTTGCGTTTAAAACAGCAGTCTGGCTATTACCAGAAGGTGTCGTAATTTCGATTGATGAGGCTTTTCCATTTACTCCTGAAGGGATTGTAACGCTTTCTACCCGATTACCGCTTACATAAATCTTGTAGGTACTGGTACTGCTGCCCTGGGCCTGAATTTTGTCGATAGCCCTGCTAAGATGTGCAAGAGGAGCAAAAGGAGAACCATCATTAGAATCGCTGACATCAATCAGATTACGAATAGAAGCTGGAACAGCATCAGGAACACCTACATAAAGAGTTGTCTGAATTGCCTGATTAACAAGAGCCGTTGTAACCTTAAACACCCCAGTTGAAGGGTTGATAAGGGAGTTAGCGTTGGCACCGGCAGCTTCGTTCAGCCAGGTGTCGGTGGTCATGTTATCAAATACATTTATAGTCTGATAGCTTGTAAAAACCGGCATTGGGATAGAGACACCCGAAATCACATAGTTTTTGTAAAAAGTGAGGGTTAATTCGTAGGTGCCGGATTTTAGATTATGTACAGTGGCCTCAGAATTTGAAGTATTTACTCCAGCACTTCTGATATACCAGTTTTGAGAGAGCGTTGCTTCTGCACCAACACTTACAACTCCGTTTGTATCCCATTCCTGGGCAAGGCCATTTTCATCAAAAGCGGTTATCGAAACATTATCAGCTCCCACACCCTCCTGGCCCACACCTTCAATGATTAAAGAAAGATTAACACTACCCTTGCCGTTTTCGCTCTGATAAGGACAGAGAATAAAGGTGTGAGTATCTCCAAAGCCATCTGTAGAACCAAGATGAAGGTCCAGAGAAAAAGGTGCATTTCTTTTTGAATCATAATCAATAAGAAGCTGGCGGACAGGATCATCTCCAACAGCCTTTCTTCTGAAACCTGCTTCGAATTTCCAGGTATGCTCCAGCTCAAGGGCCATTGCAAATTCGTATCTGTTAGTCGTTGTATTAAATTGGGAAATAGTTTCTACAGGATTTGCGCCATCGTCTGTGTAGGCGCGGACATAATATTCGTAATTTCCGCCGCTGCTTGCCTCTGGAATTGTTGGTCTTGCAGAACGGGATTCCGGGCTTTCGAGCGGGTCAATTGTTGTATCCTCCGGATTAGCAAGTATCTGCTGAAGGGTCTAAGGCAAGGCTCCCTCTACACGGAAGGAACCTCCAAAAGTGATTTTTGGAATAGGCGCAGGGGCCGAATCTGGCGTTGAAGCAGGTGTCTGGTCATCAGAAGATGCAGGGCGTTTCTGCTTAGTTTCTTCTGCATTATCCACAGAGGATTCAAAAACATTTGTACAGGAAGAAAATATAAAAAGAAAAGAGAGTAAAGAAAGAATGACAGCCTTAGAGACTTTACGCCTGATAAAAATCATAAAACTTAAACTCCGAAAAAATGTTAAACAATTGTACTATAATATAGTAAAAAAGTCACATCTAATCTTTTATGATTTCCAGAGATTTTGCCTGATATTTCGGGAGGAATTTTAATCTGCCGCCGCCCTCGAACTGCACTTCTATTACCAACTCACCATCGTTTGAATGAGTGGCTACAATAACTCCGTTGCCATAATCATCATGATAAACGTGAGTTCCTTTTTTCCATTTTGCAGAAAGTCCATCGTCCCCGCCTGCCCCGCTGCCTGCAAAAACAGAAGCGTCGCGGCCAAAGCTGCCGTAAGGCGAAGCCTTCTTTGTTGCAAAGCCGAAGGGAGCATGTCCTATAACCGTAAAGGCTTCGGCAGCCTCTTTAATAAAAGGGCTCGGGCGCATAAAGTCCCAGCGGCCGTAGAGGCAGCGCTTTGCCGTAGAAGTAACATAAAGCTCGTCGCGGGCACGGGTAATACCTACGTAAAAGAGGCGGCGTTCTTCTTCCAGCTCGGCTCCCTGTTTTTCCATTCGCGGGAAAACTCCCTCTTCCAGGCCGGTAATGATTACACGGTTATATTCCAGACCCTTTGTGTTATGCAGGGTAATAAGGGTAACGGCGTCGTCGCCCTGAGCCTGATTTTCTGCATCAAGGGTACGGTCCAGGTTGATTGCATCAAGAAATTCCAGAAGACCTTCCATGTTGCATTTGTAAGGAACTGCCGTATTTACCAGCTCCTGAAGGTTCTGTACACGGGTTGTTCCTTCAATTTCATCTCCGGCTTTATGATATTCATCAAGACCAGAATCGCGGATTACCCTTTCAATAAAATCTGAAAGCTTTTTATTTTCATCGAAGCAGGAAGCAAGGGTTTCAAAAAGTTTTATAAAAGCGGCAGCCCCCTCGCCTGCTTTTTTAGAAAGAGAATCGTTATGAGTTTTAAGATTTTCCAGTAAATCAGAATATACAGGCACCCCTTCCGCATTAAGGCTGAAGGCAGATTCCATCAATTTGTCCTGAGTTTTCTCGCCGATTCCGCGGGGCGGCTTATTAATAATGCGGCGGAAGGAAATTTCATCTTTATGATTTGCACAGAAGGAAATGTAGGCAAGAGCGTCTTTAATTTCTTCGCGCTCATAGAACTTAAGGGAACCTACAACTACATAAGGAATTTTTCTATGCAGGAATTCTTTTTCAAAACCCAGCGACTGGGCATTTGTTCTGTAAAGAATTGCCCAGTCTGAATAGCGGGCCGGCGGCCGGCCATTATCTCCTTCCAGAGATTTTAATACAAGGTCGGCGGTAAATTTTGCTTCTGCATTCTGGTCGGAAAGAAAAGCAAGTACAGGCTTTCCGCCTTCGCCACGGTCCGCAACCAGAGTTTTTTCCAGATTGCCATGATGATTCTTTTTTACGACAAGGCCGGCTGCATTTAAGATGGAGGCCGTAGAACGGTAATTTCTTTCCAGCTTAATTATCTGAGTGCCCGGGAACTTTTCGGGGAAGGTAAGAATGTTTTCTACTTCGGCGCCGCGGAACTTATAAATGGACTGGTCGTCATCGCCGACTACGCAGACGTAGGTGTCGCTGCCATTACCATTACCATTACCACTGCCCTGCTTTACCCCCGAAAGATTCTGAAGCAGGCGGTACTGGGCAATGTTTGAGTCCTGATACTCGTCTACCATAATCACTTTGAAGCGGTTATGAATATAATCCTCAATCTCCGGATATGCTTCCAGAATTTGCGCGGGCAGCATAATCAAATCTCCGAAATCTGCATTACCGGTAGCACGCAGGCGCTTCTGATATTTTGAATAGATATCGTTTAAGTCAAACTCGCTGCCAATCATCGCTAAATCATCTTCCGGAGTAAGACAATAATCTTTACAAAGGGAAATCTGATGGGCCGCAAGTTTTACTTCTTTTGAGGAAAGCGAAGGCTCAACCTTTTTAATCAGAGTTGCCATGTCGTCATCATCATAAACAGAAAAGGTCGGCTCTACTCCACCGTACTCGGCAAACTTTCTGAGGAACCAGGAACCAAAGGAATGGAAGGTTTGAATTTTTGCATCTGACGCGCGTTCATCAATTGCGACGGCACGCTCACGCATTTCGTTAGCGGCCTTTTTTGTAAAGGTCACCGAAAGAATAGACCAGGGGTCAACATTTTTTTCTTTTATGAGATAAGCAATTTTCGTTGTGATTACGCGGGTTTTTCCGGAACCGGCACCTGCGAGAATTAAAAGAGGAGAGCCCTCGTGTACAACGGCGGCTCTCTGCTGTTCATTAAGAGAATCGAGATAGTTATTGTCTTGCATGCTTCTTAACTTTTTCTTTATAGAGTTCTTTGTCTGCTTCGGAAAGGAGCTGCTTTAATACGCTGGACTTCTGAAGGTCTACCGCACCAAGACTGATAGAAAGAGTAAAGGGCAGCTGGTTTTCTATAGAAACCTTTTTACAAAGCATATTAATTTTAAGTCTTGTATGTTCAACGTAACCAATCTTCATTCCAAGGGCAACAACGCCAAACTCATCGCCACTAAGGCGGCCAACTACATCTGAAGAACGGAATATATCTTTAAGAACACGGGCCTGCAGCATAATTGCCTTGTCGCCCATTTCGTGTCCCCAGGTATCGTTGATTTTTTTAAGGCCGTCCATATCGGCAAAGAAGATAACGCCGGAGGTATCTGTTTCCTGCAGCAGGTCGAGGGCTGCCTGGCCCTGCTCTATAAAGCCGCGGCGGTTAAGAATACCGGTCAGCTCATCCATGCGAGACTGAAGGGCAAGGTCTGTATTTTCCCGCTCCAGGTTGCGGCCTTCCTGAATCTTACTTGTATAATCGTAAGCCTGGGCAACGGCATTAATAATGATTTTCAGATATACATTATAGTCTGCAAATTTATTTTCTTTAATTCGGCAAAGCATGTAGCCGTAATTTGATTCACCTATGAAAATCGGATTCAAAAGGAATATGCCGCTTATATCTTCCATCGAGCGGGCCGCAAAAATCTTTTCGTGAGGATTTACATGAAGGCCCGGACGGAATACCTCTGTAGACTTCTGGTCCGAATAGAACATATGAAGCTCTACTTCGTCCGGCAATACAAATTCCTGTTCAGAATCTATTATCTGAACATCTTTGAAAAAGTGAACTGCCATTCCGCCAAAGGCACATTCTTCGGAAATATACTTAAGGCTGAAGAACATCTGCTTAAGGGTATTAAAACCACGGATTGTGTCCATCAAAGTGACGATGGTATTTTTTTCGTTGAGGGCATTTACAAACTGCATTACGCCGTTATTCTTTTCGTTTACATCTGAACAAAGCTCGCCGTCTGAATTTTTGTAAACCGGCATTGAACGGTCCGTGCTGATACAGCCGCAGGACTGGCGGAATTTTGGAATAAGAGGATTCAAAAGCTCCTTCTTCATTTTTTCGCCGTTGAGTACACGGTCTGCAATTTCTGCTGCCTCGTAGCCCTGACTGTAGATATCCTGATTGATTGTAGAAAGCTTTGGGGTCATCATGCTTGCGACTATGGCATCATCAAAGCCTACAACTTTTACATCCTGTGGAACGCGCACCCCGATTTCTTCAAAAGCACGGATACAGCCGGAAGCCATCATATCGTTTGCACAGACAATTGCGTCAAAATCAATTTCGTTTTTAGATTTATAGCGGGCAATGATTTCATCATGTGCCTTAAAATCTGTAAAGTTGCCGTCAAAAACTAAATCCGGATAAAAAGTAAGCTTGCAGGAATCGAGGGCATCTGTAAAGGCATCGTAGCGTTCCAGAGCTTCTTTTGATTTTGTTTCGTTGGCAGAAAAGAAAGCAATTTTCTTGCAGTCGTGTTCACGTTTAAGGTGATTTACTATTTCTTTAATGCTTTTACGGCAGTCTGCAAGAATTGTATAACCGTGTCTGGTCTGAGGGTCTAAGGCAATGGAAATGATTGGGCGGGGGTCGTATTCACGAAGGATTTCGCGAAGTCTTTCTTCCTGCATCTGAGAGGCATAAAGTCCGCTTACGCTGATGATTGCGTCTACCTCTTTTGATTTTGCATATTCAAAGCCTGTACAATACTGATAATCAAAAGCTCCCTGATTTACTCCGGGAATTCGTGTCTGAATAATGACAACTTTGACATCTTTACCGCGAAAATAATCAGAAATACCGCTTAAAACATCCAGGCTGTATTCAATAGTAAATGTCGGAATTAAAACTGCAATAACCTTCATAAAAAATCGATTGTCGGCAAGCACAGCTTGCCTCTGAGGTATTCTTTCGTTGAACCTAAAACGACCCTTTCGGCTCGTTTTTTAACGGTTCTTCGATTATAACCATTATACACTAGAAAATGAATTTACGCTCGTTTTTTTCGTTCTTTTTTCGATAAATTTTTATAAAGCGGGAATCGAGGTCTACGCCGGTGCTGGCAAGGACTTTTACCGAAACAACTGCGCCGGGCTGGAGGGCTGCGGCGGCCGGATCGTCCAGGTCGTAGCGGATTACAACGGAGCCGTCTACTTCCGGAGCCTGGAACCAGGCACGACCGATGGCAAGGCCTTCATTTTCGGGGTTCTCTGCGGGGGCGCCACTTGTAATTATTTCTTCTACGAGCACTTCGAGTTCTTTGCCTACGTAGCGCTGCAGGCGTTTTGCCGTAATGGCGGTCTGGAGCTCTTCCAGGCGGGCTGCGCGGGCTTTTGCGGTGCGGGCGGGAACGCGGGGCTTCATGCTGTATGCCGGAGTGTCTTCTTCGCGGCTGTAAGGAAAGCAGCCCGACCAGTCTGGCTGGATTTCTTCGAGGAAGCGGGCTGTGTTTTCGGCCGCCTCGTCTGTTTCCCCCGGGAAGCCTGTAAGGAAGGTTGTGCGGAGGACCGCGCCCGGTAATTCGCGGCGGATTTTTTTAACAAGGGCTGTGTACTGTTTAAAGGAGCCAGTGCGGTTCATTGCAAGAATTATGCCATCATCGCCGCTCTGGAAAGGAATATCAAAGTACGGGAGGAGACGTCCCTGCCCTGCTTTTATTGCCTCAATAATATCAGCTGTAAAATGGTCCGGGTGGATATAAAGGGGACGGACAATAAAGCTTCCTGGCATTGCGGTAATTTTGGTCAGCAGGGCGGCAAGCGAAGTGCCGGTGTCTGTGCCGTAGGCGGCAAGGTCCTGACCAATCAGGTTGATTTCGTAAACTCCGTCTTTTACCAGCTGCTTGATTTCGCGGAGGATTTCTGCTTCCTTGCGGCTGCGCAGTTCGCCTCGTATAAGAGGTATTGCACAGAAGGAGCAGTGATTTGAGCAGCCCTCGGTAATTTTTACAAAGGCCGAGGCCGGGAAATTAAAGAGGACAGGACGGGCGCCGCCGCAAACTCCCTTTTGGGCGAAGGTCTGGGCGCCGCGCTTCTTTTTAATGCTGTCCATAAAATCAGCTATTTTAGAAAGGTCGCCATTTCCAAAAACACCGTCCAGCTCTGGCATCTGCTCTATCAGCTCGTTTGCATAGCGCTCGGCAAGACAGCCGGTTAAAATTATTTTTGCCTTTGGATAGGCTTTTTTGATATCGTAGATTGCGTCGATTGATTCTTTTTTTGCAGACTGAATAAAGCCGCAGGAATTAACAAAGATAAAGGCTGCTTCGCTGGCATTGAGAGTAAGCTCATAACCGCGCTCCATCAAAAAGCCCGCAATAAGCTCGCCGTCTGTCTGGTTTTTAGCACAACCGTGCTGGTCTATAAAGAATTTCATTTTTATGGACACCGTTAGTCAAGTTCGATTACGACGAGCTTGTACTTGCCGTCGGTATCTTTTATCCACTTGATGTCTTCTACAAAAATCTGACCGGCCACACCAATATCAAGATCGAAAGATTTAGAATCTGCAATGATTGTAATCTTTACTGTATTGAAGTTAGACATCCAGAGGCGGATACCGTTACGAGGTGTTGCGGTAAAGAGGTCGCCGCGCGCGAAATAAGATTCAACCGACTGAGCATTGTCCACGCGGTCGCGGAAGAGACAAGGACCGCGGAAGCTTGCGTTGATTGTGAACGGATAAGCACGGTTATCTTCATGAATAACCTTATACGGATGATTTGACTTAACTTCAGAGGCAAATGGAATTTCGTCAGCCGCAACCGTAGCAGTTGGATCAATTGCAACACCGTGTCTCAAAAGAATGCTTACCTCTGCTCCACGGCTTTCATCTGTAGAAGAAATGTCGGAAACATAAACAATCATATCTGAAGCATTGTCGCCGTTAATATCGAGTTCAGATTCTTCTGCCAGCTCAACATAGAAAACTCCGGAAGGAGTGTCTATACCAAAGGCAGAAAGTGTGTCGCGAACTGTAAGGATGATTTTGCCATCGTTTTCTGTCGGAATAAAAAGCTGGTCGCCCTTGTAAACACGCTGGGTAAACTTTTTATCTGTAAGCTCGTACTGTCTGTTTTTCAAACCGCTTGAAACTACTACACCATCGTCGCTTGTATTCTTCTTTTTTACGTTGATAAGAATGAGCACTGTCACTACAACTGCAACAAGCAGCACCGAAGGAATTATGATTGCCGGCAAAAAGTAGCGAGGCCGGTGAGGTTCATAAAGTCCCTGTGGCAGCGGAGATTCCTGAATCTGTTTATTACGATAAAGCTTGAGAATGAATTCTGAATCGAGCTCGAGATAGTCTGCATAGTTTTTAAGGAAGCCCACCATATAGGCGTCGCCCGGGAAAACTGCATTGTCTTCTGCTTCGAGTCCGGCAAGGTATCTTTTTTCTATTGAGATTTCGCGGCTGGCACGATCCAGGTCCAGCTGTTTTGCTTCTCGGGTTTTTCTTAAAAGTTCTCCGTAGCTTTCCATTGCACTCTACTCCGTAAACAGGAAGTTGTTATAATTGTTTGCCGAAGATGGCGCATCGTAAACAAAACGCTGCTCAGAAAGATTCTGATTCAAAGCATAATCATAAAAATCAAAAATGAACTCTTCGCCCTTTGGAGTAACTGCGTCTATGCGGCGAATAAGCTTTGTTTCGTTATTGATTGCAAGCTTGATATAACGGAAGGCTTCTGAAGCACTCTTTCTTGTAAGAATCAGCTTTACAACCATTTCGTCTGAACCTTCTTCGAGAGGCTCAGGATTCTGACCTGTTTCGTAAGCTACATTATAATAGCGGGACATAAGAGAGAGGCCCTGTGGTGTAGAAAGTGTTGAAGCAGAGCCGCTTGATCCCGGAGTAACCTGCTGCTGAAGTACTGCCTCAGCAGGTTCCTTAATATAGATAGTAAGAACATCGCCGTTAAAGCAGATTACCTGCTCTTCCGGGTTTGTGTAGTCCATTCTCAAGAGATTTGGAGCCTTAAAAGAAAGCTTTCCGCGAGATTCGTTTTTTTCTATTTTGATTTCAAAGTCAACTTCGTAGTCTTTGATTGTGCCGTAATATTCTGAGATAGTCTTAAAATAAGCACTGGCAGTTGTGATGTTCTGCGCAAATAAAACAGTCGAAATAAAAAGTGCGCAAAATGAAATAATCAGCTTTTTCATAGCTTTTTATTATACATAGAAATCGTTTTATCGTCTACTTATTAGTATTATTCGAGATATCCATTTTCATCAATGCCTGTACCAACACTTCCAGAAACCAGTCTGTACCAGCCTTTCTCCTGGTTCATTTGAAGACCGGCAGTTGGATCAAGACTAAGAACCGGCATATCTGTTTCCCAGCCAAAATCAAAGCCCAGATAGAGAGGACAACCTTCACCTGCGCTACGATGAGAAGCAACAATTACTATTGGAGGTGAAGTGATACCTGCAGAAGGAGAAGCAAGCAAAACTGACCCATCTGCGTTAAAGGATATTTCACCACCAAGATACAAAACCTGTTGTGTAAAAATATCAGATGATGGATCTGACGATGTATTAATATTACCAGAAAATATAAGATCCTCACCAGGATTTTTGGAAATTGTTAAAGCTGCTTGTGTATATATTGCCCCTCCATCTAGAGCTTTATTATAAGCAAATTCACTGGCATTAATTACTGCAGAAGAACAGTTATCAATATAAAGCGCACCACCATAAGACTCTGCCTCATTATTGTGAAATTCTGCATAACCAGATATTAATATAGATCCTGAATCATTATAGTATATTGCTCCACCAATATTGGCTGTATTGGCAGTAAAACTACCCCCCGAAATTTCCATTTCTGCATCCATTCCAACATAAATTCCACCACCACCCCCGGTAGCCATATTATTGCTTATTGTTCCGCCTGTCATTTCAAAGCAGTCGCCATCCATACAAATATAAATTCCACCACCATTATTTGAAGCTGTATTTTGCGAAATTTCAGCAGTCCCGCTAAGAGCAAAATCACATTCATAATAAATACCGGCACCATCTCTAGCTTCGTTATGAGCTATTAAACCACCGCTCATTTCAAAAGAAGCCCCGGCGGGATTAAGTCCGCCTCCCCTTCCGTTTGTACCAGTTGTATTATAACTAACCTCACCGCCAGTCATGGTAACAGTAGAGGCATTTTCCGAACATACACCAGCTCCAGAGTTCTTTGCAAAGTTATGAGAAATTAAAACACTTCCCTCTATTGTAAGCTCCCCATCCGTCATATTAATTCCGCCGCCGGAACCTACAGTTCCATACTCGGCTCTGTTATATGAAAGGCTGCCTCCTGCAAGCTTTACAAGCGGAGTTCCGGAAGAATTTGCTGCAAGAATTCCTCCTCCGGTTTTTGCATAATTGCGTTTTACTCCGCCTGAAAAACTATCCGGTAGCGGAGCAGAAGTTCCAGGCTTATAGCCCATATATAGATTTCCGGCTGTATAGATACCGCCTCCACCCTGTCCAACTTCTCCACCCAAAGCTTTATTAGAAGAATCGGTCTGACTGCCTGCCGTTGTTTCGGTTGAACTTCCTATTAAAGCACTTCCATGCAGATAAATAACTGAAGAAGCAGAACCATAAATACCGCCGCCACAAGTCTGGGCAGTATTATCGAAAATTGTACCGCCCTCCATATCAAGAACAGCACCGTCCTTAAGGTAAATTCCAGCGCCATTTGCGGCCTGATTTTCTTTGATTACGACTCCATTCTTAAGAAGAACACTTGTATTGGCCGCAATATACATTCCACCGCCAGAGCCCGTTGTGCCACCATTATTTGAACTTGTACAGTTTTCTAAGGTAATAGGCGGAGCGCTACTGGCTGAAATAAGATTAAAGCCCTGTGTAGCGCCAGATACCTTCAGATTTTTAAGAGAAACTGACTTAGTCGAATGAATAAGAATCGTTCCCCCAAAGCTTGAAAGGTTTGCAGAGTTTCCGCCGCCAACTATTTCTACATTAATATTTTTAGCAGTATTTTTAGCACCAACAGAAAAACCGGAAGTAAAATCTCCATCACAGATAATTTTGTATTTTGTTGTTGAATTGTTTGTGCACTTACTAATTGCGGAATTGACTGAATCAAGAGGATGCCTGATTGTACCGGAATTAGAAGAAGAAGCTTCGACGTCTGAAAGCTCAGTGCTTGCATAAAGCCCCTGTGGGTTTGAGCCTTTTACATACAGTTTTACAAGGTCTTCATTTACTGTAATTGAATAAGAAGTGGCTATGGAACCGTTACTTAAATACCATTTATTTGTTGCCATTCCAGGCCAGACATTAATTATCTGCTCCTGCCATTCGCGGATATTGTTGTTGTCGCCTGATTTTTTTATTGTAAACCTTGCCTTGTATTCGCCCGGAGCAATTGAAGTAGCCGCAATTGAACAGGTATTGCTTGATGAACTTACGGTAACAGGATTTCCGGAACCTGTTACAGAGGTATTTTCAGAATCTACTACCTCACAGGAAATTGTATAACCTGAAGAGGTGGCAACCGAAAGGCTGATGCTTCCGTTTAGAGTTGCGGAAGCATAGCGCTGTAAATTTACAGAAGCGGTTACCGACGCACCTGCTGCGTAAGAAATTGTGGTAGTGCCATAAGCTACAATATCAGAGCCATTTTTTGCATAAACAGTAATTTCTTTGTTTGAAAAGGGAGCGGCTGTTATAGAAAAGGTAATAACCCCGGAAGAATAAGTGCCGGAGGTTTCGGAAAATTCAGATGAAGAAACGGAAAAAGAAAGAGAGCTTAATTCTGAGGAAAAATCAGGAAAGGCACTGCGGCCGTTTCTATTCTGCTCTAGCACAAGCTTCAGTTCTAGTGTTTTATTTCCGGAAGGTACAGAAGCTGCTTCCTGCAGCGGCCGGGTAAACATTTCGCAGGAATAAAATGAGAATAAGAAAATTAGAAAAATTATTGCACCAAAAAAACTGGCGAATAATCTGTATCTTCTAAAATTACAAATCATTCGCCAAATATTTTAACATAAATGACAGAAAAATCTAGTCTTTTTCCTTTTCTGCGGTTTTTCGGCTTCTTGAAGTTTTCTTTTCAGAAGCCTCTGAAGAGTCTGCTTTTTTAGAAGCTTTTCCGGCAGTGGCGGTGAGTTCCTTACAGTGCTGTTCGCCCTTAACAATTTCGTAGAACTCTTTGCCGTCCATGGTTTCTACTTCTACGAGGCGGTTGGCGATGTACTCGAGCAGGTCTTTGTGCTGTTTGAGCAGCTTTACAACGAACTTGTAGCGCTCGTCCATTACGCGGGCAATTTCTTCGTCGATATAATTCTGAGACTGTTCACTGAACTCGCGGATAAGGTTTGCATCTCCGCCGCGGGCACCAAGTACGCCTTTACCAAGTGTCATGTTCTTGAACTTGTCTGACATACCGAAGTCTGTAATCATGCGCTTTACGATGTCGGTTGCGCGGGCAATGTCGTTTGAAGCACCTGTAGAAATATCGCCCAGGATAACCTCTTCTGCGGCACGGCCACCAAGCAGACTGTCTACTTCGTCCATCATGTCCTTGCGGGTCATGTTGAACTTTTCTTCGCCTTCTTCGCGGTACTGGGTAAAGCCGCCTACTCCGTGGCTGCGAGGAACAACTGTAATCTTATTTACAGGCTCGTGGTCCGGGTTGAAGGCTGCAACAAGAGCGTGTCCTGTTTCGTGAACAGAAACAAGGCGCATCTGCTTTTTGTTGTCCTTGCGGCTCTTCTTTTTAAGACCAATGCTTACCTTATCGATAGCATCATTAAAATCTTCCATTGTTACTTTCTTGCGGCCGTTACGTACTGCAAGAAGTGCTGCTTCATTTACTACGTTTGCAAGGTCTGCACCGGCAAAGCCTGTAGTACCGTGAGCAACTGATTCAAAATCAACATCTTTATCGAGTTTTACGTTCTTTGCGTGAATGCGGAGGATTTCTTCGCGGCCCTTTACATCAGGCTTTTCTACCGGAACCTGGCGGTCAAAACGGCCCGGGCGGAGAATTGCAGGGTCAAGAACGTCTACGCGGTTGGTTGCGGCAAGCACGATAAGACCTTTTTCGTTATCAAAACCGTCCATCTCTACGAGAAGCTGGTTCAAAGTCTGTTCACGCTCGTCGTTGCTTGAGAAACCATTTGCACGGCTCTTGGCAAGGGCATCAATTTCATCAATAAATACAATACAAGGTGCTTTTTCGCGGGCCTGCTTAAAGAGGTCGCGGACACGGCTGGCACCAACACCGACAAACATTTCTACGAAATCTGAACCCGAAATGCTGAAGAAGGGAACTCCGGCTTCACCCGCAACAGCGCGGGCAAGAAGAGTCTTACCGGTACCAGGGTCGCCTACAAGGAGAACTCCCTTAGGAATCTTACCACCGATATCTGTATATTTTTTTGGTGTCTTAAGGAAATCAACTACTTCTACAAGCTCTTCCTTGGCTTCGTCTACACCGGCTACATCGGAAAAGCGGGTTTTAATTTTACCCTCTTCTACCACCTTGGCACGGGAATTGCCGACGCTGAAAATACTGCCGATTCCACCGCCTGAACCGCCGCCCATCTTTCTGAAAAGGAAGAAGTACATAAGGAAAATCAGGCCAAAAGGCACTATAAGATTCAAAAGCAGCTGAAGGAACCAGTTGCTCTGCTTTGCGGCAAATTTATAGTGAATATTGTTTTCTTCCAGGAAGTCCAGGAAGCTCTGGGTAAGAACCGCAGAGGTCTTGTACTGCAGGGTTGCCTTTGATGAAGGTACATTAAAAAGCTTAAGGCCTTTACCGCTGCTAAGCTCTGTTTCAATTACGGTGCCATAGCCTATAAAGTAGCTGTCGCTGATTACTACAGATTTGATTTCGCCCCGCTCGATTTTTGCCTTAAAATCAGAATAATCAATTAAATCATCATTTTTTGGGAAGATGAAATATTCTGCCATTGCAACTGCAAAAAGCGTAATGAGCAATATTGGCCAGAAGGGAAACTTCTTTTTTCCGTTCTTTTTCTTTTTATCGTTATCTTTGTCGTTATTTTCTGGTCCCTGGAATTTAAAAAACTTATATGGATCGTTTTCGTCGTTTTGAGGGTTCTTTTCGTCGTTCTGGTTCTCTGCCATCTGTGTATCCTGAGTAAAAATCGTTTGTTACTATTAATATAGTAAAGATAGCAGATTTTTTCCACTAAAAAAATTAAAAAAACACTAAAGTAAAAATTTCAAAATCCGAAAATCAGAGAAGAATAGGACTATTGTCGTCTTATAATTCAAGGAGGAAAGCCAATGGGTTACCAGAACGCTTATGCTGCATATCAGAAAACTAATGTAAATACTGCAAGTCAGGGAAGACTGGTTGTATTACTTTATGAAGGTGCTGTAAAGCATCTTAAGGCGGCGCTTAACTTATTTGATGCAAATGATAAACTTAAGGCCGGAGACATTGAGCAGTTTGGTATTCATCTGCAGAAGACACAGGCGATTATTACTGAGCTTCAGGTTTCGCTTGATATGGAAAAGGGCGGCGATATTGCCCGAAACCTTATGTCTTTGTATGTTTACTTTAATGAAGAATTGATGGATGCAACTATCAGCCACAGCAAGGAAAAAATTGAATTTGTTCTTAGTAAGGTTGATGAGCTTGCAGATGCATGGAGAACAATTGCAAACAGCACTGCAAATGCGCCTGCTGCAAAGGTTCAGAACGTATTGAATATTCAGGGATAAGGGGAAGAATATGGCAGAAATCACACAGGAAGAATTAAATGAACGCGTAGCAATCCTGCGCCGCTTTAGAAGTCTTTTGGAAGAACAGAGAGGAAAATTCCGCGAATATCTTTCTGTTCTTGAAAAACAGCAGGATTCTATTACTGCAGAAAATCCGGAAAGCCTTCTTGCTCACACTGAACTGGAGCAGCAGGTTGTAAAGAACATTGCAAATCTTCAGAAGGTGATTGTGCCAATGGCAAAGATGTACCATGCCGGAAACACTTCTGGTGGAGCCGCTGCAGAAGATGCAGAAATCACTAAGCTCCAGAATGATTTGTCTGATCTTCAGGACAAGGTACTTAAACAGAATGCTATTAACCGTGACCTGCTTCGCGTGCATATTGAACAGCTGCGCTCACAGATTGCGGGCTTTAAGAATCCATATAAGATGAACAGAAGTGTTTATGCCAATGTGCAGGCACAGTCTGTAGCTACAATGGTAAGAGTGGAAGTATAGAAAAATTTCCAAAATAAAAAAGGGTATGCCCTACACGCTGTATCTACACTGACAGCCAGTCAAGCTGGCTGCAGTGCACTACAGAGCGTAGTTCATACCCTATTTTTTTATTTTGGAAGCCGTGTTTTTATTCTTCCAATGCCTTATTATACCCTTCTATCTTTTTAAGGATATCTTCCATAGTTAATCCGTTCTTGCCTCTACTCAGGCGGAACGGATTATTTTTTATCATTTCGCGCATAACGTCTTTTGTAAAGGGATAGAGCTTCTGGAACTCTTCTTCTGTCATATCGCCGATTACAGCCTTACATTCCTTTTCGTACTCTGGTCTGACAATTTCTGCCATTTCGCGGAAACGCATCATGTCGCCTATTGTACTCTGAGGTATGATTGTAAAGGCCTTTTTAATAGAAGAAGTTACATCAACTTCTGTAGTAAGACGGATGTCGCGGCTGGAAGCAGCAATCTTGATTTCGTAAGTTCCTGACGGAGCATACCATTCGCCAATGTCTGTATTCCAGAAGGCAAAGGAACGCTTGTCCAGCTTGAAGCTGACTGTCTTTGTCTCGCCCGGCTTGAGGCTTACTTTTTCAAAACCCTTGAGTTCTTTTTCCGGTCTTACTTCTACACCGGTTTTGTCGCTTACGTAAAGCTGAACGATTTCTTTTCCTTCTACCGCGCCGGTGTTCTTAACGTTTACGCTTACCTCTACCCCATCAAGATCTTTAAAAGCCTTGCTGCTTACTCGGAGGTCTGAGTATTCAAAGCTGGTGTAGCTGAGTCCGTGGCCGAATGGAAAAAGAACCGGCAGCTTGCGGGCATCGTACCAGCGGTAACCTACAAAGATTCCTTCTGCGTAAATGCTCTTGCGGCCGTTTCCCGGATAGTACATGTAACAAGGGGTATCTTCCAGACGAAGGGGGAAGGTTTCTGCAAGCTTTCCGCTTGGATTTGCTTTTCCAAAAAGAAGATTTACCTGGGCAGTTCCTACGTTTTCACCGCCAAGGTAACATTCCAGAATTGCGGCAACCTTATCTACCCAAGGCATTGAAACCGGTGAACCGTTATGAAGAAGAACTACGACCCGCTTGTTTACTGCGGCGAGTTTTTCTATAAACTCGTTCTGTTCGGCCGGCATATCCAGAGTTTTGCGGTCTTCGCCTTCTGACTCGTAGCTTTCCGGAAGTCCGGCAAAAACTACTACAACCTCTGCATCTTTTGCGGCGTTTAAGGCTTTGTCAGAAAAATCCTTTTCATAATCAATTTGAATACCTGCTTCTTTTGCTGCGGCAACTGCACCTGTCATTTTGTAGCATTTGATTTTTGAGCTTCCACCACCGTTACAGCGGGGATTTTCTGCAAACTCGCCTACAAAAAGCACCTTGCCTGAATTCGGCTTGATTGGAAGCACTGCGGCTCCATCAACCTTATCATTTTTCAAAAGAACGCAGGATTCCTGAGCAATGAGGCCTGATTCTATATGATCTTTTTCGCGGTCGTAAACGCCGCTCTGTTTGTTGTCTACATAATTGAATACCATTTCGAGCACGTGAGAAACTGCTTCGTCCAGCTCTTCCATGGTGAGGCTGCCGTTTTTAACTGCTTCCACAATATCCTTATCTGTCTGACCGCCTGAGTATGGCATTTCAAGACTGAGGTCTGCCTTAATTCCCTTTACGCGGTCAAAAACTGCGCCCCAGTCTGAAACTACCATTCCCTTGTAGCCCCACTCGTCGCGGAGCAGGTCCTTGAGGAGCCACTTGTTCTGGCTGGAAAGCTCGCCGTTGATTGCATTGTAAGAGCACATGATGGTTGTAGGAGCTGCCTTTTTTACACAGGTTTCAAAGCCGGTAAGGTAGATTTCGCGCAGGGTTCGTTCATCCACTTCTTCGCTTACCGAGAAGCGGTTTGTTTCCTGATTGTTTGCGGCAAAGTGTTTTACTGAGGTTCCGACATTTTTTGACTGAACGCCGCTGATATAGGCTGCGCCGAGTTCGCCGGAAATGTATGGGTCTTCGCTCAGATATTCGAAATTGCGGCCGCAGAGTGGCGAGCGCTTTATATTTATTGCGGGACCGAGCACTGTGGATACGTTATAGTCATTTGCTTCTTCACCCAGGATTTCGCCCAGATGACGAAGGAGGCTGCGGTCGAAGCTGGAAGCGGTTGCACAGCCGCTTGGGAAGCTTACAGAATCGCGGGAGTCGTTTTCGTTTACGCCGTTTTCTACCTGAGTTCTGAGTCCGCTCGGACCGTCGCTGACCATTACAGAGGGGATGTTGAGGCGTTCTACTGGCTTGGTGCGCCAGAAATCTTTACCGGAACAGAGACTGGCCTTCTCTTCCAGGGTGAGTTTTGATAGTAAATCTTTAATTTTTGAATCCATATTAAATCCTTTACAATACTAGATTGTCGGGTCAAGCCCGACAATGACATTTATGTCAAGTTTGACATTATTCTACCATGACATTACTTGACTTTCAAATTCTTCCTCTACGAGGTCGGGGAGGAGTTCGAGGAAGTCGTAGCCGGTGATTTCTTCTATATAATTAACGGAGCAAAGGTACTGCTGCCAGCTGCCGTTTTTGCCGCAGCCTTTTTCGTTGGGGATGTTTACGGCAATCAGCTGGATGTCGGCGTCGGGGCTGGCGGGGTCGGTCTGGGCTACGCGCTCAAAATCATTGTCGCCGGCCGGCATAATCAAAAGGATTTTCCAGGTGTGAGAGGGAACTGTTATGGCAAGCTCTCTGCCGTCTTTGAGGCTGAGGGGGATTTCTTCAAAATAGCCGCTGTCGCCGGTGCCGCCTTTGCCGTAGGGGCCTGCAAAAATGTAGAGCTCCTTGCCCTGCTGCACCAGCTCGCGTTCGTATTTTTCCAGGGCAACCCAGACTATGCGGTTATTGTCCGGGGACTGGGGTACCATGTTTGTCATAAGGAAGGTCATGCTGTTGTCCTGAGTGGTTGCGGTGCGGTCTGCGGAGGGGCAGATGTGGCCGCGGTCGAAGCCGTAGTAAGTAAACTTGTAATCGTTTTTGCGGACGGCGTACCAGCCCTCGGGGAGTTCCGGGTCCGGGCGGAAGGTGTCTGCGCGGTCTGCCTCGCCTAAGTCGGAAGCATCCAGGTGCCAGGCTACCCAGTTTGGTATAAGGCTTTCGCTGTTGTAGCAGATGGTGAACTGGGGCTTTTCCATCAGATAGTTTTGTGTAGCAGAAGTGTCTGTAATTGAGTCTGAAGGGTTTCCCCAGAAAAGCGGGTTGTTTTCTGCGTGCCCCTGGTCGAGTTCGGGGTTGGAGCCGGAAAGTCCGGCGGTCCCGGCGGCTTCCTCCGCAACGGAAGTCTCAGAATCAGCAGCTTCACTAACTGCAGGCTCCTGCTCGGGCTCAAGGGCCGGGTTTCTGCCGTAAAGATACCAGCTGCCGGCAGCAAGAATCAAAATTATCAAAATCAGTAAAAATATTAGTTTTGATTTTCCACGCATAATCCTATTATATCACAAAAAGTCTTTCATTTTTGACAAATTTACCTTATCATTACTATATAAAAGAAGGTTTTTCAAAATGTTAGCGGCGCTCGGGCATTCAATAATTCAAAGAGTTAAAGACTTTTTATACATGATTGGTTATCTTGGCAAGCTGATAACCGCATCCTTCTTTTTTGCCAAGCGCGGAAAAACCGCCCGAAAAATCCTTACAATGCAGCTTTTGTTCACCTACGTAGAGGCCCTGCCTATCTGCTGTTTTCTGGCGGCGGGAATCGGCTCTTCGGTTTTTATGATTGGAAACAACTTCCTTACAGCCCTTGGTCAGGACAAGCTTAAGTATGACCTGCTTGTCCTTTTGATTATGCGCGAGCTCGGGCCTATTCTTATTGCCTTTATTGTAACGGCGCGGTCGGCAACTGCCATTGCAACCGAAATTTCTACCATGGTTGTAAGGCATGAAATTGAGGCTTATATTTCTGTGGGCATTGACCCTATCAGCCATATTGCGGCTCCCCGATTCTTAGGCGTTACCTTTTCACTCTTTTTTCTGAATATTTATTTTTCACTTTTCGGCCTGCTCTGCCCCGCCATAATCATTCAGTTTGTTTCGACAACCAGTATTTCAGATTATATTATGAATCTTTTCCTTGCTCTGGATTTGAAAATCATTTTGATTTCGATTCTAAAAAGTATTGTATTTGGAATGATTATTTCGGGCTCAGCAACCCTTTACGGTTTTAGTGCGGGTCGGGCTTCTACCGAGATTCCTATGGCTGGTCTTCGCGCTGTCAGTAAGGCCTTTCTCTACATAATCATTGGCGACGTCTTTATAACGACACTGTCTTATACCTTGTAAGCAGGAGTTTTTATGGCAATTCTGAAAATGAAAAACGTCTGCTTCGAGGACAACAATCAGAAAATCATAAATAATATTTCTCACTATATTGAAGCCAACACAGTAACTGCTTTTTTGGGAAAGCCAGGAAGCGGTAAATCTACGGCCCTGAAATTGCTTGCGGGGCTCTTTCCTCCAAGTTCGGGAAGCATCACCTTTGAAGATAAAGAAATTCACACGATGACGCAAAAGCAGAACATGGACTTCCGTAAGCGGGCTTCCTTTATGTTTCAGGATTCGGCCCTCTGGGCTAATCAGGATATTTACCACAACCTGGAGCTGCCCCTGCAGATTCATTTTCCAGACATGGAGGCGGCTGAGCGCAAGGAGCGGATTTTAAAATACACGGAGCTTGTAGAATATCACAAATCTCTGGTGATTCGCCCGGCGGCTCTTTCAATTGGTGAACAGAAAAAAATCAGCTTTGCGCGGGCCTTAATCTGCGAGCCGGAAATTCTTTTTCTGGACGAGCCTACTGAATCGATTGATGACAAAACCGAGGATCTTTTTATTTCCATCCTCAAAAGCTTTATTGCGGAAAACAAAACGGTTGTTTATGTAAGTCACGATAACTATTTAATCAACTCCCTGCTCTGTGATAAAATATATTTTGAAGACGGGGAAATAAAAGAAAAGCTTCTGCTGGATGACATAAACCAGATAGATGATTATTATGAAGGTGATTTATGAAATTTAAAATAAAGTATGCAGATCAGATTGTTGGAATCTTAAGTCTCGTTGCAATCATTGCCTTAATCTTCATCATCTTTTTAATCGGCTCTACTCAAAAATGGTTTGTGCCAAAGCATAATTATTTTACGGTTATTTCTTCTGCTTCAAATATCAGCGTTGGAAAAGCTATTACCTACAAGGGCTTTGAAATCGGAAAAATCAAAAGCTTCTCTCTTGGTGATGATGACAAGGTTATTGTAAACTTTTATATTTCAGATGATTACAAAAACAAAATTGTAAGAGATTCTATAATCGAAATACTTACCAGTCCTTTAGGCTCTTCTGTTGTTTTCTACCCTGGAAACAGCAATTCCTTTTTGCCGGATAATTCCTTTGTTCCGGAGCGTTCCAGCGAAGAAGCCAAGTCTCTTATTATGAACAAGAGGGTCAGCGTTGTTGAACAGACTGATTCCATCAACACAATTCTTGCTATGGCCACTACCCTTGTCGGCGACATTGATACTCTGGTAAAGCAGATTAACATTGCACTTGAAGGTAAGGAAGACACACCTCTTACATATACAATTACCCAGCTTAATGCAATCCTTACAAATCTGAATCATATCACTCAGGATCCTTCTGGTCTTGTTCCTAAGCTCCTTGAAGATGAAAACTCTCAGGGTTCAATTGCAAATGTTCTTAAGGAGCTGGATACAACTATGGGCGACATTAATAAGATTACAGCTTCTGTAGATTCTAATATGCCTGGCGTTACAATTTTGATTTCGCAGATGCAGTCTCTCTTAAAGCAGATGCAGGATGTAATGGAAGGCCTTAAAAATAATCCTCTTCTCAAAAATGGAATTTCTGAAAAGCCGGAAAAGGAAAATGCCACACCTAAGCTCAGGGAGGATAACTTCTAATGAAAAAAAGTTCACTGTATCTTGCGGTAAATTGCGGTCTGCTTTTAATTTTTCTGATCAGCGCCAGTTTCTCTTTTGCCGCCTGCTCTTCCGGTCCTAAGCGACAGATGTTTGTTACCACCGTCCAGGATTCCTGCAAGAACACTATTGAAGCGGCTAATTCCTGCATTCTGAATGGAAACTATACTCAGGCGGAGGAGCTTCTGGAAAAGGCCCGCATTCAGGCTGTTTCAATTGATAATTATGATCTGATCCTTTCTGTAGCTCTTGCTCATGTGAGTCTTTATCTTTCTTACAATCCGCCGGAGACTGGAAAGGCAAAGCTTTATGTTGAACAGGCTTATCAGCTTACTCCATATACCCGTAATACTAAAGAGAGCGAGCTTTTATGCGCTATGTCCGAGGCCCGCATTCTGATTGCTCAAAATGATGTTCAGAATAATCACAAAGACCTTATAGAAAAAATTGATGACGCAAAAAAGGTTTTCAAGGACAAGCCTTATAATCATGCCCAGTGCGACAGCATTCTTGGTGATATTTACAGATTAAGCGGACACTACAAGGATGCGGACAAAATTTACAACGAGGCTGTAAAGCTTTTTACTGATAATCAGTATCTTTCTGAAATTGGAATTACCTGGTACAAGATTGCCCAGAACCATTCTCAGTCTGGAAACTCAAAAGAAGCGCTCAAGGCTTTGAACAACGCAATTTACTATGACCGCTGCGCCGAAAACTCTATGGCTCTTGGCGCCGACTATTACATCAAGGCTGTAATCTTACTTAAGGAAGCTGATTCTGCCGCAAACAGAAACGAAGCAAAAACTGCTCTCTGGCATTCTGCAGAAATTTACGCTGCCGCAAATATGAATGAGCTTGCAGAAAAAAGTCTGGACCTGCTGAGGACGCTGGAATAATCAAATAAACTGAGAGCAGTCGGAAAATTGTCGGGGAATCGTCGGGGCAGGAAATGAACATTCTTTCTATAAATAATCTTTCTAAAATCGGGCGGGAAAAGCCGCTTTTTACCGGCGTTACCTTTGGCATTCAGGAGGGCGAAAAGGCTGCCCTCATCGGTCGTAACGGAACAGGTAAGTCTACCCTGCTCGCGACTATTGCGGGAGTGCTCGTGCCTGATGAAGGCTCGGTTGTAATAAACAAAGAGGCGGGAGTTTCTTACCTGCCGCAGACTCCCCTTTTTGATGCCGAGGATACGATCCGCGAGCATATTTTTAAGAATAATTCTCCTAAGCTGGCGGTAATCCGGGAATACGAGGAAATCTGTGAGGAAATGGCAGGTGCCGGAGACATACCAGGCTCGGGGCTGCAAACCCGCTATGAACAGATTATGCATAAGATGGACAGCGGAGACCTGTGGAATTACGAAGCGCAGATCAGCTCTATTTTAAGCACTCTGGGAATTACGGATATGAACCGCCGTATGGGAACGCTGAGCGGTGGTATGTGCAAAAAGGTTGCCCTTGCCCAGGTTCTGGTTGAAGACACAAAGCTTCTTTTGTTAGACGAGCCTACCAACCATCTTGATATTACTACTATTTACTGGCTGCAGAATTATCTTTACGACACAAAACGTTCGGTTCTTATGGTAACCCACGACCGCTGGTTTCTGGATGCAGTCTGTACAAATATTTACGAGCTGGCCCGTAACCGCCTTAAGCTTTACGAGGGCAACTACAGCCAGTATCTCGAAAAAAAAGAAACAGAAGCGGAGATTGAAGCAAACACCGAGCGCCGCATAGAGTCTGTTCTCCGCTTTGAACGCCAGTGGCTGCTGCGAGGCCCCTGCGCCCGTGGTACAAAAATCAAAGCCCGCATTCAAAGAGATGAGCAGCTGATAAACCGTGAAAAATTTAAGGCCGACAAGGGCTTTACTTTTGAAGTAAAGGGAAAGCGGCTGGGCGGTAAGGTTCTCGAATTACATAATATAAGCAAAAGTTTTGATGAACTTATAATCAATAATTTTTCTTATACCTTCACCAAGGGGCAGAAAATTGGAATCTTCGGCGACAACGGAAGCGGCAAATCTACCTTTCTCAACATTGTTACCGGGCAGCTGGCACCGGACAGTGGTTCTGTAGTTGTGGGCGTAAATACTAAGTTCGGCTATTACACTCAGAACCCGACCTTTACTGATACTAACTTAACCGTCCTTGAATACATAAAAGAGACCGCTGAACACATGACTCTCAACAAAGGCAAAAAAGAAGTGAGCGCAAGCCGCTTCCTTGAAGAGTTCGGCTTTGAAGGAAAGATTCAGCATAGCCCGGTAAGCAGTCTCAGTGGCGGTGAACGCAAGAAGCTTTATCTTGTAAGACTTTTGTTAGAGAATCCTAACTTTCTTGTGTTAGATGAGCCTACCAACGATTTTGATATTTTTACGATGAACATTCTCGAGCAGTTCCTTGAAGGCTATGAAGGCTGTCTGCTGCTTGTGAGCCACGACCGTTACTTTATGGACAAAACTGTGGATAGTCTTTTTATTATGGAAGAGGATGGAAACATAAGCGGCTTTGTTGGAAAGTGTTCGGAATATATTGAGTATCGCGAGGAGTTAAAAAAAGAAAATAAGGAAGGGGAAAGTCTTCCCCTCGCTTCAGCCGGCAAGCCGTCTTCCGCTCCCCCTTCTGCGGGGGATACCCCCGCAACGCCCCCTGCCTCATCTCAAAAGAAAAAACTTTCCTTCAAAGAGCAGAAGGAGTTCGAACAATTAAACGAAGAAATCCCGGCACTGGAAGCTGAACAGAAAGCTCTCGAAGAAAAGATGGCTTCAAGTGATTTTGACGAAGTGCGTGCGGCGGGCGACCGCTACAAGGAAATTGACGCTCTGCTGGCAGAAAAATATCCGAGATGGGAAGAACTGGCGGAGCGGGCTTAGGCTTAGGCTTCTTCCGCGGCGGCTTTTACATCTTCCATGGTGAACTGGGCGCGGCCGGCCTGGCCCGCCAATAAGGCGGCGGAGTTCAGCACGCTTTCGATTTTTGCACAGGAATAACCGTTGAAGAGGCGGGCCAGAGCTTCCGGACTACACTCGGCTGCCGGTGCTTTTCCGCGGGTGTACATTTCTACCAGCTGACGGCGGGCTTCTTCGTCCGGATAAGGCACTGTAAGCTTTGCATCAAAACGGCCGGGACGAATCAAGGCCGGGTCCAGAGCTTTTATACTGTTAGTTGCCGCTATCACAAGCACTCCCTTGCTTGGCTCAAAACCGTCGAGTTCGTTGAGGAGCGCTGTTACAATTCTTGTATTTTCAGTTTCAATTGCGGAGCCGCTGTAATTTCTTACAGTTCCGATTCCGTCAAACTCATCAATAAAAACAATACAGGGAGCACGGCGGCGGGCCTTCTTAAAAAGCAGCTTTACCTTAAGCGGACCAATGGCCATAAACATACTTTCAAAATCAGTTGCCTTGGCAGGAATAAAATTGATTTTCGCCTCACCTGCCAGAGCCTTAGCAAAAAGAGTTTTTCCATTTCCAGGATCGCCCTCCAGAAGGATTCCCTTTGGCATTCTGATGCCTCGCTTTGCATACTCGGCAGGCTTTTTCATAATCTCCATCACCTGCACCATATCGCGTTTAAGCTTATCCATGCCAACTACATCATCAAACTTAACGCCGGTCTTGTGAACAACCTTGAAAGTGTTCGGAGAAATAAATTTTCTGAAGGCAATAATGATTACTCCAAAGAAAAAGAGATAAAAAATTGCGTCAAAAATAAGGGAGATGATTTCTGTCTCATCCTTAGCAACAGTCACCTCGATTGCACGCTTCATCAGATCTTCCTGCAGGACAGGCGAATTAGGATTCTGAGTTTTGAATTTTACAGGACTGGCCTTTACCGAAAAA
>JAEEGJ010004798.1_pt1 | contig 44431 bp, 46 predicted proteins | sample 8958761 | NCBI WGS metagenome assembly JAEEGJ01 (sample SAMN16246546, study PRJNA631951) | gut metagenome | biome: gut microbiome; feature: rumen; material: RS-attached | host: Bos | place: Iran: Karaj | collected 2018-10
GAGGTCGGTCTCAATACGGAACGTAGATGCGCGGGTCCCGTGCAATCGCACGCCGTGAACCGTGTCAGATCCTGACGGAAGCAGCACTAAGCGGAATGTACGATGTGCCGCGGGGTCACCTGCGCGGAGTCATCGGTTGAGGTTCCACTCGGAGCGAACGGTCGAAGGACGGGTGTGCAAGTTTCAGAATCAAAAACCGGGCGCACCGCCCGGTTTTTTCTGTATCAAAGGAAAGGGGCAGCCATGGAGGATTTATCGGTATTTGACATCATCGGTCCGCGCATGACGGGACCGTCGTCGAGCCATACGGCCGGCGCCGTACGCATTGCGCTGATCGCAAGGCGGCTTTTGGGCGCGGAGATCTCCCGCGTACATTTCACACTCTATGGTTCGTTTGCCGAAACGGGCAAGGGCCACGGCACGGACAAGGCGCTGATCGGCGGAATCTTAGGCTTTGTTCCGGACGACGAGCGCATTCCGCGCGCATATGAACTTGCCAAGGAACAGGGCGTGCTTGTCGATTTCACGTTTTCCGACGCGCCGGTCGATCATCCGAACACGGTCAAGATCGAGCTTGTCGACGTCAACGACAAATCCATGGAGGTCGTCGGCCGTTCGGTCGGCGGCGGCAACATTCTGATCACCGAGATCAACGAGCAGGGCGTCGAGCTTTCCGGCGATTATCCGACGCTGATCGTCAGCCACCGCGACGAGCCGGGCGTCATCGCTGTTGTTTCACAGGTGCTTGCGCAGCTTCGGGTCAACATTGCGTTCATGCGCGTGTTCCGGCACGGCCGCGGGCGGGACGCCTATATGTGCATCGAGACCGATACGCCGGTCACCAGGGAGATGCAGACGATCATCCGGCAGCTGTGCCCGGGGATCACCGAACTGTTTGCGGTATAAGGAGGGAACGGTATGCAGCTCACGGAAGCTTTTGAAACCGGCGCGGCGCTTTGTCAATACTGCGCGCAGGAGAACTGCACGATCGCCGAGGCAATGATCCGCCGCGAGATCTCCCGCGGGGAGATGATGCGCGACGCGATCCAAAAGGAAATGCAGGAGAATCTGGACGTCATGCGCGAATCCGTGCGCGTGGGACTTGAAGAGCATGTGGAGACCGTGTCGCACCTGTCCGGCGGCGAGGCCATGCGCCTGTTCCGCTACGCGAAGTATGACCCGTTCTCCGGCGGGAACACCTGCCGTGCGGCGGCAAGTGCGATGGCGGTGTGCGAGGTCAATTCCTCGATGGGCCGCATCGTTGCGGCGCCGACGGCCGGCGCAAGCGGCATTCTGCCGGGCGTTCTGATCGAGTGCGGCATGGAGCGCGGATGGACCGACGAACAGCTTGTGCAGGGCCTGTTCACCGCAGGCGCGGTCGGGTTCCTGTTTGCCAAAAACGCCACGATCTCCGGCGCGGACGGCGGCTGTCAGGCCGAGACCGGCGTCGCAAGCGCGATGGCGGCGGCCGCGATCGTCGAGCTGTCGGGCGGCACGCCGGAGCAGGCTCTGGACGCGGCGGCCATGACGATCAAGAACATCATGGGCCTTGTGTGCGATCCGGTCGCGGGGCTGGTCGAATGCCCGTGCATCAAACGAAATGCGCTCGGCGCGGCGAACGCGCTTTTGTGCGCGGACATGGTGCTGTGCGGCATCACAAGCCTGATCCCGTTCGACGAGGTCGTTACGTGCATGCTGCAGGTCGGGCGAGACATCCGCCGGGAATACCGCGAGACGGCGAAGGGCGGACTTGCGGCCACGCCGACCGGCAAAGCGGTCGCGGAAAAGGTCCGGCGCTTTCAGGCGTATACCGGCGAATACTGAGAAAACAAAAAACAGGCTGTCGGAAATCCGGCAGCCTGTTTTGCGTGTGCGTTATGGGATCAGATCGATCCCCATGCCGATGCTGTTCAGCGAATACTCGGAATCGAGATCGATGTACCAGCGACCGTTGATCTTGAGAACGTTGACGTCGTCGCGCTGGCTTTCCGTTTGTCCGGACGCATCCGTATACGAGACCGCAAAGGTGACCTCCGCAGCGTCCTCGACGTAGCCGAACGGCACCCCGAATTTATCGTGATACCATTCGTCGATCTCATAGATCTCCTCGCGGTCGACGGACTCGACGCTGAGCACCTTGCAGCGGAAGGACCGCTTCATGGCGGCGCCGTCCGGATAGAGCTCGAGGTACATGCTGTACTGCTGCGAGGCCCGCTTGATCATGCTGCGATACTCGGACTCGGTCATTCCGCTTTTCTGAAGGAGCGCTTTCCGAACGTCGTCCGGCATGGAGTATGAAACGGTCTTCTCAAAATCGCCGGAGATCGCGCTTTCAAAATACGCGGTCACGGTGCTCTCGGGCGAGGAGCCGCCGTTGGAACCGCCGCCGAGCAGAACGATCAGCAGCACGACCAGAAGAATCACGGCGGCTGCACCGGCAAGAATGCCGATCAGCGCGCCCTTTGAAAGCTTTTTCTTGGGCGCGGCGGGTTCCGGATCGAACGCCTCCGCAGGCGTTTCCGCCGCCGGGGGAACAGGCATTTCCTCCGTCACCGGGGGAACGGGCGCAGACTGACGCGCGCCGCAGTTCGGGCAGAACAGACTGTCGTCGTCGATCTGCGTTCCGCAGTTGGTGCAATACATCGGTTTTTCCTCCTACTGAAACAGGGTGCGGATCATCTGAAGATCATATTCGTCGGCAGATCGATGTTGCGGACGCTGACGTACCACTTGTTTCCGATCTTGACGAAATCGAGCTCTTCGTCGCCCTCAAAATCATACGCACCGACTTTGTAATGAACCGTCACGACCATGCCTTCCGATATGTAATTGCTTCCGGTCTCGAATCTGTCGTTGTAATAGTCGTTCAGCTCGTCGACTTCTTCCTTGCTCATCGGCTCGTTGCCGGTGATCGAATACTCGAAGGAATCGATATACTCCTTGTAACCAGCGCTGCTGGTTTCAACATCGAGCTGCGCCTGCGCAGCCTTCATTGCGCTGTTGAAGTCGGATTTGCTCATGCCTCTTTCATTCAGAACAGCGTCCAGCACCTCGTCCGGCATGCTGACATCGATCATGGTTTGCAGATCGTAGGTCTTTTCGGCCTCCATGACCTTTTCATATGCATCCTTCCAGGAATTCTGCGCGCCGCCCTTGCCGCCGAGCAGGACGATCAGCAGAACGACCAGAACAGCCACGGCGACCGCACCGGCAAGGATGCCGATCAGCACTTTCCTGTTGAGCTTTTTCCTGGGCGCATCGGGTTCTGCGCTCGGTTCGGGTGCGTACATCGGTTCGGCGGGCTGGGGAGCAACCGTCGGCTGAGCCGGTTCCGTGGGGAATACCGGCGGAGTCGGCGTGAACTCCTGCTTCAATCCGGGCTGTACAGGCGTCGGCTCAGGCTGCGAGGCAGGGTCAGTGCTCCGGCGCGTGCCGCAGTTGGGGCAGAACAGGCTGCCGTCGTCGATCTTGGATCCGCAATTGCTGCAAAACATAGTTGTCTCCTCCTGTTTGTATTGGCTTTGTAGTTTGCGTTGGTTATCAGAATCCTCCGTCGAGGTTGAACACGTACCATTTGCCGTTGATCAGCAACAGACGCAGCGTGGAAGAAACCGACTGCGCCTGTCCGGTTTTGAGCGGATAGACCGTGCTGATCCGTACCGTCATGGCCGCGGTGATCGGGGCCTTCGACGATGCGGTATAGGCGGAATAGTCGCGGTTGAGCTGCGCCAGAAGACCCGAGTCGACCTCGTACACGTCGGTGACCGAATACGAGATCGAGCCGAAATCGATGTAACTCGAATACAGCCGGAAGAACTGCTCGAGCTCGTCGTGGACCTGACGCTCCGTCACACGGTTTTTGCCGCAGAAGTAGTCGATCGGAAGCAGCGAAATAACGCCGTCCGCGTCCTTGTTCTTGATGGCGCGCACATAGGAGTCGAGCGACGATTTCCAGGAGCTTTGATCGATGTGCGTTCCGCGCGTCGCGATCAGCACGATCACAAGAACCAGCACGGCGACGACAGCGGAAGCAATGCCGATCAGCAGCTTCTTGTTCAGCGGTTTTTTCGGCGCGGCAGGCGATTCGGACGTCGCGTCGGGCGTCAATTCCGGCGCGTCGATGGGCAGCTCGACCGGCTCTGCGACCGATGCGGCAACCGGCGCCGCTTCCTCCGAAACGGGCGTTCCGCAGCGCAGGCAGAACAGATCGCCGTCGTCGACGGGCGCGCCGCAGTTTTTACAGAACATCGTTTTTTCCCCCTCTTTCGGTATCGGTTACAGGATTTGTTCCACAACGGCTTCGATGCGCTTTGCGATCTCGTCGATCGGCAGCAGCACGCCGTTTTCACTGCATTGGATCAGCGCGACGTTCGGCACGCGCTGTGCGTACTCGGCATACTTTTTGCGGGCGCGGGTCTGGATCGAGTCGATGCTCTCATATACGTCGCGCGCGTTGCCGATGTAATCGCGAAAGCCCTTCTTGTCGACGTTGCCCGCGGCGCTCTCGGTATCCATGTCCAGCACCAGATTGAGATCCGGCACGGGAATGCCGAAATGTCCGTGCTCGAGCGTGAGGCAGAAATCGAGGATATCCGGCTTGTCAAGGTCAATGTCGCGGATGCTCTGATAGACCGCGTTAGAAAGCACATAGCGGTTGATCAGCAGCACGTCGCAGTCGGAATAATCGAAGGCCTTGAACGCTTCGAACCGGTCGAGCGCGAACCACAGCGCCATGCTCTTGCCGTCCACGGTGTTTGCCGGGATCCCGTCCCGGTTGGACAGATAGCGGCCGACCTGCTCGCCGAAGAACGTGTCGTACATGGGGAAGGAGAGCTCTTTGACGCGCAGCCCCTTCTTCTGCAGCGTCGCGGAGAGCCGTTCCATCTGTACGCTCTTGCCGGTGCCGTCGATGCCCTCGAACGCAATGATCTTTGTCATGCCTTGCCCTCCCGGATGCGCGCCATCGCGCGGATCGTGTTCTCGCGGGTCGCAAACGCCGTCATGCGGAAATAGCCTTCGCCGGCCTTGCCGAAGCCCGCGCCCGGCGTGCCGATGATGTGGCAGCGGTCCAGAAGCTCGTCATAGAACGCCCAGCTGTCGCCGCCGGGGACCTTGATCCAGACGTACGGCGCGTTCTGTCCGCCGTAGACGGTGTAGCCCGCAGCCTCGAGCGACGTGCGGATGATGCGCGCGTTTTCCATGTAGTAGTTCACGGTGTCCATGATCTCGCCGTAGCCCTCGTTGTATGCGGCTGCCGCGCCGACCTGTGTCACATAGGCGACGCCGTTGAACTTGGTCGAGATGCGCCGCGCCCACAGATCGCGCAGATGCACGGGGTTGCCGTTCTCATCCTTGCGTATAAGGTCCTTCGGCACGACGGTATAGGCGCAGCGCGTGCCGGTGAAGCCCGCCGTCTTGCTCATGGAGCGGAACTCGACCGCGCAGCTCCTTGCGCCGTCGATCTCGTAGATCGAATGCGGAAGCGCGGGATCGCGGATGTACGCCTCGTACGCCGAATCGTACAGCAGCAGCGCGCCGTTGCGGTTGCAGTAGTCGACAAAGGGCTTGAGCTGTTCCTTGGTCAGCGTCGCGCCGGTCGGATTGTTCGGATAGCAAAGGTAGATCGCGTCGACCGGCTCCTTCGGAAGCTCCGGCACAAAGCCGTTCTCGGCGGTCGCGGGCAGGTAGGTGATGTTCGCATAGCCGCCCTTGACCGGGTCGAACGCGCCGCTGCGTCCGCCCATGACGTTCGTGTCGACATAGACGGGGTAGACCGGATCGAGCACCGCGATGCGGCAATCTCTGGAAAACAGCTCCTGGAAGTTGCCCACGTCGCATTTTGCGCCGTCGGACACAAAGATCTCGTCCTGATCGACGGGGATGCCGCGGGACGCGTAGTCGCGCCGGTGGATCGCCTCGCGCAGGAATTCGTAGCCGAAATCCGGCGCGTAGCCGTGAAAGGTCTCGGCGCGGCTCATTTCATCGACCGCGCGGTGCATGGCCGCGATGACGGCCGGAACGAGCGGCTGCGTGACGTCGCCGATGCCCATGCGGATGATGTCGGCGTCCGGATGTGCCGCCGCGTAGGCGCGCGCACGCTTGCCGACCTCAAAGAACAGGTAATTGCCCTGCAGATTTGCATAATCTCCGTTCGCAGTAAACATTTGATTCCTCCAAAATAGTATATGGTATTATAGCATATCCGACACGATCGGGCAAGATGATTCTGACGGAAACATCCGAATCGTTTTCGATTCGGAAAGAACGGATCGGATCCTTGCGGATCGTCGCGGGAAAAAGACGGATACGGCGGCAAAAACCGAGAGACTTATACAGGGTTAAACCGGTACAATACCGGTATGCAAAAGCCGGAAAAACCGAAAACCGCACACGAACGCGCAACTCTTTTTGAGACAGCCGTGCTGATCGGCGGCTTTCTTTGCGCACTTCTGCTGTCGCGGATCCGGATACAAGGCGTGTATATGCCGCTGTCAATGGGACTGCTGCTCGGCTGCAGACTTGCGGGAGGCGATCCTGCGGCAATCGCGGGCGGGATCCTGCTCGGCGCGTTTGCAGGCTTCAAACCCGCATGGCAGGACGCGGCGACGGCGCTGCTGTTCTGGACGATCACGCAGCTGATACCGAAGATCCGAAAAGAGGGGAGCAAAAAGCACTGCCTTCTGATCTGGCTTCTCTCCGGCATACTGACGATGCCGCTTTCGGCGATCGGCGGATGGCAGACGCTTCCGTATGCGGCGCTCTCGCTTGTGACGGCGACCGTATCCGCGCTTTGCTGGCAGTCGGTTTTCCGAACGATCGGCACAATGAACCGCGCGCGGATCCTCGCGGATGCGGAGCAGGCGGCGATCGTGATCGGGATCGGACTGCTGCTGCTCTCCGTCTCGGACATGGCGTTTGCGGCATGGTCGCTGCCGGTGACGCTGATCCTGCTGCTCGGCGCCGCCGCGGTGTATGTACGCGGCGTGAGCGGCGCTGCGGCCGGGATCCTCTGGACGGTCATGCTGACGCTGTACAAGGGGCCGGACGCAGGCCTTTCAGGCAGCGCGGCGCTCGGCATGCTGCTTGCGGCAGCGCTCAGAGAACGGGGAAAACCGTTCATCATCGGCGCGTTTTTCGCTTCCGGCCTGCTGTTTCAGACGTACCGCGATCCGCAGGCATATGCGCTTTCCGCGCCGAATCTGATCGCCGGATCGCTGCTGTTCTCGCTTCTGCCGAAAACGTGGCTGAACACGCTCCGGCAGTACGCCGATCCGGGACCGTTCCGCGAGCGCATGATGCGAAACGCCGTCAAACGAACCGAACAGCGCGCGTCACTGGAGCTTGCGCGGATGGGAAAGCTGTTGGGCGGATTCTCCGGCATGTTTCATGTCGCGGAACGGGAGGAGGACACGGTCGAACGCTGGACGGTGCAGGGCGCGCTTGTCATCTGCCGCGGATGCGAGCTGCGGCGGCTGTGCTGGAAGGATGCGGACGCCATGCGCGACGCGATCCTGACGCTTGCCGAACAGGCAAAAAGCGGCATGCGCGTTACGCCGGTCGGACCGATCGACGCGTGCTGCCGCCATTTCTCCGATTTTTGCGCATCCGTGCTGCTGTCGTATCAGCAGGCGCAAAACCGCAATGCGGTCAGCAGACAGGCGCAGGCCCAGTCCGGCTTCGTCGAACGCCAGTTTTCCGGCGCGGGCGCGGCGCTGTGCAGCTTTGCGCGGCGCATACAGACCCGTTCGCCCGCTGCGGCGCAGAGAGAAGCGCGGATCGCGGCGCGGCTTGCGCAGGCGGGATATACGATCGAGGCGCTCGATCTGTATGAAGCGGACGGCATGGACACGATCGCGCTGAGCCTGCGCCGGCCGCTGCACACCAAGCATTCCGCGGTCCGCCGCGCGCTCGAACAGGCGTACGGCTGTCCGCTCCGATGCCTGCGGGTCGCGCAGAGCGAGCGGTTCGTTTCCTTCCGGTTCGAGCAGGACGCCGCGCTGCACGTCGGCGTGCGGGTCTCGCGCAATCCCGCGGGCGGCGCGGTCAGCGGCGACGCGACCGGGGAATGCCGGATCCCGGGCGGACGCGTCTGCTTCGCATTGTCCGACGGCATGGGAAGAGGCAGGGCGGCGCGGCGCGAGAGCGAGGCGGCGATCCGGCTTCTGTTCCGGCTGTGGCATGCGGGCGTCGCGCGGGAAATGGTCTATGAAAATGTGAACCGGATGCTGCTCGCACAAAACGAGACCGACATGTACGCGACGCTCGACGCGGTTTCGATCGATCTCAATACGGGCGAGGCGGAGGTGCTGAAATACGGCGCGCCGCCCAGCTTCCTGGTGCGCGAAGGACGCGTGAGCACGATCGCGGGCGAAGCACTGCCGTGCGGGATCCTTGCAGAGGCGTCGCCGAGCGTGATCCGGCTGACGCTGCGGAAGAACGATCGCATCGTGCTGTGCTCGGACGGCGTGCAGGATGCGTTCGGGCAGGAGACCGAAGCAGCGATCCAAAGCATCGAAAACGAGGGATTGCGGACCGGGGAGCAGCTTTTACGCATGGCAAAGGCGCGCGGCGGCGAGGACGACATGACCGTCATGGTGATCCGCGTCGCATGAAGATCCGGGTCGAGCTCTTTCTGTTTGACAACGCGCTGATGAACTTTTGCGTCTATCGGCTGGCTGCGGCGTGGATGGGCGTACGGCTTCGCACCGTGCCGGCGGCCTGCGTGTCGCTTTGCGGCGCTGTGTACGCGCTGGTTTCGCTGTTCATTGTGCCGACGTTGCGGGAGCCGGTTTTGAAGCTGCCGTGCTTTCTGCTGCTGTCGCTGCCGCTGTACCGGCGCGCGGGAACGATGCTGCGCGCGCTTCCGTATCTGCTGCTGTCGGCTGCGCTTGCGGGCGGAACGGCGATGCTTTTGACGCTCGCGTTCGGCGGGACCGTATACGCGGACGGAACGATGGTCGGAACGGTGCCGATGCGGGCGGCGCTGCTGTCTTTGGCGGCGGCGTCCTGCCTGCCGCGGGCGTTGAGAGGACTGCTTTACACACGCAGAAAACGGGCGTTGCACACGGAGATCGTCGTTCGGCTCAGGGAGCGCACGTACCGGCTCGACGCGCTGATCGACAGCGGGAACCTTTTGACGGAGCCGGTTACGGGACTGCCGGTGATCCTGCTTGACCGTCCGGTCGACCGGCCGGAGGTTCCGGTCCCGTTTCACAAGCTGTCCGGCGGCGGGATGCTGTACGGCGAGCGGCCGCGTTCGGTGACGCTTGTGCAGTACGGGAACGCCGGCGTCGATTGTATTGCGGCACAGGCACCGGAACCGATCGGAACGGCGCAGGCGATCCTGCCGGAGGTCCTGCTGCCGTATGAATGGAGGAGTAGCAATGATCGCATGGTTTCGCCGTATGCGGGCACGCCTGCTCGCGTGGCTGCACATTGGCAGACGCAGTACCTTATGGTACGTTCACACAGGCGAAGGCCTGCCGCCGCCGCTCGATCCCGAGGAGGAGGCGGACTGCATCGCGCGCGCAGCCACGGACAAGGAGGCAAAGGATAAGCTGATCGTGCACAATCTCAGACTGGTCGTCTATCTTGCGCGCAAGTTCGAGAACACCGGCGTGCAGACGGAGGATCTGATCAGCATCGGCACGATCGGGCTCATCAAGGCGGTCGAGACGTTCAAGCCGGAGAAGAAGATCAAGCTTGCGACCTACGCCGCGCGCTGCATCGAAAATGAAATTCTGATGCACCTGCGCCGCACGACGCGGCTGAAGCTGGAGGTCAGCTTCGACGAGCCGCTGAACGTCGACTGGGACGGCAACGAATTGCTGCTTTCCGACGTGCTCGGCACCGATCCGGACGTCGTCAGCCGCGACATGGAGGACGAGGTCGAGCGCGAGCTTTTGATGAACGCACTCAGCAAGCTCTCCGAACGCGAACGCGACATCATCGACCGCCGGTTCGGTCTCAAAAACGGCGAGGCGCAGACGCAGAAGCAGGTCGCCGATGCGATGGGGATCTCGCAAAGCTACATCAGCCGCCTTGAAAAGCGGATCATGAAGCGGCTGAAGCGTGAGATCGTACGGATGCAGTCATGAACGCACATGCTTTTCAAGCTGCTTTAAGGCACTCTTCTCCAACCGCGAGACCTGCGCCTGCGAGATGCCGATCTCCTTGGAGACCTCGACCTGCGTTTTGCAGGCAAAATAGCGCAGATTCAGGATCTTCTGGTCGCGCTCGGACAGCTTTTTGATGCCGTCGCGCAGCACGATCGAATCGACGCGCCGCGCTTCGCTGTCCATCGGATCGCTGATCTGGTCGAGCACGCAGAGCGTATCGTCGTCGGTGCTGAACACGGGATCGTACAGTGAAACGGGGTCCGAGATCGCATCGAGTGCAAAGACGACGTCCGTCTCCGCAATGCCGAGTTCCTTTGCGATCTCGCCGACGGTCGGTTCGCGCGAAAGCGCATCGGTCAGCCTTAGCTTTGCCTGCATCGCGCGGTAAGCGGTGTCGCGCATCGAACGCGGCACGCGCACGGCGCTGTAATCGCGAAGATGCCTCCGGATCTCGCCCGCGATCATCGGAACCGCATAGGTCGAAAAGCGAACGTCCTGTTTCAGATCGAACCCGTCGACCGATTTAATGAGCCCGATGCACCCGACCTGAAACAGGTCGTCCATGAGCTCGCCGCGCCCCGCAAAGCGCTGGACCACCGACAGCACAAGCCGCAGATTCGAATAGATGAACCGCTCGCGCGCGTCGGCGTCGCCGGACTTTGCTTTTTCCAGCAGCGCACGCATCTCACAGGGCTTCAGACGCGGCAGGCGAGACGTGTCGATGCTTGTGATCTCCACTTTTTGCAACGAAATCACCTCCGCGCAATAGTCTGTCCGCCGGAACGCACGCGCAAACGCGCGCGCCGGATTTGACAGACTTTTCCAATCGTGATACGATATCGGAAACGAACGAACGGAGGGATGGGCTTGAAACGGATCCTGAGCGGTCTTCTGATCCTGCTTTGCGTGTTCGGCTGCTTCGGCTGCCGTCATTCGGATGCGCCAGACGGCGGCATATCCGCAACGGAACAGCCGACGGAGACTGCAGATGCACGGCAGATCGAAACGGATACGATCACGATTTCGACCGAAGCCCCGGACGAGCCGCTGCCGACGCAGGCGCCTTCGGAACAGCCGCAAAGCCCGATGCCCGAGCCGACGACAGCGACCACGCCCGAACCCACGCCCGAGCCGGCCCGTTACCTTGCGCCGGACGGCGTTGCGACGGTCGCATGGATCAGCGATCCGCAGCATTATTCCGAGAAGTTTCCGGATACCTATTACGCCATGACGTCGTTTCTGCGCGATCATGCGGAGGAAATGCACATTGCGTACATCGTTCATACCGGCGATTTCGTGAATCATCCGGACGCCGATGCGGAATGGGCGGTCGCCGACAAGGCGCAGGAAGCGGTCGACGCGATCCCGAACGGCGTGCTTGCGGGCAACCACGATGTGCTCGAGCCGGTGGGCTATACGGCGTTCTGCAGGTATTTCGGCGAGAAGCGGTACAAGGACAAGCCGTGGTACGGCGGCAGCTTCCGCGACAATCGCGGTCACTTCGACCTGATCACGATCGGTGAAACGAATTATATCTTTGTATATATGGGCTTCGGACCGGACAAGGAATCGTTCAAATGGGTGAAAAAAACGCTCGATGCATATCCGGACCGCATCGGCGTGCTGTGTCTGCACGATTATTATACGAAGCAGCTCACCCTGTCCGAGGACGGAAAGAAATGGCACGACAAGGTCGTGAAAAAATGCCCGAATCTGTATCTGGTCATGTGCGGACACAAATACGGATCATACTGCTTCCCGGAGTCGTTCGACGACGACCGCGACGGCAGGGAGGACCGCACGGTGTATCAGCTGCTGTTCAACTATCAGGCGTCGCTGCACGACGGCGGCGGGGGATATGTGCGGCTGATCCAGATCGACGACGCAAACGGCACGATGCGGCATCTGACCTATTCGCCGCTGCTGGGAGATTTCAACCGGTTCGACGATCCGGCAAACCGCGAGGACTATTATCCGTTCGACGAAAAGAACGAGGAGTTTACGCTGCCGCTGCCCTGGCGCATCGAACACTGAAATACGGAAGAGAAACAGAAAGAAGCGGGATTGCACCGCTTCTTTTTTTGTGCGCAGAAATCCTGCGCGAAAGCCGGGGGTGGGGCCTCAGCGTGTCCGATCAAAATAAGTTGCAAAGAATGGAAGCCAGTCTGCGATAGAAAACGTGCGAACGAAGGCGCGATGCCCGTTCGATCCTGCGATACAATTTCTTCATCTCTCTGTTGTTCATCTCAATCTCTCCTTTCTTGTATCTGACACGAGTATAAACCCGAAATATGTCAAAATTGTCAGGAAAATATGAAGGAAACGACAAGAAACGGCAATAAAAATATGAACGAGACTTGAATAAATTGTGAACAAGGTGTAAAGTATAATGGGATATTTTATGTCCAAATACAAATAATAACGAAATACCGGCTATAAAACTATCGAAATGACGATATAACGAACGCTCCGGACAGACTTGACAAAGGGCGCCGTTTTCTCTACAATGCGGGTGCAGATCCGGGAGGGCGTATGGAAGAAAGGGTTTCGGTCAACGGAAAGAATTATCGCATCATAAAGCTGTTGGGACACGGAAAGGGCGGCTATTCCTACCTTGCCGAAGGTGACGGAGGACCGGTTGTACTCAAACAGATCCATCACGAGCCGTGCGATTATTATACCTTCGGCAACAAGATCGAGGCCGAGCGCAGGGATTATGCGAGTCTTTGCGACGCCGGCATCCGGATCCCCGCGATGCTTGCGATCGATTCGGAAGCGGAGCGCATCGTCAAGGAATACATCGAGGGCGACACCGTCATGGAACGGCTTTCGGCCGGACAGGACGTCGAAGCGTTTCTGCCGCAGGTACGGGAGATGGCTGCAAAAGCGTTTGCGGCAGGGCTGAACATCGACTATTATCCGACCAACTTCGTCATATCCGACGGTCTGCTATGGTATGTGGACTATGAGTGCAACGACTATATGGACGAATGGAGCTTCGAAAACTGGGGGATCCGGTACTGGACCAAGTAAAGTATCGTAATGAAAAACTCTCCGCCGACATTGACGGAGAGTTTGTTTTATAAGGACGATTCTTATTCTTTCGTTTCTGCCTTGAACAGCGGCCTGAACAGCATCGGATAGAGCCCGCCGCCGACAAATGCCATCGCGAAGTAGCGGACGCCGGACAGCGCAACCGGCTCGTTGCTGCCGCCGAACAGCGCCTTGAGTCCGAAACGGATCCCGAGCACGATCGCAAAGCCGAGCAGGATCTTCAGGCACTGCTTCCACCAGGCGCAGCGCACGTCGAAGCGCACAACGGTATCGTCGAGGATCTTTGCAAGCAGCATGCCGACCGCGGAGCCGACCAGCGTTGCGGCGCTCTTCAGGCCCTCGAGCGCATTTTCGTCGGCGTCCTTCTTGAGAATGATGTACACAAGCAGGCCGATGCACAGCGCCGTGCTGACGATCAGGACCGTGTTCAGAACGCGGTTGCTGTCCTCGTGCTTTCTGAAGATGAGGACGAAGGCGAAGAAGATCAGAAGGCCGAGCGCCAGTCCGACGCCGACGTCAAGGATCGTGTGTACGCCGAGATAGAGGCGGGAGAAGCCGACCAGAACCGTCAGCACCGCCGCGATCGCATACGCCCATTTTTTCTTCGAGAGCTGCGCAAGCCCGAAGCAGACGAGGCAGGCGGTCAGCGTGTGGCCGCTCGGGAACGAATAGCCGCTTGCGGCCGCGATTGCCGATTCAACGGGCTGAAAGCCCGGATCGATCTCCCACGGACGCGGAACGGCGAAGATGCCCTTCAATAAAAGATGCAGGAACGTGCCGACCAGGAACATCGCCAGAAAGCGATAGCCGAATTTCTTGTTCACGCACCAGATGACGATCATCAGCACCACAAGGAATACGGTCTCCTCGCCGAGCTTCGTCACCACGGAAAACACCCCGTCCAAGAACGGCGAGCGCATGCCCGCGATCGCGCGGAGCATGTCCATCATCCACGCGAAGAACGGGGAAAGCGCCGTCTCCGCCGCAGCGGATTCCATCAGTATCATGTGTATACCCTCCTATGATAATTTACTGTATGCCGAGCACGGCAAGGAGTGCCTTGCACTCGGTAAGCGTCAGATAATTTGCGGCGCCGCCGCCGGAACGGTTCGTCTGACGAATGCGAACGCTGCTTGTGCCGTCGGTGTATGCGATCTCATTGCCTTCACCGGACACATAGACCGTTTCGCCGTCCTCCTCGCGTGCGGTGAAGTCTGAGTCGAGCTTCCGGATCGTACGGCCGCCGTCGGAGGGCAGGATGACGATCTCCAGATTGCAGCCCTCCGGGCGCAGGTACACGTCCCATTCCGTATCGATCAGCGTTATGCCGTCGCGCGGCGCAAGGGGAGAGGCAAAGAGCGCGATCACATCGTCCATGCTGAGGTGATCCTCCATAAAGATCCCGTAGGCTTCGCTGCCGATCCGGTACCGGAACGCGCCGGTGAACGCTTCATAAAAGGTGCCGGTCACGGTACCGCTTTGCTCATCCTTGTTTTCATAAAGCGTATAAGCGACGCCGTCAAGCTCCTTCGAGTTACGGGTGCCGAAACGCGAACCGGTAAGGTCCTTTTTGCTGCGGCTGATCGTGAGCATAAACTGCGTGCCGTCGTGTTCATACGTCACCGTATAGTGGATCGTGGTGTACGATGAGTCATAGCGATCGGGCAGCGACCAGACGTCCGACTGTTCAAGGCCCGATAAAACGCGTGCCTCCGGCTGCGGGGACGACGGCGAGGCGGGAGCGGCTGTCGCCGGATCGGCCGGCGAAGCGGTCGACGGATCCTGCGCATCGCGATTGCCGGAGCAGGCGAGACAGAGCGCAAGCAGCAGCGCCGCAAGGAGAGAGAGAATTCGTTTCAAGATGGTTCCTTCTTTCATGTATAAATGCGAAGATATTGTATCATGTTTCTCTTAGAATGTCACGAAAAAAGTCCCGCCGGCACGAATCGAAATGAGATTTGTGAAAAAATTTTGAAAAAAGTGAAAGATTTCTCTTCCATTCCGCAAAAGAATCTGTTATAATACAGTTGCATGTATGGCATGCAAAATATTCCTGCATTCATACAGGACAATCTAATCAGGAGGAAAAAACACACTATGAAGAAAATCATTGCATTGCTGATGGTTCTCGCAATGGTACTTGCACTCGTCGCTTGCGGCGCGAAGAAGGAAGAGCAGAAGCCCGAAGAGCAGAAGCCCGAAGAAGGCACCGAGCCCGTGGCTGAGCTGAACCTGAACGTTGCGCTGGTCACCGACGTCGGCAACATCGACGACAAGTCCTTCAACCAGGGCGCATGGGAAGGCGTTGTCGCATTCGGCCAGGCAAACGGCATGAAGCAGGGCGAAGGCTACAACTACTATCGTCCGTCCGAGGACTCCACCGAAGCGCGCGTTGAAACCATCAACACCGCGATCAAGAACGGTGCGAACGTCATCGTATGCCCGGGCTACCTGTTCGAGGATGCGATCTTCAACGTCCAGGATGCAAATCCCGAAGTCATGTTCCTGCTGCTCGACGGTGAGCCGCATGATGCGGATTACAACTACAAGACCGCAGAGAACACGCACAACATCCTTTATCAGGAAGAGCAGGCCGGCTTCCTCGCGGGCTATGCAGCGGTTAAGGATGGCTACAAGAAGCTCGGCTTCCTCGGCGGCATGGCGGTTCCGGCAGTCGTTCGTTACGGCTACGGCTTCGTCCAGGGTGCAAACTTTGCAGCCGAAGAGATGGGCATTGCGGATCAGGTTTCCATCAAGTACTGGTATGCCGGCGGCTTCGCTCCGACCGATGATATCAAGATCAAGATGGCTGGTTGGTTCACCGACGGCACCGAGGTCGTCTTCTCCTGCGGCGGCGGCATCTATCTGAGCGCAGTTGCAGCGGCGACCGAAGCGAACGGCAAGGTCATCGGCGTTGACGTCGACCAGAGCGCAGAGGGCGAGTGCATCATCACCTCCGCGATGAAGGGCCTCACCAACTCCGTCGTGATCGCGCTGAACAACCTCAAGGGCAACAACGGCAAGTGGACCGCAGACTATGCGGGCAAGACCGCTGTCCTCGGCGCGGCTGACGATTGCGTCGGTCTGCCCACCGCAGAAGGTTCCTGGAGACTGAACACCTTCACCGTTGATGAGTACAATGCACTCTTCGAGAAGGTTAAGAATGGTTCGATCGCAATCTCCAACGACACCGAGAATGCACCGGCAGTCACCATCGCGGTTGACTACAACGCATAAGCCTTTCGATTACAACTGATCGAAACCTTGAAGGGCTGGGCGATAAGCCCGGCCCTTCTTCTAATTTGAACAAGACTAACAGGGAATGGGGGACAAAAATGAGCGAATACGTCATTGAGATGCTGAACATCACCAAAGAGTTCCCCGGCATCAAGGCGAACGACAATATCACGCTGCAGCTGAAACACGGCGAAGTCCACGCGCTTCTGGGCGAAAACGGCGCCGGAAAGTCGACACTGATGAGCGTACTGTTCGGCCTGTATCAGCCGGAAGCCGGTATCATCAAGAAGGACGGCAAGGAAGTCAAGATCAACAACCCGAATGATGCGAACGCACTGCACATCGGCATGGTCCACCAGCACTTCAAGCTGGTCGAGATCTTTACGGTGCTGGACAACATCATTCTCGGCGCAGAGCCGAACAAAATGGGATTTCTGCAGAAAGCGGAAGCCCGCAAGAAAGTTTTAGAGCTGTCCGAACGCTACGGTCTCCAGGTTGACCCGGACGCCAAGATCGAAGATATTTCCGTCGGCATGCAGCAGCGCGTTGAGATCCTCAAGATGCTGTACCGCGACAACGATATCCTGATCTTCGACGAGCCGACGGCTGTTCTGACGCCGCAGGAGATCGACGAGCTGATGCAGATCATGCGCAACTTCACCAAGGAGGGCAAATCGATCCTGTTCATCACCCATAAGCTCAACGAGATCATGGCGGTCGCCGATCGCTGCACGGTTCTCCGCAAGGGCAAGTACATGGGCACCGTGGACATCAAGAACACGACCAAGGAGGAGCTTTCCCGCATGATGGTCGGCCGCGACGTCAAGTTTGAGGTCGACAAGGAAGAACAGAAGCTCGGCGACGTCGTTCTCGATGTACAGCACGTCACCGTTCCCTCGAAGCTCCATTCGAACAACGCGGTCAAGGACGTCAGCTTCCAGGTCCGCGCGGGCGAGATCGTCTGTCTTGCCGGTATCGAGGGCAACGGCCAGACGCAGTTCGTATACGCGCTGACCGGCCTTGACAAGATGTCCCACGGCAGAATCACGATGCTCGGACACGATATCACCAAGGCGAAGATCCGCCAGCGCTCCAAGCTCGGTATGAGCCACATCCCCGAGGACCGTCATAAGCACGGTCTGGTGCTGGACTTCTCGCTCGAGCAGAACCTCGTGCTGCAGCGCTACTGGCAGCCGGAATTCCAGAAATACGGCTTTATCCGCAGCAAGGAAGTCCGCAAGTACGCCGAAAAGCTGATCGCCGATTACGACATCCGTTCCGGTCAGGGCCCCATTACAGCGGCGCGTTCCATGTCCGGCGGCAACCAGCAGAAGGCGATCGTTGCGCGTGAGATCGACAAGGGACCCGAGCTGCTCGTTGCGGTGCAGCCGACCCGCGGCCTGGACGTCGGCGCGATCGAGGGCGTGCATAAGCAGCTCGTCGCGCAGCGCGACGCAGGCAAGGCGGTTCTTCTCGTCTCGCTCGAGCTCGAAGAGGTCATGAGTGTTCCGGACCGCATCCTCGTCATGTACGAGGGCGAGATCGTCGGCGAATTCGATCCGAAGAAGACGACCGTCCAGGAGCTCGGTCTCTACATGGCCGGCGCAAAGAACATGTATCGTGAAGTCGAAGAGAAAGGGGGTGCCGACGCATGAAAAAAGGACTGATCAGCGTTCTGTCATCCGTAATCTCGATCTTTGTCGGCTTGCTGTTCGGTTTGCTTCTTCTGCTCCTTATCAAGCGGGCACAGGCGTTCCCGAAGTTCGGCGAGATGCTCACCGCGGGCGTCTCTACCGCACCGAAGTTTGCAAAGGTGCTGTATCAGGCGGCGCCGTTGATCATGACCGGTCTTTCGGTCGCATTCGCGTTCAAAACCGGCCTGTTCAACATCGGCGCTTCCGGACAGTATACGGTCGGCGCGTTCTGCGCGCTGCTGTGCGCGATCGTGTTCCAGATGCCGTGGTGGGTCTGCCTGCTCGCATCCATGGTCGCCGGTGCGATCTGGGGCTTCTTCCCGGGCCTGTTCAAATCTCTGTTCAACGTCAATGAAGTTATTACTTCAATCATGTTCAACTGGATCGGCATGATGGGCGTCAACCTGCTTTGCAGCAACATCCAGCAGAACGGCAAGTATATCATGCTGCCGAACGCCTGGACGCCGAGTCCGCAGACGGACCGCACGGTCGCCCTGTCCAGTGCGAACAAGAGCGCAATCATCCCGAAGATGGGCCTTGATACGCTGCTCGATTCGAACTACATGAACATCAGCATCATCATCGCGATCCTGATCGCGGTCGTGATGTGGGTCATTCTGAACCGCACAACGTTCGGTTACGAGCTCAAGGCGTGCGGCTTCAACAAGAACGCCAGCATCTATGCCGGCATCAACGCAAAGCGCAACATCGTGCTTTCGATGGTCATTGCAGGCGCTCTGGCCGGTATCGGCGGCGGTCTCTACTACCTCGCAGGTACTGCGGAGTACAAGATCGAGCGCGTGCTGCTGCCGATGGGCTTCAACGGCATCTCGGTCGCATTGCTCGCCACGTCGAACCCGATCGGCACGATCTTCTCGGCGCTGTTCATTTCCTACATTCAGGTCGGCGGCGAATCGCTGCAGCCGGTCTTCCAGAAGGAAATCATCGACATCATCATTGCGGTCATCATCTACCTGAGCGCGTTCGCGCTGCTGACCAAGAACATCCTTTCGAAGTTCATTCGCCTGGATAAAACGAACGTCAATGCGGAACCGACTCCCAAGATACCGCCGATCATAGAACAAACGCCACCGACGGGTCAACCGTCTCTCAAGGAAAGCGGAGGTGAAAAAGCATGATCGTTTTAGCTGACGTTATCAGTTCCACCATTCTGTTCGCAGTTCCGCTGCTGCTCGTCGCAATGGGCGGTATGTTCTCCGAACGAAGCGGCATCATCAACATCGCGCTCGAGGGCATCATGATCATCGGCGCGCTGATGGGCTGTCTGATGATGCGCTGGCTGGATCCCGTCGTCACGGCCGGGAATCTTCCCTCGCAGCTCGGCATGCTGATCGCCTGTCTGTTTGCAGGCGTCTGCGGCATGGTGTTCTCGCTGCTGCTCGCATTCGCGTCCATCAATCTGAAGGCGGACCAGACGATCGGCGGCACGGCGCTCAACATGCTTGCTCCGGCGTTCGCGATCGTCCTGACCTGGATTTTCCAGGGCCAGGGCCAGACGACCATCAACATCCCGACCTGGTCGCGCATCACGGAAGCGAACTTCGGGCTGACGCTTGAGCAGGGCGGCTTTGTGCAGACCCTGATCTTCAAGAACATGTATCTGACCACGTTCCTGGCAATCATCCTGTTCGCGATCGCGGTCGTGCTGATGTACAAGACCAAGTTCGGTCTGCGGCTGCGCGCTTGCGGCGAGCATCCGCAGGCGGCGGCCTCCGTCGGCATCAACGTGTTCAAGATGCGTTACGCGGGCGTTCTGGTCTCCGGCTTCCTCGGCGGCGTCGGCGGCCTGGCGTTCACGCTCGCGGCAGGCTCCGGCTTCCAGTCCTCGGTCGCAGGCTACGGCTTCCTCGCTCTGGCGGTTATGATCTTCGGTAACTGGAAACCGTGGTCGATCCTCGGCGCGTCGCTGTTCTTTGCACTGTTCAAGGTTATCGGTGCATACGCGTCCAGCATTCCGTTTATGCCGAACTTCAGCAGTGTCAAGGAGTCCAGCACGTATCTGTGGCCGATGCTTCCGTACATCGTGACCATGATCCTGCTCGTTCTGACCTCGAAGAAGTCCCGTGCGCCGAAGGCGGAGGGCATTCCGTACGACAAGGGCATGAGATAACAAAAACCGATACAAAAGGACCGCAGCATTGCGGTCCTATTTGTATGCGAAAAACGCGATCGGGAAATACTTTCGATATGTGGATCCTGATCGTTTTGTTCATATTGCTGTTTCTCCTTCTGCTGCTGTCGATGCCGCTGATCGTCGAGGCGCGGGCGAGGGCGTCCGTGCGCGGCGCGGTCGTGCATGCAAGGGTATATGTGCTCGGCCTGATCCCGATCCCGGTCCGGCTCAGACTCCATCTGTTCTCCGAACCGTATTTCTGTCTGTGCATCGGCAAAAAGCGCATTCCGCTGATCCGAAAGCGCGGGCAGAAAAAGGGCGGCGGCATATCCGGCGTGCGGATCCTGCGCCTCGATACCAAAACGACCGTCGGGATCGCGGACGAGCCGGCCGGGGCCGTGCGGATCGCGGGATCGGCGGCGGTCCTGCTCGGCATGCTGACGACGCGTCTTGCCGAACGCGGCTCGGCACGTGCAGGGCTTTCGAGAACGTCTTTGCTGCGCGTTTCGGCACGCGCAACGGCGATCGTGTTCCCGCCCGCGCTTTTCGCGGGGATCGTGCGCGGACGTATAACGCAGCGAAAAGCGGCAAACAATAGCCGTAAATCACATGAAAAGAGGACGGAATATGCATCCTGTTGAAACCATTTTGCAAACGACGATGCGCGAGCTCAAGAACATTGTCGACGTGAACACGATCGTCGGCAATCCGATCTACGGCGAGGGCGGCGCTGTCGTCATTCCCGTATCCAAGGTCAGCCTCGGCTTCTTCGCGGGCGGCGGCGATTTCCCGACGCAGGCGGTCGCCAGGAAGGGCGCGCCGGAGTTTGACGCGAGCGCGTATCCGTTTTTAGGCGCAAGCGTCGTCGGCGTTTCGATCCAGCCGAAGGCGTTTCTGTACATGCAGGGCGGACAGGTAACGCTGCTGCATGCCGACTGCGACAACACGCTTGACCGGCTTGTGCAGATGATCCCGACCGCAATGAACGAGGTCCGCGACGCGATCAAGAGCATCCGCACACAGTCCGAACCCGCATCCGGACCGGACGAAGCATGAAACGCCTGCTCTGCGCGGCGATCGCAGCGGTGCTGCTGCTTCCGGGCGCGGCAAGGGCGGAGACGAAGACCGCGGACGTCCCTGCGCAGGCGGCATATCTCATCGAGGCGAACTCCGGCCGCGTGCTGTATGCGAAAAACGAGAACGCGCGGCTGCCGATGGCGAGCACGACGAAGATCATGACCGCGCTGCTTGCGATCGAGTCGGGACGGATGGACGAAACGGTCCGCGTGCCCGACGCGGCGATCGGCACGGAGGGCTCGTCGATGTACCTGCAGACGGGCGAGACCCTGACGCTTTCCGACCTTGTGTACGGCCTGATGCTCCGAAGCGGCAACGACGCGGCGGTCGCGATCGCGCTGCTTTTGGACGGGAGCACGGAAGCGTTTGCCGAGCGCATGAACGCCAGAGCGCAGGCGCTGGGATTGCTTGACACGCATTTTGTCACGCCGAACGGACTGCACGATCCGGACCACTATACGACGGCGCACGATCTTGCGCTGCTCAGCGTGGCGGCGCTGGAGAATCCCGTGTTTGCCGGGATCGTGCGGACCGAGTATATCCGTACCGCGGGCTCCAATCCGCATACGCTGAAGAACAAAAACCGCCTGCTGTGGGAGTATGAGGGCGGCATCGGCGTCAAGACCGGTTACACGAAGGCGGCGGGGAAGTGCCTCGTTTTTGCCGCGGAGCGCGGCGGGATGAAGCTCGTCGGCGCGATCCTGAACTGTCCGTCGATGTGGGATACGGCAAAGCGCATGCTGGACGACGGCTTTTCGCGGTTCGAGGTGCGGACGTTCCTTGCGGCGGACACGGTATTTGCGGTTCCGGTCGCAAAAGGCGTGAAAAAAACATTGTCTGCCGCGCCGCGTTCTGCTATACTGTATCCGACGGAGCTTGGCGCGGACGAGCGCTATCGCGTGGAGACGTCGTTCATGACGGCGTGCATCGCGCCGATCGAGACCGGACAGACGGTCGGAACGGCAACGCTGTTCCGGAACGGCGAGCCGGTCGCTTCGGTTCCGATCGTTGCGCTGGAAACGGCGGAACGGGCCGGCTTCGGATACTATTTGCGGAGGGCGGCGGCAGGCTTTTTCGGCTGAGCCGCGAACGGGAATATGCGGCTGCAAAAATATATGGCGGACTGCGGCGTGGCGTCGCGGCGCGCCTGCGAACAGATCATCACGGACGGAAGGGTCACGGTCAACGGGATCCCGGCCGTCCTCGGCATGTCCGTGGAGGAGGGGGACGACGTGCGGCTCGACGGAAAACGGCTGAAGCCGCAGGAGAAGCGCGTCGTGCTGATGCTTTACAAGCCGCGCGGCGTCGTCTCGACGTCGAGCGACGAGGCGGGACGCAAGACCGTGCAGGCATTCGTGGCGGACCTGCCGTACCGGCTTTACAACGTCGGGCGGCTCGACCTCAATTCCGAGGGACTGCTGCTGCTCACCAACGACGGCGAGCTTGCAAACCGGCTGATGCACCCGCGCTACAAGGTGGACAAGACCTATCGCGTCGTGTGCGACGGCACGCTGTCCGCATCGGAGATTGCGACGCTCACCAACGGCGTCATGCTCGACGACGGCATGACCGCGCCCGCAAAGGTGACGAACATCCGCCGCTCCACGACCGGCGGGACCGCGTTTTCGATCACGATCCACGAAGGCAGAAACCGCCAGATCCGCCGCATGCTCGAGGCGGTCGGACACCGCACGCTGCGGCTGAAGCGCGAGGCGTACGGCAATCTGCAGCTCGGCAGCCTTCGCCCGGGCGAATGGCGGTACCTCACGAAGGAGGAGATCGACGGTCTCTTTACGGCAAGCGGCGGCACACAATGATCGGATCTGCAGGCTGACCTTTTCCGGCAGCCTGTTTTTTTGAGCCGATTCTGCAAAAATATATATCTTTAGCTGCCAAAATGAATATTCTGCCTCCGGATCGCTTGACTTTATGCATGGTACCGGTTACAATATAAATGCGTATTGTGTTTTGCACGGCGGGATTTGCCGTGTATGCAGTACAGCAAAACCAGAAAAATCAGTATGGAGGGAAACATGAAGAAGTATTTGGCAATCCTTTTGTGCCTGGTGATGGTGCTTTCGCTCGTTGCTTGCGGCGCAAAGAAAGAGGAAGGCGAGAAGACCGACACGAATCCGTCGGCCGAGGGAACGATCCCGGCAGATTTCAAGGTTGGCTTCATCTGCCTGCATGATGAAAACTCCACCTATGACCTGAACTTCATCAATGCGGCAAAGGGCGCATGCGAAGCGCTCGGCATTCCGGAGAGCAACTACATCATCAGAACGAACATCCCTGAGGGCAAGGAGTGCTACGAGACCGCAAAGGCGATGGCGGAGCAGGGCTGCAAGGCGATCTTTGCAGACAGCTTCGGCCATGAGGACTTCCTGATCCAGGCGGCGCTTGAATTCCCGGACGTGCAGTTCTGCCATTCGACCGGCACCAAGGCGCACACCGAGAAGCTTGCGAACTACCACAATGCGTTCGCGGCGATCTATGAAGGCCGTTATCTCGCGGGCATCGCGGCGGGCATGAAGCTCAAGGAAATGCTCGATGAGGGCAAGATCACCAAGGACCAGCTGAAGATCGGCTACGTCGGCGCGTTCACCTATGCAGAGGTCGTTTCCGGCTACACCTCCTTCTTCCTCGGCGTCCGTTCCATCGTTCCGGAGGTCACCATGGAGGTCACCTTCACCGGTTCGTGGTATGACGAGACCGCTGAAAAGGAAGGCGCAATGAAGCTGATCAGCGACGGCTGCGTGCTCATTTCGCAGCATGCTGACTCCATGGGCGCACCGTCCGCTTGCGAGAGCGCGGGCGTTCCGAACGTCTCCTACAACGGCAGCACGATCAGCGTCGGCCCGAAGACCTACATCATTTCGTCCCGCATCAACTGGGAGCCGTACTATGAGTACGCGATCAAGGCAGCGGCGGCAGGCGAACCGATCGACACCGACTGGACTGGCACCATCGAGACCAACTCCGTCCAGCTCACCGAGCTGAACAAGGACGTCGCGGCGGACGGCACACAGGAAGCGATCGACGCGGCAATCGCAGCGATGAAGGCCGGCACGCTCCATGTCTTCAGCACCGATGCATTCACCGTGAACGGCGAGAAGCTCACGAGCTACCTTGCGGACGTTGACACCGATGCGGCGTTCACCCCGGACACCGAGGTCATCAAGGACGGTTACTTCCACGAGTCCGAATATCGCAGCGCACCGTACTTCGATATCCAGATCGACGGCATCACGCTGCTGAACAGCGCATTCTAATTAAAAACCGACCGACACGATCGGGCTGTCACCGAACAGCCCGATCTCTTTTTTTGCGGAAATCTTTGTTTCCATTTACAAAACGACACGTATATGATATAATTCCGCATCATAGGCAGAGATTCTGCTCTGCGGAAAGGACGTGCGACTTGGAAGCAGTCAAAAATGCCGTCAGGATGGAAGGCATCACAAAGCATTTCGGCAGCGTGATCGCCAACCGGGATATTCATCTGGAACTGCATGAAGGCGAGATCCTGTCCCTGCTCGGTGAGAACGGCAGCGGCAAGACCACGCTGATGAACATGCTCTCCGGCATCTATTATCCGGACGAGGGACAGATCTATATCCACGACAAGCCCGTGACGATCCGTTCGCCGAAGGATGCGTTTGAGAACGGGATCGGCATGATCCATCAGCATTTTAAGCTGGTAGACGTGTTTACCGCCACGGAAAACATCATCCTCGGACTGAAGGAGCCGGGCCTATTAGACCTCAAGCGTGCGGCTAAGCGGATCAAGGAGATCAGCGAACGGTACGGCTTCGAGATCGACCCGAATCAAAAGATCTACAACATGTCGGTCTCGCAGAAGCAAACAGTCGAGATCATCAAGGTTTTGTATCGCGGCGCGGACATCCTGATCCTGGACGAGCCGACGGCGGTTCTGACGCCGCAGGAAACGGACAAGCTCTTTCAGGTCATGCGCAACATGCAGAAGGACGGCAAGTCCCTGATCATCATAACGCACAAGCTGCATGAGGTCCTGGATGTTTCCGACCGCGTTGCGATCCTGCGCAAGGGCGAGTACATCGGCGACGTGCTGACAAAGGACGCGAACCAGCAGAGCCTGACCGACATGATGGTCGGCCGTGCGGTATCGCTGAATATCGACCGTCCGAAGGCGGAAGAAACCACCGAACGTCTCCGGGTCGAGCATCTGACGGTCAGGGATGTCGAGGGCGTCAAGCGGCTCGACGACGTCAGCTTCTCGGCGTATTCCGGTGAGATCCTCGGCATCGCGGGCATCGCGGGCAGCGGTCAGCGCGAGCTTTTGGAATCCGTCGCGGGATTGCAGCGGATGGATCCGAACACCCGCATCGTCTATATCGATCCGAAAACCAATGAGGAACGGGACATGGTCGGCATGGATCCGCTGAAGATCATCAAATCCGGCATCCTGCTTTCCTTTGTTCCGGAGGATCGCTTCGGCATGGGCCTCGTCGGCGGCATGAGCATTGCGGACAACGTTATGCTGCGCAGCTACCGCAGAGGCAAACACAATCCGTTCCTGGACCGCAAGTATCCGAAGGATCTTGCAAACAGGATCGTCAACGATCTCGAGGTCGTGACGCCGAACGTGGATAAGATCCCGCTCCGGCGGCTTTCCGGCGGCAACGTACAGAAGGTGCTGGTCGGCCGCGAGATCGAGCAGAGCCCGACCGTGCTGATGACGGCATACGCGGTGCGCGGTCTGGACATCAACACATCGTACACCATCTACAACCTGCTGACCGAACAGAAGATGAAAGGCGTCGCCGTCATCTATGTCGGCGAGGATCTGGACGTGCTTCTGGAGCTGTGCGACCGCATCCTCGTGCTTTGCGGCGGACAGGTTTCCGGCATCGTCGATGCGCGCACCGTCACGAAGGAACAGATCGGTCTGATGATGACGCAGCACAGAACGGAGACCGGGGAAGCGGATGCAACTCCGGATGCAGAGACGGGGAAGGAGGCGACGGCACAATGAAGAAGCAAAGAGCGCATATCCTTCCGTTTGAGATCCATATCGCCAAGCGCGGCGAGATAGCCACATGGAAGCGCTGGCTCATTCGCGGAGGCGCGATCCTGCTGGCGCTGATCGTCAGCGCGGTCATTACGATCCTCGTTGCGGGACTGAACCCGCTGGAAATGTTCAGTTCCATGTACGCGGGCACGCTCGCAACGGCCGGCGGACGCTGGACTACGGCGTACTATCTGGTCATTCTGCTCGGCATCTCGCTGGCGGTCACGCCCGCGTTCAAGATGCGATTCTGGAACATCGGCGCAGAGGGTCAGGTGTTGGTCGGCGCGCTTGCCGCGGCGGCATGCATGTTCTATGCGGGCAAAATGCCGTTCTTCAACCGCGCGGACATTTCGCTGGAGGTCAAGAACCTGATCCTGATTCCGTGCATGGTGATCTCGGCAATGGCCGCCGGCGCGCTGTGGGGCTTTTTGCCCGCGTTCTTCAAATCGCGCTGGAACACCAACGAAACGCTGTTCACGCTGATGATGAACTACGTCGCGCTGCAGATCGTCCGGTTCATCATCCGCTACCGCGGCTTCAAGTATCCGTGGTCGCAGAACGGCACGTCGGTCGGCTACTTCAACTTCATCGGCGCCGGAGAAGCGAGATATCTCGGATGGCTTCCGGAGATCGGCGGATCACGGTATATGATCCCGATCCTGATCGTGGCGGCGCTCACGATAATCCTGTTCCTGTACCTTCGCTACAGCAAACACGGCTATGAGATCTCTGTCGTCGGCGAGAGCGAGCGCACGGCCATGTACGCGGGCATCAAGGTCAACCGCGTCATCATCCGCACGATGATCCTGTCCGGCGCGCTGTGCGGCCTGATCGGCTGCCTGATCGTCGGGGCCGAGGGAACAATCTCCGAAACGACCGTCGACGGCCGCGGCTACACGGCGGTCATGGTTTCGTGGATGTCGCAGTTCAATCCGATCGGCATGATCTTCTCATCGTTCCTGCTGGTCTTTATGAAATACGGCATGAAAACGGTCAAGATCGCCGGCGGCGTTTCCATGGACCTGTCCTTTGCGGATATTCTGACCGGCATCATTCTGTTCTTCATCATCGGCTGCGAGTTCTTCATCAACTATCAGCTGCAGTTCAGCCGGCATAAGAAACGGGAGGTGTAAACGATATGTGGGAATTTTTGCAAGCATTCATCCCGAGAGCGGTCATGCAGGGCATGCCGCTGCTGTACGGCAGCACCGGTGAGATCCTGACCGAGAAGGCGGGCAACCTGAACCTCGGTATCCCGGGCATCATGTATGTCGGTGCGATCTCCGGCGTTATCGGCGCATTCTTCTATGAACAGGCGACGGTGGGGGCGGGCAAACCGATGGTCGGCATACTCGCGATCCTGATCCCGATGCTGTGCTGCCTTCTGGGCTCGTTTTTGATGGGACTTCTGTACTGCTTCCTGACCGTTACGCTGCGCGCCAATCAGAACGTCACCGGTCTTGCCATGACGATGTTCGGCGTCGGCTTCGGCAACTTCTTCGGCGGCTCTTTGATCAAGCTCGCGCACAGCGAGGTCCCGAGCCTGACGTTTGCCACGACCTGCAACTTCTTCGGCGACGGCAACAATCCGGGCTGGCTCGCGTATGTCGGCATCGGCATTGCGATCCTCACTTCGCTGTTTCTGCGGTTCACCCGCAAGGGCATGCAGCTGCGCGCGGTCGGCGAGAACCCGGCTACGGCGGACGCGGCGGGCATCAACGTCACGCGGTATAAATACGTGGCAACGCTTGTCGGCAGCATGATCGCGGGTCTCGGCGGACTCTACTACGTCATGGAGTGCGCGCATGGCACATGGGCGAACGAGGGCTTCGGCGACCGCGGATGGCTTGCGATCGCGCTGGTCATCTTCACAACGTGGCGTCCGAGCATCAGCATCTTTGCGTCGATCCTGTTCGGCGGACTCATCATCCTTTCCGAGCATCTTTCGCTCCCGCTCGGCGTGAAGGAGCTCTACAAGCTCGCGCCGTATGTGGTTACGCTGCTGGTTCTGATCATCGTATCCCTGCGCAAGAAGCGCGAGAATCAGCCGCCGCAGAGCCTCGGCCTTGCGTACTTCCGCGAAGAGAGATAGCGTTTTCCAAAAATGATAAGGACCGTCGGCTGACGGTCCTTGTTTTTTAATCCTGAAAATTGCCGAGGCGTTCGCCGGAAAGCCAGCGAACGAGCTCCGGCGGCGTGTCCGGCACGTTCACGGTGGAGAAGACCGTGCGCTTCGGGACCATCTTCTCGGGGTCGTCGCTTTCCGCCCAGACCACGCGCTGCAAAACCTTTTCCTCGCAGCCGACGGCGCCGCTCTCCGGAAGCTCCTGAATCTGCAGCAGAATGGAGGCATGCTTCTGGTCCGAGCTCCAGCGGCCGAAGTTGGTCGTGGGGCGCTTCCACAGCCACTGCATGCGCCTGCCGCCGCTCTCCTTGCGGATGCACTTCAGATAGCCGTTTGCGATGTCCTGCGTGCAGCGCATCAGCCAGATCACATGATAGCCCGCCTTCTGGAAATGCTCGCACACATCAAAGAAGGTCGCCTCCATCAGCAGCCCGTCCTGCAGCATCATCGCGTTGTGCCCGACGAGCACGTATGCGACATGGGTAACGCCGTCATGCGTGACCGGGACGTTGCGGCAATCGGGCGGAAACAGCGCCTGCCACTGCGAACGCCACAGCTCGTGTTCGGACTGCGTAAAGGGTTTCTTTTTTCGGAAGAGACACATCGGTTTATCGCTCGCTTTCGTACAGGAAGGACATGGTGGTGACGTCAAACAGACCGCAGTCGGTAAGCCGCACCTCGGGGATGACCGGCAGCGCAAGGAACGACAGCAGCACCAGCGGATCGCAGGCGTCGTCCGCGCCGAGCGCGTGCGCGGCGTCCAGCAGCGCGCGCTGCTTTTCGAGAACGGTATCGACCGGCGCGTCGCTCATGAGTCCGGCAACCGGAAGCTCCAGAAGCGCCTTGACCGTGCCGTCCGCAACAACGGTGAATCCGCCGCCGCAGGCCTTGAGCGTTTCGACTGCGAAGCACATATCCGCATCGTTGTCGCCGACGACCACGATGTTGTGCGAGTCGTGCGCAACCGTCGCGGCGATCGCGCCGCCCTGAATATGCATGCCCTCCACGATGCCGACGCCGATGTGGCCGGTCGCGTGATGCCGCTCGATGACCGCCAGCTTGTTGAGCCCGTCCCCTGCGACAAAGTATCCGTTTTCGTCGGTCGGCACGTTGCCGGAGACAAGCCGCGTCACAAGCTGATGCGGGACCGTCCGGATGATCGGCATGAACGTTTTTGCCTTGAGCTTCAGATCGTCCGGGCAAACCGGCGCGGCGTGGACGCTGTTTTTCACACAGTCGGGAACCGCGGGGGAGGGAATGACCGCATCCGGGTCGACCAGCCTGCCGTTTGCAAAGACCGCCTTCGGTTCGATCGTGTGCAGATTGTCGAACAGGACCAGGTTTGCAAGATACCCCGGCGCAATCGCGCCGACGCGCCGGAGCCCGTAGGCCGTCGCCGTATTCAGCGTCGCCATGCGGATCGCTTCGAGCGGACGGACGCCGCGGGAGATCGCGGTATTGATGATGTGATTGATGTGCCCCTCCGAACGGATGTTCTCCAGATGCTTGTCGTCGGTGCAGAAGCAGATGCGGTCGGTCGGCAGGCCTTCGGCAACGAGGCCGTCGATCATTTCGATCACGCCGTTCGCCGCGGAGCCCATGCGGATCAGAATGTACATGCCGCGGCGCAGCTTTTCTTTCAGCTCCGAGAAGCTCGAGCACTCGTGATCGGTGCGGGGCCCGGCGAGAATGTAGCCGTTCAGCGCCTTGCCGGTCAGCATCGGCGCGTGTCCGTCGATCGGCCGGTCACGGAAGCGCAGCAGCTTTTCGAGCATGTCGGGATTGCCCGCGACGACCGAGGGGTAATCCATGACCTCGCCGAGTCCGAGGACCGCGGGATGATCGATGAACGCGGCGAGATCGGCGGCGGAAAGCGTTGCGCCGCTGTGTTCAAACGGCGTTGCGGGCACGCAGGAGGGGAGCATGAAATGGACGTCCAGCGGAAGCCCCTCGGCAAGCGAAAAGATGGCGTTGAGCCCGTCCGCACCCGCGACGTTCGCGATCTCGTGCGGATCGGCGATGATCGAGGTCGTTCCCTTCGGCAGGATCACCTGCGCAAACGAAGCGGGCGTGACCATCGAGCTTTCGATGTGTACATGCCCGTCGATGAAGCCCGGCGCAAGAAACGCGCCGTGCGCATTGTATTCGTTTTCACAGGTGTAGTTGCCGACGCCGAGGATGGTGTCGCCCGTGATCGCGACGTTGGATTCCACAATCTCGTTGGTAAAGACGTCGATCACGCGCACATTGCGGATCACAAAGTCCGGTTTTCCCTTGCGCGACGCATAAATCAGTTGCGAAAGCTCGCCTGCGTTCATGTGGATACCTCATTTCCTATATTTTTTTAAGTATACCACAGGAACGTCCGTTCGACAATCACTAAAGCAAAGAATTCCAGGAAAAAAGTTCGATTCCCGAGATGCGCCGCAGGATCGCCTCGGCTTCGGTCAGCGCATCCAGCGCGGTGCCGACGTCGCCCGCGTGTGCGGCGACCGAAGCGCGCGCCGCCGCGGCGTCAAGCGCGTCGATGTCCGAATGGTTCAGGAACCGTTCGAGGATCGGCATCTCGTCGCGGACCATGCCGGACAGCGCATCGCACAGCGCTGCGGCGTCGGACGCGCCGTCGTTCAGCGCGGAAACGGCGCGCTGCAGCAGACCGCCGGCGTCGTCAACAAAGGCGGAAAGATGCTGCGAGGGGAAGAAGAACAGCGCGATGAGGCCGAGACAGAGCAGGACCGTCATGCAGGTCCGAAATACGGTGAATCCCATGAAACCTCCTTATTCCGCGCCGAAGCTATAGACCCGGCTGCCGTTTCTGCGGTCGAGCTGAACGTGTACTTCGCCGTCGCCGTTCATCTCGGCAAAAAAGACGTTCCGGAGCGCAAGCCCGTTCTTCCTGAGCATCGTGTTTACGTCCGTCTCCGTCAGGTGCAGCGCGCCGAGGCCGCTTTTCTGGAGCTTTCCCTCTAAAATCAACAGGTGCGACAGCGCGGCCGAGCCGTCAACAAGGCCCAGATCGCGCCGCTCCGGGGCCTGATACGCCGCTTTTTCCAGTACGCTCACGGTCCCGTTCGTTTCAAGGATCGCGTAGGCGACCTCGTCGACCGAGAAGACACCGTTCGAGCGCAGGCTGTCCATCAGATCGCGCACCGTATAGTTCGTGCGGCGCATGATCTTTTCCTGCAGCACGCCGTCCAGAATCAGCACCTGCGGCGTGCCGCAGATCAGCCGCCGCATGGCGGACGATTTCAGGCACAGCTTTGCGAGGACCTGCTGGACAAGATACAGCGCCAGGATCGGCACGATGCTGTACAGCAGCGGGATGTCCGTGTCCGCGATCGCCGTGCTCGCGAGGTCGGCGATGATCAGCGTCATAAGGAGGTCGTACGGCTGCAGATCGCTCACCTGGCGCTTGCCGGTCAGGCGAAGGATCAGCAGGACAAACAGATCGAGAAAGATCGCGCGTAAAAACAGGGTCAGCATGCCGATACACTGCCCAAAATCGCCGGATCCTATACGCGCACCGCGAACGTATAATAAAACAGAATAGGATCTATCAAATAATGATAAGAGGAAAAAGAGGAATTCCGTCGAATATATACGTAAGAGGGAAAGAATGAGAAATCAATTTCCCGGAAGGATGGAGGTTCATTATGCTGCTTGCAGAGGAAAGTACCGTCGGTCTGAACTTCACGGGAGGCGCAGCTGCGACATCGACGCTGATCACGTTTCTGCTTGGTCTCGGGATCGTTTTCATCGGTCTGATCGCGCTGATTCTGATCATCAAGCTGATGGGCTGGATCATGCGCAAAGCGCAGAAACAGCAGCCGCAGCCCGAACAGAAGACGGAGGCTGCTCCGGTTGAACGCATACCGGAGGGCGACAGGGGCGAGATCATCGCCGCTGTATCGGCGGCCATTGCAACCGTGCTGGGCGAAAGCGTCAGCGGAATTCGGATCGTATCATTCAAAAAAGTCGATTGAATAAGGGGGATACCAGTTATGCGTAAGTTTTCAGTCAATGTCAACGGAACCAGATATGAGGTAGAGGTCGAAGAGATCGACGCAAAGGCCGCTGCGCAGGCGCAGAAGAGCGAGCCCGTCAAGGCTTCCGCGCCCGCTGGCGCAGGCGTCGAGGTCACCTCGCCGATGCCCGGCAATATTCTGCAGGTCAACGTCAAGCCCGGCGACGCCGTCAAGGAAGGCCAGCAGCTTATGATCCTCGAAGCCATGAAGATGGAAAACGAGATCCTTGCGCCGTGCGCGGGCAAGGTCACGACGCTCGCCGTCGCAAAGGGTTCCACGGTAGAAAGCGGCGCGCTGCTTTGCACCATCGCCTGATCGGGGGCGCCTATGGAAGCCATTTGGGAAACCATTTCCGAGTTCTTCTCGGGCACCGGCTTTGCCCGGTTCTTTGAGGGGGACAACTGGAAATGCCTGATCATGATTGCGATCGCATGCGTGCTTCTGTTCCTTGCGATCGTCAAGAAGTTCGAGCCGCTTCTGCTCGTTCCGATCGCGTTCGGCATGCTGCTCACAAACCTGCCCGGCGCGGGCATGTTCCATGAGGAACTGTTTGCCGGCGGTCATGTGCACTGGTCGGAGCTGAAGGAAGGCGCGGGCCTTCTGGACTACCTGTATCTCGGCGTCAAGCTCGGCATCTATCCGTGCCTCATTTTCATGGGCGTCGGCGCGATGACGGATTTCGGTCCGCTCATCGCCAATCCGAAGAGCCTGATCCTCGGCGCGGCGGCGCAGCTCGGCATCTATATCGCGTTCGCGCTGTCGATCCTTGCGTTCAGCGTGATCCCGACCGACGGCACGCTCAAGCAGAACATTGCCGCGTCCATCGGCATCATCGGCGGTGCGGACGGCCCGACGGCGATCCTCGTCACGTCACAGCTCGCACCGAGCTACCTGGGCCCGATCGCGGTGGCGGCGTATTCGTACATGGCGCTGGTGCCGGTCATTCAGCCGCCGATCATGAAGGCGCTGACCACGAAGAAGGAACGGCAGATCCAGATGGCGCAGCTCCGCCCGGTCTCGCAGACCGAAAAGATCCTGTTCCCGATCGTGGTAACGATCTTTGTCGCGCTGCTGGTGCCCTCCGCGGCGCCGCTCGTCGGCTGCCTGATGCTCGGCAACCTCTTCAAGGAGTCCGGCGTGACGGAGCGTCTTTCCAAGACCGTCCAGAATGAGCTCTGCAACATCGTCACGATCTTCCTCGGCGTGTGCGTCGGCGCAACGGCGACCGGAACGACGTTTTTGCAGCTCTCCACGATCGTCATCATCGCGCTCGGCATCATCGCGTTTATGGGCGGCACCGCCGGCGGCGTGCTGCTTGCAAAGTTCATGAATCTGTTCCTGAAGCAGAAGATCAACCCGCTGATCGGTTCCGCAGGCGTGTCCGCCGTTCCGATGGCGGCGCGCGTCAGCCAGGTCGTCGGTCAGAAGGAAAACCCGAAGAACTTTTTGCTGATGCACGCAATGGGTCCCAACGTGGCGGGCGTCATCGGCTCGGCGATCGCAGCCGGTGTGTTCCTGTCACTGTTCAGGTAAGGAGGACCGCATATGTCTAAGCTCTTTGTAACCGATACCATTCTGCGCGACGCGCACCAGTCCCTGGCGGCGACGCGCATGACGACGAAGGAAATGCTGCCCGCATGCGAAATGCTCGACGCGGTCGGCTACTGGTCGCTCGAGGTCTGGGGCGGCGCGACGTTCGATTCCTGCCTGCGTTACCTCAACGAGGATCCCTGGGATCGCCTTCGCACGCTCCGGAAAGCGCTGCCGAACACGAAGCTGCAGATGCTGTTCCGCGGACAGAACATTTTGGGCTACAAGCACTACGCGGACGACGTCGTCGAGCAGTTCTGCCGCAAGGCGATCGAAAACGGCATCGACGTGATCCGCATCTTCGACGCGCTGAACGATCCGAGAAACCTCGAGGCAGCGATCAGGTATACCAAGAAATACGGCGGCTTCTGCGAAGCGGCGATCTCCTATACGACGTCGCCGGTGCACAGCGAAGCGTATTTTGTGAAGCTTTCCAAGGAGCTTGCACAGATGGGCGCGGATTCGATCTGCATCAAGGACATGGCGAATCTTCTGCTCCCGTACGACGCATACTCTCTGGTGAAAAAGCTCAAGGCCGAGGTCGATATCCCGATCCACCTGCATACGCACAACACGACCGGCACGGGCGACATGGTGCTCCTGAAGGCGGCCGAGGCGGGCGTCGATATCGTCGATACCGCGCTGTCGCCCCTGGGCAACGGCACCAGCCAGCCCGCGACCGAATCGCTCGTTGCGACGCTCAAAGGACAGGAGCGCGATACGGGCCTCGATCTCAATGCGCTGTCCGAGCTTGCAAAGTATTTCCGTCAGGTGTACGAGCGGTTGAAGCAGGACGGCCTGATCTCCGACAAATCGCTGCGCGTCGACACAAACACGCTGCTGTATCAGGTGCCGGGCGGCATGCTCTCGAACCTCATCAAGCAGCTTCGCGACGCGGGTGCGGAGGATAAGTATTACGACGTGCTTGCGGAGATCCCGCGCGTGCGCAAGGACTTCGGCTATCCGCCGCTCGTCACGCCCACGAGCCAGATCGTCGGCACGCAGGCGGTGTTCAACGTGCTGGTCGGCCGCTACAAGACGTTCCCGAACAACTCGAAGGCGGTGCTGCGCGGCGAATACGGCAGACTGCCCGGACCGGTCAACGAGGAAGTCCGGAAGATGGCGATCGGCGACGAAGAGGTCGTCACCTGCCGCCCGGCGGACCTTCTGGAGCCGGAGCTGGAAAAGTACAAGGCGGAGCTCGGCAATCGCGCAAGAAGCGAGGAGGACGTGCTGAGCTATGCGCTGCTGCCGCAGGTTGCCATGAAGTATTTTGACTGGCGAGACGAGCAGGAACGCAAGGCCAATGCGCCGGAGCCGGAGGTCAAGCCGGAGCCGGAGCCGGATCCGAACGCCGTCCGCGAGCTTTACGTGGAGGATATCAGCATCTGATGAAACACATTCCCAACATACTGTCATCGCTGCGCATCGTCATGGTCGGCGTATTCGCGTGGCTGTTTCTGTCGGACGGGATCCCGAATCACTATCTGTGGGCGATCGGCGTGTTTGTCCTCGCCTTCGTGACCGATGTGCTCGACGGGTTTCTGGCCCGGACGTTCAACTGGATTACGCCGGTCGGAAAGCTCTTGGATCCGCTGGCGGACAAGCTGATGACGATCACCGCGCTTGTCGTGATCCTGATCGGCAAGGCGCGGCAGAACGATCTGTTCTGGATCTACCTGACGCTGGTGATCCTGATCGCGGTCAAGGAACTGCTCGCGATGATCGGCGGCATGGTCATGCTGAAGCAGCACAAGGTCGCCTATTCCGACTGGTACGGAAAGACGGCGACGGGACTGTTTGCCATCGGGATCGTTCTGACGCTTCTGAGCTTCATCGTTCCGAAGATCGAGCCGTGGAACATTGCCGTGCTGTCGGCCGCTGTCGGACTGTCCTATGTCGCGCTTGCCCATTATGCAAAAACGCAGATGTTTCAGCCGCGCAAGGATGAGCCGGACAAGGCGGAGGAGCAGCTGTTCGAGAAGTTCGACCGCTTGACGAAATAATGCTTGCATTTCGCAAAAGGATGTGCTATACTGCTTTTGTTGGAATGTTGAACTTGAAGGAGTGGGGAAATCCCACTCTTTCGTTTTGAGAGAGGGACCGTACATGAAAACGACCGAGATCTGCGAAAGCCTGTGCCGTGCAAAGATCGAATCCATGGGGTTCGAGCTGTACGACGTCGAGTATCAAAAGGAATACGGCGACTGGGTGCTGACGTTCTTTATCGACAAGCCCGGCGGCGTAACGATCGACGAATGCGAGGCGGTCAGCCGCGCGATCGAGCCGATCCTGGATGAGCACGATCCGATCGACTCGGAGTACATGCTCTCGGTCTCCTCGCTCGGAATCGACCGGCCGCTCAGGAAGCCGCGCGACTTTGAGCGCGCGATGGGCACGGAGCTGGAGATCAAGCTCTACGCTCCGCTCAAGGGGAAAAAGCTCTGGATCGGCACGCTGACGGCGTTCGACGCGGACAGCTTCACGGTCGAAACGGAGCAGGGCGACACACTTGCCGTGCGGCTGAAGGACTGCGCGCTTGTCCGTCCGAACATCCGGTTTTAACACCAAAAGGTTTTAACATAGAAAGGAAACAATCATGAACGCAGAGTTTATCGAAGCCCTGAACGCGCTGGAAAAGGAGCGCGGCATCAAGAAATCCGTTTTGATCAGCGCGTTTGAATCCGCCCTGATCTTCGCCTACAAGCGCAACTACAATTCGACCGGCAACGTCCGCGCCGAGGTTGACAGCGAGACCGGCGATTACCACATCTACGCAAGCAAAACCGTTGTCGAGAAGGTCGAGGTCCCGTCGCAGGAGATCTCGCTCGAAGCGGCGAAGAAGGTCAATCCGCTGTACGAGCTCGGCGACGTGCTCGAGGAGGAAGCCTTTACAAAGGATTTCGGCCGCATTGCGGCGCAGACCGCAAAGCAGGTCATGGTGCAGCGCATCCGTGAAGCCGAGCGCAACAACATCTACGAGGAATACGTCGAGAAGGAGAACGAGATCCTGACGGCGATCGTGCAGCGTGTCGAGAAGGGCAACGCGTACGTCGAGCTCGGCAAGACGGACGGCATCCTCCCCGAAAAGGAAATGATCCCCGGCGAGACATACGAGCAGAACGCGCGCATCAAGGTCTATGTGCTCGAGGTGCATAAAGAGAACAAGGGCCCGCAGATCGTGGTCAGCCGCACGCACAAGAACCTCGTCAAACGGCTCTTCGAGCTCGAGGTCCCCGAGATCATGAACGGCACCGTGCAGATCAAGAACATCGCGCGCGAGGCGGGCTTCCGCACCAAGATCTCGGTGCTGTCGACCGATCCGCAGGTGGACGCGGTCGGCGCATGCGTCGGTCCGCGCGGCGCGCGTGTGGAACGCATCGTCAACGAGCTGCACAATGAGAAGATCGACATCATTGAATACGATTCGGACAGCGCTATGTACATCGCCAAGGCACTGAGCCCGGCGAAGGTGCTGATGGTCTATGTGAATGAAGAGGAACAGGCCGCGCGCGTCGTCGTGCCGGATTCGCAGCTGTCGCTTGCCATCGGCAAGGAGGGACAGAATGCGCGCCTGGCCGCGAAGCTGACCGGTTGGAAGATCGACATCAAGAGCCAGTCGCAGGCGGACGCAGCGGTGGACGCAGCGCAGGCGGAGCGGAACGCGGAGGAATAAGCGCTTGAAAAAGATCCCGATGCGGATGTGCGTCGCCTGCCGTGAAATGCGGGCAAAGAAGGACCTGATGCGCATCGTGCGTACGGCCGAGGGCAAGCTGGTGCCCGACACGACCGGCAAGATGAACGGACGCGGCGCGTATCTGTGCCGCGATGCGGCGTGCATGAACAAAGCGATCAAAACGCGCGCGCTTGAACGAGCGCTGGAAGCGCCGATGAACGATGCGCTGAAAGCCGCGCTGGAGTCGGAGATCGAACGCAATGAACGACCGGCTGTATAACGCGATCGGGCTCTGTCAAAAGGCCGGCAAAGCGAGAAGCGGCGCGTTCGCGGTCGAGCAGACGATACAGTCCGGCAAAGCGAAGCTGGTCCTATTGGAGGAGACGGCGTCGGAGGCGACGAAGACGCATTATGAACAACTGTGCGCAGCGCACGGGATCCCGTTTGAAACGGTCGGGTCCGTGGGCCGCGCGATCGGAAAGGATGCGCACATCGTGATGGCGGTGACGGATCCCAATTTCCGGGATATGATCGAGCGCGCAATGCGCAATACCGATGAAAAGCGGGGATGAGTATGGCTAACAATTTTCTGGAAACAGCAAAAGAATTAAAGGAGCAGATGCAGGCGCTTCTCACAAAGCTTGATGCGTCGAAGGGTGCGATCGGCACGCTTCTGGATGCAGCGCGGCGAATCGAGGGGGGCATGATCGACCGCGAAGAAAAGGAGAAGCAGGAGCGCGAGGAACGCGAGCGCGCCGAACGGCTGAAGGCGCTGCTGGAGAGCGACAGCGATCTTGCCGCGCACGCGGGCGGAACCGCGGAACCGGAGCCGGAACCCGTCGCGCCTGAAAAGCCGGCGGAGCCCGAGCCTGTCAATCCGCAGCCGAAGACGCCTGAAAAGAAACCGATCGAGCAGAGACCCGTTCGCCCGCAGGAGCAGCGGGAACCGAGACGGGATCGTCCGGACCGTCCGCGTCAGGACGGGCAGAGACAGTCCTCGGGCGACAGAAGACAGGGCGATGCACGGCCGCCGCGCCGCGACGCCAACGCAGGTTCACGCGCTGTGGTGATCAATCCGCCGAGCATTGCGGACAACAGCCACAACCGCAACAACGATAAGAAAAAAACGTTTGATCCGTCGGACAAGAAGGCAAAGAACAAGAAGACCATGATGAAGGAAGCAGGTCCCACCGCTCGCGGCTGGGAGGATGACAGCCAGATGGGCAACCGCCGCAAGGCGAAGCGCAGCCAGGCGGAGGCGCAGCAGCCGAAGCCCGCGCCCGTTGTGATCGATCACGCGGTCATCACCACCGAGACGATCACGGTCAAGGATCTTTCCGAAAAGCTCGGAAAGCCCGCGAACGAGATTCTGAAAAAGCTCCTGATGCTCGGCATCATCGCCAACATCAACCAGGAGCTGGACTTCGACACCTGCGAGCTGATTGCGGGCGAGTTCAACATCACGCTCGAACAGCAGGTCGCAAAGTCGTTTGAAGAGGTCCTGATGGACGCTGCCGACGACGTCGACGCGCCCGAGTCCCTGAAGCCGCGTCCGCCGGTCGTCACGATCATGGGTCACGTCGACCACGGCAAGACGTCGCTGCTCGACGCGATCCGCAACTCGCACGTCACCGCGGGCGAGGCGGGCGGCATCACGCAGCACATCGGCGCGTATACCGTCACGCTGAACGGGCGTCAGATCACGTTCATCGACACGCCGGGCCACGAAGCGTTCACCGCCATGCGTGCGCGCGGCGCACAGGTCACGGATATCGTCATCCTGGTCGTTGCGGCGGACGACGGCATCATGCCGCAGACCATCGAAGCGATCAACCACGCAAAGGCGGCGGGCGTTCCGATCGTCGTTGCGATCAACAAGATCGACCGCGACACCGCGGATCCCGACCGCGTCAAGCAGCAGCTGACCGAATACGGCCTCGTAACCGAGGAATGGGGCGGCGACACGATCTGCGTGCCGGTTTCGGCCAAGAAGCAGATCAACCTCGATCAGCTCCTTGAAATGGTCCTGCTGCAGGCGGACGTTCTCGAGCTCAAGGCGAACCCGGATCGTCTCGCAAAGGGCACGATCATCGAGGCACAGCTGGACAAGACACGCGGCCCGGTCGCAACGGTGCTCGTTCAGAACGGTACGCTGAAGAAGGGCGACACGATCGTTGCGGGCACGGCGTACGGCCGTGTGCGCGCCATGATGGACGACAAGGGCAGAAGCGTCAATTCCGCAGGCCCGTCCATCCCGGTCGAGGTGCTCGGCTTCAACGAGGTCCCGGCGGCGGGCGACGTGCTGTTTGCCGCGGACGACGACAAGTTGAACCGCCAGGTTGCAGAGGAACGCCGCGACAGACTGAAGGCGGCGCAGGTCAAGCAGGCGCAGAAGGTTTCGCTCGACGATCTGTTCAACCAGATGGCCGAGGGCGAGCTCAAGGACCTGAACCTGATCATCAAGGCCGACGTGCAGGGCTCCGTCGAGGCCGTCAAGCAGGCGCTCGAAAAGCTCTCCAACGACGAGGTCCGTGTGCGCTGCATCCACAGCGGCGTCGGCGCGATCACCGGATCGGATATCATGTTCGCATCCGCGTCGAACGCGATCGTCATCGGCTTCAATGTGCGGCCGGATTCCACGGCGCGCGCTGCTGCCGAGAAGGAAAAGGTCGACGTGCGGACCTATCGCGTCATCTACAACGCGATCGAGGATGTTGAGAACGCCATGAAGGGCATGTTCAAGCCCGTATTCCAGGAGGTCGAGCTCGGCCGCTGCACGGTGCGCAATACGTTCCGCATCTCCGGCGTCGGCACGATCGCGGGCGCGTACGTCAACGAGGGCAAGGTCACCCGTACCGCGCAGGTGCGCGTGGTCCGCGGCGGCATCGTGCTCCACGACGGCAAGATCGCCTCGCTCAAGCGCTTCAAGGACGACGTCAAAGAGGTCCTTGCGGGCTATGAATGCGGCATTTCGATCGAGAACTTCAACGACATCCTCGAGGAGGACGTCATCGAGTGCTATATGATGGAGGAAGTCAAGCGCTGATATGGCAAAGGTCAGAAACGAACGGCTCCGTGAGGAGCTGAAGAAAACGGTCAGCGCGATCATCTTCGACATGAAGGATCCGCGCATCCCGGCGGTGACCTCGATCACCGAGATGGAGGTCACGCCCGACCTGAAATACGCGAAGGCGCACGTCTCCGTATACGATGCGGACGAGAACGCGGCAAAGACCGCAGTCGATGCGCTGAACCATGCGGCGGGCTTTATCGCGCATGAGGTCGGCAATCGCATGACGATCCGCCGCGTACCGTCGATCAGATTTGTCGGCGACGATTCGATCGCGTACTCGGTCCATATCTCCGAGGTCATCCGTTCGCTGCACAAGAACGACAAGCCCATTGAGGAGACGGAAGAATGAACCTCGGACAGGCGGTACGCTTCATACAATCGCATCAATCCTTTTATCTGGCAGCCCACCAGTCGCCCGACGGCGACACGCTGGGCTCCTGCCTTGCTTTGCGGGAAGCGCTGTTGCTGCTCGGCAAGGACGCGACGGTCGTCTGCGTCGATCGGGTGCCGGACACGCTGCGGTTTCTGGAGGGCTTCGACACGGTGACCGGTACGGACGGGATCGAACCGCCGAAGGAAGCGGTAGTCTACGTCGACTGCGCGGATCATAAGCGCACCGGCGCGCTGCAGGCGACGCTTGAAGCCGCACCGTATCAGTTCTGCATCGATCACCACGGCACCAATCCGAAGGTGTCGAAGGACGGCGACTGGGTCGAGGAGGTCTCCGCGACCGGCGAGCTGATCCTGCGGCTGATCGAAGCGCTGAACGTGCCGGTCACAAAGACGATCGCGGTCGCGCTGTACACGGCGATCGCCACCGATACCGGCAATTTCTCGTACGGGAATACCTCTCCGGAATCGTTCGAGGCCGCGGCGAAGCTTTTAGGGTACGGCATCGATCTGCCGGAGCTCAACCGCGTGCTGTTCCGTGAAATGCCGGTCAGAAAAGCGAAGATGATCGCCTATACGCTCGGACACATGGAGCTTTCGGCGGACGGACGGCTGAATCTTTGCGCGATCCCCGCGTCCGCGCTCAAGGACTGCGACGCGACCAAAGAGGACTGCGAGGGACTGATCGACTGGCTCAGAGATATCGATACGGTCGAAGCCGCGTGCGTACTGCGCGAAAGCGACGGCTGCGTGCGCGTGAGCATGCGCAGCAAGCGGTATTGCGACGTGGCGGCGATCGCCAAGCGCTTCGGCGGCGGCGGGCATGTCGCCGCGGCGGGCTGCACGCTGTATCAGCCGCTTGAAGAGGCGGTCCGCACGATGCGCGAAGCGCTCACAAAAGCACTGCAATGACCGAAGGGATCGTAACCGTATTGAAGCCGCCGGCCATGTCGAGCTCCGACGTGGTCGTCGACGTGCGGCGCATCTTCGAAACGAAGCGCGTGGGGCATCTTGGGACGCTCGATCCCGAGGCCGCGGGCGTTCTGCCAGTGTGCGTCGGACGCGCGGTGCGGCTGTTTGACTATCTGGTCGACAAGCAAAAGACCTATCTTGCCGAGATCGCGTTCGGCACGGCGACCGACACGCAGGACGCGCAGGGAAGCGTGACCGAAACGAGCGACGCCGTTGTGACGGCGGATATGCTCGACACGGTCCTGCCCGCGTTTACCGGACAAATCGTGCAGACGCCGCCGATGTACTCCGCGCTGAAATTCAACGGGCAGAAGCTGTACGACCTCGCGCTTTCCGGCAAGGAGATCCCGGACAAATCGCGTACGGTGGAGATCGTTTCGCTGCGGCGGACAAGGGACCTGGGGCCGAACCGGTTTCTTCTGGAGATCACCTGCTCGCGTGGAACGTACATCCGTACGCTGTGTCACGACGTCGGAAAGACGCTCGGCGTGCCTGCGCATATGGCGTTTCTGCTGCGCACGGCATCGGGTCCGTTTACGCTCAGGCATGCGGCCTCGATCGCCGAACTGGCGGATATGAAGGAGCGGGGGAGGCTTTCGGACGCGCTGACCCCGTGCGAGAACGCGGTCGCGTTTCTGCCGCGGCTGAACCTGAACGCGGATCGCCTGATCCCGACAAAGAACGGGCTTCCGACGCGCATGAACGCGCCGGACGGCGTATACCGCATCTATTGTGAAACATTCCTCGGCGTCGGCGCCGTGCGTGAAGGCAGCGCGATGCTGAAGGTACATCTGTATTCGGAGGACGCATGAATCAAACGGTTGTGGCGCTCGGCATGTTTGACGGGGTGCATCTGGGACACCGGGTGCTGCTTTCGCGCGCCGCCGAAATCGCGCATGCGCAGGGAGACACGGCCGTGGCGTTCACCTACGACAACCACCCGAAGGAGCTTTTCTCAGGCGCGTTCTCCTACCTTTGCACGAGGGAGCAGCGCGAGCGGCTGATCCTGGAGACAGGCGTCGACCGCATGGACAGCATTCCGTTCGATGCGGCGTTTGCCGCCATGGAGCCGGACCGGTTTGTCGACTGGCTGAACGCGCGCTATGCGGGCGGCGTGTCCGCGATCGTCGTGGGCTATGATTATCGCTTCGGCGCGCATGCAAAGGGCGATACAGCGCTGTTGGGGACGCTGTGCAGGGCGCGGGGGATCGGCCTTACGGTGATCGACGAGGTGACCGTCGACGGCGTGCCGTGCGCGTCCACGCGCGTACGCGAAGCGCTGAAGGATGGCGACGCCGTGTTTGCCGGGCGCATGCTCGGCAGGCCGTATGTGCTGTCGGGCGAGGTCGTGCACGCTAAGGCGCTGGGCAGGCAGTTCGACTGCCCGACGGCGAACCTCGACGCAGGCGCGCAGCTGCTGCCGAAGGACGGGGTCTATGCGACGCTGCTGCTGTTCGACGGCATGACATACGACGCGGTCACCAACGTCGGGACCAATCCGACCGTCGGCGGACGCGCGCGCACCGTGGAGACGCACGCGATCGGCGCATCGCTCGATCTGTACGGAAAACGCGTCGGCGTCGCGTTTTTGAAGCGGCTCCGGGACGAAAAACGGTTTGAAACGAAGGACCTGCTGTTCGAGCAGATCCGCAAAGACGCCGCGGAAGCAAAAAAAGTTTGTGAAACACACAAAAAAGGTGTTTACAATTCGGAACGGTTGTGCTAAACTGTCAAAGGTTAAACCGTAAGCTGGGTTGATGCGACTCTCCGACGCCATACGCAGCCTACGGGGATACGAAATAAAGGAGGAAAAAATCATGACGAAACAGGAAATCATTGCAAAGTACGCGCTGCACGAGGGTGATACGGGTTCTCCCGAGGTTCAGATCGCGCTTCTGACCGAACGCATCAACCACCTCAACGAGCACCTCAAGGTCAACCAGAAGGATCATCACTCCCGCCGCGGTCTTCTGAAGATGGTCGGTACCCGCAGGGGCCTTCTGAACTATCTGAAGGAAAAGGACATCGAGCGCTACAGAGCGATCATCGCAGCATTGAACCTCAGAAAGTAAAGAGCAGGGCGGGGGTTTTGTTCCCCGCCCATCTTTTTGGGCGCTGCATCAAGACAGGCAATAATTAAATAAACATAAAGAGGAAAAAGAAGAAAATGCAAAGAGTGTTCGAAACCATGGTCGGCGATCGCAAGCTGATCG
>JAEEGJ010004800.1_pt1 | contig 44413 bp, 34 predicted proteins | sample 8958761 | NCBI WGS metagenome assembly JAEEGJ01 (sample SAMN16246546, study PRJNA631951) | gut metagenome | biome: gut microbiome; feature: rumen; material: RS-attached | host: Bos | place: Iran: Karaj | collected 2018-10
TCCGCAGCCTGTGGATTCAGCGTATCAATGCTGCCGCTCGTCTGGAAGGCATGAGCTATTCTGTCCTGATGGGCAAGCTCACCAAGGCTGGTATCGAGATCAACCGCAAGGTGCTCGCTGACCTCGCTATGAACAATCCCGAGGCTTTCAAGGCCATCGTGGAGAAGGTTAAGTAAGCGAGGGATTGCCTTCAAAATAAAGCAGGTGCCATCATCGTGATGGCACCTGTTTTTTTATTTCCTTCGTTTAAGTTCTAAAGTTTTAGGTATCTTCTGCCATTTACTGTTCTTTGGCACCTTGAGAGTAGAGCCGCTTTCTTGTTTGAGAATGTAAATGGAGTCATTCTTACGGATGAGGGTAGCGGTGAGGTCCTCAGAACCGTAATCGTTAATCATGTCGAGCGTAGCCGTATTGCTGTCTTTTATCCTGGCTGAGGTGACTACCCAGCAAAAGGAATTGTTCTTTTTACCGAGATAGCCGGGCAGCGTACCATAGAGTTCCTGACCTGGCACTTTGATGTCCTCGTCGTAGAGGTTGATGCGCAGATAGACTTCATACTCATTATTATATAGGTACGCGCGAAATGCTGTACTGTCTTTTTGCTCAGCAAAGGTACTGATAGTCAGCCATAAAGCGATGATCGTAAGACAAGTTTTTCTCATGCTTAACTCATTTTGGGGGCAAAGATACCAAATCTAAATCAATAAAATGCAAATTGAATAGAAAATAGTTGGAAAAGTAAGGGAGTTTTTAGTTTTTTTTAAGTACCTTTGCAAGCGTTTATAATTATAACGATGGTAAATTGTCTTTTGAAGCCCGACTACATTTTTGAATCGAGTTGGGAAGTTTGTAATAAAGTAGGTGGAATCTATACAGTCCTTTCGACACGTGCCAAGACTTTGCAGAAGGCACATCAGGATAAAGTGATATTTATCGGTCCGGGTTTGTGGAAACGGGAGGACGGTAACTACACAAAGGAGGAGAGTCCTTATTTTAGGGAAGATCCCTCTCTCTTTGCCGAGTGGCAACGGGAGGCTAGGGAGAACGGCCTTCAGGTAAGGGTAGGGCGTTGGACGGTGCCTGGAGAACCTATTGCCATCTTAGTAGACTTTGTACCATATTTCGAGAAAAAGAATGAGATTTACGGTTGGTTGTGGGAAAAGTATCAGGTCGACTCACTACATGCCTATGGTGATTATGATGAGGCCTCAATGTTCTCGTATGCTGCCGCATTAGTAGTAGAGAGTTTTTTTGAGTGGAAAAAGAAAAGCGGTGAATGGAATAAGGCTACCAAGGTGATTTATCACGCTAATGAGTGGATGTGTGGTCTGGGTGCCCTTTATATTAACAATAAGCTACCTCAGATCGGAACTATCTTCACGACCCATGCCACGAGCATCGGTCGTTCGATTGCCGGTAATATGAAACCGCTTTATGATTATCTTTTTGCCTATAATGGTGATCAGATGGCAGGCGAGCTGAATATGCAGAGCAAGCACTCCATAGAGAAGCAGACTGCTCATTATGTGGACTGCTTCACAACCGTGAGCGATATTACGGCCAAAGAGTGTGTAGAATTGCTGGATAAGCCTGTCGACGTGGTGCTCCCGAATGGCTTTGACGATAGTTTTGTACCGTCGGCTGCATTGTTTACGAAGAAACGCAAGGCTGCCCGTAAGAAACTGTTGGATGTGGCTAATGCGCTGTTGGGTGAGCAGCTGGATGATGATACACTCATCGTTTCGACATCTGGCCGTTACGAATTCCGCAACAAGGGTATTGATGTGTTTGTCGAGGCCATGAACCGTCTATTGCGCGATAAGGATCTGAAGAAGAAGCTTGTCGCCTTTATTGAAGTGCCGGGATGGGTAGGCGAGCCTCGCAAGGATTTACAGGAAAGACTTGCTCAGATAGCTCAGAGTTCTCAGAATCATCGGAAAAGTCCGGTATTCACAACTCCCCTTGAAGTGCCTCAGGTCACACACTGGCTTCACAACATGAGCCACGACAATGTGTTGGGCATGTTGAAGTATTTCGATATGCACAATCAAAAGGGCGATCATGTGAAAGTCATCTTCCTGCCTTGTTATCTTGATGGTAAGGACGGCATTCTGAATATGACCTACTATGATATTGTGCTTGGCAATGATCTTTGCATCTATCCTTCCTATTACGAGCCTTGGGGATATACCCCGTTGGAGGCTGTAGCTTTTAAGGTTCCTTGCATCACTACCGATTTGGCAGGTTTCGGCCTCTGGGCAAACTCCGTGTTTGGCAAGTATGGCGAGATTCAGGATGGCGTAAAGGTGATTCATCGCACAGACTATAACTATTCGGAAGTCGCCGACATGATTAAGGATACTGTAGCAGAATACTCCTCCTTCACTAAGAAACAGGTGGACGAGGCCCGTAAGCATGCTGGCGAATTGTCGAAGAAGGCATTATGGAGCGAGTTCATCAAGTTCTATGAAGAGGCTTATGATATCGCACTCCGTAGGGCTGAAGAGAGAAAAGAAAAAATAAAAGACTTATATAATTAATTTAAGAAATTATGAAAATTAAAGCAGATTACACAAATGCTCCCTCTTGGAAGATTCTGACCGTTAAGGCCACTCTGCCAGAGCAGTTGAAGTGTTTGGACGAGATTGCCCACAATATGTGGTGGGTGTGGAACTACGAGGCTCGTGACTTGTTCCGTGACCTAGACCCTCAGCTTTACCATAATGTAAAGCATAACCCCGTGATGTTGCTTGAGCGTCTGAGTTTTGCCCGTAAAGAAGAGATCTTAAAGGATAAGGCGCTGATGAAGCGCGTGAAGAACGTTTATGATTCGTTCCGTAAGTACATAGATGTGAAGCCCGATTCAAAGCGTCCTTCAGTAGCTTATTTCTGCATGGAGTATGGTATCCACTCTGCCTTAAAGATTTATTCAGGTGGTCTGGGTATGCTGGCTGGTGACTATGTGAAGGAAGCTTCAGATTCAAATGTAGATATGTGTGCCGTCGGTTTCCTGTATCGTTTCGGTTATTTCACACAGAGCCTCTCGATGGATGGTCAGCAAATTGCTAATTACGAGACTCAGAACTTTGGTTCGCTGCCCATCGAGCGTCAGCTTGACAACGATGGTAATCCAATGGTTGTAGATGTGCCTTATACCAACTATCAGGTTCATGCTTATGTCTGGCGTGTGAACGTTGGTCGTGTGAAGCTCTATCTGCTCGACACCGACAACGAGATGAACTCAGACTTTGACAAGCCCATCACCCACAGCCTTTATGGTGGCGACTGGGAGAATCGTCTGAAGCAGGAGATCCTGCTCGGTATCGGTGGTATGCTGCTTCTGAAGAAGTTAGGCATCAAGAAGGATGTCTACCATTGCAACGAGGGTCATGCTGCCCTCTGCAACCTGCAGCGTCTGTGCGACTATATCGAGGAAGACGGTCTGACATTCAACCAGGCTCTTGAGCTGGTGCGTGCCAGCGGTCTCTATACCGTTCATACACCTGTGCCCGCTGGTCACGACTACTTCGACGAGGGTCTGTTCGGCAAGTATATGGGTGGCTATCCTCAGAAGCTCGGTATCTCTTGGGATGAGTTCATCGGCATGGGCCGTACCAATCCTGACAACCACGATGAGAAGTTCTGTATGTCCACCTTCGCCTGCAACACCTGTCAGGAGGTCAATGGTGTGTCAATGCTTCACGGCTGGGTATCTCAGAAGATGTTCGCCCCCATCTGGAGCGGCTACTACCCTGAGGAGAACCACGTGGGCTACGTCACCAATGGTGTACACTTCCCCACCTGGTGTGCTGCCGAGTGGCTGAAGATCTATGCCAAGTACTTCGATCCTAAGCACTTGAGCGATCAGTCAAACGAGGAGATTTGGCATGGTATATACAACTGTCCTGATGAGGAGATCTGGGAGACACGTAAGGCTTTGAAGAACAAGCTCTTCGAGTATATCAAGGAGCAGTTCCGTGAGACTTGGCTGAAGAACCAAGGCGATCCCTCACGTGTAGTCAATCTTCTTGGTAAGTTCAATCCCGATGCACTGGTGATTGGCTTCTGCCGTCGTTTCGCTACTTACAAGCGTGCTCACCTGCTGTTTACCGATCTCGATCGTCTCAGCAAGATTGTCAACGATCCAGAGCATCCCGTTGTATTCCTTTTTGCAGGTAAGGCTCACCCTGCTGATGGTGCAGGACAAGGTTTGATTAAGAGGATATTCGAGATCTCGCAGCGTCCTGAGTTCATGGGTAAGGTCATCTTCCTGGAGGACTACGACTTCCTGCTGGCTCGTCGTTTGGTTTCTGGTGTTGATATCTGGATGAACACTCCAACACGTCCGTTGGAGGCCTCTGGTACCTCTGGTGAAAAGGCTGAGATGAACGGTGTTGTGAACCTCAGTGTGAAGGATGGTTGGTGGCTGGAGGGCTATCGTGAGGGTGCCGGCTGGGCACTCACTGAGAAGCGTACCTATCAGAATCAGGGTTATCAGGACCAACTCGATGCAGCTACTATCTATAATCTGCTGGAGAACGAGATTGTTCCGCTTTACTACAATAAAGATAAGAAAGGTGTTTCTAAGGGGTGGATCAAGGTTATCAAAAACTCGATTGCCCAGATTGCGCCTCACTATACAATGAAGCGTCAGCTTGACGATTACTATTCTAAGTTCTATGAGAAGGAGGCCAAGCGCTTCAAGGAACTCTCTAAGAATGATAACCGTTTGGCTAAGGAGATTGCTCAGTGGAAGGAGACTGTTGCTGAGCGTTGGGATGCCATCAGCGTGGTATCTGCTGAGTCTACGGCTCCTGCTTCTGGTCTGCATCTTACTGGTGAGAATTACACCCTGCGCTATGTCATCAACGAACAGGGTCTTGACGATGCCGTTGCATTGGAGAAGGTGAATGTATATACTGATGAGAATGGCAAGGAGCATGTGTTCTCGATTGAGCCGCTGAAGATGGTAGGTCACGAGGGTAACAATTACACCTTCGAGGTGGTTCACTCACCCAAGCAGGCAGGCCAGTACAAGAGTGCCGTCCGTATGTATCCGAAGAACAAGAACCTGCCCCACCGTCAGGACTTCTGTTACGTGAAGTGGCTGGAACTTCCCTTGTTCAACTAATCAATAAAGAATCCCTCGCTCATTTGGGCGAGGGTTTTTTATTTTTCTGAATAGTTCTCGAGAATATATTTTCCGAGATCATTGTCCTTGTTACGTTCTGCACAATTACGGATTGCTTGTTTCATCCGCTGATCGATACTATCGATGTCGTGTAGCAGACTCTTTTGCATTTCTTCGGAAGTATACGGACTCTGGTGGATGACGTTAACGATATTCTGAATCTTCTGGCTACATTCTTGAATGGTATCGTTCAACGCCTGCCACTCTCGCATCTGTCGTTGCTTGGAAGAAAATTGGCAGCCCGTCATTAGGATAATCAGGACTGCCAATGCTATTAATTTAGATGAGATAGAGGTCACTGATACTCATATTGTTAATGACACGACGAATGGCTTCTGCAAAGGTGTCAGCCACAGAGAGTTGCTTCACCTTGGCACAGCGATTGGCATAAGGAATGGAGTCTGTAAAGACAATCTCCTCAAGGGCCGATGCCTGAACACGTTCGCTGGCTGGACCGCTCATCACACAATGGCTTGCGCATGCGCGAACGGTTTTGGCACCATTTTCCTTCATCAGGTCAGCTGCCTTGGTAATCGTACCGGCAGTGTCTACCATATCGTCGACAATTACCACATTCTTGCCTTCCACCTCACCGATAATCTGCATTGATTCCACCACATTGGCACGGGCGCGTGTCTTATTGCATAGCACGAGCGGACATCCAAGGAACTTGGCATAGGTGTTGGCACGCTTAGAACCGCCTACGTCGGGTGAGGCAATCACGAGATTATCAAGCTTCAGACTCTGCAAATAGGGCAGAATGACACCGGAACCATAGAGATGATCGACGGGAACGTTGAAGAAACCCTGAATCTGATCTGCATGTAAGTCCATCGTGATGACTCGGTTCACGCCTGCTACACTGAGCAAGTCTGCCACTAGTTTTGCACCAATGCTGACACGTGGCTTGTCCTTTCGGTCCTGACGGGCCCAGCCGAAATAGGGGATGACTGCATTGATGGTTCTGGCGGAGGCTCTCTTGGCAGCATCGATCATCAGCAGCAACTCCATCAGGTTATCGCTGTTGGGGAATGTGCTCTGCACAAGGAAAATGTCACGGCCACGTATACTTTCCTCATAGCTGACGGCAAACTCGCCATCAGAGAATTTGGTGATTTGTAGTTGTCCTAAAGGGCAACCCAAACTTTGGCAGATTTTTTCTGCAAGGTACCTCGTGGCGGTGCCAGAGAAAACCATGTAAGAGTTTGTATTAATCATTTTTCTGATTTTATGTTTTATTAGTCAATCGCTTTCTTTAATCGCTCAAAGTGCAGTAGCAAATCCTTGTAATCAAGTTCGTTGTGGATATCAAAGCGGTTCCAGAGATCCCCACAGATAACGACACCGCCGAATCCCAGATCACGTGCCACCTTGATGTTGTCAAGGTTCATACCGCCGAGCGCATATACTTTCTTGTCAATCAGTCCCTGACGAGAGGCTTCTTTCAGTTCTTCCATTGTGAAACCAGACTTTTCCTCTTTGATGGTCTGACTGTCGAAGATGGGGTGTAAGAACACATAGTTACAATGCTTCTTGGTATCCTTGAGCTCTGACAATGCATGACATGTGCGGCTGATATTCCCTTTGTAACCCGAAGGAGGCTCAGTATAGGCATCGTCGATATGAATGCCATGCAGGCGGTATTCTTCTTTCAGATAGAAATGATTGTGAACAGTCGTTTTGCTGGCAATGTCTTCCCCAAGGAGGGTCAGTAACCGCTCGGAGTACATGGGTGAGGAGCCTGGCTTGTGCAGGTGTAGGTTGTCCATACCTTCCTCAAAGAGGTTGGCAAGGATCTTGTCTTCCTCCACAAAAAACGTGGGTCTTGTCATTACAATTAACTTCATTTCTTCAGTCTCGACTCTTTCTCACGTGCAAAATTACATATTTTTTTAGACATAAGTACATAAGAACAGATATTTTTTTGTTTCTTTTGTTCTTTTGTCTAAAAAAATAAGTACCTTTGCATCTCGAAAATAATAAATTAGTAAAAATTGTACGTTGTACATTGTCAAATTGTAAATTATAAAAAAAGATGAAAGCATTTGTTTTTCCCGGACAGGGAGCACAGTTTGTTGGAATGGGTAAGGATCTTTACGACAACAACCCCTTGGCGAAGGAACTTTTTGAGAAGGCTAACGACATTCTTGGCTATCGCATAACCGATATTATGTTTGAAGGTACCGACGAGGAATTGAAGCAGACGAAGGTCACTCAGCCTGCCGTATTCCTCCATAGTGTGATATCTGCCCTTTGCATGGGCGAAGCCTTTGATCCGAAGATGACTGCAGGTCACTCTTTAGGTGAGTTCTCTGCGCTGACAGCAGCAGGAGCTTTAAGTTTCGAAGATGGATTAAAGCTGGTTTATGCCCGTGCGATGGCCATGCAGAAGGCTTGTGAGGCTCAGCCCTCAACGATGGCAGCCATCATCGCTCTGCCCGATGAAAAAGTAGAGGAAGTTTGTGCTGAGGTGAGCAAGATGGGCAAGGGCGTAGTCGTACCTGCTAACTATAATTGTCCTGGACAGTTGGTAATCTCTGGTAATGTTGAGGCTATTGAGGAGGCTTGTGAGCAGCTAAAAGCCGCTGGTGCCAAGCGTGCATTGGTGCTGAAGGTCGGTGGCGCTTTCCACTCTCCGCTGATGCAGCCAGCAAAGGATGAACTCCAGGCTGCCATCGAACAGACGGAGATAAAGACTCCACAATGTCCTGTTTATCAGAATGTTGACGCTAAGCCTCACACCAATCCAGCTGAGATCAAGGCTAACCTCATTGCCCAACTGACAAGTTCTGTTCGTTGGACACAGAGTGTACAGAATATGATTGCTGATGGTGCTGATGACTTCACAGAGTGTGGACCAGGTAAGGCCCTACAAGGTATGATTGTAAAGATCAACAAGGAAGTTTCTGCCCATGGCATCGCGTAAACTCATTATCTATCAGATTTTCACCCGTCTTTATGGCAATCGCAATACCACTCGTCAGGAGAATGGTTCGATAGTCGAAAACGGATGTGGAAAGATGAACGATTTCACGCCCAGCACCCTGAAGAAAATCAGGGAGATGGGCGTGAGTCATATTTGGTACACGGGTATCATTCGTCATGCTACCCAGACAGACTATACAGCCTATGGTATTCCTAAGAATCATTCTGCCATCGTTAAAGGCAAGGCGGGTTCCCCTTATGCCATTACAGATTATTACGATATAGATCCTGATTTGGCTGTAGATGTTAATCATCGTATGCTAGAGTTTGAACAGCTGATAGAACGTACGCATCAGGCAGGCATGAAGGTCATCATCGATTTCGTTCCTAATCATGTAGCCCGTCAGTATCATTCTATCTGCAAGCCTGAGGGCGTGAAGGATCTTGGCGAGGAGGATAATCCTGAAAATGGTTTTGACCCTCAGAACAATTTCTATTACTGTCCAGGTCAGCGATTTACGCCTTATTTTGACCTGTACCATGGTGAGCAGGAACCTTATATCGAGGAACCAGCCAAGGCTACAGGCAATGATTGTTTTAACAATGCGCCGGGTACAAACGATTGGTATGAAACGGTAAAGTTGAACTATGGCCTTGATTACTATGCAGGGCGTGTTGGTCATTTTACCCCCATTCCCAATACGTGGAGCAAGATGACTGACATACTCCTCTTTTGGGCAAAGAAAGGTGTCGATGGCTTCCGCTGTGATATGGCGGAGATGGTGCCTGCCGCTTTCTGGCAGTGGGCTACCGATAAGGTAAAGTTTGCATATCCGCAGATTATCTTTGTTGGCGAGGTGTATAATCCTGCTGAGTATCGTAATTATCTGGCTGCGGGCTTTGATTATCTTTACGACAAAGTAGGCATGTACGACACCCTTCGCGAGGTGATGCGAGGCCATCGGAGTACTCACGCTATCACAGGTGCTTGGCAGGCAACCGACGACATCCGTGACCACATGCTCTATTTCCTCGAGAACCACGATGAGCAGCGTATTGCCAGCAGTTTCTTCGTTGGCGATGCTCAGAAGGGCGTTCCTGGATTGGTGGTATCGGCACTTCTGCAGCAGAATCCGATGATGATCTATTTTGGCCAAGAGTATGGTGAGCGTGGAATGGAAAAGGAGGGCTTCAGTGGTAATGACGGACGTACGACCATCTTTGATTATTGGAGTGTGGACACCATTGTACGTGCGGCCCAGCGAAAGTTGACCACTCAGGAAAAGCAACTTAAAACCATCTATGATAAGGTCATCAGTATTGCTACAAATGAGAAGGCCATTGTCAGTGGTGCATGTTTTGATCTGATGTATGTCAATGGCCAGTATAATCACGAATATGCCTTTATTCGTAAAGCTGGTGCAGAGGTGTTGCTAGTGGTAGCAAACTTCGCTGATTCCGATCAGACAGTTGGTATTACGATTCCCGGACATGCTTTCGATTTCCTCAATCTGAAGGAGAAGAATGTTTCGGCCACTGACCTGCTTTCTGAAGGGAAACAGAAACTCTCTCTGAAGCGTGATGAGGCGGTCGCTATCAATGTTCAGGGGAATAATGCCGTTGTGTTGAAATTTAAAGCATAAGTATATGGATCCCATTCTCAATGATCACAATAAGGAAGAGTTCCCGCCAGCGCATACAGCGGAGCATTTGCTGAACCAGACCATGATCCGATTGTTTGGCTGCGAACGGTCTTATAATGCTCATATTGAGCGGAAGAAGAGCAAAATGAGTTTTTATCTTGACCATAAGCCATCGCGTCAGGAGGAAAAGGAGATTGAGCTTCGGATGAATGAGTTGATTGATGACGATCTTCCAGTGACCTTTGAGTTTGTCACCCGTGATAATCTCCCCGAAGAAGTCTCTACCGATCGCCTACCTGAAGATGTCTCCGAGACCATCCGACTCGTACGTATTGGTGATTATGATGTCTGTCCCTGTATTGGCCGGCATGTCCGTAGCACCTCTCAGATAGGGCGTTTCGAGATGCTTGGTACAAATTGGGATGAGCAGGAACGATCCTTTCGCGTGAGATTTAAGATAGTATGATTCAGATAATAGATGCCCGACCTTATAGGCCGGGCATCTTTTTATTCTTTTTTCAGTGCAATCTTCATGAACACCGGATAGTGGTCGGAATAACTAAGTTCTTTCATATAATAGGATAATGCCTCGTAGTTCTTGTCGTGGAAGATGTAATCGATTCTCAAGGGCGTCTTACCACGAAGGGTATGCATCCATCCGCTTCCGCATTCCTTGAAACCATCCGACAATTCACCTTTCAGCGTGTTGTATACATAGGAGTAGGGAACGTCCACGCAGTCGCCTGCCAAGATAACGGGGTATTCGCAATCACGAATGTGCATGGCGAGGATATTGGCTTGTCCAGCTCGCTTGATCATACCCACGGTGTAACTTCCGTAGATAGCTTCAAGCAGGCGGTTCCCCTGCACATTATAGCCATCTTCCTCCATTTTATTGGCACGGTAATATACATGGTGGGCACCTGCGGTCTCTAAGTGCACATTGTAGACACGGAACATCTGTCCGTTGACATCAATGTCTACCCACATTGCACTGTTAGCGCTAGCAGGGAACTCAATAGGTTCGCTTTTTTTGATGGGGTAACGGCTATAGATGGCATAGTGGCCATTTATACCATATGCCATATAGGGGAAATACTCCTTGTAACTCTCTGAGTTTTTCTTGTCGCCACTATGGTCGTTGTATTCTTGAATACAGAAAACATCCACCTTCTGCTTCTTCATTTCAGCAAGGACGTCCTGAGCGATAAAGCCTGATGCTGAATTGCCAAAGCCTGCCACATTATAGGTGGCAATTTTCAGGCCAGGCTGTTTCTCTGCTGTCTCGTCGACTCCTCCGAACTGATAGAGTGTTCCGATATAAGGAATGCAACAGAGTAGCGTGATGAATGGCATCAGTGCCCAATGCCAGCGCCTCATGATAAGCCAGTATAGTAGTAGAATCACATTGCCTGCAATCAGCAAGGGAAGCACATAGACGAGCAAGGCGCGTGCCATATTACCTGACGGATAAGTTTCACCACCGTAAAGGCCTACAAGTGTAAAAATCATCATCAACAATGTGATGATGAGCATCATGAATGAGAAATACTTCTGAACTGCGAGTTTACCCATATGTTCTAAATGATTGATTCTATTAGATGTTAGTCTTCATGAAGGTATCTTTTGACAACCTCAATGAGATTTTCTACTCTGAATGGTTTTGCCATGAATTCGTCACAACCAGCCATCTTGGCTTCACGGATGTTTTCCTCGAAAGCATAGGCGCTGAGGGCGATGACCGGGGTGTCATGATTGATCTCCTTGATGATGCGTGTGGCGTCGAGACCATTCATCTCTGGCATGCGAATATCCATCAGAATCAGGTCGGGCCGCTCATCTTCATTCAGATTGACAGCCTCGATACCATTATGGGCTCGTATGAGACGGAAACGCTTCTGGAGCACAATCTTTACCAGTTCATAGTTACTGTCTTCATCCTCAGCCACGAGAATCGTCTTTTGGTTCATACCTTCTGGACGTGCACTCACACGAATGGTACGCACATTAGTCGTTGTAGTGGTATGCTCTTGATTAATACCGCCTACAGTACCTTCAAAGGGAAGTCTGAATGTAAAGGTTGAACCAACGTTGACGGTGGATTCCACACGAATATTTCCTCCTAACTTCTCAACGATAATTTTACAGAGTGCCAGACCAAGACCATAGCCTTTTTGCTGTTCTGCGTCTTGCGAGGCATACGTGTTGAAGATGCTGTCAATGAATTCTGGCGGAATACCTGATCCCGTATCCTTCACGAAGAATTCAATGGTCTTCATCTCGTTAATGATACGGAAGCCATAGGTGATACTGCCCATCGTAGTATGTTTCAGGGCATTGCTGATGAGATTGGTGAAGACCTGTATGAGACGATTGGCATCGGTGTTCATCGTTGCGGTCATCAGCGGTTTCTCGAACTCCAGCTTGACAGATGGTGGGCAACGGAATTTAAACAGCTGCTTGATATTCTCGCACATCTCGTTGATATCGGTCATTGCCTTCTTCATTTGGATTTCACCCGATTCTACTCTGGAAAGGTCGAGTATTTCATTAATCAGACTCGACAAGCGCTGATTATTACTCTCAATAATCTGATAGTATTTCATGCGCTCTTCTTCAGAGTCTGTTTCAACGAGTACGCGCGAGAAACCTTCAATTGCATTTAGAGGGGTACGGATTTCATGGCTCATGTTGGCAAGGAAGAGAGATTTCATCTGACTGGCTTTTTCAGCCTTCAGAGCTTTCTCTTCGTATTCTGTAAGCTTTCTGTTTGCTATCTCCAGCTGTTCAGATATAATCTTTAATTTCCGGGTAGCGTCAGCAAGTTTCTGTAATAGAATGTCTCTTTCTTCTTGTCCCATTACCATTCAAAACCATTTTGGGTATTTGAAAAACCCTATTTGGGTACAAAATTACCAAAAATTTTCAATAAAACAAATAATAATCGAAAAAAATTAGATTCTTTTTGCTTTTTCCCAGGCGCCACTGTGTGAGTGGCTTTTCAGATAGGCTATTCCTTGGAACACATTCAGATTCATAAACAGAAAATAATAGGCGGTATAAAGCAACTTGTTTCGATGTCCGCATTTGCTGAGTGCCCATCCTAGTAGTGCTGCCAGATAGAATACGACTTGGAGAGCCAGTATAATGGTATAAATCAGACCTGCTCCGGAACAAACGAGCAGAATATTGACGATGGCCAGAATGACCAGTGCGATAGGGGTGATGCTCCATCGGAGCACGCGGTGGCTGATGTATTGGAAAGCCACCAATGGCTGATGCAGAGGGTTTAGCATTTTACGAAGCCACCAGATACTCTGCAGACCACCGGCAGCAATGCGACGCTTGCGTTTGGATTCCTCGGCAAGATTGGCAGAGCCGTATTCGAGGGCGTAGGCTTCTGGAGCATAGGCGATACGGTGGCCTTCATCGACAATGAGCATCGACATCATGAAATCGTCGAGAAGGGCATTATCGGGCACCTCGCGACAGAGTTCTGGTCGGATGGCATACAATTCACCAGCAGCCCCCATAGCCGAATAGAGTTCGCTGTCCCATTTCTTTAGCGTGCTCTCATAGCGCCAATAAAGGCCTTCGCCTTCTGCGGACATCTCTCCATTTCTCGAGGCCACACGTTTTTCACCGCTGACACAGCCCACAGTCTTGTCCTGAAACAATCTGGCGATTTCGCGCATGGCACCACGATTGATCATGGTATTGGCATCAGTGAAGGCCACAAGTTCTGTCTTTACCTCGCTGAGCCCATGTTTCAGAGCGGCAGTCTTGCCCTTGCGCTCTGGACTGAATACGAGATTCACTTCCGGATAGGCTTTCAGTAGCTCATTGGTATTGTCGGTCGTACCGTCTGTAACCCACATCACCCTGAACTTATCCTTTGGATAGTCCAGGGCGCGGGTGTTTTGCATCTTCTCTGCCACAATATCCTGTTCGTTATAGGCACAAATCATGAGTGTCATCGTGGGCAACTCATCGTCTGTGGGCATGGCAGTCTGTTGTGGTTCCCCTTTTATCAGCCTTTTCAGACGGATGATCAGGAAAAGCAGTATACCGTATCCGAGATAAGTGTAGAATACGATAAACAGGCAAAGCCAGAACAGAATTTTCAGTGTCAGCATAGATGATAGAGGATTACTACTGTAATGTTGATTCAATCTCTTCCTGCATGTCGATGAACTGCTGTTTAGCGTCATAGAACTCATACTGCAGGAAAGCCAGTTTCTGTGAGGGAACGATATGCACGCCCAATCCGTATTTCAGCTGCCATTGCATCTTCAGGCTGAAGACGCCTTTGTTGATATAGGCCGCCACATAGGGGTGTACATGCAAATAGAACCTTTTGATGCCGATTTTGTTGACCATGGTGTCAATCTTGCTCTCTAACTGGTCTGTAAACAGGATGCTTGACTTGATTTTTCCTGAACCGTGACAGGTGGGACATTCTTCTTCCACGTTCACGTCCATAGCCGGACGTACGCGCTGACGGGTAATCTGCATCAGTCCGAATTTCGAAAGGGGCAGGATGTTGTGGCGAGCACGGTCTTTCTGCATGTTCTTACACATGCGCTCATAAAGAATCTGACGGTCTTCCGCCAGTTTCATGTCGACGAAATCCACCACGATGATACCTCCCATGTCGCGAAGTCTCAGCTGACGGGCCAGTTCGTCAGCTGCGCCGAGATTCGTCTCCAACGCATTGGCTTCCTGACCGTTTTCCTTTTTCACGCGAGTACCGCTGTTCACATCTACCACGTGCATGGCCTCCGTATGCTCGATGATCAGATAGGCTCCATGTTTGTAATTGACGGTTCGTCCGAATCCTGACTTTAGCTGCTTGGTGACATTGAAATTGTCAAAAATGGGCACCGTACCGTTGTAAAGTTTCACGATGTCCTTTTTCTCCGGAGCAATCATACCGAGGTAGTCGCGAATCTGCTCGCCAATTACCTCGTCGTTCACTTGAATGCTGTCGTAAGTGGGATTGAACAAGTCGCGCAGCAAAGCTACGGTTCGGCTTTGTTCCTCAAAACAGAGTACAGGCCTTTCTACGGTCTTCTGTACCTTTGTGATGGCGTCTTCCCAGCGCTTGAGTAGGATTTTCAACTCCGCATCCAGTTCAGCTGCTTTTTTCCCTTCGGCTACAGTTCGTACAATCACACCGAAGTTCTTGGGCTTGATACTCTGGATGAGTTGTTTCAGACGACTCCTTTCTTCACCTTTCTTGATTTTGGTCGATACGGATACACTGTTGTCGAAAGGCATCAGCACGAGATAGCGTCCCGCGAAACTGAGTTCACACGTCAAACGCGGGCCCTTTGTGTTGATGGGTTCCTTGACAATCTGTACCATAATCTCCTGACCCACCTTCAGTGTATTAGCGATGCTGCCGTCCTTGGGCAGTGTAGGCTGGATGGTGGCTTTCTGGATCGGATAGAGTTTCTTGCGGTCGCTTGCTACCTGTTTCAGGTATTTTTCATAAGAGCAGAATTGAGAGCCCAGGTCAAGATAATGCAGGAATGCGACACGCTCAGCACCGACATCCACAAAACAGGCGTTCAGTCCGGGCATCAGTTTTTTCACCTTTGCCACATAGATGTTGCCCACGGAGAACGATGCCGACCGCTGCTCCTTCTGGTATTCCACCAGTGTCTTGTCTTCGAGCAGTGCGATCGAGATATCCTTCGGTTGCACATCAATGATAACTTCACTTGTCATTGTCTTTTGCTTGTCTTGATAGTGGGTTTTAACTCAAAAGGGTGTGTCGCCATCCTTCTCGGATCTGCAGACACACTCCTTTCATTTCTTTTGCTACGTCTGTCCGTTGCGGGCAGTAATCAGCGATTACTTGCTCTTATGACGGTTCTTGCGCAGTCTCTTCTTACGCTTGTGAGTAGCCATCTTATGGCCCTTCTTTTTCTTTCCGTTTGGCATAATACTTAAATGTTTTATTGTTAAAATTCAGATCTTTTATTTCAACATCTTCTCAATGAAGCTCTTAGAAGGCTTGAATGCGGGGAAATCGTGGGCATCAATAACCAATGTCGTATTCTTTGAAATATTACGAGCAGTCTTGGCTGCACGATGCTTCACGGTAAAGGTACCGAATCCACGCAGGTATACGTTCTCTTTGTTATCAGCCAGGCTTACGCGGATCTCTTCCATAAAAGCTTCTACAGTAGCGGCCACATCTTTCTTGGCAATACCTGTTTCTTCAGCAATTCTGTTGATGATTTCTGCCTTTGTCATATTTGTCTTTTTCTATATATTAATAATGTGAATATCTGCTTTATCTCGATTTTGGACTGCAAAGTTACTAATTTTCAGCCGATTACAAAAATATTTCCCCATTTTTTTTTGAATTTTATGATTTTTGACAAGTATTTGCCCTCTTTTTTGTATCTTTGTGGCTGAAAATATGGTTTTTTTGTATGAAACAGCATTTATTTCTGATTCTCGTCGTTGTCGTTGCGGGATTTCTTGGTGCCTGCAACAATCGCCAGCAGTCTCATGCTTATGTGAGTGAATTATCGGGGTCCGACAGCCTGTCGATACGTATGGGCAACTATACGCTTCTGAAGTATTACAGCAACCGTCTGGGTTTAAACATCAATTACCCTTCTTACCTCGTTCATCAGGATTTGCCTGACGAAGTTGGCATGCAGGAACTTTTTATGATGGACGATGTGTCGATATCCGTGATGGTCGATTCGCTTAGTGGTATGATGCGCAGCTCAGGCCAGCGGATGATGGGTATGGGCGCAGAACTGCTGGAAGTAGGCGATGATTATAGTATCCACGAAGGCCAGGACGAGAAGTGGGAATACTACGGAAAGGTGATCGACTCTGACTCCTTGCGACAGATCACCGTGATGCTCAGATACTATCCGGAGCATGAGGATGCCGTCATTGAACTGAAAGAGTGGGTGAGAAACTTCGAAGTGCAATAAAAAATCCCAGCGTTTGGCTGGGACTTTTTGTTTATTTGCAAGGGATTTTGTCGACGCGTTTCTGATGCCGTCCGCCCTCGAAGGTAGCGGTAAAGAACTCGTCCATAATCTTACGGGCCATGTTATTGTCGATGAATCGTCCAGGCATCACGAGCACATTGGCATCGTTGTGCTGACGAATCAGATGGGCTATCTCAGGAATCCAGCACAGCCCAGCACGCACTTGCTGATGCTTGTTCAGTGTGATGCTGATACCCTCACCACTACCACAGATAGCAATGCCGGGATAAACCTCGCCGCTCTCGATGCCCTCTGCCAATGCGTGGCCGAAGTCGGGATAGTCTACTGAGGCGTCACTCCAGGTGCCGTAATCCTTATAGGGGTAACCCTTCTCCTCCAGATACTGGAGAACGAACTTCTTCAAAGCGTAGCCTGCGTGATCACAGGCTACACCTACTGTCTTTACTTCCATTATGCAAGCAGTTTCTTAACCTGATTGTAAACGTTCTCACCTGTGAAGCCGAGCTTCTCGTCGAGCACTTTGTAAGGAGCAGAGAAACCAAAGCTCTCCAGACCCCATACACAGCCGTCGGCACCTACCAGACCCTCGAGGTTTACGGGCAGGCCAGCGGTCAGACCGAACTTCTTCTTGCCTGCAGGCAGTACGCTCTGCTGATACTCCTTGCTTTGGCTGCGGAACAGACCCTCAGAAGGAACGCTTACCACGCGTGTCTTGATGCCATCAGCAGCAAGCAGCTTGGCACCAGCCTCGAGGGTAGAAACCTCAGAACCTGAAGCCAGCAGGATCACGTCGTAATTCTCATCAGAGCCGGCAACCACGTATGCGCCCTTGGTAGCCTGTGTATAGTCGTTGCCCTCGGGCAGCATCTCGATATTCTGACGAGAGAAGATGAGTGCAGTCGGGGTGTCGATGTTCTCCATAGCCATGCGCCAGCAGACGGTGGTCTCCTCAGCATCAGCAGGACGAACTACCAATACAGAGTTCTTGCCATGATGGTTCTTCAGCTTCTCCATCAGGCGGATCTGTGCCTCCTGCTCAACAGGCTCGTGGGTAGGTCCATCCTCACCAACGCGGAAGGCATCGTGCGTCCAGATAAATTTCACGGGCAGCTCCATCAGGGCAGCCATACGAACAGCGGGCTTCATATAGTCAGAGAATACGAAGAAGGTACCGCAAGCAGGAATCACACCACCGTGCAGAGCCATACCGATACAGCAGCAAGCCATCGTCAGCTCAGCTACACCAGCCTCGAAGAAAGCACCGCTGAAGTCACCCTTCACGATGTCCTTGGTCTTCTTCAGGAAGCCGTTTGTATTATCTGAATTGCTCAGGTCGGCAGAAGCACAGATCATATTGGGCACCTGCTCAGCCAGCTGACCAAGTACAGCAGCACTGGCGCTACGAGTAGCCGAACCAGCCTTCTGCTCTACCTTGCTCCAGTCGATGACAGGAGCCTTGCCGCTGAACCACTCCTCGAGCTGCTTGGCCTGTACGGGATGACCCTTGGCCCACTCAGCCTTCTCAGCATAGCGCTCAGCTACAATCTTCTTCAGTTCTTCAGCACGCTTAGCATACAATTCCTTTACCTCTGGGAAGATCTGGAATGGATTCTCAGGATCGGCACCCAGGTTCTTCATTGTGTTGATATAGGCGTCGCCACCGAGGGGAGCACCGTGGGTAGCGCAGTTGCTCTCGTAAGAACTGTTGTCAGCCTTGCGGGCACCCTTACCCATCACGCAGTGACCGATGATCAGTGAAGGACGCTCCTTCTCAGCCTGAGCCTTCTTGATAGCCTCGCGGATCTGGTCCACATCGTTACCGTCGATCTTCTGAACATACCAGCCCCATGCCTCGTATTTCTTGGCAGTGTCCTCACAGGTCACTACCTCTGTCTTGGTAGACAACTGGATATCATTGGCGTCGTAGAACATGATCAGGTTGTCGAGTCCAAGGTTACCTGCGATACGGCCTGCACCCTGCGAGATCTCCTCCTGCACACCACCATCAGAGATGTAGGCGTAGATGGTCTGGTTCATTACGTTGCCCAGACGAGCCTTCAGGAACTTGGCTGCGATGGCGGCACCTACTGCGAAGGTATGACCCTGACCGAGAGGACCAGAAGTGTTCTCGATGCCACGCTCAATCTCGCGCTCGGGGTGGCCAGGTGTGACAGAACCCCACTGACGCAGGTTCTTCAGGTCCTCGAGTGTGTACTTGCCAATCAGGCAGAGCTGGCTGTAGAGCATCGGAGCCATGTGACCAGGATCGAGGAAGAAACGGTCGCGACCTTCCCATGCGGGATTCTCTGGGTCATACACTAAGAACTCACTGTACAGGGTGTTGATGAAGTCTGCACCACCCATAGCACCGCCGGGGTGACCCGACTTTGCCTTTTCAACCATCGAAGCAGCTAGGATACGGATGTTATCCGCTGCCATGTTCATAACTTTGTTGTCGTTCATAATGAATAATTAATTAATCAATAGAAAATTTGCGTGCAAAGATACAAAAAAATTTCGATATAACCGATGTTTCTTGCAAAATTTAATTATCTTTGCACACAAAACCCATAAACATTATTAAAAATGAGAAAGAAACTATTATTTCTATTGCTGCTGACCAGCGCCGCGGCGATGGCACAGAAGGTTTTCCTGAGTTCGCCCAACAACCGGCTCGAAGTGATGATTGAAAACAACGGCGGTTTGGCTACCTATGCCGTCTATTATGATGGTGTGGAGGTGTTGCAGCCCTCGCGCTTAGGTTTCGAAGCCAATTTCGGCGACTTTACCCAGGGCCTGACCTTCAAGGAAAAGCCGCAGCAAGACACGTTGGACCTGATGCCTTCGAAATTGGCTCACAGTACGATTTACTGGAACCGGAAAGTATTCAAGCATGCGAGTGCCAGTTTGGGTGACCATACCTATAATATCCCGTTCAAGAATGCCAAGGGGCAGGAAATGACGGTCGTGTTCCGACTGACGAACAACGACATCGCTTTCCGCTACGAGATTCCCCGTCCGGGCGAGAATCCAAAGTGTGGCGTTATCCGTCGCGAGGTCAGTTCGTTCCGCTTCCCGGAGGGCACATGCACATTCCTCTGTCCGCAGATCGGTCCGATGACAGGGTGGGAGCGTACCAAACCCAGTTACGAGGAGGACTACGAGGCTGATGCACCGATGGCAAAGCGTTCGCGATTCGGTCAAGGCTACACCTTCCCCTGCTTGTTCCGTATCCCCGTGACCGCTTCCGGCCAGCCTGACCAGACCAAGAAGAAAAAGGGCCAATCAGCGCCTTCGGCCAATGCCTGGGTGCTCATTTCCGAGACGGCTGTCGACGGCAGTTACGTGGGCTCTCATTTGAGCGACTATGCCCCAGAGACCGGCTACACCATCGCTTTCCCGCAGCCAGGTGAGAACAACGGTCTCGGCTTTGCTGAGGCTGGTATTCCCTTGCCCTACAGCACACCTTGGCGCACCATCACCATTGGCGCTTCGCTGAAACCCATTGTCGAGACCACAATCCCCTACGAGCTTGTTTCGTCGAAATACAAGGCTTCCACCGATTATAAGCCCGGCCGCTACACCTGGTCGTGGCTCATCTGGCAGGATGAGTCGATCAACTACGCCGATCAGGTGCAGTTCGTTGACCTCGCAGCCGCGATGGGCTATGAATACTGCCTCGTCGACAACTGGTGGGACCAGCGCATCGGCCGCGACAAGATTGAGGAGCTTTCTAAATATGCCCAGTCGAAGGGCGTGAGCCTGATGCTCTGGTACAACTCCAACGGCTACGAGAACGATGCGCCTCAGACCCCTCGCGACTGTATGTCGACAGCCATTGCCCGCGATAAGGAGATGGCGTGGCTGCAGAAGATCGGCGTGAAAGGCATCAAGGTCGATTTCTTCGGTGGCGACAAGCAATGCACGATGCAGCTTTACGAGGATATCCTCTTCGATGCCAACCGCTACGGCCTACAGGTCATCTTCCACGGGTGTACGATTCCGCGCGGCTGGGAGATGATGTATCCCAACTATGTAGCTTCCGAGGCCGTGCTCGCCAGCGAAAATGTATTCTTCTCCGAGGGCCACGCTAAATCAGAGGCCTTCGAGCTTTGCCTGCACCCGTTTATCCGCAATGCTGTGGGCACGATGGACTGGGGCGGTACAATTATGAACAAATACCTCTCGCGCGACAACAAGAGCCGTCATCGCCGCTACACTACCGATATCTTCGAGATGGCCGCAGCTATTACCAACCAGACGCCTATCCAGTGCATCGCCATTCAGCCTAATAACCTCAACGAACTGCCACAGTTCGAGCTCGACTTCCTGAAGCAGGTGCCAACCACCTGGAGCCGTACGCGCTTCCTCGATGGCTATCCCGGTAAATATGTGGTGCTGGCGCGCAAACACGGCGACACCTGGTATGTGGCGGGCCTGAATGCTGAGCCGCAGCCCAAGACACTCACTATCACGATGAAGGAACTAGCAGACAAGACCGTTGATTATTATCTCGACGATGCGAAAACAAAAGAACCCCAGCTCCGTCAGCTGAAGTTCGACAAGAAAGGACAGGCGAAAGTCACCATCCAACCCATGGGAGGCATCATCCTGAAATAAAAAGAAATCCCGCCAAACGGCGGGATTCTTTATTGTTGGCGGGATTCTTTGTTTATTTGATGTTCAGCACCACGATCGATTTCGCGGGCACCTTCACCGTCAGCACGCCTTTGGCGATTTTGGCGTCGCTGTAGACCTTGGGGGCCACCACGTTGGGATTCTTGAAATCATTGTAGTCAGCCACGTTCTTCGAGGTCAGGATTCTGCCTGAGACACTCTTGGCGTTGTAGCCGTCGATGGCAAAATCGATGGTCTGGTCCTTGTCGAGGCTCACGTTGGTCACTGCGAGCACCAGACTGCCGTCAGTGGTCTTCGCGGCTGAGGCCGAGAGCATGGGGCAGGGGCGGTAACCGGCATCCTTCGCGTCCTTCTTCTCCTTGAAGTAGGCCTTGCTTACGGCCATCACCTCACTCTCGAGGTCTACGGGCAGATAGGTAGCCTCCATAAACGGGGTGTACATCTCAAACACGTGGTAGGTTGGTGTGAGCACCATGTGGCCCGTGCCCTCCTGATCGGTGAGGATCATCGACTGCAGCACATTCACGATCTGTGCGATGTTGGCCATCTTCACACGGTCGGTATATTTGTGGAACACGTTCAGGCTCAGCGAAGCCACGAAGGCGTCGCGCAGGGCGTTCTGCTGATACAGGTGGCCTGCGATGGTGCCGGGCTCCTCGTCCCACCAGGTGCCCCACTCATCCACGAGCAGTCCCACCTTGCCCTTCGGATCCTTTTTGTCCATGATGGCCTTGTGCTTCTGGATTACCTCCTCAATCTCCAGACACTTACCCAGTGCCCAGTAATACTGGTCATTGTCGAACTTCGTGGCCGATCCCTTCGAGCCTTCCCAGCCCGAGCAGGTATAGTAGTGGAGCGATACGCCCTGCATCCTGTCGCCGATTTTGTCCATCAGCACCTCCGTCCAGTTGTAGTCATAGTCTGAGGCACCCGAGCCGATACGGTAGAGCTTGTTGCCTGTGTAGTCGCGCAGGTAGGTGTTAAACTTGCGGAATTCGTCAGAATAATACTCTGGCGTCATATTACCACCGCAGCCCCAGGCCTCGTTGCCGATACCGAAATATTTCACGTGCCAGGCTTTGTCGCGACCGTTCTGACGGCGCAGACGGGCCATCGGTGTGTCACCGTCTGAGGTCATGTATTCCACCCACTGGGCCATCTCCTTCACTGTGCCTGAGCCCACGTTACCGCTGATATACGGTTCGCAGCCCAGCATCTCGCAGAGGTTCAGGAACTCGTGCGTACCGAATGAGTTGTCCTCGATGGTGCCGCCCCAGTTGTTGTTGCGCAGCGAGGGGCGCTTGTCCTTCGGGCCGATACCGTCCATCCAGTGATAGTCGTCGGCAAAGCAGCCGCCCGGCCAGCGCAGCACGGGCATCTTCAGCACCTTCAGGGCCTCGAACACGTCCTTGCGATAGCCGTTGATGTTGGGAATCTTCGAGTTCTCACCCACCCAGAGACCGCCGTAGATACAGCTGCCCAGGTGCTCAGAAAACTGGCCGTAAATCTCCTTGTTGATTTTGGCTCCAGCCTTGTCAGCATGGATGGTAGCCTTCACGTTGTCAGCGGCCGTTGCGCCTGTGGCAAAGGCCAGTGCGATGGTTGCACAGAAAAGTAGTTTTTTCATATCGTAATTTAGTTTTAAAAACAATTTGGCTACAAAGATACGAAATATTTTCGAGCCTGACAAATATAAATGATAATAATTCGGAAAAAATTCCGTTAAAATAAAAAAGGTATGACGATTATGATTAAAAAACTACTCTTAATGTGTTGTGCCATTTGCAGCACGGGTTCGGCTGTGGCACAGATTCAGACAAATGCAGGCGTACAGTACCTGCAAGGTATGCAAAAGGACATGTCGACAGATTTCTACGATTTGTCGAATACCTATTTCCTCGCTGATTCGCTGGTGAGTTTCGATTCGTCGAAGGGTGAGGGCTTGGTGCAGTGGAAACGCTATCGGCTGAGTCCGCGACAGGCATTCAATCTCAATGGCTACTGGCCTGTGCGGATGCAGATGCTCGATTTTCCCGATGCGGCGTATGAGAACGACCCGTTGCTGAAAATCAAGATAGACTGGATTTCGCCAAGAACGGCGAGGATCAGGATGCTGACAACGCCCATTGAGCCGAAGGATACGGATCAGGACGATGTGATGTTCTGCGAAACTTTTAAGGCAAGGAAGAAGGGGATACCTATCCCTGTGATTCAGCCCAATAAGCCCAACAGCATCTCTTTCGGCTTGGGTTCTCCATCCTATGGCAGTATCGAGATTCAGAAATACCCCTTCCGCATTGTGATTAAGGATGCCAAGGGAAAGGTGCTGACGCAGACGAGGCACCTGATTGACAATGACTCCACGCAGGTGAAACTGCTGCCATTCTCGTTTATCAAGCGCGGCTCCGACAATTCGCGAAGCATCAATCCCGTCTTCTTACTCTCGCCAGGCGAGCGTATCTACGGTTGTGGTGAGTCGTTTACCTCGCTGAATAAAGTGGGGCAGAAGGTACACCTCAGCGTGACCGACCCCCAAGGTCCTGAGACCGATGGCATGTACAAGCCCGTACCCTTCTATTTCTCGAATCGCGGCTACGGCATCTTCATGCACACCTCAGCCCCAGTGACAGCCGACTTCGGTGCCAGCTATATTGGTGCCCAGCGATTGTTTATGGCCGACGAGCAGATGGACTTCTTCATCTTCTTCGGCGAACCGAAGGACATCCTGAATGAATATACGAATATCACGGGTAAGTCGCCCATGCTGCCGCTTTGGAGCTTTGGCACGTGGATGAGTCGTATCACCTATTTCTCGCAGGACGAGGGCCTGGAGATTGCGCGACAGTTGCGGAAGCACAAGATTCCTTCTGATGTGATTCATTTCGATACCGGCTGGTTTGGTGTCGACTGGCAGTGCGACTACGAGTTTGCCAAAGAGCGCTTCAAGGATCCTGTGGGTATGCTGAAACAGCTCTCGAAAGATGGCTTCCACACCTGTCTGTGGCAGTTGCCTTACTTCACGCCCAAAAACCGCTTCTTCCCCGAAATCATCGAAAAGGGCCTGCATGTGGTGAATGCCGCAGGGGGCATGCCTGTTGAGGATGCCGTCCTCGACTTCTCGAATCCCGCCACCGTCAGCTGGTATCAGTCGAAGATTGAGGGACTGATGAAGCAAGGTGTCTCGACCATCAAGTGCGACTTCGGCGAGGCAGCACCCTATAACGGCTTCTACCATAGCGGCAAGGGCGGACTCTATGAGCACAACCTCTATCCCTTGCGCTACAACAAAGCCCTCTGGGAGGTGGTAGAGCGCTCGCATCCTGGCGAGGGCATCATCTGGGCGCGCTCAGCCTGGGCTGGTTCTCAGCGTTATGCCCTCCACTGGGGTGGCGATGCGGCTACTAATAATATAGGTATGTTGGGCGACCTGCGTGGTGGTCTGAGCTTCGGCCTGAGCGGCTTCTCCTTCTGGAGCCATGATATGGGTGGCTTCGTCACAGCCTCGCCCGAGGATATCTATCGCCGTTGGCTGCCCTTCGGCTTCCTTTCGAGCCACACCAGAGCCCATGGCGCACCTCCCACGGAACCCTGGCTGATTAGCGAGAGCTTTACCGAAGCCTTCCGCGCTTGTGCTGAGATGAAGTATAAGCTGATGCCTTATGTCTATGCCCAGGCAAAGGACTGCTCGGAGCGTGGTCTGCCGATGGTGCGCGCCCTGCTCGTGGAGTTCCCGCAGGATCCAGGCGCATGGCTTGTCGAAGATGAATATATGTTTGGATCGCAGATGCTCGTGGCACCGCTCATGGAGAGTGGCAACAGCCGCACGGTCTATCTGCCAAAGGGCAAGTGGATCGACTATCAGACGGGCAAAGTCTATGCTGGTGGCTATCAGACCATCGAGGCAGGCCGTATTCCTGCCATCATCCTGGTGCGCGATGGCAGCATCATCCCTCACGTGCCCCTGGCGCAGCGTACCGATCAGATTCAGTGGGACAAGGTAGAATTGAAAACTTATAAGGCTGATGCCAAGACTTGTACAGGCTTGCTGTTCAAACCAGGCGACACCCAGCTTCAAACCATCAAGCAATAATCATAAGAAAAGATTCAATGAAGAAATACTTGATTCTGTTAGCGGCCGCACTCTTCTTTGGAGCCTGTGGATGCGATGATGAAGACGACGATGACACGGGGCTGGCAGAACGCACCGTACTCGTCTATATGGCTGCAGACAATAACCTCTCGAAATTTGCAGACCTGGACTTAAAAGAACTGAAGGAAGGCTCCAAGCAGCTTGGCAAATGGCGAAAACTGATTGTCTATGTCAATCAGACTGCACCGAAAGTGCCCTACGTCGCCCGTATCAAGAACGGTGAACTGGTCGACTCCACCTCTTTGGAGAAGAGCATCACTGCCGATCCCGCCATACTCGAGGATATGCTGGGCTACGTCCGTAGGAAATATCCTGCCCAGAGCTACGGCCTCTGTCTCTGGGGGCATGCGAGTGGCTGGGCTATCAGTAACGACTCTGTCGCCTATAAGACATCCAGAGCCTACGGTCTGGATCAAGGCAAAGGCAGGGATTACTGGATGAACATCCCGTCGATGGCCCGCGCCATTGCCAACGGCATGGGCAGCGACCGCCTGCGATTCATCCTTGCCGACTGCTGCAACTTCCTCTGTATCGAATCGGCCTATGAGCTGCGCAACGTAACCGACTACCTGATCGGCTCTCCCGCAGAGATTCCCGAAAGAGGCGCACCTTATCATCTCGTCGTCCCGACCTTGTTCGATACCAGTGCCACCTTCTATAAGTCGGTCATTGATACGTATTACGATTATTACCTCGATGAAATCGTAGCGCGCCCCGCTTATTACTACAATAAGACGCATGGCGACCTGGCGGGCTATAGTGTGCCCCTTGCAGCTACCAAGAGCGACGAACTCGACAATCTCGCCCAGGCCACAGCCAGCCTGCTTGAGACCATTCACGACAAACTGACACCCGAGGACACAATCAGACAACATCGCATAATGCTGTATAGCTGTAATTGGGGTTACAAATCTTGCTACGACATCTATCAAACCCTTAGCGTGAACACCTCGGAAAGCGATTTCAACAACTGGAAGCCTGCCTTTGAGAAGGCTGTGCCATACCGTCGATTCTCACGTAAATGGCTGTCTCAGATAACCCTGATGGAAGACTGCATGGATCAATTCGAAGCGACTGCCGACCAATGTGGTGTGGTGAGCATGTTCTTCCCCAACAAAAAATACAAATCGTTGCACCCCAACATGAATACCGCCATCCAGCGCTTCCAGTGGAACAATGTCATCCGCTGGCAGCAATACGGTTGGTAGTTACTCTGGCCCCGTGTGCATTCTTTGCTTCGCTACATTGGACAATTTTTGAAGCAATTTCCCCGATTTGTCCAAAAATCAGGCGATTGTCCATACAATTTGGAGAAGAATCCGGGAATTTTTTTGGAATCTTCCCGAAATCGTTGTATCTTTGCAATGTCAATCAGAACAAACAACGTCTGAGCGACAATATGTTTAACAATTAAAAAAATGTAAGGTTATGAAACAGAATGATGAAAACAAGGACGCAAAAGTTCTTTCTGTGGAAGAGTTGGAGAAAGTAAGCGGTGGCAGGAAGCCTCCATTCAAAGAAAAGTAAACCGTAGAATCCCTCGCAATCGTATGAGCGACAATATGTTTAACATCGTAGCCGTAGAGGGGACAGGCTCCTGAGTTACGGCAGTCTGCAAAATAATCCCTCGCACAATCGTGCGGGGGATTTCTTGTTTCAGAGCGTAATGGGTCCGAAGCCCATGCAACTCGTGGTCGTGATGGCCGTCAGAAAGGCCGTGAGCGCGGCTACTATCACCTTCACCGCCACCTCAACAATCCGCTTCTTCATGCGTCACCTCCCTTCCGGTTAATCCTTGTCGAGGCCATCGTCACCGTCGTCGCCACCGTTGTCGCCACCGCCGGTATTGTCACCGCCTCCGGTGTTGGTGCCGCCACCCTGCGTTCCACCCTGGCTCTGTGAGCCTCCCTGGCTGTCACCGCCCTGCGATGGGCTAGGGGAGGTGCCACCCTGAGCAGCAGCCTTGACAGCAGCAATCTCAGCAGCAGTCTTATCGGTCCAGCCCAGCTTACCATCCTTGTTCAGCTCGTCGCGGGTGTACTCGCCAGTGGCCTGTGCCAGCAGCTTCAGGCTCAGCACGGCAGGACCCGTCTTGTCGTTCTTACCGATGGTGCCGATGCTGGCCGTGATGGTCTTGTCGGTGTCTGCATCATACAGCTCCCTGCAACCGTTGCCGATCACGCTCACCTTGAAGATAGCCAGGTTGTCCACCTTCACGGTGTTACCGTTCAGCGTCTGCTCACGCACGCACTTCACGAAGTCGCGCAGGATACCCTCGATGGTTCCCTCCGAGAACGGGGTGTTGTGCTCAGCCATGTGTACGGCCATTTCGTGGATGCCCATGGTCTGCTTGTAGCTCACGCGTGGGTAGTACTTGCCGTAGGCAGCCGATCCCACAATCTTGTTTTGAGAAATGTAAAGTTCAATCATCTTTGTAAATTTTTAAATAGTTTGTTTGTTGATTAATTTGTTCTTAGATTTTCAGTCCGTTTCATCAGATTCCGGATTCGATTCCAGGCGCCTTTGTCATCTCTTTCCGCTTTCCAATTCCACTTTCTTCTAAATCTGCTGCAAATTTACGAAATTATTTTTCGGCATTCCGAGTTCTTCCGAGTTTTTCCTAATAATTCCGAATTGTTTTTCAAATATTTTTTGTAACTTTGCAGCAGTTAAATAAAAGGTATTATGATTGAAAAAACAATCCGCACTTTCGGGCGATCAGAACTCGCCCAGTATTACTTCCCGAAGCTGAAACCGATGTCAGCCTGGGAAAAGTTCAAGGAATGGCTGGTGGTGAATCCCCGGCTCCAGAATCTTGCCGCCCTCACGCGCCGCACGTTCACGCCCGCTGAGGTCCAGCTCATCTATGCAGAACTCGGCGAGCCGTAGAAATAAGTGCCACTAAATTTCCGATTAGAGCATTTGCCAGTACTGAAGAGAGCCACTCGCTATTTATCGTGTGGCTCTTATTCGTATGCCTGAGATTGTCCACAATTTCAACATTTCAACATTTCAACAATTCAACAAAACTCACTTTCAAACATCCCTTTTTTTACATCGACAATATTTTATAATAATATATATTATTATAATTATATTATATTATATTGAATATAATAATTTGTCTTATTATTATTAATTTTACGAATCATGTTGGCTAAGACAACACAACACACGTTTTGTTGAAATGTTGAAATGTTGAAAGTGTTGAAGCAAAATTATACTTCGTTCCAGTCAACCAGGCTTTTATCTAAAACTCAACATTTCAACAATTCAACATTTCAACAAATGAACGAAGTGACAATCAACAAACAAACCAAACTCTCCGAGCACTTTACGCTCGGGGAGTTGACGAAGACAAGTTATGACACGTTGGATAAGAATATCCCTTCGTGTGTCGCGATAGAAAATCTGAAGCGTATCTGCGAAGGATGGTTGGAAGACCTCCGCTATAGCTATAATGCGCTCTACGGTGAGGGAGGGGTGACACGCGAGGGACAGGCACCACTGTGCTCCGCAAGCTGCGCACAGGATGGAGCCAGTCCCTGTGTGTCACTGTATGGAGACAGGAGACTGGAGTCAGGAGTCAGTAGAAATGACGGGGAGATTCCGATTATCATTTCGAGTGGGTATAGGAGCGAAGAGGTGAACAGGTTGTGTGGGGGCGCGAAGGGGAGTAATCACCTGACGGGCTGTGCGGTGGATATCCATTGTTATGGCCCGGAACAGATGATCAGGATGGCGGGAATATTGCTGGATATCGCCGATGGTACGAAGCGTGACTTTGATGAATTGATTTTGGAGAAGCGCGGCTCGACGTATTGGGTTCACTTCGCGGTGCGACCGAAGGATAATCGCCGCAAGATTCTCTTCGACTGCCGGTAATCAAACACCCGGGGACGGTTCTTTTTTGTTTGACTGATTCCGCTGACGGCGCAGCGGGTCAAACAGGAAGAACCGTCCCCGGGTGTTTGATTAGGATGCTTTACAGCAACTGATCGCTTTCGATATCCTTGAAATACTTGTAGGTGCTGACCTTGAGCTCGTCGGCAGCATCCTCGTCGCTGACGATGATACCATGCTCGTGCATCTGCAGGGCGCTGATGGTCCACATGTGGTTGACGGCTCCCTCGATGGCAGCCTGCAGGGCGCGGGCCTTGGCGTGGCCGTTGACGAGGATCATTACCTCGCGGGCAGCCATGACGGTGCCTACACCAACGGTCAGCGCATGAGCGGGCACGTTCTCGGGATTGCCACCAAAGAAACGGCTGTTGGCAATACGGGTGTCGGTGGTGAGCGTCTTCATACGGGTCTTTGAACTCAGCGAAGAACCAGGCTCATTGAAGGCAATATGACCATCGGGGCCGATACCACCGATAAACAGGTCGATACCGCCTGCTTCCTGGATCATCTCCTCGTAATGGGCACACTCGGCCACGAGGTCGGGAGCATTACCATTGAGGATGTGAATATTCTCCTTCGGACAGTCGATGTGGTCGAAAAGGTTACGAGCCATAAAGGCATGATAGCTCTCGGGATGGGTCTCGGGCAGACCGACGTATTCGTCCATGTTGAAAGTCAGCACGTTCTTGAAGGATACGCGTCCTTCACGGCAGGCTGCTACCAAGGCATTGTACATGCCTACGGGTGATGAACCGGTTGGCAAACCGAGGACGAACTTGTGATCCGGAGTCGGCTTGAACTCGTTGATACGCTTGATGACATGCTCAGCTGCCCACTGAGACAACTTCTGGTAGTCTGATTGAATAATTACTCTCATAATTGTTTGTTTTTTGTTTTTGGTTCGTAAAAATCTGCTGCAAAAATACAAAATATTTTAGGAGTTAAAAGAGAGAAAGGAGTTAAAAGGAGTTAAAGGACAAAAAAAATAGAACATAAGCACATAAGAGCATAAAAAAATCACTAACTTTGTAGCCAATATGAAGGAATTTGTAATATCTGAGGCGAAGGCTGAGACCGCGGTGCTGGTAGGACTCATCACCAAGGATCAGGACGAGGCCAAGACTAAAGAATATCTCGACGAGCTGGAGTTTCTGGCTGATACGGCAGGTGCTGTCACTGTGAAGCGGTTTACCCAGAAAGTGGGCGGGCCGAGTCAGACAACGTATGTAGGCAGTGGCAAACTGTTGGAAATCAAGGCGTATATCAAACAATGTCAGGATGCTTACGACGACTGGGTGGATGCTCAGGATGCCTCGTTGTGGGCAGAGGGTTTGTTGGATGAGACCAATGCCCCGCAACCTGTGGGTATGGTGATTTTCGACGATGAGTTGAGTGCCAAGCAGATGCGGAATATTGAGAAGGAACTGCAGGTGAAGATCCTCGACCGTACGTCGTTGATATTGGACATCTTCGCCATGCGCGCGCAGACCGCTGAGGCCAAGGCCCAGGTGGAGCTGGCGCAGCATCGCTATATGTTGCCCCGTCTGCAGCGCCTGTGGACGCACCTGGAACGACAGGGTGGCGGCTCAGGCTCTGGCGGTGGAAAAGGCTCCGTGGGATTGCGTGGTCCTGGTGAGACGCAGCTGGAGATGGACCGTCGTATTATCCTCCAGCGTATCACGTTGTTGAAACAGCGTCTGGCAGAGATCGACAAGCAGAAGACAACTCAAAGAAAGAACCGTGGTCGTTTGATCCGTGTGGCCTTGGTAGGTTATACCAACGTGGGTAAGAGCACGATGATGAACCTGTTGGCCAAGAGTGAGGTGTTTGCAGAGAATAAGCTCTTTGCCACCCTCGACACGACGGTGCGGAAGATGACCATCGACAACCTGCCTTTCCTGTTGGCAGATACCGTGGGGTTTATCCGCAAGTTGCCCTCCGATCTGGTGGAGTCGTTCAAGTCGACCCTCGACGAGGTGAGAGAGGCCGATCTGCTGGTGCACGTGGTGGACATCTCGCATCCGGACTTTGAGGAGCAGATCCGCGTGGTGGAGGAAACCCTGAAGGAGTTGGGCTGCGCCGACAAACCTGCCATGCTGGTGTTTAACAAGATTGATGCCTATACATGGGTAGAGAAGGAGGCCGACGACCTGACGCCTATGACGAAGGAGAACTATACGCTCGACGATCTGAAGAAGACTTGGATGGGTAAGATGCAGAGTCAGGGGGCAGGAGACAAGAGTCAGTATCTGGAGTGCCTGTTTATTTCGGCGCGAGAGAAAGAAAACATTGACGAGCTTCGCGACATCCTCTACAAGCGGGTGCGCGAACTGCACGTCCAGAAATATCCCTATAACGATTTTTTATACAAAGACTATGAGTGATTACAGGAACTTAACACAGACTGAAATTGAGGTTTTGGAGAACAACGTCTGCTGGGCTGAGGACTGGCAGCGGGTGATGGTGGCAGAAGGTTTCAAACCTTATAATTTCCATCGTGTCATCTTCTATGGCGATATCCGCTTGGGATCGTTCGACAAGATGGTTGAGGTGACCAAGGGCTTCGTGAAGCATTCCGGCATCAACGATGCCACGCTGAGGAATGTCACCGTGGGCAATGACTGTCTGATTGAGAAGGTGGGCAATTATATCAACAATTATACTATCGGCAACGACTGTTATATCTCGAATATCTGCACGCTGGAGACAACCGACGATGCGACCTATGGCGAGGGATCGGTCATCTCCGTGCTCAACGAGATGGGCGATGGCAACGTGACGATCTTCCGTGAGTTGAACAGTCAGTTGGCTGCCCTGATGGTGAAATATAATACCGACAAGCAGCTGAAGCACACCATGCAGCAGATGATTGAAGACGAGCTGCGGGTGTCGCGTCCTGATCGCGGCTATATCGGTAATAATGTGAAGATTATCAATGCCAAGGATATCACCAACACCATCATCAAGGGTGATTGTGAAATCAGCGGTGCTGCCCGTCTCTCGGAGTGTACCGTGATGAGTTCGATGGATGCTCCGGTGTTCATCGGTACGGGTGTCATTTGCGAGAACTCGATTATCTGTGACGGTTGCTCGATCAACAACTCGGTGAAGATGCAGGACTGTTTCGTGGGTGAGGCTTGTCAGATTACCAATGGTTTTACGGCTGAGGCCAGTCTGTTCTTCGCCAACTCATTTATGGCCAATGGCGAGGCCTGTGCTGCATTCTGCGGTCCCTTCAGTGCTTCGCACCATAAGAGTTCGCTGCTGATTGGCGGTGAGTTCTCATTCTATAATGCAGGTTCTAACACCAACTTCTCGAACCATGCCTATAAGATGGGCCCGATGCACTGGGGAACACTCGAGCGCGGTACGAAGACGGCCTCAGGTGCTTATGTTCTGATGCCTGCCACGATCGGTGCCTTCAGCGTGTGTTTCGGTAAGCTGATGCACCATCCTGATACGCGCAACCTGCCTTTCTCCTATCTGATTGCCTATGGCGATGAGATGGTGCTCGTGCCTGGCCGGAACATCACAACAGTAGGTCTGTATCGTGATATCAAGAAATGGCCGAAGCGTGACAAGCGTTCGCGTCAGTCGCGTAAGAGTATCATCAATTTCGACTGGCTGTCGCCTTTCACGGTGGGTGAGATCATCGAGGGTATCCAGATTCTGAAGGACCTGCGTCATGCCTCGGGTGACAATGTGTCGAGATATAACTTCCATGAATATGTAATCGCTTGTTCTTCGTTGACAAAAGGTTTGAAGTACTACGATATCGCCTTGCGTATCTATATGGGTGCTGTGCTGAAGCGCGCCCAGAAGGAAGGGTATATCGGCAAGCCTGTGAGCAGTGTGGGTAAGGGTAAATGGGTGGATCTGAGTGGTCTGCTTTTGCCTGAGAGTGAGGAGCAGCGACTGATCAACGATATCAAGAGTGGTGCCCTCGACAATATCCAGCAGGTGCTCGACCGCTTTACGGAAATCAATAATAACTATAGTGACTATCGTTGGGCTTGGAGCTATCAGATGATTCTCGACTACTACAAGCTCGAGGCGCTTGATGCAGCTGCCTGTGAGCGCATCCATGAGGACTATGTGAAGGCCCGTCGTGCCTGGATTGCAGAGATCCGTAAGGATGCTGAGAAGGAATTTGCCATGGGTGATGTGGAGCGCGAAGTGTTTGACGACTTCCTCGAGAAACTTGATCATGAAATTGATTACGAAAATTAGTTTATAGATGAAAACAAAGGTTTTACTGGCTATTGGCGCCTTGCTGATGCTCGGAGTGAGTTCGTGCAGCAAGTACAAGTATGAGACTGTAAAGGGAGATCTGGCACAGACGCGGATTTATACCCTGGAGAATGGACTGAAAGTCTATTTGAGTGTGAACAAGGAAGAGCCGCGTATCCAGACATACATCGCTGTGCGTACGGGTTCGAAGAACGATCCTGCGGAGACAACAGGATTGGCGCACTATCTGGAACACCTGATGTTTAAGGGAACCAAGCAGTTTGGTACAAATAACCCTGCGGCTGAGGCTCCGCTGCTGGATGAGATTGAGAAGCGTTATGAGGCCTACCGCAAGTTGACGGATCCTGAGGCCCGTAAGCAGGCTTACCATGAGATCGACTCTGTGAGTCAACTGGCTGCCAAGTATAACATTCCCAACGAATACGACAAGCTGATGGCTGCCATCGGTGCAGAGGGTACAAACGCCTATACTTCTAACGATGTGACCTGTTATACAGAGAATATCCCTGCCAACGAGGTTGAGAACTGGGCTAAGATTCAGAGCGACCGCTTTATGAATATGGTGATTCGTGGTTTCCACACCGAGCTCGAGGCTGTGTATGAGGAGTATAACATCGGACTGACCAGTGATATGCGAAAACTGTATTACACGATCAGTGCTTTGTTGTGGCCCAACCATCCCTATGGCACACAGACCACCATCGGTACGCAGGAGCATCTGAAGAACCCCTCGATCACCAATATCAAGAATTATTTCAAGAAATGGTATGTACCCAACAATGTGGCCATCTGTATGAGTGGCGACCTGGATCCGGACAAGACCATTGAGATTATCAATCAGTACTTTGGCGAGTGGAAACCAGGCGATGATGTGAGTCAGCCTGAATTCGGACCGCTGACGGAACTCTCGCAGCCCAAGGATTCTACAGTGATTGGCCAGGAGGCAGAGCAGGTGTGGGTAGGATGGCGCGCACTGCAGGCTAATACCCTGCAGGCAGATACACTGTCGCTGATGGAAGATGTGCTGAGCAATGGCAAGGCGGGACTCTTCGACCTGGATCTGAACCAGACGATGAAGGTGCAGCGTGCGAATGCCACTACAGAGCTGATGCACGACCATGGTGCCTTTATCCTGATGGGTACGCCGAAGGAAGGACAGACGCTGGAAGAGGTGAGAAGTCTGATGCTGGCCGAGATCGACAAACTGAAGAAGGGCGACTTCCCTGACAATCTCCTGCCAAGTATTATCAACAACAAGAAGCGTAATCACTATGAGTTGCTGGAGCACAATGATGGTAGGGCCGATATGTTTGTCGATGCCTTTATCAACGAGATTGAATGGCAGCAGGAAGTGGGCCGTATCGACCGTATTTCGAAGATTACCAAGCAGGAGCTGGTGGACTTTGTCAACCGGTTCTTCACTGAAGGGTATGTCACGGTGTTTAAGAAGCAGGGTATCGATCCCAATCAGAAGAAAATCGATAAGCCTGCCATCACCCCGATTCAGGCCAATCGTGACCAGATGAGCGACTTCGTGAAGCAGATTCAGGAGTCGGAGGTGGAGCCCATCCAGCCGCAGTTTGTGGACTATCAGAAGGATCTGACCATTGGAAAGACGGGCTACGACCAGCCGCTCTACTATGTTAAGAATAATACCAACGGACTGTTTGAACTGGTGTTTAAGTATGACTTCGGACAGAGTGCGGATTGCCGTTATGATGTGGTTTCCGACTATTTCCGCTATCTGGGTACTGACAAGCTCTCAGCAGCCGATTTGCGCCAGAAGTTCTATGAACTGGCCTGCGACTGCTATGTAAATGTGGGCGCTGAGAATATCTATATCAATCTCTCAGGTCTCAGTGAGAATATGGAGCCGGCACTGGCCCTGATGCAGGATGTGCTGCAGAATGTCAAGGTGGATAAGGATGCCTACAACGAGATGGTGGGTGTGACCCTGAAGCGCAGAAACGATGTCAAGAAGGATCAGCGCAATTTCTTCGAATTCCTGTACAGATACGCCACTCAGGGTGAGCACAATGCCTATCGCGACATGGTGTCGGAGCAGGCCCTGAAGGATACCGATCCGCAGGTGTTCGTCGATTTGTTGAAGAGCCTGGGCCAGTATCAGCACTCTGTGCTCTATTATGGTCCTCAGGATGAGGCAAAGGTTTCGGCATCCGTCAATAAGCTGTTTGGAAAAGATCTGAAACCGGTGCCGGAAAACAAACCTTATCTGGATCAGTTGGCTAACGAGAACGAAATCTGGATTGCACCTTACGAGGCCAAGAACATCTATATGCGTATGTATCATAATGAAGGCCGCGACTGGAATCCTGACGGGTCAGCCGTACGTGCCCTGTTCAATGAGTACTTTGGCGGTGGCATGAATGGCATCGTCTTCCAGGAGATGCGCGAGACGCGTGGTCTGGCTTATAATGCCTATGCCCGATACAACCGTCCGACGGTGAAGGGGCGCAAGGAGTCGTTTATGACGCATATCATCACCCAGAATGATAAGATGATGGACTGCGTGAACCACTTCAACGAGATTATGAACCAGATGCCTGCCAGTGAGAATGCCTTCCAGATTGCGAAGGATGCGCTGACCAAGCAGTTGGCCAGTTTGCGCACTACGAAGATGGGTGTCATCTGGAGTTATCTCGACGCCGAGAAACTGGGTATCGACTACGACCTGAATGCCAAGATTTACGAGCAACTGCCAGAGGTCACCTTGCAGAATATTGTTGATTTCGCCAAGCAGCAGATTGCTGATAAGCCCTATCGTTACATTATTCTCGGAGATGAGAAGGAACTTGACATGAAGTCGCTGGAGAAGATCGGTCCTATTCGCAGATTAACTGTAAAGGATGTTTTCGGGTATTAAAGAACAATTAAACAAATATATTTATGGCTAAGACAGTTGAATTTAAGTATGCCCCGATGTTTCAAGTGGGCGAAGACAAAACGGAGTACCGCTTATTGAGTAAGGAAGGCGTGACGACCGCCGAGTTTGAAGGAAAGACGATTGTAAAGGTGTCGAAAGAGGCACTGACGCTGCTGGCTCAGCAGGCCTTCCACGATGTGGAATTCATGCTGCGTCGTGAGCATAACCTGCAGGTGGCTCAGATTTTGAACGACCCTGAGGCCTCTGAGAATGATAAGTACGTGGCTCTGCAGTTCCTTCGTAATGCCGAGGTGGCTGCACGTGGCATCCTGCCGTTCTGTCAGGATACGGGTACGGCGATTATCCATGGTGAGAAAGGTCAGCAGATATGGACGGGCTTCGAGGATGAAGAGGCACTGAGCCTGGGTGTGTTCAATACCTTTACACAGGACAATCTGCGCTACTCGCAGAATGCCCCGTTGAACATGTACGATGAGGTGAATACGCGTTGCAACCTGCCTGCTCAGATCGATATCGAGGCCACTGAGGGTGCTGAGTATAAGTTCGTGATGGTGGCCAAGGGTGGTGGCTCGGCCAATAAGACCTACTTCTATCCGATGACCAAGGCTACCATTCAGAACGAGGGTACGCTCATCCCATTCCTAGTAGAGAAGATGAAGAGCCTCGGTACCGCTGCTTGTCCGCCGTACCACATCGCTTTCGTGATTGGCGGTACGTCAGCTGAGAAGAACCTGCTCACGGTGAAACTCGCTTCCATCAAGTACTACGATGGTCTGCCTACGACAGGTGATGAGACTGGTCGTGCCTTCCGTGATGTAGACCTTGAGGAGAAACTCCTGAAGGAGGCTCATAAGATTGGCTTGGGTGCGCAGTTCGGTGGTAAGTATCTGGCTCACGATATCCGTGTCGTGCGTCTGCCGCGTCATGGTGCCTCTTGCCCGATTGGCATGGGTGTGAGTTGTTCTGCTGACAGAAATATCAAAGCGAAGATCAATGCCGATGGTATCTGGCTCGAGAAGATGGATTCGAACCCCTCTGAGCTGATTCCTGCGGAGTATGCTAAGGCTGGTGAGGGCCAGAATACTATCACCATCGACTTGAACGAGGGTATCGATGCTGTTCGCAAGGAACTCTCTAAGTATCCTGTCTCTACCCGCGTCAACCTGAAGGGTACCATCATTGTGGCCCGTGATATTGCTCACGCCAAGCTGAAGGCCCGTCTGGATGCCGGAGAAGGATTACCCGACTACTTCAAGAAATATCCTGTGCTCTATGCCGGTCCTGCCAAGACACCGGAGGGTTATCCTTGCGGTTCGATGGGTCCGACTACGGCCAACCGTATGGATCCCTATGTGGATGAGTTCCAGTCGTTGGGTGCCTCTCTCGTGATGATTGCCAAGGGTAATCGCTCCGATGTGGTGACAGAGGCTTGTAAGAAGTACGGCGGTTTCTATCTTGGCTCTATCGGTGGTGTGGCTGCTGTGCTCTCTCAGAGTTCCATCAAGAGCATCGAGTGCGTGGAATATCCCGAACTCGGTATGGAGGCTGTCTGGAAGATCGATGTGGAAGACTTCCCCGCCTTCATCCTTGTCGATGATAAAGGTAACGACTTCTTCAAGACCCTGAAGCCCTGGTGTCCGAATTCGAAGTGAAAAGTGAATAATCGACAAAGTCGCTTTGACCTCAGTCAAAGAAATAAGAAATGGACAACTGTCATCCTGTTGCTGCTGCTGACCCTCTCGGCGGCAGCACAGGATGTTATGATTCAGCGGGGATGTCGTGTCTGTAGGCCAAGACCGGAAGGTAAGGCTTTGCGTCGCGCTCCAGGTGGGCAGCCCAAACAGACCGGTGGTGACTTCTATTATGGTGAGTGTCATCAGTTGGTTGTCTTGACGGAATTCAACGACCGTTCCTTTAAGGACTCGGCTGACGTGGCCGCTACCATGGCGCAATGGGATAAGATATTCAATGCCAAGAACCTGACGGAGGCACCCTTTAAAGGTTCTGTACACGACTATTTCTATGCCCAAAGCTATGGTGTCTTCGACCTTACCTTTGACCTGGTCTATGTCAAGGTGAAAGGCGATGCTGTGAAGTATGCAAGCGATGATTTCGACGAGAACTCGCGTTTCCTTGTGCAGGACATCATGGAAGAACTGCAAACCCGCGACATTGACTGGAGCCTTTACGATTGGAACGGCGACGGTTTCGTCAACCAGCTGCTCATCGTCTATGCCGGTCAGGGAATGAACGACTATGACAAGAAAGAGTACAAGGACAAGGCCATGATTTGGCCCCACCAGTGGTGGATGAGCGAACACTATCAAGATGGCGTGGAGGAACCCTGTTGCGACCCTATACCCGTCACCTATAATGACAAAGAGTATAAGGTGGATTGCTACTGTGCCTTGGCCGAACTGACCAAAAATAATGATTATGGCTCTTTCGGTACACTCTGTCACGAGTACACCCACTGTTTCGGATTTCCTGACTTTTATTCTAATCGGTCTTACCTTGGTTCTTGGGAGCTCATGGACAGTGGCAATTATAACGGAGGCGGCTATTGCCCTCCAGGTTATTCTGCCCACGAACGCTGGATGATGGGATGGCTCACTCCCTCCGAATTGAAAGAAGAAGCGACCATTACCGACATGCCTGCTCTGAGTGACAAGCCGCTGGCTTACCTCATCCGCAATGATGGTTTCGAAAATGAATACTACATTGTGGAGAATCGTCAGCAAAAAGGATGGGATGCCCATCTTCCCGGTAATGGCATCATTGTCTTCCATATCGACTACGACCCTGCCCTTTGGGTCAGCATTTATGAGTATGTCAACACTTCTTCCAATCAACACTACCTCATTTTCCCTGCCAACAACGTATCCTCTACAAGTTTGTCTTTTCCCAAGAACTGGGCCTATCCTTATCAGGGCAATAACAGTCTGACGGATACTTCAGAGCCTGCTGCCAAGTTATGGCGTGCACGTAATGACAGTATCTTCCTGATGTCGAAACCTCTGACAAACATGGTGGTCGACAGCGTTGGTCTGGTGTCGTTTGACTTTATGAAGGAACCATTGGCGATTCAGACCGTAAAAAGCACTTCTGTTGCGAATGAGCAGTGGTTCGATTTGCAGGGACGCCAGTTACCAGGCCGTCCCCAGCGCAAAGGTCTTTATATTGTTGAAGGTCATAAAGTGGTCGTCAAATGAGAAAGTTGGTGACAGTCTTAATCTTATCTCTTTTGACGGTATCTCCAGCATGGGCGGACGACACTCGCTTACCCCTTCGACAGTGCTGTATGGATGAAGTTCCTTCGTCGTTGCCTTCTGTTTCAAGGCGTTCCGGCACTGCCACTTCGTTGTTTGGCGATGTGCGTGTTCCTATTATCCTTGTCGCCTATCAGGATGTGCCATTTACAATCGAGAATGTTCGTGAAGTGTGGGATGATATGGCCAATAAACCCGGTTATTCCGAGCATGGTGCTGTGGGGTGTATGGCGGACTATTTCTACGAACAGAGCCGCGGACAGTTTCGTGTCACTTTCGATGTCATCGGACCAGTCACGCTCCCTGAGAAACGTGCGTATTATGGTATGGATAAAGAGGGGACGGTGGATGTCAGAATCAATCAGATGATTAAGTGGGCCTGTGATATGACAAATGCCTTGCCTGATGTGGATTTCTCTCGTTACGACTGGGATGGTGACGGAAGTGTGGAAACGGTACTTGTGGTGTATGCAGGAGTCGGTCAGAACTACATCGGAGCCCCCGATGACGTGGTCTGGCCAAAGCAAGGCTATTATGGCGGCAGGCTCGACAACAAGATAGTTCTTCGCTATTATGCCTGTGCCAATGAACTGTGTTGGCCGAGCCTGCAACAGGAGGGTTTCGGTACGCTCATCCATGAGTTCTCTCATTGCTTGGGACTGCCAGACCTCTATAATGTTTCCAATGACGTTAATGACTATATCATTTTCGACGAATGGGATGTGATGGATGGAGGGTGCTATGCCAACGACAGTTGGGCTCCTGTGGGTTATTCTGCCTATGAGCGTTATCTCTGTGGATGGCTGGAACCTGAAGCGTTGCCAGATGATGCCAGTGTCGAAGCGATGGTTCCCATGTATGACGGCGGTAAAGTATATAGACTCGATCATGGTTCAGGTAAAGAATACCTGCTTTTTGAGAATCGCCAGCAGCAATGTTTCGATTTCTATTTACCGGGTCATGGGTTGCTCGTTACCCATGTTGGCTCCAAAAACTATAACCCAAACAATGGGACTAATGTTACTGTCTATCCTATTCCTGCCGATGGTCTTGACTATCCGCACAGTTTTAAGAAGTATGTGCAGGACTATTATGGTGTGATCCTTCCGGATGACTCGTTGATTATGACAGGGAAATACAAGAGATATCAATACGATGAGAATGGTAGAAGCCGTTTGATGGCGGGCACGGCTTTTCCTTATAGGGAAGGTGATATTGTTGTTAATGATGCGCTGACAGTATATTCGAAGACGATTAGCGGCATTCGTGAAGAGGATGGACGGCTATTCTTTCAGGTGTCCTCTGCTGAAAGTGTGGCTGGTCCAATCGCGGATGACCGTCCTGTGGCTTATTACGACCTGCAGGGGCGATATTCCGAAGGTCGTTCTCCTGGCATTTATATAGCAAAATATCCCGACGGAAGCACAAAAAAATGCATCCGTTGATGTCAAACACTTGGGGACGGTTCTTTTTTGTTTGACAGCGTATTCGCATGTTTGAGTCAAACAAAAAAGAACCGTCCCCTACTGTTTGATTAGTTCCTGAAGATCAAGCCTTCGCCAAATTCATCGATGATGATAGGCTTGTCGCGATTCACCTCGTCGGCCAGGAGCTTCTTCGAGAGGTCGTTCAGCACGAACTGCTGGATGGCGCGCTTCACCGGTCTTGCACCGAAGTCCGGATCATAGCCCTGTTCGGCGAGATAGTTGATGGCCTGAGGTGTACATTCGAGTTTGATACCCTGAGGCTCCAGCATTTCCGTCACTTTCTTCATCTGCAGTTTGACCACATCCGCAATCTGCTCCTTCGTCAGTGGCGTAAAGGTGATAATCTCATCGATACGGTTCAGGAATTCGGGACGCATAGAGGCCTTTAGTTGCTCGCGTGTGGCATTCGAGGTCATGATGATGATGGTGTTCTTGAAGTTGGCCGTACGACCTTTGTTGTCTGTCAGGCGTCCGTCGTCCAACACCTGCAGCAGGATATTGAATACGTCCGGATGGGCCTTCTCAATCTCGTCGAAGAGTACCACAGAGTAAGGCTTGCGTCTGACGGCCTCCGTCAGTTGTCCGCCCTCATCGTAGCCGACGTATCCTGGAGGTGCACCAATCAGTCGCGACACGCTGTATTTCTCCTGATACTCACTCATGTCGATACGTGTCATCATCGTCTCGTCGTTAAACAGATAGTCGGCCAGTGTCTTGGCGAGTTCCGTCTTACCCACGCCTGTGGTGCCGAGGAAGATAAAGCTTGCAATCGGTCGTTTGGGATCCTGCAGACCAGCACGTGAACGACGTACGGCATTCGATACGGCCGTGATGGCCTCGTCCTGACCAATCACTCGTTTGTGCAGCTCCTCTTCCAGATGCAGCAACTTCTCACGCTCACTCTGCATCATACGTGTCACGGGAATCCCCGTCCAACGGGATACGACCTCTGCGATATCATCGGCTGTCACTTCCTCACGCACCAGCGAGTCACCGTTCTGAGCTGTTGCCAGTTGCTGCTGGATGGCCTTTATATCATCTTCGAGGGCTTTTAGTTTTGAATAGCGTATCTCCGCCACCTTACCATAATCGCCCTCGCGTTCTGCACGTTCTGCCTCCAGTTTCAGGTTCTCCATCTCCTGCTTGTCCTGTTGGATTTTGTTGATGAGCTGGCGCTCACCTTCCCATTTTGCACGGAACTGCGTCTCCTGCTCGCGCAGTTCTGCGATGTCTTTATCGAGTTGTGCAATCTTGGGTTCATCGCCCTCGCGCTTGATGGCCTCGCGTTCGATCTCCAACTGTGCCAGACGGCGTGTAATCTCATCGAGCTCCTCAGGCACGGAGTCGCGTTCCATCCTCAACTTCGCTGCTGCTTCATCCATCAGGTCGATGGCCTTATCAGGCAGGAATCGCTCAGAGATATAGCGCTCTGAGAGTTGGACGGCAGCGATACAGGCATCATCCTGGATTCTCACCTTGTGATGGTTCTCGTAGCGCTCCTTCAGACCTCTTAATATCGAGATGGCCGAGAGTTCGTCGGGCTCATCCACCATCACCGTCTGGAATCGGCGCTCGAGTGCCTTATCCTTCTCGAAGTACTTCTGATATTCGTTCAGGGTTGTAGCACCAATGGCGCGCAGTTCTCCTCGTGCGAGGGCAGGCTTCAGGATATTGGCGGCATCCATCGCCCCCTCACCACCACCAGCACCTACCAGCGTGTGGATCTCGTCGATGAAGAGGATGATACGTCCTTCAGCCTTTGTCACCTCATTGATGACGCTCTTCAGGCGCTCCTCAAACTCTCCCTTATACTTCGCACCAGCCACCAGTGCACCCATATCCAGTGAGTAGAGTTGTTTGTCCTTCAGATTCTCAGGCACATCACCACGTACGATTCGTCCTGCCAATCCTTCCACGATGGCGGTCTTACCTGTACCAGGCTCACCAATCAGAATCGGGTTGTTCTTCGTACGACGACTCAGGATCTGCAACAGTCTGCGGATCTCATCATCACGTCCGATGACAGGATCGAGTTTTCCTTTACGGGCGAGGTCTACGAGATTCTTGGCGTATTTCTCCAGACTCTGATAGTTCTCGTCTGCTGATTGCGATTGCACCTTCTGACCTTGTCTAAGGGCCAGAATGGCGGCCTGCATCTCCTTCTCCGTGCAGCCTGCATCCTTCATAATCCTTGAGGCTGTTGAGCTCACGCTGAGCAGAGCTAGCAGTATCGGCTCTACGCTCACAAACTCATCACCACCCTTCTGGGCTATGTCCTGCGCACGTACGAGTACATTATTACTATCGTTTGAGAGATACGGTTGTCCACCCTGTACTTTCGGCAGATGTTTGATCTCATTGTCCACGAGCATCTCTATCTGCTGGGCGTTTACACCGAGTTTCTGGAAGATGAAGTTCGTTACGTCCTTCGCCTTCTCCAATATACCTTTCAGTATATGTACAGGTTCTATCACCTGTTGACCGTTCAACTGTGCAGTGTTCACTGCCTGCTGCACGGCATCTTGTGCTTTGATTGTAAATTTGTCGAGTGTCATAATTTGTCCTCCTTGTATTTTATTGTTTCTGCAATTAAGCGGACAAACAATGTGCCGAATAAAAAAGACCGACAAATAGGCAGAAGAGTATGCCTTTTTGTCGGTCTTATTTCGGGTTATCAGGTCTTTACATCGTCACCTCTACCGTATGCTTACCGGCAGAGTAGGGGATGACGGTACCATTGATAGGCTGGCCATCGAGTGTGATGGTCTTGACACCCTTCTGAGAACCATTCGGATGGATGGTGATTTCATAATCTGCATCGCGGAATTTGCGGCTGACGGTGTAGTCAGAGGCAGTCTCTGGCAGACAGGGATCAATGCGGATGCCATCGTAGTCGGGCTTGATGCCGAGGATGAACTCCGAGACGGTGTACCACATCCAGGCGGCGGTACCCGTGAGCCAGGAGTTCTTACCCTCTCCCGGCTTGTAGGCATCCTTACCGGCCACCATCTGGCAGTTGACGTAAGGCTCCACCTTATGGAGTGTCTGATATTTCTCCTCAACGT
>JAEEGJ010004804.1_pt1 | contig 44387 bp, 30 predicted proteins | sample 8958761 | NCBI WGS metagenome assembly JAEEGJ01 (sample SAMN16246546, study PRJNA631951) | gut metagenome | biome: gut microbiome; feature: rumen; material: RS-attached | host: Bos | place: Iran: Karaj | collected 2018-10
AAAACACCCAATCTTACATTTTGGGGTGTAAAATTGGGTGTAAATCTTGTAAACTGCTGATAATCAAGCTATTTTAGCGGAGAGAGAGGGATTCGAACCCCCGGTGCCTCTCAGCACGCCGGTTTTCAAGACCGGTGTAATCGACCACTCTACCATCTCTCCTAATGGATTGTGCTCTCAAAAACGGTGCAAAGGTAAGGGATTTTTTTTTAATCACCAAACCTTTGCATGCTTTTTTCTGAAAATGTTGCCTACCAGATATCCTCAGGTGTTTCTGGATTGTCGTAAATTTCCTTAGGACACCATTCAATGTAATCTATAAACAACTGCTTGGAGTACAGGTCTTGTACTGTTTTGAATCGTAAGTAATAGGTTTGATCAGCCAGCATTTTCTCTCGAACAATGATACGACGGGTCGACTTTTCCTGCATACGATTAGTGACACTGGAGCCAGGATTCTCAACAATGTACTCTGGGCCCTTCATGAAACCATTGTTACGCATTTTCTTATCAATCTCCGCATTGTAATCATCATCTTCCGTATCAGCTAGCCATCCCACGTTACTCAGGAAAACTCTTCCGTCGAGGTTGCGATATTGACCGCCGAGGGCCATATCTACAGGGATGCCCATGGGAACTAGGTTGTCGCGGTCAGTACCAAAATAGATTTGGCAGATACCTCGCCATGCACTTTCTGTGGATACTCCCATACGTATCTCGTAGATACCATCTTCAGGTACGGGTGGTACTTTCCATGTGCAATCGTAAAGTCCTTCGGTACAAACTTCATCTGCCTGATAGTTTGGCCAGTCGCTTCCCCATCCATTCAGAACATAGAAATATGTGTCGGCGGCGTTCACCCAAAGATTATCGAAATACTTGTAGACTGCATCAGAGGTGAAATGGAAGGACTTGTTGTATCCCATGTTTCGCATATCGTTGTTCATCATTTCTTCTGTGAAGTCAAGGATATCGTAACGGATTCGTGTCTTGTGAAGTTCAGTACTAACATGTTTGTCATATACCATTACCTTGCCTATAGGATATACAATTGCATTGATAAGTTTCAGCATCTTTGAATCGGTGCCCGTATCTAAATAGATGCCTTCATTCTCAGGGGAGCAACTTATCTCGTGATAGGTGCCATGTCGTCCATTATCAAGGACGGGGAACCGATTAACATAAACTCCATTGCTTTCGCGACTTTCCCATAGGCGAACTAGACGGCGTTTACCCAAGCAACAATAGTGCGCCCATACAGGGACCGTGGGACTGTGGCTGCTTTTGTAGTTGTATCCCTTTTCGTTATAGTGGATGACCAATTTATCTACAGGAAGGCGATAGGGCAGCAGGTGATAGGTGACGAACTGGTTCAGCACGTTATTTGTATTGGCATAGTCGCTATTGTCTGCAGCATCGGCATAATATCCTTGTGAGACCACCCAATTCTTCACATCTTCGACTGTGATATCAGGGATATCTTTGCCAAGGGTTTTTGACCAAAAATCATCTGTCTCAGCAAAGAGAGTAAAGCCATACTTTTTGTGTTGAGGATTTGGCCAGTTGTGGAAGTGGCTATTGGGGGCATCGAAAGTTGCATTGATGACTCCTGTTTTATATAACATCTCATAGGTTTCGTCTTTGATAAGATTCAGGGTATCGTTGAGATGGCATGCATCAATCAGTTTACCCATAACACTGAGCCCACTAGAGAAGTTGGATGCATTGTTGTGCATCACTATGCCCAGGGTCTTGTTGCTGGGATTGATGCAATATCCTAGTTGATGAATGCATCCATTCATAGCCAAAATATTTCGATTCTTGACATCTACTGGACAGATTCCATCTATCCAGCAACTGTCAGGATTGTTTTTTGAGAAAAGAACGCTTATTTTGCGATCATACATGGTGTATACGCTAAATTCCTCATTGTTTTGAGGGAAATCGTACACCATGAAAGTCTTGTCAATTTCTGTACCATCCAGAATGCTGTTGAGTACGATTACATTTCGAATGGAGTCAAGAACTTCCTGATTGGGAAAAGATTCCCAATTAGCAGCTGGGATGATTTCTTGTATGACGAGAGAATCCAAATACATTTGTATGGCATCGTTCGTAGGAGCAAAAACGGTGTAGGCTCCATAGGCTGTCATGAGTTGGTAAACTGTAGTCTCAGAAAGAGTGCTTAGTTTGGTTTCTTTCATCAAACGAACAAATTCACTGAACTGTTCATGCTCAGACAGGTAACTTGCAATGGTTCGTTCGGTATTGACATATCGTGCAGACATGTCAATATGCTCCTTACATCCAACAAGAAAGAGGAGTCCCATGCAGATAAGAATTGTTTTTTTCTTCATACCTTTTTTATTATTTATGTTTTATTCTTTGTCCTTTTTCCATATGTATCGGTAGTTGAACCGACGATTAGGTGCTGCGTCTCCATCAGTGCATAGTGAGATTGCATCCTCGAGGGTGACGGGATTATCAATCCATTTAAAATCAAATGTCAGGGAGTTCCCTTTCCCTCCTATGATTTTACGAGGGACAGAGAGCTCCAATTGGTTTCCTTGGTGAGCATAGGAGAGAATACCAGTTTGTATCCAATTCCCATTTTCGTAACGCATGAGTGTCGTCTTTGTGCCTGAGACAACGACTCTGTTCACCATATAATCATATCCACACCAGCCTGTTTCTGGATTCTGATCTGCATCAATCAGGAGTAGCATCCAATTATGATCTGTGTGAGGGCTGAGAGTTGAAGATGTCTCAACATAAAATAGGAGATTGCTATGTGTTACAGCTACTTTACATTGGGTTATGTCGTTACGTCCAGAGTTGTTGGTGTAATGAAGATCGCCATAGCCATCTTCGTCACGGTGTGTTATGTCACCTCGTGTGTCATAGTATGCTATAGGGATGGAATTCCACTTCAGGAAGTCTCCGTTTACTCGGAATTTGCTGATTCCATAATTTTGTGGAATAGGACGAACTCCCTTATATCGCCGTATGTTTTGCACCATTTGCATATAGAAGTTGTCACCAAATGTTTTGTCTTTGACAGGAGCAATTGTCCGATTGAATTCTGCATTGTATTGATCTATGAAGACCAAGTCCATTTTACGGTGAAGGAATTTTGAACCTGGCCAGCGACCTGCACTCCATTCGTTCCAGTCATTAAGGTAAATGAAGGAGGGGTCTACCAAGAGCGCTTCATCCCATCGGTCTTGGAAATAAATCCCATAGGTAGTTGGAGCTTCCACCTCGTTCCCCAGCCAAGGTACATAAGCGCGAATGGGCATATCCCCTTTTCCCAAATCTGGTTCTTTAGTCTCACGGCGCCAACTCTTGCCAGTGATGGTGATGGGGTGTTGGGCAGGTGTGACAGCCATTTGTTCATATGTGCCCTTATGAGGAGTGGCTAGTTCGAAGGGCGTTTTAGATGCAACAACAGAATCATTGAGTTCATATCCGAAGCACCAGTTATCTTCTGTGCCGACGTAGGGCTTCCCATTCCATTCTTTATATCCCCACCACATGTTTCGGAGGGTGAAAAAAGATTTCACTTCTGGACTGTAATCTGCATTTTCTTCGAAGCTCAATCTGGCTCCATTAGAATCAATGGGTTGTGGATTTGCATTGTAGAGGAGAAGGGGCTTGCCTTCCCAGTAAAACCATAGTTCTTGGTATTTGGGTGTACGGTAGAAATAATTATAAAGTTGCTGCACCACGTTGTATACATTGCCATTGAAAGCCCAGAAACACATTTGGGGAACTTGGTTCCCTTCGGCCTTCATCTTCTCCATTGTAGAAAAAAGGACTTCCCATTCATCCCAATAGAATGTGGCATTGGTTACATCCATGATGAGGACATCTACTCCCGCATCTGTCAGCATAGAGATGTCGTGGCGACATACATATTCGTCCTGACTAAGGAAATAGCCATATTCTGGTTCTCCCCAATGTAGGAATTGGTCCTTCCATGCAGGGCGATGCATATCGAAACGGCAACTATCATCTTGGGCCAATACTTTCGTCACGTCAGCCGTATATGGTTTTCCATTATGGTTGTTGCGTGTGTGCCAGGTAATGTAGAAGATACCCACTGTACGTGGTTTGTCAGTCTTCAAATCTCCTACTTCCAGAGAGGTAGGCATTGCTCGGCCAAGTCCATCTGTTGCCACCCAAGTGTCACTCCAGAGATCTTGTATACATTCTTGAGCAGAAGTCATCTGAATGTAGAGTAACATGTGGATGAATAATGACCATTTCATTCTATTGGTTTTGTTTACTAATCAATAGAGTTATTGCTCAATCCATTTAACCCATTTCTTATCTGTGTTGTATCCAGAGGCAACCATGGTTTCGATAAACTGAAGTCCACGTACACCATCGTATACATTGGGGAAATCAAGGTATTCTGGCTTGGGAGTTTCACCATTAGCCTTCGCACGAATGGTTTTTGAGAAATTACGATAGATATTGGCAAATGCTTCAATATAACCCTCTGGATGTCCTCCAGGAGTACGAGTGTTCCATTTGGCGAGAGGACTCATATACCCATTTCCTGTACGAATGATTTCTGCAGGGCGGTCTGCCCAACGTGCAATCAATGTGTTGGGTTCCATCTGGTGCCACTCAAAACCTCCCTTTTCTCCATATATACGAATGGTAAGTCGATTTTCCTCTCCAGTCGCAATTTGTGTGGAGTGGAGTACTCCGCATACGCCATTGGTGTAATGAAGGAAGGCGGCAGCATCGTCATCAATAGGACGTCCTTCGGCAAAAGTGTTAAGTTCTGCACAAAGTTCCGTTACTTTTTCTCCAGTAATGTATTCTGAAAGATGCCAAGCGTGTGTGCCAATGTCACCAACACACCCACCCTTGCCTGACTGAGTAGGATCTGTACGCCATCCAGCATTGTTGCCTCCTTCTAATTCTATGCGTTGAGAAAGCCATCCCTGTGTATATTCCACATAGATACGGCGAAGCTTACCCAATTGTCCATCTGAAATGCGCGTCTTCATTTCTTTGACTGCAGGATATGCAGAATATGTGTGAGTCAAAGCAAATGTTCGTCCAGTCTTTTCTACTTTCTCCTGAAGTTTTAGGGCTTCTTCTAGAGAAAAGGTCATAGGCTTGTCTAATACAACATCAAATCCTAAATCAAGTGCAAGTGCAGCCTGTTCATAATGTACTTTGTTTGGAGTGACGATAGCAACAAAATCCATTCGTTCATCATCGGATAATGTTGATTCTTTTTCCAACATTTCCTTATAATCGTGGTATATGCGTTTTTCTGGCACATGCCAGGCAAGTCCTGTTGTAAGAGAGGTCTGGTAGTTACGGCTAAAACATCCACATACCAGTTCAATATCGTTCTCCATCAATGCTGCACGAAGATGGATAGGGCCAATCATAGCATTTCCTCCGCCTCCGATCATACCCATTCTGAGTTTCCTGTTTGTCATGATAAAATGTATTATTAGTTAGTATTTTATTTATTGTCTATCCATACTTTCATTTGTGATGGCTCACGATTGTCCCAACTGTAGTAGGGAATAAGGTTGTAATTGCCATCTGTAATACGATAAATGCCATTTAGCATATTATCCTTTTTTACTTGCCATTTGTCAGTAGTAGAGGAAATTTGCATACTTTCAAATATTCCAGGATTGTCAATTTCTTCTGCGCAATATACTATGGGACCGCGTTGAATGGCGCACTTGCCAACATCTTCCTTTACACGAGGGTCTGCATAAACATATTCTACAGGCATATCAATGTCAATGGTAATTTGGTCTCCTGCTTTCCATTTGTGGCTCACAATGGCATAACCCAATTCTTGTTTGTATTCTGCTTTTTCCCCGTTGATGCACACCTCGAATGTCTTACTCCATGCGGGAATGTGCAGCCTTAGGTTACCTTTGAGTTTTTTCTTTAAGGTCAGTTGTGTATGACCTTCCCATGGATATTGAGTATTCATTTCCACTTCAACGTTCTGCTTGCCCATCTTGAACTTGGCAGAATTGCCAATATACAAGTTTACCCAAAGGGCATCATCGGAAGTTCCGTAAATATAATTGCCGATGGATGGGATGAAACGGCAGACATTGCTAGGACAGCAAGCACAGCCATACCATTCCTGGCGATGATGGTCACCATGAGAAGCAAGTGGATTGACATAAAAGAATCGATCACCATTCAAACTAATTCCAGAGAGTACTCCGTTGTATAGAGAACGTTCCATAATGTCGGTATACTTTCCATCACCTGATGCTTCTGCCATGCGATGATTCCACAATACCATGCCAATGCTGGCACATGTCTCACAGTATGCCTGGAAGTTGGGTAAGTCGTATGGCTCAGAGAATCCTTCACTCATATATGCTACACCAATGCCACCAGTTATATACATACGTGTATTAATAACGTCTTCCCACACTCTATTGAGAGCTTCCATGTAACCAGTTCCTTCAATATATGAATCAATGTCAGCCATTCCGCAGAAGAGATACATTGCACGAACTGCATGGCCATAAATCTGGGTAAGATCCTTTACAGGATATATATCTTGGTAATGTCTCTTGTCCCATGGGATGTTTTCACGAACATTTATCTTACCCAGTTCATGTCCACGTTCCTCAAGCAACCAGTGTGAGAATTCCAAATATTTATGCTCACCCGTTACTTGATAGAGTTTTACTAATGCCAATTCAATTTCTTCATGGCCAGGAACCCATGTCCGCTTGTTTGGTCCAAAGAGTGTCATCATGTGGTCTGCCATATGCTGGCCAACATCCAAAAGGGTACGTTTACCTGTTGCTTTATAATAGGCAATGCCAGCTTCCAGCAGGTGTCCTGCACAATACATTTCGTGTTTGTCCATGTCGTTCCATCGGTTCTGAGGTTCTTGAATCGTAAAGAACGTATTGATGTATCCATCGGACTGCTGCGCTGCAGCTATTTTTGCAATCCATTCATCTACTTTTTGTTCTAAAAGCGGATCTGGATTATTGACAAGGCTGTATGCCATACCTTCAATGGCCTTATATACGTCACTATCATCAAAAAAGATACCGCTATGAGGACCCTCTGGAATAGCTGCTTTCTCAAAATTGCGCATACGTCCTGTCTTGTTCTCTATTTGGTCAATACAGACGCGTATAGTTTTTTCTGCATTGTTTTTGAGTCGAGGAGACCAAAATGCATCGTCAATGAATACTTGTGAAAAGTCTACTCGATGCATCCGTTTGGTTAGTTTTTCTGAATTAGCATAACATATCAATCCTGTAGTCAATAGAATAGTTGTCGTGAAGAATTGCTTCATATCGTTTTGCTTGATCTTTGATTAATTATAGTCCGCTAAATTGGATTCCTTCGAATACTAGACTTGGAATCAAATCTCTTTCCCAAGGATCAGCATCATTTCCCAATTCTGATAGATTTTTCCATACCTTCAGCATATTGCCTGTGATATTCATTCCACTTAGGGGTTGGGTAATTTTGCCTCCATGTATTAAGTATCCTTCGATACCATACGAGAAGTCGCCTGTCGAAGAGTCGCAGTTTCCACCATTGAAATCTGTTACAAGGATACCTTCTCCAACTTCTTGAACAAGTCCATTTAGATTCATTCGCCCAGGTTGCATTATCAGATGGTGAGTGCCCTGTGTGGTAGGCTCCATTCCCAATTTCTTGCTATAGAGCGTATCTATAAAATAGGTACGCAAGATACCATGATCAATGATTGTTCGACGCTGAGTAGCTACTCCGTCATAATCAAAATGACTTGCTCCTATGGTACCAGGAATTAAAGGGTCGTCTACAAGTTGTAGTAATGGTGAGAATACTTGTTGGTCAAGTTTGTCGTATAAAAACGATGTGTTTTGTTGCAGGGCTTGCCCACTCATGGCGTTTAGTATTGGTTGCAACAAGTAACCTGCAATGGGTGATTCCAAGACCATCGTGCAAGTCCTTCCTTGAATGGGTTTCTGGCCAATCTTTCTCAAAGTTCTCTCAAGGGCTATCTCTGCAACTCCAGAATGTGGCATATCATTGAAAAAGATGCGTGTCTCTCCCCATCCATCCATAGGATGCTGGCCATTTTCTCCTTCCACAGTAAGTATTGTACTCAGGGTACACCGACTGTTTTCCTCATATCCGGAGAATCCATTACTTGTCAGAAAGCTAGCCTGATGCTGGTAGTCGTAATAGCGTGTTTGAATGCTGATGATGCGTCTGTCGCGATTTAAGGCTTGATTGTGATTCTCTTCAGCCAGATGAAGTTTATCTATAGGATTCATCCTGTGGAGAGTGTCGTCGAAATTCTTCAATTCGGGTCCATCTCCCTTGTAATAGCGGCTAGGATCTGGTAAAGTGCGATTTCTATCTGGTTCCAAAATGGTTGTGTTTTCGATAGATTGGCGTATGAAAATCTTCAATTCTTGCTGATCCAAATTATTTGTATAATAAAATCCATCGCGACCATCAATCAACAAGTTCAAGGCTAAAGAAGTGGCTGTGGCTTGCTGCAACTGCTCTGTTTGCCCGTTATGCAATACAATCGTCGTTTCATGGTTTTCCGCCAAGATAAGTTTGAAATCTATGTTCTCATAGGCAGAGAGTTCGTCGGCAACAAAATTCATAATGTCTGTTTTCATTCGTCTTTTGTTTTAAACGCTCATCTCAAAATCTGCCTAACCAATATGCCAACTGCGTTGCAGAAGAAAAGAGGAAGAATGATGAAAATGGACTCCTATGCATAGGTTTTATTGGTGTTCGAGTATGCAAAGATAAGTTTTTTTTCTAAGAATCACATCCCAGATGAAATAAATTTCATAATTTTGTCTTACAAAAAACGAACAAAGAACAATGTATAATTTAATTTAAACTATTTATGGAAATGAATGTGTCTTCAGACATCAAATATATTGGAGTCGATGATCTGGATATCGATTTGTTTGAAAGTCAGTATGTTGTTCCAGAAGGAATGAGCTATAATAGCTATGTGATATTTGATGAGAAAATAGCTATCCTGGATACTGTGGATGCAAGGAAGGCTACAGAGTGGCAACAGAATCTGTATCGGGCATTGGATGGTCGTACCCCTGACTATCTGATAGTTCAGCACATGGAACCTGACCATGCTTCTCAGATAGCGTGGTTGATGGGGCAATATCCAGATTTGAAAGTTGTCCTCAGTCCTCAGGCCCTTAAGATGCTTCCCAATTTCTTTGAGCAAATTGATTTATCTGGCCGGACATGTGTGGTAAAGGATGGTGATTGTTTGAAGTTGGGAATTCACACATTGCAGTTTATTAGTGCTCCTATGGTCCATTGGCCAGAGGTTATTATGACTTATGATTTGACTGAGAAGGTACTTTTCAGTGCTGATGGATTTGGCAAGTTTGGTGCTATATGTAATGAGACCGATGATTGGGCTTGTGAGGCTCGCCGCTATTATTTTAATATTTGTGGTAAGTATGGCGTACAAGTTCAAAATGTAATGAAGAAAGCTGCTGCAGTAGACATTCAGACTGTTTGTCCTTTACATGGTCCAGTGCTTCGAGGTAAGGCACTTTATGAGTCACTTCGCCTTTATAATATTTGGAGTAAATATGATCCAGAGAGTGAAGGGGTGCTGATCGCATACGCTAGCATTCATGGTAATACAGCGAATGTCGCAAAGAAGTTTCAAGAAATACTTCAACAAAAAGGTGCCAAGAAGGTTGTGGTTTCCGATTTGTCGCGATCAGATATGGCTGAAGTTATAGAAGATGCTTTCCGCTATCCTAATCTTATTGTTGCTGCTAGCAGTTACGATGCAGGTGTGTTTCCTGTAATGCACGATTTCCTTTATCATTTGCAGATTAAGAATTATCAGAAACGACGCTTTGGCATTATTGAAAATGGTTCATGGGCTCCAACGGCTGCCAAGACTATGCATCGCATGATAGAAGAAATGAAAGATTGTGAAATTGTGGAACCCATTGTTTCCATTCGTAGTCATATGAAAGAGTCTGACATACCTCAATTGGAAGCATTGGCAGATTCAATTCTCGTTTAAATTCTGTGTATCATTTTCCAATTACAAGAGAAACTCTTAGAGATGTCTTGTCTACTGCACTTGGACGAGGTGGAGAATACGCAGACATTTTTCTAGAGCATACTTTGGCAACTAATGTTGTATTGCAGGATGGCTTGGTGAGCCAAGCTCATCAGGCTGTCATATTTGGAGCAGGTATACGTGTCATTTCAGGAAGTCAGACTGGATATGCATATACGATGGATCTGTCTCCTATTGCTATGTTTAATGCTGCCCGCTTTGCAGCCACTATTGGTTCTGGTGATGTTGTTGCTTATCCCTCCCATTCTGTTTCTCAGATTTTTTGTACTGATTCTGTCCAAGTTTTGGAATCATGTGCTACACGTCAACATCTTTTATTTATAGATCAGCTAGCTCGTTCGATGGACCCTCGTGTCATCCGTGTAAAAGCTACGATTTCACAGCGTATACAGGATGTTGAGTTGATTAATAGTTTAGGTGAATGTTTTGCAGATCAGCGACCTCGTGCCTCTATTATGATTTCTATCGTGATGCAACAGAATGGACAAACACAAATGGGGTATGCAACTCAAATGCTCCAGATGGGTATTGATTTCTTTTCTGAACAACGAATCCGTGAGGTTGTGGAGGAAGCTGTATCACGCACAGCTTTTTTATTCACAGCAAAGCAGATTAGAGGCGGAGAGATGCCTGTCGTAATGGCTGCAGGAGCAAGTGGAATCTTAATGCATGAGGCAATCGGACATAGTTTTGAGGCCGATTTCATTCGGACTGGCGAAAGCATTTTTGCTGACAAGATTGGAGAAATGATATGTGCCCCCTGTATCAACATCGTTGATGATGGCACAATGTCTTATGATGCAGGTTTTTTGCATTTTGATGACGAAGGAGTACTAGGTGAGCGAACCGTGTTGGTGGATCATGGTCGCCTTAATAGTTATATGCATGATCGTATCACTGCCAAGTTCTATGGGGTAAAGCCTACAGGAAATGGGCGTCGTGAGAGTTTCCGCTACCCTCCTCAACCTCGTATGCGCAGCACATATATGTTAGAGGGTGATGCTTCTGAAGAGGATATCATACATAGTGTGAAACGTGGCATCTACGCGCAGACGTTTACTAATGGCCAAGTGCAGATTGGCGCAGGTGATTTCACATTCTTTATGAAACAAGGTTATCTCATTGAGAACGGACATCTCACTCAACCAATTCGAGACATGAATATCATAGGAAATGGTCCACGCGTTCTTAAGGATATCTCTATTGTGGGTAACCATTTAAAGATAGATCACAGTGCATATATGTGTGGAAAGGGTGGACAAAGTATACCAGTTAGCCAAGGCCTACCTACTGTTCTTGTTAAAAGGCTGGTGGTAGGGTAGAGCTATTTTTATCAGAACTTAAAATATTTTTTTGCGTTGTAGTAGGATATGTCCTGAACCATCTGACGTATGCGAGGCATTTCTTCCACAGGGAGTTCACCATTTTCAATGTCACTTCCAATAAGGTTGCATAAGATTCTTCTAAAGTATTCGTGACGAGGATACGAAAGGAATGATCGGCTATCTGTTAGCATGCCAACGAATCGGCTTAATAGTCCTAATACGCTCAAAGCATTCAGTTGTTCTTCTATTCCATATTTTTGATCATTGAACCACCAGCCACTTCCGAATTGTATCTTGCCAGGATTTGGTCCTTCCTGGAAATTGCCTATCATGGTAGCCACCATATAGTTGTCAGCAGGATTGATGGTATATAGAATCGTTTGTGCCAGATGACGCTCTTGATCTAATTTGTCTAAAAAACGTGCCATGTTGATGGCAGTGTTTGGGGTGCCAATGCTGTCATATCCCGTGTCTGGACCAATAGCGTGAAACATTCGAGTGTTATTATTGCGGATAGGTCCATAATGGAATTGTTGTGTCCAACCTGAGGCGGCATCTTGTCGTGCGAAATCTAGCATAAGAGACGACTTGAATTTTCGAGCTTCTTCGTTTGTCACTTCTTTGCCGTGGATTGCTTTCTGGAAAATGTCATTTACTTCTGTCTCGTTGTAATCTTCAGCATAAAATTCGTTGATTCCATGATCGCTTAATCTGCATCCCATTTCATTAAAGAAATCGTGTCGTTTTTGCAGGGCATCAATGAGGTCATGATAGGATTCGATGCTCATATCACTTACCTCACTCAGTTTATCAATATATGCTTTGTAGGTTGCATGATTCTCTAATGCCATCGCCTTGTCTGGACGCCACGTAGGTAACATTTTTATTTGGAATCCGCTGTTGTGAGTAATCTTGTGATATTTCAGACTGTCGGTAGGATCATCTGTTGTACATACAATTTCCACGTTGTAGCGCATCATCAGCCCTCTGGCAGAAAACTCAGGTTGTTGTAGTTTCTCATTACATTCCTCATAAATTTCATGAGCAGTTTCAGGATTCAGCAATTTGCTTATTCCGAAAGCAGTTCGCAGCTCCATGTGGGTCCAGTGGTAATGAGGATTTCGCATTGTGTATGGGACTGTCTCTGCCCACTTAAGGAACTTCTCCAAGTCACTGGCGTCGCCTGTAATGTATTTTTCTTCCACTCCATTAGTTCTCATTGAGCGCCATTTGTAATGGTCTCCTCCCAACCACAACTCTGTCAAATTTCTAAATTTATGGTCTTCTGCTACCATCTTTGGATCTAGGTGGCAATGGTAATCTATGATGGGTAGATTCTCAGCTTCTGAGTGAAACAATTCTTGAGCAGTAGGAGTTTCCAGCAAGAAATTGTTATCCATAAAATTTTTTATCATAATACGTGCGTATTTAAGATTAGGATTTTACATGGTGAATATATTGAAACCGCCATCCACTACAGATACGGTGCCAGTAACAAAACTGGAGGCATCACTTATTAGGTAATGGATGGTACCGCATAGTTCTTCTGGTTTGCCGAAACGTTTAAAAGGAGTTTGTCGAATTACATCGTTTCCCCTCTCTGTTAATGATCCATCTGGATTGGTGAGTAATGCGCGATTCTGGTTTGTTAGGAAAAATCCAGGGGCGATAGCATTCACACGTATCTCAGGACAAAATTTTGTGGCAACTTCGTTTGCAAGAAAGGCAGTGAGATTGTTGATTGCTGCTTTTGCATTACCATATCCCATTACGCGAGTGAGTGGACGGAAGGATGCCATACTGCTGAAATTTACGATGCTTCCTTTATGTGCTTCGATCATGGGTTTTAAGAATACCTGTGTGGGGATGATAGTACCTGTCAGGTTCACATTGAGTACCTTCTGGAATTCCTCTATCTGGATATCCAAAAATGTCCCAGTTGGACTAATGGTAGCTCCTGGCATGTTTCCTCCCGCAGCATTGAGTAATGCGTCCACTTTACCATATTTGTCAATTACTGCATCGCATACTCTCTGAACAGATTGGCTATCTGTCACGTCACATTGCATGAAGATTGCATCTCCTCCTTGTTGCTGAATATTTTCAGCCAGCTGCTTTCCCACCTCTTCTTTGCGTCCTAACAGCACGACATGAGCGCTCTCCATAGCCAAATATTTACCTATCTCACGACCAAGGACTCCCGTTCCTCCCGTGATGACCACAACGTGGCCTTGAATGTTAAACAGATTCATATCTTATTCTCTTCTATTTCTCGTTTTACGGTTGCCATCACTCCCTCTATTTGACCCAATGCGAGCATACGACCATGAAAAGAATATCCAGCATTGTATCCCATCTTCTCGTCACCTAGCATCAGAGGTGCATGATCTACGCGCATGGGCAGGCCTGGATGTTTAGTCTCGAATATACGGACTAATTCAATAATGTTGGCTCTGCCACCTAAATGGCTGGCTTCTTTAAAATCGCCATTAGGGAATACGTCAGTGCTGCGTAAATGTACGAACCATGTTCTGTCAGCATATTTTAGAGCTAAGTTTGGCACATCGTTGTGAGCACCTGCACTAAGAGATCCTGCACAGAAAGTCAACCCATTGTGGGGATTGGGTACAGCATTCAAGAACCATTCAATGTCTTTATCACATGTGACGATTCTTGGAAGACCAAGAATTTGAAGTGGAGGATCATCAGGATGTACACACATATTCATGTTCCATTCATTGCAGACAGGCATAATGGCCTGAAGGAAATATTTCATGTTCTCTCGCAATTTCTTTGGGGTAATACCTTGATAAAGAGCTAGAAGTGAACGAAATATTTCAACGGGTTTATCATCGTCTTCCTTAATGTTCCCATTCACAAAGCCTTGAGTCTTGACTATTATGTTCTCCACGAGCCTGTGTTCATCTTCTAGAGTGAAAACCTTCTTCATTTCTTGTACTTTGGCAAGAGTCTCCTCTGTATAATCGGCTTTGGCACCATGTCGCTTTAGTATATTACAATCGAAATATGCGAATTCTGCATGGTTGAAGAATAGGCTGCTTGTCCCATCTGGATTGGGGTTTTCAAGGTCTGTTCTCGCCCAGTCAAGAACCGGCATGAAATTGTAGCATATGGTTTGTATCCCTGCTTTGCCTAAGTTGGCAAGACTTATTTTGTATTTCTCGATCAGTTCATCGCGATCTGGACCTCCATATTTGATGCTCTCACATACAGGCAAACTTTCCACTACGCTCCATCGCAAGCCATAGCTCTCGATGTATTCCTTCAGGTTCAGGATTGCCTCAAGAGGCCAAACTTCTCCATTGGGAATCTCATGCAAAGCTGTTACGATACCTTCCACACCTATTTGTCTGAGCATGCTCAGGGTTATCTTATCTTTTTTCCCAAACCAACGCCACGTCTTTTCCATTAGCTCGAATTTAATTGAAAAATGTTTTTTTTATGATTTTACCGCCTTGTATTTGGGAACCAGTAATTTTAGGATGGTCCATCCTGCTATGTATGCGATAGCACAGTAACAGAAGATGATAAAGTATCCTGCAGGTTTACCTTGGAATCCCATGAAAGTCATTTGCGTCTGGTCGGCATAGTCAAAAAGTTGTCCGCTGAACTTGTTGATGCAGTAACTTCCAATACCACCAGCCATACCGTTAATACCAGTCATCGTTCCAACAGCTTTCTTGGGGAACAGGTCGCTTGCTACAGAGAAAAGGTTGGCAGACCATGATTGATGGGCAGCTCCGGCCAAGCCGATAATGATGACAGGAAACCAATAGCTGTATGAACCAAGGGGTTGTGCGAATAGGGCTAACAGGGGCACAACGGCAAAGATGAACATGGCACGCAGGCGAGCATCGTAGGCATGCTGTCCTGTCCTGTTCATGATGATTGTAGGCAACTTGCCGCCGTAGATGGCCAACATAGTGATAGCATAGAGTGTAAAAATGAGCAGCATAGCCGTGGGATTGTCTGAAGGTAGGTTGTAGACATCGGAAATGTAAGCTGGTGTCCAGAACAGGAAAAACCACCATACACCATCCGTTACTAATTTGGCTAAGAAGATGGCCCAAGTCTGTGCCAGTTTATAGAAATTCCAAAATGGCAGGTTGAGCAGGATGAAGGCTAAAATGAGGAGCCATGCACTGAACACGAATGCACTAATCAGTACCATTATGCCCAATGTGAAATATATCCATGAGTTTGGTAGCATCGGGATAGACCCCTTTTCAGGTGTGGCCTCTTTGGTTGTCTCTTTTTCGGCAACATCGTCTTGGTGGATGTAGGCCAACTCCGCTTCGTTGACATGTTTGTTGTCTTCTGGCTTCTGGTAGATAAAAATCCATGCACCGAGCCACAGGAATCCCAGTGCGCCAATAATGATGAAAGCCATTTCCCATCCGTTGCCAACACCGATGTTCTTGAAGTAACGTGCAAGAAGAGGAATAGTTAACGGGGCTACCAAGGCACCGATGGTGCTGCCGCTGTTGAAAATACTGGTAGCATAAGCGCGGTCTTTCTTTGGGAAATACTCTGCCGTTACTTTAATGGCTGCGGGGAAATTACCACTCTCGCCCAGGCCGAGGACAAAGCGCGAAATCATGAAACAATATGTGCTTACCGTGCTGATAGCCAAAGCCACGTCGCCCGTAGCGGCAATCATCTCTTGTGTGCTGCCCAAATTGAGATGCCACATAGTAGCCAGGCCGCATAGGGCGTGCATGCAAGCACCAAGCGACCAGATGCCAATAGCCCACAAGTAACCTCTCTTTACACCAATCCAGTCCATGAAGCGGCCTGAGAATAGGTTTGCTATGGCATATACAATAGCGAAAACGGCTGCAATGTTGCCATAATCAGTGTCTGTCCAGTGAAAGTCAGGGGCTATGAAGTCCTTCCATGTTAACGATAGTACTTGGCGGTCCATGTAATTGATAGTAGTCGCCAGAAAGAGCATGCTGCAAATTACCCAACGGTATTTTGTCATGCGTTCTTGATTAGTTCGGTTCATGTCTTTTTGTAATAAATATGTATGATTCTTGTCACAAATTTAACTTTTTATTTTGTGTTTCCCAATGCAATGATGTTTTTCTTGCATAAAATAATGCCTATTTTGATTGGGATTCCATATTTTATTATTAAATTTGCACATTAAGCATGAATATAAAACGCATAAATTATGTATTTACTAGGTTTTGATATTGGAAGTTCATCTGTGAAAGCCAGTTTGGTAGATGTCAAGACTGGCAAATGTGTTATCACCTCTCATTATCCCAAGACGGAAGCTCCTATCCAGAGTGCTCGCCGGGGATGGGCTGAGCAAAATCCAGAGGACTGGTGGGAGTATATCAAGCATGCTACCCATGATGTAATGCATCCGTATGGAGTCAGTGCAAGTGATATCTCCTCAGTGGGCATCAGTTACCAGATGCATGGCTTGGTACTTCTTGACAAAGAAGGTGGGGTGATTCGTCCATCCATTATATGGTGCGATAGCCGTGCTGTGCCTCATGGTGATCGTGCTTTTCAGGAATTAGGTTCCGACTTTTGTCTAACCCATCTGCTTAATAGCCCAGGTAATTTCACAGCCAGCAAATTAGCATGGGTTCGTGAGAATGAGCCAGAGAATTTTGCACGAATTCATAAGTTCATGCTTCCTGGCGATTATGTGGCATATCGTATGACAGGCGAGATGCAGACCACCGTCAGTGGCCTCTCAGAGATGATGTTATGGGATTTCCGCGAGAATCGTGTCTGTGAGGAGTTGCTCAGTTTCTATGGAATCGACAAGAGTCTTGTACCTGATATTGTTCCAACGTTTGGCATTCAGGGGCGCATGACACATCAGGCTGCTCAGGAATTAGGGCTCCGCTCGGGTATCCCTATCAGCTATCGGGCTGGTGATCAACCCAACAATGCCCTTTCCCTCAATGTGTTTAATCCTGGCGAAGTTGCTTCTACGGCAGGAACCAGTGGAGTCGTGTATGGTGTATTGGGAGATGTCAACTATGATTCCTTGAGTCGCGTTAATAATTTTGCTCATGTGAACCATACTGCTGATAATATTCGTCTTGGTGTGCTTTTGTGTATAAACGGAACGGGTATTCTCTATTCTTGGATAAAGCGTACGTTTGCCAACAACAGCAATTACAATCAGATGAACAGTTTGGCAGCTTCAGTTCCTATCGGCAGCGAAGGACTCTGTATTCTTCCATTTGGAAATGGTGCTGAACGTATGCTTCAAAACAGCGAGATAGGTAGTTCCATTCACGGTATAAACTTCAACACACATGGTAAGGCTCATCTCGTTCGTGCTGTTCAGGAAGGCATCGTCTTTAGTTTTGCATATGGCATGGAGATTATGCAGAAGATGGGGATGGAGTTGAATACCATTCACGCTGGGCATTCTAACATGTTCCTCAGTTCTGTCTTTCGTGATGCATTGGCTGGGGTGTCTGGTTCTACTATCGAACTCTATGATACTGATGGTTCTATTGGTGCAGCCCGTGCTTCAGGTATTGGCACTGGAGTGTATGCCGACAACAACGAAGCTTTTTCAACGCTAAAGAAAATTATGGTGGTTGAACCCAATTCTGCAACAGAAGCAGAGTATAAGGAGGCTTATGAGCATTGGAAATCAATTCTGAAAATGTATATTTAACATATTCAACAATCTATTTATTATATTATGGTAAAAGAGTATTTTCCTCAGATAGGTAAAATCAAGTTCGAGGGTACAGAGAGTCGCAATCCTTTGGCATTTCGTTATTATGATGCCGATCGTGTCGTAATGGGCAAAAAGATGTCCGAGTGGCTTAAGTTTGCAATGGCATGGTGGCATACACTAGGTGCAGATGGCGCCGACCAATTTGGTCCTGGTACGAAATCGTTCCCTTGGAATGCTGATTCTGATCCTATCCAGGCTGCTAAGGATAAAGCTGATGCAGGATTTGAGATAATGCAGAAGCTGGGTATACAATACTATTGCTTTCATGATGTTGACTTGGTGAAGGAAGCTGACAATGTAGCTGAATACGAGCGTAATCTTCAGACGATTGTAGATTATCTGAAGCAGAAACAGACTGAGACAGGTATCCGTCTGTTATGGGGTACAGCTAATGTGTTTGGCAACAAGCGTTATATGAATGGTGCTAGCACCAATCCTGAGTTTGATGTTGTGGCTCGTGCTATTGTTCAGATAAAGAATGCTATTGATGCCACTATTCAGCTGGGTGGTTCCAGCTACGTGTTCTGGGGTGGTCGTGAGGGTTATATGTCACTTCTCAATACCGATCAGCGTCGTGAAAAAGAACATATGGCTACCATGTTGCGAATGGCTCGTGATTATGGCCGTGCCAAAGGATTCAAGGGTACTTTTTTGATTGAGCCCAAACCCATGGAGCCTACCAAACACCAGTATGATGTGGACACAGAAACTGTCATCGGATTCCTTCGTGCTCATGGTCTCGACAAAGATTTCAAGATCAATATCGAGGTGAACCATGCTACTTTGGCTGGTCATACATTTGAACATGAGTTGGCTTGTGCTGTGGATGCTGGCATGTTGGGTAGTATCGACGCTAATCGTGGTGACTATCAGAATGGTTGGGATACCGACCAATTCCCTATCGACAATTTTGATCTTATTCAGGCTATGTTGCAGATTATCCGCAATGGCGGTTTCAAGGATGGTGGAACTAACTTCGATGCCAAGACTCGTCGCAACAGCACTGACCTTCAGGATATTTTCATTGCTCACATTGCTGGTATGGATGCAATGGCTCGTGCGTTGCTTAATGCTGCAGACCTTATCCAGAATAGTCCTATTCCACAAATGGTACGCGATCGCTATGCCAGCTTCGATTCCGGATTAGGCAAGAAGTTCGAGGATGGGCAGATGACTCTCGAGGAAGTATATGAGTATGGCAAGCAAGTTGGTGAGCCTCCTCTCAAGAGCGGTCAGCAGGAATTGTACGAAGCTATTGTGAACATGTATTGTTAGATTTTATTTTTAACTATAAATATTTTTTTATCTCATGGAAAGTAAGATTCCTTACAAGATTTATCTAACCGAGAATGAAATACCAACTCAATGGTATAATGTTCGTGCTGATATGAAAAACAAGCCAGCCCCACTCATTAGTCCCGCTGATGGACACGCTCTTTCTATCGAAGAGATGAATCCCATCTTCTGCGAGGAACTCAACAAACAGGAGCTTGACAACACGACGGCATGGTTTGATATTCCAGAACCTGTTCAGCAGTTCTATCGCATGTATCGTCCTTCTCCCTTGGTACGTGCATATTTCCTCGAGAAGGCTCTTGATACCCCTGCCAAAATTTATTATAAGTTTGAGGGTAACAACACGTCTGGCTCACACAAGCTGAATTCTTCCATTGCTCAGGCATATTATGCAAAGGCTCAAGGGCTCAAAGGAGTTACCACTGAGACAGGAGCAGGTCAATGGGGTACAGCATTGAGCATGGCATGTGCATATTTCGGTCTTGATTGTAGGGTCTTCATGGTAAAGGTCAGTTACGAGCAGAAGCCTTTCCGTCGTGAAGTGATGCGTACCTATGGGGCCCATGTGATTCCATCTCCCAGTATGACTACAGAAATCGGCAAGAAGATATTGGCTGATCATCCCAATACCACAGGTTCTCTTGGATGTGCCATTTCTGAGGCTGTCGAGGCTGCTGTAACGAATCCCGATTACCGTTATGTGCTTGGTTCTGTCCTCAATCAAGTGTTGCTGCATCAGTCCATCATCGGTCTAGAGGCTCAGAAGGCAATGCAGAAATATGACATCAAGCCTGACATCATTATTGGTTGTGCAGGTGGAGGTTCCAACCTTGGAGGTTTTGCAGCCCCCTTTATTGGCGAGATACTGCGTGGTGAGGCAAACTATAGAGTTATCGGTGTAGAGCCTGCCTCATGTCCCAGCTTTACTCGTGGCAAGTTTGCATATGACTTCTGTGATACTGGTATGATTTGTCCTTTGGCTAAGATGTACACTCTGGGTAGTCAATTCATACCTTCAGCCAACCATGCTGGTGGTCTCCGTTATCATGGCATGAGTCCCATTTTGGCTCAGCTTTATCACGACGGATATTTCGAGGCATGTGCCGTAGAGCAGTCTTCTGTCTTTGAGGCTGCAACTCAGTTTGCACGTACAGAAGGCATCCTGCCAGCTCCTGAGTCGAGTCACGCCATCCGTGTTGCCATCGATGAAGCTCTGAAGTGCAAGGAGACGGGCGAAGCCAAGACTATTGCCTTCAACTTGACCGGCACTGGCTATTTCGATTTGGTTGCATATCAGCAATTCAACGATAAGACTATGGTTGATGTCATTCCGAGTGATGAAGCAATTGCTGATTCTCTTCAGCATCTGCCAAAGATAGGCAACAATTGATTGCCCCTCACTGACAGGATACTTTTTTCCTCAGTTCATCACTGATGCTTTCTGGATTGTAATCGTTGTATTACATCAACTTGTCAGGATCCATCAGTGATGAACTGTTTTCTTCTATCATGTACATCCTCTTTGGCATGAGAGTTGACGTGTTAAATGAACTTTTTTCATTTGACAGGTATGATTATCCCCAAATTATCTGTAATTTTGCAATGAAAAGACTAATCTAAATTAAGGTTTCAATGAGAAGAATGTTTTTTCTGGGGTTCATTATGATGTTGTCCCCACTCTGTATGCTCAGTGCTGAAGATTCCCCTTTGTGGATGCGTTATGCTCAGATTTCTCCTGATGGTCAAATGATAGTGTTTAATTATATGGGTGATATTTATGTCGTTTCTGCTCATGGTGGTGTAGCTCGACAACTAACTACATATGGTGGATATGATGGGCGTGCAAAATGGAGTCCCGATTGCAAGCATCTGGCATTTACCAGTGACCGCGAAGGTAGCTTGGACGTATTTGTCATGAACGCTGAGGGTGGCAAGGCAACTCGTTTGACCACTCATAGTAGTATGGAAACACCTAGTGGATGGTTGGATGAGGGGACCGTTTTGGTGAACCGATTGGGTAATCCCACGGTCTCAGATTTGGTTTTCCCCGCTCAGCCTTTCTCTCATTTGTATAAGGTTGGGATTCAGGGAGGAAGACAATTGCTATATTCGGAACTGACGATGGACGACGTGTCGATAGACGATAAAGGACGTGTTCTTTATGTTAATGTAAAAGGTTATGAGGACACTTTCCGCAAGCATCATACCAGTGCCATTACTCGTGATGTTTTTCTCTATGCTGACGGACAATATCGTCAATTGACTAGTTTTAAGGGCGAGGACCGTAATCCTGTATGGAGCAAGGATGGCGAGGGTTTCTACTATCTCAGTGAGCAGGATGGAACGTTGAATGTTTATTCCCACAAACTCTCTGGTGGAGATACCCAGTTGACCCATTTCCAGGGAAATCCGGTGCGCTATCTCTCTGCTAGTCGTCAGGATTTGCTTTGTTTCTGCTACGATGGTGAGATTTATACGCAGCAACCTGGGAACGATGCAAAGAAAGTGGATATCCGTATTGTGAACGATCTAAAACCCCGCGATGTCATTCGTGAACTGACCAGTTCAGGTGCCAGCAGTGTGGTGGTTTCCCCTAAAGGAAAGGAAATCGCCTTTATCCTGAACAATGACGTTTATGTAACAAGCCTGGAATACAAGACTACCAAACAAATTACCGATACTCCTGAGCGTGAGCGAACAGTAGATTTCAGAGAGGATGGACGCGCTTTGGTTTACGATTCTGAGAGGGATGGAGTATGGTCGATTTATCAGACGGAATTGATGGATAAAGACGAGAAGAACTTCAGCTATTCTACACAGCTTCGCGAAGAACGTCTGACGGATGGCAAGGTCACAAGTTTCCAACCTTCCTACAGTCCTGATGGCAAACAGGTGGCATATTTGGAGAACCGTAATACCATTCGTGTGATCAACCTGAAGAATGGCAAGATACATACTGTAATGGATGGCAAGTATGCGTATAGCTACAGCGATGGCGACCAGTATTTTACCTGGAGTCCTGACAGTAAATGGATTCTGGCCGACTATATCGGAACTGCAGGATGGTCAATCGGCGATGTGGCTCTCCTCCAAGCTGATGGAAAGGCAGAACCTGTTAATCTGACTGAGAGTGGTTACAGCGATGGTCATCCGCACTGGGTAATGGGCGGACGTGCCATGATTTTCCAGAGTGATCGCGCAGGGTATCGCGCTCATGGAGGCTGGGGTGCTGAACGCGACGAATACATCATGTTCTTCGATCCAGAAGCCTATGAGGAATTCCGCATGAACAAGGAAGAATTGGCCTTGAAGAAAGAAGCCGAGGAAGAGGACAAGAAGAAAGAAGAGAAGAAGGATAGTACTGAGGAAAAGAGTGAGAAGGTGAAAGACCTGAAGTTTGAGCTTACCGACTTAAATACACGTACCATTCGATTGACGATGGGAAGCACCAACTTGGGCGATGCTGTGATGGACAAGGAAGGTACCAAACTCTACTACATCGCTCCCTATAATGGAAACCGTGCCCTATGGATGCGTGACCTGAAGGAAGAGAGGAATGAATTGAGGCTTCAAAATATCGAAGGGTACCAGTTCCATCTGAATCGTGATTGCTCAACTGCCTATTTCAGTGGATATGGTGGAAGTATTAAGCAATTGGAATTGGCAACTTCCAAGATTAAGGACATTCCCTTCGAAACGTTTATCAATATCCGTCCTCAGCAGACGCAAGCCTATCTCTTTGAGCACATGTGGCGACAGACGAGCGAGAAGCTTTTCGACCCAGATATGAACGGAGCTGACTGGCAGCGTCTCCACGAGACTTACAAGCGATTCCTGCCGCATATCAACAATGGTTATGACTTCAGCGAGATGATGTCTGAGATGCTGGGTGAATTGAACGTCTCTCATACAGGTTGCCGCTATCGTCCTGCTCCTCAATGCCTCCTGACTGCCGAGTTGGGTGCTTTGATTGACGAGACGTATGATGGTGAAGGAATACGTATTGCTGAGGTGTTGCCAGGAGGCCCTCTGGATACCAAGTATCGCGTTCGAGCAGGTTCCATCATTACTGCTATTGATGGCGTCAAGATAGAACGTGCAGCAGACTATTTCCCCCTTCTTGCAGGAAAAGCAGGAATCAGCACACGCCTCACCTTGAAGGGTGCCAAGGAGGATGTCATCTTGCGCCCCATTTCCAGTGGAAGGCAGAGTGACTTGCTTTACAAACGATGGGTTCGACGCAACGAACATATCGTGGATAGTCTTTCTGGAGGCAGATTGGCTTATGTGCATATCAAAGCCATGAATGGAGAATCTTTCCACGACCTGTATCGTGAACTGCTTTCCGACAAGAACCGCCAGCGCGATGCAGCCATCGTGGACGTCAGACACAATGGAGGCGGATGGCTTCACAACGATGTCTGCGCGTTACTTTCTGGAAAAAGAACCGTTCGCTTCATGGTGCGCGGACAGCATATTGGCGATGATCCCTACAATCGATGGGTGAAACCTTCCTGCATGCTCGTATGTGAGGATGACTACTCTAATGCTCACGGCACACCCTGGCTTTACAAGGAGCTGAGAATAGGCAAGCTGATAGGCACTCCCATGGCTGGCACCATGACGGCCGTTTGGTGGGAAAACATTGGCGGTTATGTCTTTGGAATCCCCATGGTAGGCAATATGGATGACCGCGGAAAATTGCTTGAGAATCAGGAACTAACACCAGATATCGAGTGCTATATCACTCCTCAGGATCAACTTTCAGGTCACGATACCCAATTAGAAACTGCCGTCAGGGAGATGTTGAAGTAAAAAAAGAGGACAAAAAGAGATATCGTTGTAGAAATTATAATACAGTATAAAAGAGGGGCATACACGTTGGTATCCCCTCTTTTATATTTACGATTCAATTTTTTGAATCAAAGAATGATGTTCTTTCTGCGTTGTTATTCTCCAAAGTAGCGTTTCAGCAAGCCCTCGAAACCGCGTCCGTGACGTGCTTCATCCTTGGCCATCTCGTGGACTGTATCGTGGATGGCATCCAGACCAGCAGCTTTGGCAGCCTTGGCGATGTCCATCTTGCCAGTACATGCTCCAGCCTCTGCCTCAGCACGTTTCTTCAGGTTGGTCTTTGTATCCCATACAACCTCGCCAATCAACTCAGCGAAACGGCTGGCATGATCTGCCTCCTCGAAAGCATAACGTTTGAAGGCCTCGGCAATCTCTGGATAACCCTCACGATCTGCCTGGCGAGACATAGCCAGATACATACCCACTTCGGTGCATTCTCCAGCAAAGTGTGCCTGCAATCCTTTCCAGATCTCTTCAGGACAACCTTTTGCTACACCAATCTCGTGCTCTGTCACATAGGTGTTACCCTCGTTCTCTTTGATTTCCTTGAACTTGCTGGCTGGCACGCCACACTGAGGGCACTTAACTGGAGGCTCCTCTCCCTCGTAAATGTAACCACATACGGTACAAACAAATTTCTTTTTCATAGATTCGCAATTGGTTTTACTAATTAATAATGATTGTTATTATAACATCTCTTTGGCAAATGTATCGCTTTTTTTGATTAGTGCAAAGCAAAAAGTGTGAAATGTTTTAAAAAGTGGGAACAAAATTTCATTGGGTAAGAAAAATGTGTTATCTTTGCGAGCGAAATGCGATAGTGGCTCAGTTGGTAGAGCATTGGCTTCCCAAGCCGAGGGTCGCGGGTTCGAGTCCCGTCTATCGCTCAGAAGTTGGGCAATCAGGGGCGTTCGCGTCCCTTTTTTCTTGCCTGAGAAAATGCCACACGTCGACCTCGCAAACACAACACGTTGAAACTCGAAAGACAACACGTTGAAATCGCAAACTCAACGTGTTGTGTTTTCCATCTCGACGTGTTGTCTTTTCATGATGGACCAGGGGATGCGGCGTTTCCTTAGAATTCGAATCCCAAATTGATATAGAATTTTGGTTTCTTGGTTTGATTGCTCCATCCTGCATGGGCTCCCAGAGGTCCGAAGATTGTCTTGTAGTATGCCCCAATTTGTGCGCCCCACAGGTCTTTACCATCCGCAATGTTGCGTAGCTTGTCTGTCGATCTGGCATAGCTTACTTTTCCTACCAGATAGATGATCTTTGCGATGCGTTGCTGGCCCTTAAGTTGAGCGGCAAAGAACTGATCTTCAACTGGTTCCACATGTCCAATGCCTGCAAATGGCATCTGTTGGCTCAGGTAGTGTCCAAAGTGGTTTCCACCAATGACGTTTGACATCATTGGACAAATTTCTTTACCTAAAAGCATTCGGCCATAGAGTAATGGTTGGATAATGAATCTCTTGGTAACAGGTATGGCTATACGCCAGGAAGCATCTATGGCAGAGAATCCCCAATGGTCATTGTATTGGGCGAAATCATCGGTGTAATATCCGAACCCTGCCCTGAGGCGTGAACCACGGGTGGGGAAGTACCAGTCGTTTTCGGAATTGTATTGGGTGCGGAAATGATAGCTGATGTAGTGGTCGTTTTGGGGAAGCAGCTGCATTTTTTCCGCTTTTTCAGTATTGGAAAGAATATTGCCTACGTGGTAATAATCCCATCGACCAAAAAGTTTGCAGTTGAAATTCCTTACATTAAAGTCCAATAAGGTTGCATCCACATTATGATAGCTGAATGTGGTGTTGTATGTTCGGCTTCCTTTTCTATAGATGTTGATGTCGTTGTGGTCGTACTCATAGGCTAAGCGGACTTTGGTAAAACTGATTGGATGGAAAATCATTTCCTCACGTACCTCGATTCGCTTTCCCAGCCGGACGGTTGTCTCAAAGGCAAGGGGTGTCTTGGTGTGCATGGGGATTTTGCAATTGATTTGCAAGGCAGCCATCTCCTCAGTATCAAACCTGGCTCCCAAGTTTAATTCAGCTCCTGTCTTTGGACCTGCCTCGAAGGTCATGACCTGTCCTTCTGGCTGATGTTTCAGATTGTAGTTGGCTCCGTTGTAAAAGAGATCCATGCGCATGGAGGTTGTAACCTGTTCTGCACGGTTGTAGTCGATGCTGTCTCCATCTTTGAGTGAGAACTTTCTACGTAGGAATTTTGCGTGATGTGAGTTAAGATTGACAAAGTCGAAGTGGTCAACTTTGCGCTTTTGCTCCATCGAGGCTGGTTGCTGGTTGCGGACGGGCTTGATTTTGTTGTCATCAGGAAGCCCTAATTTCCGTCTCAAGGCAACGAGCTCATCCCAATGGCGCATTGCTTCCTCCTCACCGCGACGAATCAGAGTGTCGACAGCTTCGGCGCTGAAACTGGCCGTTCCGTAGGGTTTCGTGTTTACTTGGATGGGTATGTCCGTTATGGCTAGATTGTCGTCATATTTGCGTTTACAGTTCACATCGATTATCTGGCTTACGATGGACAAGGTGTTGTGCAGGTCTTGTGCAGTCTTTTCTGGCCCCTGAACGGTGGAACCGATGATGTATTCTGCACCCATATCGCGAGCCAAGTCGGCAGGATAATTGTTGCATAAGCCTCCATCTACCAAAACCATGTCTCCCTTGGATATTGGCGCGAAGGCAGCAGGAATGGACATACTGGAACGGATTGCTTCAGCGAGTACACCACTGTGGAAGTCGTACTCAGTATTGGTGATCAGGTCAGTTGCCACACAAGCGAATTTGCGTGGGAGAACATCGAAACTGATTGAATCGTTGTATCCCTCAGTTAAGCATCGGAAAAGCGTTTGCAGGTTTTTTCCCTTGATTAATCCTGGCGAGGCGGATATCTGTCGTTTGTTGAGCGAAATATGTTTGTTAAGCATGTAGGTGTTTTGCTTTTCGCGGTCTTCGATGCTCTGTCTCATCAGATTCTCATTGTCGGACAATATATAAAGCCAGTTCTGACCTCTTACGATGGAATCCAGTTGCTGAGGTGTGTATCCTATGCTATAGAGTCCCCCAATGATACTTCCCATTGAGGTTCCGGTGACAATATCAACGGGGATGCCGGCTTGCTCGATAACCTTGAGGACTCCAATGTGTGAGATTCCCTTAGCTCCACCACCAGAAAGAACTACTGCAACCTTCCCTCGAGGTTCTTCACTGATACAGGGGATGGTGATTAGAATAGTCAGAATAAAGAATAAGGCACGACGTATCATGTTGAATTCCGTACTATGGGTTATACATTATTATATTAATTATATACACATATCAATTACTAACCGATAGTCATATCAATGTGCGAATTTGTACACAAAAATCGGAAAAAAACTTCAAATCTGCAAGCGTTTGTCGAAAATCATACAAAAACCACTTCGTGACGTGTTATCTTTCATGGAATTTAGCGCTAAAAAAAAGCCCCTCTCAGAACAAGTCGGAGAGGGGCACATGTTAAAGTCTGGTTAATGTTTTGTTTTCTTTATTTAACCAAAATCTTCTTGCCATTGATGATATAGATGCCTTGCTCTGTCTTCTCAACACGTATTCCGTTGATGGTGAAGATGCCGCTTGGCTTGGTTGTCGTAGGCTCCTGAGAAACTTGCTCAATGCCAGTTGGATCAAGAACTTGGTTCCACAGGTAGGTAACATCTTTCTGAGTGAGGGGCTTGCTGTAAGCGCGCGCAATGGCCACGTCACCATTCCATGAACCATGTGCTGTAGAAAGGCCCGAGGGATCGGCGCCAATGGCAAACCAGTTGCAATCCGAGCTTGCAAGCCTGAAGATACCTGGAGCATCCACGGTGTTCTTGAGTTCGCCATCGACATAGACGTAGGCCTTTCCCTCATCGGCGTTCCAGACACCGACGATATGATAGAACTTCTTCGACTCAGGAACGACACCACTGGTGGCCCATCGCCATGTGTTGCCACCAGACGTGGAGATGTTGGGCAGGAAGGTCAGCTCGTTCTGGCGGGCACCACTGATGGTGGAAACCAGGAAGCCTGTACCGCCGCTCTGCATTGCCGAGAAGGGCTTGGTCTCCGAGTTGGGTATGGTTTCTGGATAGTCGTTCATACAGAGCACCTCGAGGGAGTGACCATTGGCCAAAGCATAGCGTATCTCATCGTTGTTATTGTAGTCAGCACCTTTGTAGAAGTTGGTGGCATTGCCTCCGTAGGGATTCTCGAAGTGAGCCACATAGCGCTTGTAGGTATCGCTGTAGTAGGTGGTAGGCTCACCATAGGCTATCACATCGCTATGGTAGGGAGATACGTCCTCGGCTGTACCGTCCTCGTGGAAGACTACATCAAATATGTCGGCCTTCGGATAGGTTTCCACTGGTCCTGGTTCAACGGTTTCCCACTCGCTGGCATTGTTGGTATAGGTGCCGTCTGCCTTCTTGCCTACCTTCTGATGAGAGGGATTGGGCACGGGGAACGGATCTTCGCCTAGCGTCTGGAACCAGGTTGGATTCTCGGTGTTACCCTTGTTCAGCAGATAGCATACCTCGCCGCTGGCCAGTTGTTCGTCGGTAATCTGAGTGCTTTCTTCTGCACCAAATGCAGTCTTGTAGTAACAATTGCTAAGGATTACCTGCTCAGGAACACGGGCGATGGTACGGCTGCCTTCTGGATTCAGCGTGATGTCGCCAATCTGGAGGCAGTTTTCAATTAAGGTAGAACCATTGGTCCATCCCACGATACCGCTTGAGTTGATTGCTTCAGCACCTTCTATTGTACCGGCAAAGACGCAGTCCTTGACCACGGCACTTCCGCGATTACAAGACATTACGCCACCGTTACCAGAGTCGCCTACACAAGTGGAATGTCCGTTGATGAGGGATATGATGCCTGAAATGGATGTCCTGTTATAGGTATTGGCTGCTACAGCTGTTACAAACTTGTCGCTGTTGTATACCTCGCCCTTGATGGTCATGTTCTTGACGGAAGAACCGTCCTGCATGTTGTTGATCAGGGCAGCACCACGTGCAGCTCGATGGATATCAACTGTTATGGTGTGATAATTGCCGTCGAGCTCACCGTAGAAGTTCTCCATCATCTGGTTTTCGGTAAAGTAGTCGATGTCGGCCAGAAGTTTTCCATTTACTGCTTTGCCTGCTGAGCCGGCCTTGAGAGCATAGTAAGCCATGTGGGCATTGCTAGCTATCTGATAGACACCATTTTCATCTACGTCGGGAAGCAGACCTGTTGACTTCAATGACTCCATTGCCAATGCTTCCTCTGTAGTGAGGCTACCTTCCTCGTAAGCTCCAAAGATTTCGCTATAGATGCTCCCCATCGTGTTGTACATTTCCTCGCTCATCTTTTCTGCCTTATAGAGGTCGCTGACAATGCTGTAGCAAGTTTCCGTTTCGTCAAGCAACTTAACGTAGGCATTACGTCCCTCAATGAATGAATCCCACAAAGAAGAGAAAGTTCCAATCAATTCATATTTCTCCTCTGGACTTGTGGCTGTTGCAACAGCATCAATGGCAGCTTGGATCTGATCTTTGATTGCTTTTGGACAATTGGGGTTCTGAGCATAATTTGCACCTGTTTCAGGAACGATGTTGATGATGGTATTGGCACGTGCTACCATGCAAGCCAATGTCTCGTCGAGATAATGGTCGGCATCCTCTAATGTGCCTGCATAGAGAAGATGAATGTTTGCAATACCTGTCCAGTCGGTACTTGAATTTTGATTTGGATTGGCGAATCCAATGGTCAGAGTACCATCTGTTACGTTTGCCAGCAAATAATTTTGAGCACGTCCGCCATTTGCGGCGTTGGCGATACCAACCCTTCCGTGGATTCCATAGGCAACGAGGTTGCCTTCGTTATCGTTGATTTCCAAATCAAGCGTTGCATCGTCACCATTCTGGGTGAGATAACAATTCTCCCCATCCACAGCATCAGCTACAGGGATGCGAGTCTCATAGACGGTGGGCAGGAAGATGCGGTTCTCGTTTACATACATACCTGCATAATAATAGGTACTATAGCGATCGTTGAATGGACGATATGCTGCATTTGCTGTCAGAACGTAGACACCATTCTCCAATCCAGTCAATGTCTGATACATGTTGAAACCACGAGCCCAACATTCTGCACCGTAAAGATTAGTGGTATTACTCTTTGCTGTATTGGTACCTACAGTTCCTGACCATCCGTTGAAGCCGTCAGCGAAATCTGGATTGGCCAACAGGTTAGTGATCTCAGAACCAGGCTTGTAACCATTCTCAACGGCAGCAGTAAGTTTCGCATCAACCCAACTTGCCTCAGCAGCAATTTCCTCTGTAGTCATCGTGTGATTCTCCCATACATAAGTATAGGAACCATGGGGAAATTCTTCATTGGGTTCGAAGATGTCGTTGAGATACTGCTCGATGTAATCGCGGTCTTCCCCCTCGAAGTCACTATGTTCTTGAAGGTAATTAATTGCATATTGGACTCTACTGTAGTAGTTCTCGTAGGCGGCTGCAGAAGTTTCCACATTAGTGCGTAGTTCCTTTACAATGTCGTACTGCGATTCCAGATCTTCCATAGAACCGCCTTGAATCAGGGATTCCATTGCATCCAATGCAGCTTGATATTCATCCATTATACTTTGAGTAGCAAGGACGCCATCGATATACTGTCGACCTTCTTCAACAGCTTGTACATAGACACCAATGTTGGCAGAGTTTTCCTGTTCCTTGACGATATTCCAAAGAACACCTGCTTCCTCGCCTGTGAGAGGCTTGTCATATACTCGTGCGAGGATGATATCACCTGTCCAACCTGCCTCTGCACCGCTGCCACTTGCATCTCCACCAACACAGAACCAGTTGCATCCCTCGTTAGCGAAGCGGAATTCTCCAGGAGCATCCACGGTGTTGCAGAGTTCTCCATTTACATAAATGTAGGCTTTAGCTTCCTCCTTATTCCAAACGCCAATCACATGATAATAGAAACCGACCATGGGAGTTACGCCGCTGGTGGCCCAGCGCCATGTACTGTTACCTGTGGTAGAGACATTGGGCAAGAAAGTGAATGAATTCTTGCCGCCTCCATTACCTGTCGTGCAGATAAGGAAACCTGTTCCACCTGCCTGCATAGCAGAAAATGGCTTAGCCTCCACGTTCTGAAGGGCACCTTCGTAGTTTGGCATCACGAGAATTTCCAGACTGTGGCCGTCTGCTATTGCATCACGGAATTCCTGGTTGTTCTCAAAGTTGATCTTGTAGTAGCCTGCTGGTTTGGCAGACCAGCTGGTGTTGAAAGTTGCCACATTGCGGTCGAAGGCTGCGTTGTAAGCAATCGTCGGACCATCACCAACGAACTCAACCATGTTGTGCATGGGTGAAATGTCCTCTGCTGTTCCATCAATGTTGAACGATACATCCAACAAATCTGCAACAGGAGCGTCCTGCGCCGTAGCTGACATGCATGCTACGGATAAGACGAAACTGTAAAGTAGTTTTTTTCTCATAGATAATTAGTGTTTTTAATGTTGATTAAATCTTTTTTCTTCTGTTTCGATATGTTGTGACCTCTCTGTCTGTGCAAAGATACACATTTATTTCTAAAAACGAAATAAAATTTCACTTTTTTTATCAATACTTGCGGAATGATTCTGGATACTGCAAGTCTTGAGATATCTCACCCCCATAGCAGCGGACCCAGGAACGGAAACCTGCTTTCCCTTTCTCGATCTCGATGATGCGTGCCCCGTTGGGTTTCAGATTGTTATAGACTGTATCGCAACCACTGAATCTTCCATAAATGAAAAACATGCCTCGCCATTTCATCGCATAGTCGTCATCGTGATCATGTCCGCAGATGATAGCTTGTACGTCACCCATTTCCTTCATGGAGACGAAGAGTCCAGAGTTTACGCTGGGAGGGCAAGGGTCTTCGCCGAAGTTCCCCTTCAGGATTCGGCTCGTATCATAACGTAATCCAAAGGTGAATTCAGGCACTGGGATGTGGAAGAATGCAAGTGATGGAAGTGGTTTGTCAGCGTTTTGAGCCTTGAGTTTTTGGCTGCATTGGCGATACCACTGTATTTGGTCCAAATGGATATAGTCGTAACCTTTCATGTCTGGATTGCTGCAGCTGTCTCCAGAGTCAAACAGATAGAAGGCCCATTCCACTTTTCCATCGGCATCTGATAAAGTAATCAGGTCGTTGGAATCACCATAGATGCCCTCTACACCTTTATTTACATTATAAGGTATGCTGCGTATGATATCCATAACCTCACGTCGATTCTTGTCGTACTGCCCGTCATGATTGCCCATAGCGACCGCAAAGGGTATTTTACGCTCACTTATTGGCCTTAGAATCTCTTGCAGACTCTGCTCTGCAGGCTTGCCAAAGATTACATCGCCCGTATGGATGACCAAATCTGGTTTCTCCTGATCGAGCATTTCGATGACGTTTTTCAAAGCACGTTCCGAACGCTTGTCGCCAGCGATGTAGTGTGTATCCGTGAACTGCATGATTTTGAATTTGCCGTCGGATCGGAACTGGAAGCGTTGTTTCTCATCGTTTAGTTGAGGTTCTTTTGACACTTCCTGACTCGTGTTCTTTTTCTTTTTTGCTGCCTCTGCAGCCATAGGAAGCGCAGTTGCCAATCCTGCTGCTGCTGAGTTGCGGATGAAATCTCTTCTGTTCATACGAATGCATTTTATTGAAAATCCTTCTGCAAAGTTAGCGAAAAAAAAGTTGCTATGCAAAAGAAATTGTGTTAAAAATCGGTCGATGACATGTTCGTCCTCAAAAAACGTTTTTTCTGTTGTTTTCTTGCCACGTGTTGCATTTGAAAAGTCAACGTGTTGAGTTTGCAATTTCAACGTGTTGTCTTTCGAGTTTCAACGTGTTGTGTTTGGGGAGTCGACGTGTTGCAGAATTGAGAGTGTCTGAAATGCCCTTCTCGACGATTTGCTTCTCCAGCATTTGGAAACTGGACGATGGTTTTTTATCCAAAAGGATCCACCTGAGCCACGAAACTTCGATGCCTGGAATTGTCGTTTTTCAGCTTTACCAACAATCGGGTGATAGGCGAGAGAAGGCAGACAAGAAATGGATGGAAGGTTGTGAGTTGGGTTAGCAGATAACGGAATCCATACCAGCGTCGAACAGGTAGGGGATAGAGACCTATTGAGCGAAGGGCTTGAAGGGCACGTGTCGTAAATCTCCAGTTCTTGCTATCGCTCATCAGGGTGATAACGTAGCACATCGCCATGATGCAGAGTCGACGCTGAAGGGCGAGCGAGTGGGGGGAGGGGATTTTTTCAGATTGCAGATGCTGGAGTACTGTTATGTAGTCAGCATATCGCTTTTGCAGATGCTTTTGATCCTGTTTGTGCGTGATGGAATCAGGACGATAGCGATAGAAGTATGCCTGCTCGATGCTGGTGACCAGATGGGCACGCTTGAGGAACAGGCGAGTACAGAATTCCTCATCCTCATGGTAGATGTGGGGAGAGAAACGCATATCGCCAAGCGTTTCACGACGAATGATGTAGGAACAGCAACTGGGGATGATGTCGTATTTAATCATGAACATGGTGGCTGGTCCCTCGAAAAGTCTCTTCGCTCCATGACATAAGATATCAGGTTCTTTCTCGAGCAGCGTCTTCAGGATCTGCACGTATGGTCCATAGAAAATGTAGTCGTCTGCATCGATGAAGGTTAGATATTTGCCTGTGCAATGGTCAATTCCTGTGTTTCGAGCGCCACCAGGTCCCATGTTTTCCTGTCGGATGGCATGAATGTTCTCTTTGTTGAGATTTTTTACCCACTCACATACTACATCCTCGTGGCTTCCATCGTCGATAATCCATATCTCGTAGGTCATCAGTTGAGCGATGAACTCCAAACTGTCGATACATTTGGAGAGTTCGCTCAACTTGATGTCGTAGCAGGGAATTATGATGCTTAATTGGCAATTCATGTTCGAGGGTGATAGGTGAGACGAAACCAGAGGGCTTTTATGCGTTGATGTAGTGTGAGGTGGGACGAGAGGATGAAGCTCAAGGGGAGAGGTCGATGAGGAACAATCTTTTCCTTGCCTCCATGCTGATGATACGAAAGTTGAGCATTCAGCGAACGTAGATACAGGGCAAAGTTCTGCTGGTTCTCAGGTAACTCCTGCAATTGAACCAATGCTTCAACGTAATCGGATAACGCATTTAATTTCGGTGTGTTGCTGATGCTGCCGTCTCGTTTGCAATAATAGTACATTCCATGCTTTGTTCCTCGTATCTTCGTAGCACGCTGAAGCACGTATGGAATGGTGAAGATGTCCTCGTAATATCGTCCTATGGGAAACGTGGTGTCGCCCCAAATCGAGCGTTTGAACAGCTTGTTGCATGCATAGCAATGGGTATATCCATCACGTTTCATCCACGTCTGGAAGTCGTAGGTTCCTTCGATTGGATGGAAAGGATATTCCTTGGCTGACAGGTGGTCTACCATGATGGGATACTCCAGCACATCAGCATCCTCCATTTCTTCCAGACAAGCTGAAAGGGTGCCTGGAGCGAGATAATCATCAGAATCCACAAACGTAATGACTTCCCCTTTTGCTTCCTTTATTCCTGTGTTGCGTGCTGCACTCAATCCTTGGTTTTTGTCATGATTTATCAGTCTGAATGCAGGGCTTTTGCTGCACCATTCCTTACAGATGGCTTGGCTGTTGTCGTAGCTTCCATCATTGATCAGTATCACTTCATAATCGACCAACCCTTGTGTCAGGATTGATTCAAGGCACTTTGGCAAATGCTGCGATACGTTGTAGACGGGGATGATGATACTGATTCTCATGTCTTACTCCAGAAATCAACATATTGCTGTGCCACCTTTTTATATTCGTGATGCCGGCGGATATACTCGATGGAATCACGTTTCAGTTGAGGAATCCGCTCAGGATTGAGCACAAGGGCCAGCAGTTTGCAGTATACATCTTCCATAGACGGAAGAACATTGATGATAGGTCGCAGTTCAGACTCTCCCAAGAGTTTGTAATGCTCAGGTTCGCCGCCTCCAACCAGGATCAAACCTCGCGACATCGCTAATAAGCCATTCATGGCTGGCGTGTAACTGTATAACTGATCCAGAAGGACATCACTCTCGTCGAGCATCGTCTCGTAGAGGCTAAATGGGATATTCTCAGCTCGTTTGATAACGACCTTTTCAGGATATTCCTGCTTCAGCCTCTCAAGGGCGCGAAGCATGATGTCTGTTCCCTTGTACTCGTTTCGCGTCTTTTGGATACCAATGAAGAAACGGATGGGCGAGGGAATCTCAGGACTGGGTGTGATGTCTGGCAATCGGATGGGGAAGGGGATGAACTGAAGTTTCTTGGCATATTCAGGCAGATAGCTCATGTGGTATTCGTAGAGTCCTGAAATGATGCCGCTGCAGTCGTGAGCGATGAATGAGTTGATCTCCTTCTTTGGCCCAGATAACCAATCTTTGATCATAAAGTCGATTTCTGCCGAATGACGCTGCTCGCTGCCCATGTTGAAATCGCTGTATCGAAAAGTCTTGCAATCCAAACCTGCCTTTACCCAATAATGATCCATGCCGAATGCGCCCAAGAAGACACGACGATTGTTGCGACGCAAGATGCTGTAGTATCTCCACATTCGTTCAGCCTTCAGGTCGAAGAAGATAGGATTGATCAGCTGCACCACATCGTAACCTTTCATCTGGGGAAGTATTCGCTCTAGGCGAAGCAAATAATGCATCGTGTCCAACGATCCAAGTGAGTTCCTCTTCAGATTGATGTCGCGTGGATAATCCTTCCAGAGGTCACCGTCAGACACAACAGTCACTTGGTGCCCAAGGGCTCGCAACCCTTCGGCCAACGTCCAGTGCACATTGCTGTATTCACCTATCAGAAGGACTTTCATCACATTTGCAATTTGTCATTAACAGCAGAGAAATCTCCTATGAGACTGCTCTTTAAATTACAAAAGTATGTTTTTTCCTCCAATTCAACAAATATTTTGAATAAAAGTTGTACCTTTGCGTGCCTCAAAAGGAAAGTAATGGAAGAACTGAACAACCTGCATAACCTCGAAACAGAAGACACAAGCTACGATCATGTGTTGAAATACACAGGTGTCTTTGGTGGCGTTCAGGGGCTGAAGATGCTGGTTGCTATCATTCGAACCAAGCTGACAACCCACCTGTTGGGATCTGTGGGTTATGGCCTTATCTCTGTTTACCAGTCCATTTCCGAATTTATTGTCAGCTGCAGCAATTTTGGAATTCCCTTGAATGCAACTCGTGAGATGAGTGAGCTTTTCGAGAATGGGACGGATGAGAATATTCAGCACAAAGTAAAAGTTATTCGTACATGGGTTCTATGGGCTGCTCTCTTTGCCACCATTCTAACGATTCTCTTGTCACCAGTATTGAGTTATTTCTTTTTCAAGCACGACTGGAATCGTTATTTGGAAGTCATCATGCTTTGCCCGATTTTCATTTCTTTTCTGGTCGCAGAAGGTGAATGCTCGATACTGAAGGGATTGAGGCAGCTGAAACGAGTGGCCACCATAGAGACTTTTGCAGCAATAGCCACTCTCGTTTTGACTATACCTTTTTATTATTTTTGGAAATTGCATGGGATTGTGATTGCTCTCATCTGCAGCACAGCAATGACGGCTCTCATCCATCTTTACTATAGTGTTCAACTGGTCAACTATCGTGTCAGCCTTTTCAGCAAGGAGATTTATCAAGAAGGTTTACCCATGATACGCAGAGGTATCCCTTATGTGTTGGCAGGCATTGCTAACTCAGGCATTACGTTGGCTATTCCTGCCTTGATATTGTTGAGTGGAACTTATTCTGACGTAGGGTATTATCGTGCTGGATACACTTTGATGGCGGCCTATGCAGGTATGGCATTCGTGGCTCTCGAAGCGGATTATTACCCTCGTCTTTCTTCTGTGAATCACGATACGATTCGTCTCAACCAGACTATCAACCAGCAGATCGACGTTTGCGTACTGCTGATTACACCTTTCTTGATTCTTTTCATCCTGGCGATGCCTATCGTCGTGAGATTGCTTTTCAAACCAGAGTTTCTGATTATTCTGGACATGACGGTTTGCTCAGCATTCTATATGTTCTTTCGAGCCATCATGTTACCTGTTGCATACACTTCGCTTGCAAAGGGAGACAGCATAATGTTTCTCATCATGGAAGTTCTCTATGATATTGTGTTTGGTGTGCTTATGTGGTGGCTTTATTCCCAATTTGGCTTGGTTGGAGCAGGCGTTGCTCTTTCAGTAGCAGCCCTTTACGATATGCTCAGCATCGTGTTGGTTTATGGGTGGAGATACGGATGTCGTATCAGCGGACACACTTTGCGATTGATCATCTTTCAGTTCTTGTGTCTCGCGATAGCTGTTGCGGCATGTCTGCAGGGGAATCTGTATGTGAAGTACATCGTGGGAAGTTTTGCAATACTTGTTTCTGCTTGGCGCAGCTGGAAACTTCTTGCCCGCCGATCTCAGATTGTGCACGATTTGGTGCGACGTTTCAGGCATCGTAGTGGCGATTGTTGCTAGGAGAAAACCAACAAGGAAGAAGTTCTCGTGAAAAAAAACGAGGAAAATTTGGATACTTCACAGAAAAGATATACCTTTGCATCCGCTTTTCAGAAGTTACTGGTAAGCATCGGGGTGTAGCGCAGTTGGTAGCGCACCTGGTTTGGGACCAGGTGGTCGCCCGTTCGAGTCGGGTCACCCCGACACTTTAGGAGAAAGAGTTCTCGAATAAAAAAAGTATTTATTGAGCAAAATGTTTGGTGATTTGAAATAATCATTGTACTTTTGCAAAGCATTTTCAAAAAATGGTGCGTTGGATGAGTGGCTTAGTCAACGGTCTGCAAAACCGTCTACGGCGGTTCGAATCCGCCACGCACCTCAGAAGAGGAATCCATGATCTTAGCGATGAGTGGGTTCCTCTTTTGTTTACAAAAGAAGCACGCCTTAATTCATTTTCTTTCCCCATCTTTATTCTGACAGATATTATTAGGGCATAAATGACTTTTTTCTTCAAAATCATTAGGTCATATTATATAAAATGTGTAATTTTGCATGATAAAAAGATTTTTCAGTAAACTACAAATTATAATGTCATCAAAATGAAAAAGTACAATTTCAATCCAGGTCCTTCAATTCTCCCCAAAGAAGTAATTGAGGCAACAGCTGCTGCATGTCTTGATTTTCAGGGGAGCGGTTTGTCTCTGATGGAGACCAGTCATCGTGCAAAGAACTTTCAACCTGTTGTGGACGAAGCTGTTGCATTGTTCAAGGAATTGCTTGATATCCCTGAGGGGTACAGCGTGATTTTCTTGGGCGGAGGTGCAAGCTTGCAATTCTGCATGGTTCCCTATAATCTGCTGGAGAAAAAGGCTGCTTACCTGAATACTGGCGTTTGGGCAACCAAAGCAGAAAAGGAAGCCAAGTTGTTTGGAGAGGTTGTAGAGGTAGCATCAAGCAAAGACAAGAACTTTACCTATGTGCCTCGTGATTTTGAGATTCCAGTAGATGCTGATTACCTGCATGTTACTACCAACAATACAATCTACGGTACAGAGTTGCTTCAGGATGTGGATTCTCCCATCCCTGTAGTTGCTGATATGTCGAGCGACATCTTCTCTCGTCCTCTGGATGTGAGCAAGTATGGCATCATTTATGGTGGCGCTCAGAAGAACTTGAGTATGGCAGGTGTGACCTTTGTCATCATTAAAGAAGATTTGTTAGGTAAGGTGAGCCGCCAGATTCCTACGATGCTGGATTATCGTACTCATGTGAAGAAGGGAAGCATGTTCAACACTCCTCCTGTAGTACCTATTTATTGTGCCCTGGAGAACCTGAGATGGATTAAACGTCAAGGTGGTGTGAAGGCTATGGAGAAATTGGCCATCGAGCGTGCTAAGATTATCTACGACGAGATTGACCGCAATAAGTTGTTCGTGGGTACGGCTGAGGTTGATAGCCGTTCGCGCATGAACCTCACCTTCGTAATGGCTCCTGAGTATCAGGAATTGCAGGATGAGTTCCTTGCATTTGCTTCAGAGAAGGGTATGGTAGGTGTGAAGGGGCATCGCGATGTCGGAGGCTTCCGTGCTAGCTGCTATAACGCGATGAGCATCGAAGGTTGCCAGGCTTTGGCTGCATGCATGAAGGAATTCGAGGCAAAGCATTAACATAGAAAACTCAACACGTTAACATAGAAAACTCAACACGTTAACTTTGAAAACTCAACACGTTGAAAAAGATGAAAGTATTAGTTGCAACAGAAAAGCCATTCAGCAAGGTTGCTGTGGATGGCATTAAGGCAGTTACAGATGCTGCTGGATATGAGCTTGTTCTTTTGGAGAAATATACGGATAAGAGCCAGTTGCTGAATGCTGTGGCTGATGTCGACGCCATGATCATCCGCTCAGACAAGGTAGATGCTGAAGTGTTGGACGCTGCCAAGAATCTGAAGATTGTGGTTCGCGCTGGTGCTGGTTACGACAATATCGACCTTGAAGCAGCTACTGCTCACAAGGTGGTTGCCATGAATACTCCAGGTCAGAATGCCAACAGTGTGGCAGAGCTGGTATTCGGATTACTTGTTTATGCAGTTCGTAATTTCTTTAACGGCACAAGTGGTACAGAGTTGAAGGGTAAGAAACTGGGTATTCTTGCATTTGGTAATGTTGGTCGCAATGTGGCTCGTATTGCCAAAGGTTTTGGAATGGAAATCGCTGCCTTTGATGCATATTGCCCCAAAGAAGTCATTGAAGATGCTGGCGTAGTTGCTGTGGATAGTCAGGACGCTCTCTTCGAGACGTGTGACATCGTTTCCCTCCACATCCCAGCAACTCCAGAGACCAAGCAGAGCATCAATGCCGCATTGGTCGGAAAACTGAAGAAAGGAGGTATTTTGGTGAATACTGCCCGCAAGGAAGTAATCAATGAACCAGAATTGCTGGCATTACTCGAGGAACGTACCGACTTGAAGTACGTTACAGATATCAAACCTGATATGGATGCTGAGTATGCTGAAAAACTTTCTGGACGCTATTTCGCCACTCCCAAGAAGATGGGTGCTCAGACAGCAGAGGCAAATGTGAATGCTGGAATTGCAGCAGCCAATCAGATTGTAGGATATCTGGAACAGGGCATCACCAAGTTCCAAGTCAATAAGTAAAATTTCTGTATTTATGGCAAGGATAAAACCTTTTAAGGGCCTTCGTCCACCTAAAGATTTGGTTGAACAGGTAGAATCCCGTCCTTATGACGTCTTGAACAGCGAGGAAGCTCGTGCAGAAGCTGGTGACAATGAAAAGTCATTGTATCACATCATCAAGCCTGAAATAGACTTCCCTGTCGGAACAAGTGAGTACGATCCTCGTGTGTATGAACGTGCAGCCGAGAATTTTGCTAAGTTTCAGCGCAATGGATGGCTCAGACAGGATGATAAGGAAATGTTCTATATCTATGCTCAAACCATGAATGGCAAAACCCAATATGGTTTGGTTGTGGCTGCTTGGGTGGAGGACTACATGAATGGAGTAATAAAGAAGCATGAATTGACACGTCGTGACAAGGAAGAGGACCGCATGAAACATGTTCGCGTAAATGATGCCAATATGGAGCCTGTCTTCTTTGCATATCCTGACAATCAGGTGATTGATGCTTTGGTTGCTCGTATCACGAAAGGAGATCCTGAGTATGATTTCATAGCCCCTATTGATGGATTCCGTCATCAGTTTTGGTTGGTTGATGATGAGGATGACATACAAACTGTTGTGGATACATTTGCAAAGATTCCCTCACTCTACATTGCTGATGGACATCATCGAAGTGCGGCTGCAGCCTTAGTGGGTGCAGAGAAAGCTCGCTTGAATCCCAATCATCGTGGTGATGAAGAATACAATTATTTCATGGCTGTATGCTTTCCTGCTAGCCAGCTGACCATTCTTGACTATAATCGTGTTGTTAAGGATCTGAATGGCAGGACTCCAGAGGATTTTCTTAATGCTCTTTCTCAGAACTTTATTGTTGTGGATAAGGGTACAGAAGAGTATCGTCCTAAGCGTTGTCATGAATTCAGTTTATACTTGGCAGAAAAGTGGTATAGTTTGGAATTGAAATCAGGCAAATGCGATGAAACAGATCCTATTGGAAGTCTTGATGTCAGTATCAGTAGCAGACTGATTCTGGATGAATTGTTGGACATTAAGGATCTTCGCAAAGACAATCGTATTGATTTCGTTGGAGGATTGCGTGGCTTGGGTGAGTTGAAGCGTCGTGTGGACAGTGGAGAGATGAAATTTGCTCTTGCCCTATACCCTGTCAGCATGGATCAGATTATGAAGATTGCTGATACTGGAAACATTATGCCTCCCAAAGCTACTTGGTTCGAACCCAAACTGCGTAGTGGCCTTGTGATTCATAAACTCAGTTGATGATTGATGAATACAAAACCATAAATGCAGAAAGCAAGGGAACTTACTCGGAGTTGAGGAGTAAGTTCCTTGCTTTTGCTCATCCCGTTCGTACTGTGGATGAGGCTATGTCTTTTGTGGAATATTATCAACGGAAATATTACGATGCTCGACATTGTTGTTGGGCTTATATGCTTGGAGCAGAGAGGGAGACATTCCGTTCAAATGATAATGGAGAACCAAGCGGAACAGCTGGAAAACCCATCTTGGGACAGATTAACAGTAATGAGCTGACGGATATCATCATTTTGGTTATACGTTATTTTGGTGGTGTGAAATTGGGTACAAGTGGGTTGATAGGGGCGTATAAAACTGCTGCTGCAGATGCTATTCAGAATGCTGAGATAGTAACGCGTACGGTTGACGAAGAATATACTTTTGATTTTGAGTATCCGTTGATGAATGCTGTGATGAAAGTTGTTCGTGATATGGATGCTCGTATCGTAAGTCAATCTTATGATATGGATTGCAGGATGACTCTCTCCATCCGACGGAGCAAAATGGATGAACTCAAGGAAAAAGTTGCTAAAGCATTATCCCCGTTCTAGTACAAATTTTTCTATTGCTTCCGCTACCCCCCCTTCATTATTATTGTTGTACGTGATGTAATCAGCTACTTGACACACTTCAGGTGCAGCATTCTTAAGTGCAACTCCCAAACCTGCATAGCTTATCATGTTCAGGTCGTTATATCCATCCCCAATAGCAATTACTTCTTCCTTATCAACCCCAATGATGCTTAGCAAGTGAGCAAGACCGTTTGCTTTGTCAATTCCATAAGGCATTACTTCCAGAAAAAAGGGTTCACTTCGGCAGATACTAAGCTTTCCCTTACTCTCACGTGCCATTGTCAGTTCCAATTGATGTAATGGTTCAGGTTCACCTGCAATCAGACATTTTGGTACGGGAAAAGTGAATGTCTCCAAGAAGTTATCCAAATGAAGTAAGGGCATTCGATTGAGGGATGCCGCATATGCTACATATTTGTTTTCAGTATCTTCAGAAGCAATTGCTTCATCTTTGTAGCTTAGAATTACGAAATCGCCTTTCTTACTGCAATTGTAGAGGTAAGGTATATACTCTGGTTGGAGATATTTTTGATAAAGAGTTTCTTTTGATTGATAATCAAGGATGAGTCCACCATTGTATGCCATCACATATCCATTGAACTTTTCCAGGGAAATTTTGGCTGCAACAGGAATGATTCCAGGAATGGGACGTCCACTGGCCAAAATTACTTTTACGCCATGTTTCTGTGCTTCATGCAATGCATCAATGTTTCTTTGTGGAATCTCTTTTTGAGTATTGGTGAGTGTGCCATCCAAATCTAAAGCAATAATCTTATATTTCATACCCAGATTATTCCTCACTGGCAGCATGCAGTATCAACGTGGTTGCGCCAATTGTTATAATGCTTCCATTTTCAAGACGAATACGATCTTGGTCTTTCAGAATCTCGTTCATAAAGAAAGTTCCTGTATTACTTGGAGCATCTCGTAGGATGTATTGTAACTCGTTCTTTTTGTTCCGTTGAACTCTAATGATGCAATGTTTGGTGTCAATGCTGGGATCTGTAGTCTCAATGGGTTGATTTATGTTTGTTCCTTTTACGTATCTTCCAAATACATTGTCACCCATCCGTAAAGGCAACACTTGTTTATAATGGAACACGTTCTCTACTACCACAATACTTCCAAATTTTTCACATTGTGTGTCCTCGTCTAGTATTTCTTCCTTACGAGTATGGAGAATTTTACTTGTACCTAGACGGATGCCAAATTGGCGATTGCAATTTGGGCACTGGAAAACCAACTGTTGACCTTCCGTGTATATAGTTTCATCGAAAGTAATGTAATTATCGCACTTAGGACATCGAACTCTTCTCATCAGTCTTTTTTCGGTATTGTCGATTGTTGATTAATCCAATTTCATGAACCAACAGTCCTTGTATTCCTGGTTCTTATGCATTTCCTTAATCTGTTCACGACAACTTTCTTCTGTTTGGAATCCACTAATGATGACTCTACGAATCTTTCCGTTATTGATGATTTCCGCATTGTAACCAGCATCTTTCAGATGCTTTGTAAACCTTTCGGCATTCTTCTGAGATACAGCACTCGACATTACAATACAATATTTTCCTCGTGGCTTCGTTTGTTCCCTATGCACAACAGTTTCTTTTTCAACATTCTCTATCGTTGAAGGTTTTTCTGAAGTCAATTCTGTTGTAGCCTCTTTTTCTTCAACGTAAAGTTTCTCTTCAGTTGCTTTGGGTGATTCTGTTGTTTTATTATCTGCTTGTGATGTAGCCTGACGTGGCATTAAATTTTGGGGGAAGAATAATTCTTTGTTAGAACTCATCGTCATGCTTGTGTTCTGAACGGGAGTTGAGAACATAAAGAAGAGAATGATGGATGCCGCAATGGTAGCTACTACGTTGAAGACTTTCCTGTTGAGACGG
>JAEEGJ010004806.1_pt1 | contig 44357 bp, 28 predicted proteins | sample 8958761 | NCBI WGS metagenome assembly JAEEGJ01 (sample SAMN16246546, study PRJNA631951) | gut metagenome | biome: gut microbiome; feature: rumen; material: RS-attached | host: Bos | place: Iran: Karaj | collected 2018-10
GGCCATCATCCCCGATTTCGGTCAGAACATCGTGCGCTGGGTACGCCTCAAGGTGCGCGGCAAATCGGGCAACAGGCTGCACATGCGTTTCGCAGAGATGCTTAACGATACAGGCGAGAAGAGCCGCGGCAACGACGGCCCGGGTGGCTCGCTCTATCTGGCCAACCTGCGCACGGCCAAGGCGGAATGCTTCTACACCCTCTCCGGCAATCCCGACGGAGAAGCCTATCATCCTACTACCACCTTCTACGGATTCCGTTACTGCGAGATAGCTCCGACGGACGACGTGGAGATCCTTTCCTGCGAGGCACAGCCCATCAGCTCTTCCACCGAGGAGAGCGGTACACTTTCCACCAGCAACCCGCTTGTGAACCAACTCGTCTCCAACATCCAATGGGGGCAGCGTGGCAATCTGCTCAGCGTTCCGACCGACTGTCCGCAGCGCGACGAGCGTCTGGGCTGGAGCGGCGACACACAGGTCTTCTGCCTGACGGCCATGTACAATGCCGATACCGAGTCCTTCTTCCGCAAATGGCTTCAGGACATGCGCGACTCGCAGCGCAGCGACGGCGCCTATTCCACCGTAGCTCCCCAAACCAATTCGCGCATCGGCGCAGCAGCATGGTCGGATGCCGGAATACTCGTGCCCTGGAGAGTTTACCTGATGTATGGCGACAAGAAAGTGCTCGAGGAGAACTTTCCGGCTATGGAGAAATACATGGACTGGCTGGCCACACAAACCGACGGCAGCTATCAATATGCAGGCGGCACTACGGTCTATGGCGACTGGCTCTCCTATGCCGATACCGACGCACGGCTCATCGCTGTGGCCTATTACGCCTACGACGCACTCCTCATGTCGAAGATAGCCCGCGCCATGAGTCCGCTTCCCATTGGCACCTATGCCCGCAAGGCAGCCGCCTACGAAGCCCTCTACAAGAACATCCGCGAAGAGTTCCGTTCCCGCTATCTCTCCTCCAATCTGCTCTACGCCTCGCAAACTGCACTCCTGCTGGCGCTCAAGTTCGGCCTGTACGAGGGGGAAGCCGAAGAAGCCGACTTCAAGAACCGCCTCGCGAAAGCCATCAAGGACAACAACTACACACTCAACACGGGCTTTGTGGGCACAGGCATTCTGGGGCAGACGCTCTCGGAGTTCGGGCTGACGGACTATGCCTACGACCTGTTGCTGCAACGCAACTGCCCGTCGTGGCTCTATAGCGTGGACCAAGGGGCGACAACCATCTGGGAGCGCTGGAACTCCTATACCCGCGAATCGGGATTCGGACCGGCAAGCATGAACTCCTTCAACCATTACGCCTACGGTGCCGTGGGCGAATGGATGTACCGCTACATGTCGGGCATCCAGCCGGACGAATCGTCCCCCGGATTCCACCATTTCCTCCTCAAGCCACAACCCGACCGCCGCACATATCTGCCCTCGGGACAGTCGCTCATCACATCCGCCAGCGCCACCTACCAAAGCCGCTACGGCACCATCGCGTCGGCTTGGACGGCACCCGACGCAAATTCCCTCGCCTACACCTGCACCGTGCCCGCCAACACCACCGCAACGCTTTACCTGCCTGCACCGAGCAGCGAGGCCGTGATGTACGAAAGCGGCAAGCCTGCCTCCGCGGCTCAAGGCGTAACGCCCATTGGCTACGAGGACGGCTGCCTCATCTACGAACTGCAATCAGGCACCTACCAGTTCTCCACCGACGCTCCCAACGGGGTGCAAGAGGCAAGAGGCAAGGAGCGAGAGGGTGATGCTATCTTCGACCTTGGCGGACGGTACCTGGGAGAAGCAAAGAGCAAGGGGCAAGAAGCCGGAAGCTGGGGAGCCAGAAATTCCTCTCGCTTTCACGGCATATATATCACAAACTCAGGGAAAAAGACCTTGGTAAAATAAAGGAAAAAGGACTGCCTCAGCAGGTCCGGGAAACCCCTCTGTAGGGGCATCAAAAACGCCGCCTGCGGGGATTGCCAACGCCGCACGCGGAAATGGGCAACGCCGCACGCGGGGATTGCCATCGCCGCAGGCGGCGTTTTTACACCCTCCTGAGGGCATTCAGAAACGGCCTTCCCGAGGGATGCCATAATCGGCAATTGAAAAAGATAAAACCTTATTTTCCAATAACTTGCAAAGAAGCCGTCCATCATATTCGGCTCCTCCCCTCTCTCTGTCGTCCTCATGCGAGAAGGAGGTTCTGTCCCTGCGCTCCATTTTTATACCCGCAACATCAGTCCTCCGGCCTCAAGCCCATTTTTGCCGATGCCGCATTTCTGAAAATACAGCAGCATTTTCGCCGATTGGCTATCATTTTGGCATCATTTTGGACAGGAAAGCCTTAAAATTTCTTAAAATACATGTCGGAATAGGAGATATTGAACACATCTGTATGCCTTTTGGGTTAGGGCACAAGTCCATAATTCCTATTTTTTTTGTACCTTTGCCGCGTGATTTTGACAAATCACACGGCGAGCCTGCTCTCGCTCGGCAATTCAAACGGATTTGATTGCCCTCGCTTAACCGCAGCCTTTGCCGCGCAATTTTTAAGATTATAATAAGTAAGATTGTATATTCTATGAAAATCAAATCATTTCTCATGCTCCTTGCTCCCAGCGCCCTGCTTCTTATCCTGGGTTCCTGTGGCGGCAAGCAAACACAACAACAGATGCCAACTGCCAACTTCGAGACAATGAAGGTTGACACCAAGGATGTGACTATGAACACGAAGTACAGCGCCACCATCCGCGGCCGGCAGGACATCGAGGTCTATCCGCAAGTGAGCGGTACGCTCTGGAAACTCTGTGTCACAGAAGGTCAGAAGGTTGCGAAGGGACAGACACTCTTCATCATCGACCAAGTCCCCTATCAGGCTGCGCTGAACACGGCTGTGGCATCGCAGGAAGCGGCGAACGCCAGTCTGGCAACCGCCCAGCTGACCTACGACAGCAAGAAGAAGCTATTCGACGACGGGATTATCAGCGATGTGGAACTCCAGACGGCTCACAACACGTTGCTCACCGCTAAGGCTCAGGTTGCCCAGGCAAATGCACAGGTGGTCAACGCAAAGAACAGCCTCAGCTACACTGTCGTGAAGAGCCCTGCAAACGGTGTGGTAGGCACACTCCCCTACCGTCAGGGCGCTCTGGTGAGCAGCAATATGTCGAAGCCTCTCACCACGGTGAGCGACAACACCCAGATGTATGTCTATTTCTCCATCAGCGAAGCCCAACTGCTGGCCATGACTCGCGATAGCGGAAGCAAAGAGGCTGCCATCGGAGGGATGCCCGACGTGAACCTGCTTTTGGTGGACGGTAGCGAATATCAGTACAAAGGCAAGGTGGAAAGCGTGAGTGGCGTGGTGGACCGCAGCACGGGTACAGTGCAGGTTCGCGCCGTCTTCGACAATCCCGACAAGCTCCTGCTCAGCGGCAGCACGGGATATGTGGTCATCCCCACTACCTTCAAGGACAAGATCGTGATTCCCGTGACAGCCACAGTACAGATGCAGGACAAGTTCAAGGTTTACATCGTGGATAAGGACAACATTGCCCACGAACAGCTCGTCACCACAGAAACACTCTCCAACGGCAAGGAATATGTGATAAAGGACGGCCTGAAGGTGGGCGACGTCATCGTGTCTGAAGGAGCCGGCATGCTGAGAGACGGTCAGAACATAAAGCCCAATAAATAAAAGGAGAAAAGGGGAAAAAGTGAAAAGGTAAGAACTTCACTCTTCAACTTTCCGTTTTTTTAATTTTTCAACGCTTTAACTTTTATATGAAAGGTAATATCTTTATCAAGCGACCTGTGATGGCCATCTCCATAGCCATCATGATTCTCCTGGTCGGCTTCATATCGTTCAGTTCCCTGCCTCTGGAGCAGTACCCCGACATCGCGCCGCCAACGGTCAGCGTCTATACAACCTACACGGGAGCAAGTGCGGATGCCGTGATGAACGCCGTCATCCAGCCACTCGAAGAGGCCATCAACGGCGTGGAGAACATGCTGTACATGAGCAGTACGGCCACCAACGCAGGCTCCGCCACCATCAATGTCATCTTCAAGCAAGGCACCGACCCCGACATGGCGGCCGTCAATGTGCAGAACCGCGTCTCGAGGGCGCAAGGCTTGCTGCCCTCCGATGTGACAAGGGTGGGCGTGCAGACCATGAAGCGCCAGACGTCTTTCCTGCAGATCGACGCGCTGTGCAGCGAGGACGGCAAGTACGACGAGGACTTCATCTCGAACTACCTCGACATCAACGTCATCCCGCAAATCAAGCGTGTGGAGGGCGTGGGCGACGTCATGCTGCTGGGCGGCACATACTCGCTGCGCATCTGGATGAAGCCGGAACTGATGGCGCAATACGACGTCATTCCCACCGACATCTCGAACGCTTTGGCAGAGCAGAACCTGGAGTCGCCTGCCGGACAGCTGGGCGAGAAGCCCGTGAACGGCACGCATGGCGACGGCGTCGAGAACTACTATCAATACACCCTGAAATACAAGGGACGTCTGAAGGAAATCTCTGAGTTCGAGGACATCGTGATACGCGCCAATCCGGACGGCACACTGCTTCGGCTCAAGGACATCGCCGACGTGGAGCTTGGTGCTGTCAGCTACGCCTTCCACGGCGAAGCAAACGGACATCCGGGCGTCACGTTCCTCTGCTTTCAGCTGGCTGGTGCCAACGCTAAAGAGACCAACGACCGCGTCAGCGCCAAGCTGGAAGAGCTGAGCAAGGACCTGCCCAAGGGCATGAAGTTCATCAAGATGATGTCGAGCAACGACTTCCTTCTGGCCTCCATCGCGAATGTAGAAGAGACGCTGCTTGTTGCCATCCTCTTGGTGGTGCTCGTGGTTTACTTCTTCCTGCAAGACTTCAAGGCGACGCTCATCCCCTCTATATCTATTATAGTATCCTTGGTAGGCACGTTCGCTTGCCTTTCCCTAGCAGGCTTCACGCTCAACCTGCTGACGCTCTTTGCCTTGGTGCTTGCCATCGGCACGGTCGTCGACGATGCCATCGTGGTTGTGGAAGCCGTGCAAGCGAAGTTCGATGCGGGCTACACAAGCCCCTACGAAGCGACCAAGGACGCCATGAGCGACGTGACGATGGCCGTCATTTCCTGTACCTTCGTCTTCATGGCGGTGTTCATTCCCGTCAGCTTCACAGGCGGCACGGCCGGCATCTTCTATACGCAATTCGGTGTGACGCTGGCCACGGCTGTCGGTCTATCCTGCGTCAGCGCCCTTGTGCTTTGCCCTGCGCTCTGTGCCATGATGATGCGCCCGGCAAGCGAGGAGCGCCGCAAAGGCTTCTTCGGAGCCATCAACTACCGTACTCGCCTCGCTTATGAGGCAACCTATACGGCCATGATGGAGAAGTACGCAAGCGTCTTGCGCCGCATGGTGTCGCGTAAGGTAAGGTTCTACGTATGCTTCGGCGCCTTGGCCGTAGCCATTGTCGGCGTGCTCTTCTTCGGCAGCCACCTGCCAGGCGGACTCGTTCCAAGCGAGGACCAAGGCGTCTGCATGATGAATGTGAGCGCCGTTCCCGGCTCAAATGTGGCCTCGACATACAGCGTGATGAACAAGGCGCAGAAGATTATCGAGGAAGTGCCCGAGGTGAAGGACTACACAAAGGTGGCAGGCTACGGCTTCATGTCGGGCCAAGGCACCAGCTACGGCATGTCCGTCATCCGAATGAAGCCTTGGGGCGAACGCCAATACGGCATCGGTTTCGGCATTGCGACGCTTGCCCTCCTGGCATTCATCATAGCCTTGATAGTCTTCATCAGAGGCATCATCAAGCGGAAGCACATTGGCAAGAAGGCTTTGGCACTTGGCATCATTACAGCCTTGGCAGCCCTTGCCCTCCTGAACTACCACCCGCTCGACAACATGATGAGTTCGAGCACGATGGTGGCCAACGCAAAGCTCAACGCCCGCCTGCTGAAAGAGATACCCGAGGCACAGTGCTTCGTCTTCGAGCCAGGCATGATACCCGGCTATGGCATGGGCTCCATCGAGCTGCAGCTCCAGGACAAGACGGGTATTGCCGACAAGGCGCTCTTCTACGACTACACGAAGAAGTTCATTGCTGAGCTGGGCGAACATCCCGAGGTGGGACGCTGCATCACCACCTACGAGCGCAACTTCCCGCAGTTCCAGGTGGAGGTCGATGCCGCCCAATGTAAGCGTGCAGGCATCTCGCCAGCCGCTGTGCTGAGCGCCTTGGCAAGCTATTGCGGCGGTTCGTACGTCAGCAACATGAACCAGTTCTCGAAGGTTTATCGTGTCATGCTGCAGAGCAATCCGCAAAGCAGAACGACGGAGAGCGACCTCAGCAACATGTTCATCCGCAACAACGGGCAGATGGCTCCCTTGAGCCAGTTCGTGAAGCTGACGCCTGTGCTCGGCCCCGAAATAGACAACCGCTTCAACCTGTTCAGCTCTATCTCTGTCAATGTGACAGCCAACACGGGTGTCAGCAACACGGAGGTGATGAAGGTCATCGAGCAGGTGCACAAGGAAGTGTTCCCCGAGGGCTACAGCTACGAGTACGGCGGCATGGCTCGTGAGGAGGCGGAGACGCTCGACAGCTACGACACCTACCTCACCTACGCCATCTGCGTCATCCTCATCTTCCTCATCCTGAGCTGTCTCTACGAAAGTTTCCTCATCCCCTTCGCCGTCATCTTCTCCGTTCCCGCCGGCTTGATGGGAACCTACGGCTTTGCTTGGCTGTGGAACACAGGCTTCAACTGGACGATAACCATGAACGGGCAGGCCGCCCCGATTGGTCGCATGCTGTTCATGGGACAGATTGAGAACAACATCTACCTGCAGACGGGCGTCATCATGCTGATTGGCTTGCTTGCCAAGACGGCCATCCTGATTACGGAGTTCGCCCTTGAGCGCCGCCGCAAAGGCATGGGCATCGTGGAAGCCGCCTTTGCTGCTGCCGAGGCACGTCTGCGCCCCATCCTCATGACGGTGCTGACCATGATATTCGGCATGATTCCTCTTGTCTTCGCAACAGGAGCCGGCGCCAACGGCAACCGCACCATCGGCATCGGCGTGATAGGCGGCATGACGGTAGGTACGCTTGCCATCCTCTTCACCGTGCCGCTCTTCTTCATCATCTTCGAGTTCCTGCAGGAAAAGATTCGCCCCGTCATGCACGAAGAAGCCGACCAGCAGTTCCTACAGGAGAATGAAAGAATGAAAAATGAGAGAATGAAAGGAGCAAACGCTTAGTGTCTGGATTAAAGATTAAAGATTAAGGATTAAAGATTGATTATGAAACGCATATCATTATTTCATTTTCTCATTATTTCATTTTTGATGAGTTCTTGCCAACTCTACAAAAACTACGAGCGTCCTTCCGACATCATCACCGATGGCATTTACGGCGACATGCAGACGGCTGGCGACAACAGCCTGGGCGACCTCGGGTGGCGCGACATCTTCACCGACCCGAAGCTGCAGGCTCTCATCGAGAAAGGCATTCGCCAGAACACTGACATGAAGAATGCCGACCTGCGCATCAAGGAGGCCGACTATGCCCTGAAGTGCGCCAAACTTGCCTACATCCCAAGTTTCTTCTTCAAGCCAAGCGGCACCGTCAGCAAGACGTGGGACCCTTGGGACCGCAACGACTATGCTGCCGCCAAGACCTATTCCCTGCCCGTTTCCGCAAGCTGGCAGGTAGGGAGCATCGGTTCGCTGCGCAACAACAAGAAGAAGGCTGAGGTGACGCGCGACCAGCTCCGCAACGCCAAGCAAGCCATTCAGGCGCAAATCGTGGCAAGCATCGCATCGATGTACTACAACCTCTCGATGCTCGACGAGCAACGGCTCTTGACGATGCAGACGGAAGAGAACTGGGGCAAGTACCTGCAGATGCAGAAGCAGCTGATGAACGCCGGACAAAGCAACATGGCTGCCGTAGCAAGCATAGAAGCCACCTATTACAGCATCCAGACGTCTGTCCTCTCCATCGACAACAGCATACATGCCTTCGAGAATGCACTTGCCACTCTCCTTGGAGAGACGCAAAGCAGCATCGACAGAAACTCGCTTGCCTCCTTCCAGACGCCTGCCGTTTGTTCTACTGGCTTGCCCATCACAATCCTCGACCGCCGGCCTGATGTCCGCGACGCCGAGTACAAACTCGCAGCTGCCTTCTACGACAAGAACATTGCCCTGAGCGGTTTCTTCCCGCAGCTCAACATCTCAGCCACAGGACAGTTCACCAACGCCGCAGGTGCCGTTGTCAATCCGGGCGTCTTCATCGGACAGGCAGTGGCAAGCCTGGCACAGCCCCTCTTCGAAAACGGACGCATCCGTGCCCAGTACAAGATTTCGCAGGCTGAGATGGAGATTGCCACAAACGACTTCAAGCAGGCAGTCATAAAGGCTGGCAACGAGGTGAATCTGGCAATGGACGACATCTACGTCTCCCGCTTAATGCAGGAACTCATCGACAAGCAGGTGGAATCTCTTTCCAAGGCACTCGATGCCACAGAGAAGCTCTATGCCAATACCGGCACGAACTACCTGAATGTCATCACAGCCCAGAACTCCCTGCTCTCTGCCCAGATGAGCCAAATCAGCAACCGCATGGACGCTATCCGGGCCACCATCGACCTCTACCAAGCCCTCGGCGGCGGAGCACAGTAAAGCCCGCCACTTTTCTCTCACGGGGGAAAAGGCCAAAGAGCAATCAGGAGGATGTGCATACAGGCATATCCTCCTGATTGCATTCTGTCCCTTAGGGGCATTCCAAGCCATCACTACGCTAAAAGTGAAGATAAGGAGCGTTTATCCTCGGGTATCTGAGAAGCCTAAAATTTCATACCGGAAACCAGCAAAAAACTTTACAAAAATTGTCACGCAAAACGGGGCAATCGGCATCGGAGCATGCGGGGAAATCAAACGCCGCACGCGGAGTTGGTCAACGCCGCACGCGGAGTTTACAATTTCCCTGTGCGGCGTTCACTATTCCCACAGGCGAAAATCCGCCGAAAAGCACGCCGAATTTAACAGAACAACATATGGAAATTGTACTTTCTTTGCTCGGCGCTGGAAATTCCGTCCTCGCAAAACGCCTGCTATAGGGCAAAACGCGTTTTAAGCCCTTATTTTGCGTTCAGGGTAGCAAAGTGCCACCCGACAAAAAACAAGCCGTCAGAAAGAGTCCGCCGCGAAAAATCTTTACAAAAACATTGGCCTCCGACGGAAGCATCTATACTCCCCTCCCTGATATGGGAAGTAGGCATCTATACTCCCCTCCCTGATACGGGAATTAGGCATCTATACTCCCCTCCCCTCTAAGGGGAGGGGCAGGGGTGGGGTAAGTTGCATTGAGCGACAAGTAGGAGCAATCCTTAATATATAACAATTCTTTTTCAATTCTCAATTCTTTACTTTCCTACCCCACCCCTCGCTTCGCTCTGCCCCTCCCCTTCCTGGGAATGGGAGGGGAGTTGGAGAAAAGGCCGAACTTACGGCCCTGCTCCACAATCAATTCACATTATATTACATGGGGCAATCCATTAGGTACAAAAAGAGGGGACACACCGTTTGGCATGTCCCCTCTTGGTATTTGATGCAAGCTTGTCGCTTACTCAGCGCGGAGCGTGAAGCGCTTGAAGTCGGTGACTGTCAGCTCCTTGTCGATGCTCTGAAGATAAGAGGCAACGGTAAGGTTCTTGTCCCAGATGTACTCCTGACTCATCAGGCAGTTCTCTTTGAGGAACTTGTTCACACGACCCTTTGCGATGTTCTCAATCATGGCGGGGTTCAGGTTGGCAGCCTTCTCGGCGGAAACGGTTGCGATGATTTCCTTCACCTTGGCAACGTCCTCGGCTGTGATCCAGCCCTTGGCCTGGTTGCTCTCCATGTGGTCCTCGCTGTCGAAGTGTGCGGGGTTGAAGCCAGCCTTCTTGATGGCAGCCTCTACAGCCTTCTGCACCTGCTCGCTCTTAGACTTCTCGATGGCAACAGCGAACTCGTTGTCCTTCACGCTCTGGGGCACGCCGCTTTCGTCGATAGCCACGGGAGAAGCACTTGCAATCTGCATGGCGATGTTCTTGCCTACAGTTTCGTCCTCCACCTTCTTGCTCAGGTTGAGCATGGTGCAGAGTCCGTTGCGGTTCATGTGGTTGTAGGTAGCGATGTTCTCGCCCTCGATGGTGCAATAGCCGTCGAGTTCCATCTTCTCGCCTGTGATACCGCTGCGAGCGGTAACAGCGTCGGCAACAGTGCCTTCGCCCATGGGCAGAGCCTTCACTTCGTCCAGAGTCTTGCACTTAGCGGCAACGGCAGCGTCGAGGATGCTCTGTGTCAGAGCCACGAAGTCGGCGTTGTTTGCCACGAAGTCGGTCTCGCACTTCAGGGCGATGATAGCGGCAAAGCCGTTCTCAGCCTTCACGAGCACGCAACCTTCAGCAGCCTCGCGGTCGCTACGCTTAGCGGCAACAGCCTGACCCTTCTTGCGCAGGTATGCAACAGCACCGTCCATGTCGTCGCTTTCTGCCAGAGCCTTTTTGCAGTCTGCCAGACCAGCGCCCGTCATCTCGCGGAGCTTCTTGATGTCATTCATTGTAACTTCCATAGTAGTATCTGTTTTTAAAAGTTTTGGATTTAAAATAAGGATTAAGGATTAAAGAATAAGGATTAAAGTTTAGTTGTTTTGGCAATAGACAATCCAAATGGTATCAAGCTTTAATCCTTAATCTCTAATCTTTAATCTCTGTATTTATTTACTCAGCCTCGGGAGCTTCAGGAGCTTCTTCAGCCTCTTCGCGAGCCTTACCGCTGCGACGACCCTTCTTCACGGGCTGGTCTTCCTGCTCGGCAGCAGCGTCGCTGTCGGCTTTCTCAGCCTTACGCTCTTCGAGACCCTCGTTGATGGCAGCGCAGCAAGCCTGGAGGATAACCTCGATGCTCTTGCTTGCATCGTCGTTTGCGGGGATTACGAAGTCGATGTTGTCGGGGTTGCTGTTCGTATCAACGATGCCGAACACGGGAATGCCCAGGCGGTTTGCCTCACGAACTGCAATCTGCTCCTTCAGTACGTCAACGACGAAGAGTGCAGAGGGCAGGCGGTTGAGGTCGGCGATAGAACCGAGGTTCTTCTCGAGCTTAGCACGTTGGCGGCTCACCTGCAGAATCTCGCGCTTGGAGAGGTTGCTGAAAGTGCCGTCGGCAATGAGCTTATCGATGTTGCTCATCTTCTTCACAGCCTTGCGGATTGTGGGGAAGTTGGTGAGCATGCCGCCGGGCCAGCGCTCGATAACGTAGGGCATGCCTACGGAAGTAGCGAGGTCGGCAACGCATTGCTTGGCCTGTTTCTTGGTAGCGACAAAGAGGATCTTCTTACCGCTCTTGGCAATCTGCTTCAAAGCTTCAGCAGCTTCGTCAACCTTAGCAACAGTCTTGTGCAGGTCGAGGATATGAATGCCGTTGCGCTCCATGAAGATGTAAGGAGCCATAGCGGGGTTCCACTTTCTCTTGAGGTGACCGAAATGGCATCCGGCCTCCAATAAAGTCTCAAAATTAGTTCTTGACATTGTCTTTTGTGTTTTGTTTTGTTGTTTACTTTCTTTGTTAATTCTTTGTGTTTTAGAATCAATCTGCGAGTAGTCCCCATGACTTCCCTATACATTATATATAATATATAAGGAAAGGGAGTCAGGCAGATTTAGATGCTAAACAGCTTTTCGCGGTCCAGTATGTTATGCAGCGATTAACGCTTGCTGAACTGGAAGCGACGACGTGCCTTTGGACGACCTGGCTTCTTTCTCTCGACCTCGCGGCTGTCGCGTGTCATGAAACCTTCAGCACGGAGTGCCTTCTTGTCCTCAGCGTTAATCTTTACGAGAGCGCGGGCAATAGCGAGGCGAAGAGCCTGAGACTGACCTGTGTAACCGCCACCATAAAGGTTGACGTTGATGTCATACTTCTCGGCAACGTCGAGCAGAGTCAGAGGCTGCTTAACCACGAACTGCAGGATGGTGCTGGGGAAGTACTCGGTGAGGTCGCGCTTGTTGATGGTAATCTTGCCATTACCTTCGCTGACGTACACACGGGCAACGGCGCACTTGCGGCGGCCCAATGCATTAGCTATGTATTTCGTATCCATGTTTGGTGATTATTTATACTGGTTAATATCAATAGCCTTGGGGCTCTGTGCCTGCTGCTTGTGCTCTGCGCCACCATAGATGTAGAGGTTGGTGATGAGCTTGTCAGCCAGCTTGTTCTTGGGCAGCATGCCCTTTACTGTGCGGCGAAGCAACTTCTCTGCGCCGTTGGGCTTAGCCAGAATCTCGGCAGGATTTGTTGCGCGCTGGCCACCGGGGTAGCCTGTGTATGACAGATAAGTGCGGTCTGTCATCTTCTTACCAGTGATGATAATCTTGTCGGCATTTACGATGATTACGTTGTCACCGCAGTCCACGTTGGGAGTGAACTCAGCCTTGTACTTGCCTCTCAGCAATTTTGCCACCTTCGAACAGAGACGACCGAGAACCTGGTCTGTAGCGTCAACTACGACCCATTCCTTCTTGACGGTGTTCTTGTTCATCGAGATGGTCTTGTAACTCAAAGTATCCATTCTTTGTCTTACTTTTGTTTGTTTCTACCTAGTTTATTTCTCATTTTGTCGAGCGATTCACGAACCGTCCGTTCAGGCCAATGATGCGGACTATTCACACGCTTCGAGAGGGCCCTTTAGGGGTCCTTTGATAATAATCGGCGTGCAAAGGTACAACTTTTTCCCAATTCTGCAAGCACAGGCAAGACTTTTTTTCTTCTTGGCATGCTTATTTTTATGTTTTACATAATATGGCGCCATTTTTTTTGTTACCTTTGCGATTAAATCTCTTGAATTTCGAGAAAGGAATGAAGTTTCTCTTTATAGGTGATGCCAGCAATGCACGCTATACTTTGGCAAAAGGGTTGCGTGAACTTGGTCACGAGGCTCTGGTCATAGGTACAGGTGGGAAGTGGCGGCAAATGCATGTGGATAAGTACATTGAGCGGGGTGCTGGCCGCTGGGGAGCCATAGTCTATCTGTTCCGCTGGCTTATGTTGTTGCCTAGGCTTAGAGGTTATGATGTTGTTGACTTCAACGGACAATTCATGATGGACTTCAAGCCCGGACTGAAGCGTTTCTTCTTTGATTTCATCCGTAAGCACAATCGCTATACAGTAACTTCTTTGCTGGGAATTGGTCATTACTATGTCAAGGGCTGCATTGAGGCGAAGCTTTTTAGAAGTAGCGACTTCAATATAGGCGACAAACTACGTACCAACGACTTTGCCCGAGAATTGTCGGATGTGTGGATGCATCACCCTGAGGTGGTTGCTTTGGGCAGACACATGGCTGAAGCGAGCCATCTGCTCGTCGGAACAGGCTACGAATACTGGGCAAGCCTGCATCATTACTTCCCTGGGAAGACGCGTTTCGTTCCTTTGCCAATGGAGGTTTCCGAGGAGCCAGTATGCATTCAAGACACAGAAAGCCCTGTGCGTTTCTTTATAGGGATACAGAAGGAGCGTGACAAGGAAAAGGGAACGGACATCCTCTGGAAGGTGTTGCAGAAGTTAAGGGACGACTATTCCGACAAGGTTACGCTCGTCAAGGTGGAGAATGTGCCGTATGATGAGTACTGCCGCATGATGGAGGGAAGCGACATTCTCGTCGATCAGCTATACACTTGCTATGCCATGAATGCCTTGATTGCTATGTCGAAGGGCATTGTGGCTGCTACTGTCGCGATTCCCGAGGCTTATGAGCTGCTCTCGGAGAAGGAGTCATTTCCGATGATTGACCTGCCGTGTGATGAGGATGGAATATATCGTCAGTTGGAACAATATGTCCTGCATCCGGAAAGGCTTGCCGAGGCTAAGCGTCAGTCTGTTGCCTTTGTTCAGAAACATCACCATTACCTGAAGGTTGCGGGTCAGTATGTGTCGCTATTCGATGGGTTAGAGAAAATAATCCCTGACAGGTAGGCCCTAATCCAAATTTATTTTGTATCTTTGCAGCCCGAATGCAAAAAGAAGCGATGGACGATCTGAAGAATCTTCATAACCCAGAGACGAGCGACACCTCATTTGACCATGTACTGAAGTACACGGGCATCTTTGGTGGTGTACAAGGCTTGAAGATGTCGGTCAGCGTCGTGCGTGAGAAGCTTACGGCTATAATCCTGGGCAGTTGGGGTATTGGCCTCATCACGGCTTATAATGCTGTCTTCGAGTTTCTGAGCAACGCCAGCAATATGGGTATTCCCTTGAATGCCACGCGAAAGACGAGTGAGTTGTTCGAGAACGGAACAGAGGAGCAGATAGCGCATCAAGTGATGGTCATTCGTACCTGGGTGTTGTGGTCGGCCATGCTGTCTGTCTTGATTTGCCTTTTCTTCTCGCCCATCATCAGTTATTTCTATTTCAATCACGACTGGACTCGCTGGCCTGCAGTAATGCTCACCTCGTTGGTGGCGGTCAGTAACATCATTGCGGAAGGCGAATGTGCTATTCTGAAAGGCCTCAGACAGGTGCGGAAGGTGGCTGTCATCGAGACGATTCTTGCTCTCGGAACGTTGTTTTGCACGATACCTCTTTACTATTTATTGGGCATTCGAGGCGTTATAGTTGGACTGATTGCCTGTGGTTTCCTGTCGGCAATTGTGCATTTCTCTTTCTCGCTTCGTTTGGTGTCTTACAAGGTGAAACCCCTCTCGCAGAAAACCTTTTGCGAGGGCTTGCCTCTCATAAAAGTCGGCATACCTTACGTGCTGGCAGGCGTGGCCAATTCCTTCCTGCCGATTGCCATCGTGGCTATCATCCTTTCTAGTCATTCGGAGGCAGAGTTGGGTTATTATAGCGCAGGTTGGAAGGTGATGGTCGGTTATTCGGGACTGGTCTTCCTTGCTTTGGAGTCCGATTATTTCCCGCGTCTCTCGGCCGTAAATAACAACAGGCAACGCATGAACGACACCATCAATCAGCAGATTGACGTGTGTACGTTGCTCATCACGCCTATGTTGATTCTGCTTGTCGTGCTCATGCCGTTTGTGTTGCAACTGCTTTACAAGGACGAGTTCCTTGTCGTGACGGGCATGGCAACGCTTTCTGTCTTCTATTCTTTCCTGCGATGCATCTCTCTGCCAATGGGTTACAGCGTTCTGGCGAAAGGTCACAGCATCACATATCTCGTGCTTGAGGTGTGCTTTGATGTGTTCTTCGGCTTGCTCATCTGGTGGTGCTACAACTCTTGGGGACTTGTTGGTGCCGGAATCGCGTTCTCTGTCGGAGCACTCTACGACGTTATCGTCTATTTCATTTACTGCCATTTCCGCTATGGATTTGCCTTCCGCAGCAGCACATTCCTGTTCTGCCTCGGGCAACTTGCTTGTTTGCTTGTAGCTGTGGAGTACTGTTATCTTGTTTCTCCTTCTGACGAGGAGCGGTACACAGCTGGCGCAATTGCCTTCATTGCATCAGTTGCTTTGAGTGTCTCTCGCTTGCTGCATCGGTCGGATTGCATGAAGTGTTTGGTTCGCAAACTCAGGAAGTAGAGAAACTACTGCAGTCGGCTTCTCCAACTCGACACGTCAAGTTCTTCAATTCGACACGCCTAAATTCCCCATTAAGCACGCCTAATTTTTCAACGCTTCACAAATGCTTCTGCATTTTCTGTGCCTGACTTGTTGTATTATTGCAGGAATATGTGTATCTTTGCACAGAAAGTCACACATTATATATTATCTATATGAAAAGAAACCTGCTTTTCGCAGCCTTTTTGGCTTGCGCTTTCGGCTCGACGGCACAGCCCTCGCAGTCGCTCCTACAGTATGTTGAGCCCCGCATCGGTACGGCTCATTGTCGTTCGTTCCACTTCGCTCCAGGCTCCATGCCTTTCGGAATGGCAAAGCCAGGCCCGTCAACCAACGGCTCTCTCGGTAATGCAGATGGTTGGCAAGCTACCGGCTACGACTATCGCGACACGTCCATCGAGGGCTTTGTCTGCACCCATGAGTTTCAGGTGGGAGGCATCACGGTTGCTCCCTCCACAGGCCTTCTGCTGACAACACCCGGCAATCCTGACGGCACGGGCCCTCGCGGCTATCGTTCCGGCTTTTCTCACGACAACGAATATGCAACTGCAGGTTACTATCAGGTGATGCTCGATGAGTACGACATCAATGTGGAAGTGACGGCTACCCAGCGCGTGGCTTATCTCAGATTTACCTATCCCGAGACACAAATGGCGCATCTCATCTTCGATATCGGTCATCAGCAAGGCGAGAGCGGCAAGGTAAAGGACTCGGAAGTCTGGGTGAATGAGGACGGAACTGTTGAGGGATACGTCATTACGCGACCCGAATATATTAAGAAGTACCAGCCGAATGCTGACCAGCGCATCTATTTCTCGGCCGTCGTCGACAAGAAACCCGTCTTCTGCGGCACGTTTAATGGCGACGAGGCTTACGATGACCGCACCTATGCGCATGGCGTCGGAGCAGGAGCCTACCTGAACTTCCATACCACTGAAGGCGAGCAGATTACCGTCAAGGTTGGCATCAGCTACACTTCTGTGCAGAATGCCCGCATCAATCTCAAGGCAGAGGCAACAGGCGTCAGCTTCGACCAGGCAAAGGCAAGCTCGCAACAGGCATGGGAGGAGGCTTTGAGCCGAATCCAAGTAGAAGGCAAGAATAGTGAGGACCTCAAGAAGTTCTACTCGGGGCTCTACCACGGATTGCTCGGCAGAGGCGTGATGAGCGATGTGAACGGCGCGTATCCCAAGCACGACGGCACTATCGGGCAGGTTCCCATGGAAGGCGGAAAGCCCAAATTCCAAATGTTCAACACGGACGCGATGTGGGGCGGACAATGGAACTTGACACAGCTCTGGGCCCTCGCTTACCCGGATCATCTGTCGGAATTCGTTTCCTCGACGCTTCAGGAATACAAGGACTGCGGCTGGCTTGCCGATGGTCTGGCTAACTCGAAATATGTTTCCGGAGTCGGTACAAACCAGTTGCCGCTCATGATTGACGCGGCCTATCAATGCGGCATCCGTGACTTCGACCTTGACCTCGCATACGAGGCTTGCCTGAAGAACGAGATGGATGGCAATCATCGCCCTTCCGGAGCAGGTAAGGACGACACCGCCGACTTCGTGGAACTCGGGTATGCTCCGCACAAGAACCTCGGCGAGCGCGGCGAAGACTTCTACTTCTCCGGCTCTCACACCCTGGAATATTCCTTCTCGGCCTACGCTACGGCTATGCTCGCAAAGAGCCTCGGCAAGACAGAGAACTTGGAGAAACTGATGTGGATGGCTCGCGGCTGGGAGCGCATCTTTGATGAAAAGACCGGCTACATGCACCCGCGTCTAAGGAATGGCGAGTTTATCGCGAACTTCGACCCCATGCAAGTCTGGCGTGGATTCCAGGAGGGCAATGCCGTGCAGTACACCTTCTATGTTCCTCACATGCCCGAGGAACTCATCAAGAAGGTGGGCAAGGACGAGTTCAACAAGCGCTTGAATGACATCTTCACGGCCTCGCAGCCACAAATCTTCTCGGGTGGCAAGGAGATTGACGCTTTCGCAGGACTTCGCACGTACTACAATCAAGGCAATCAACCCTGCCTGCACATCTCGTGGCTCTTCAATCATAGCGGTCGCCCGGACTTGTCCCAGAAGTGGGTTCGCGCGATATGTGACGAGTTCTACGGCACCGACGGCATCCACGGCTACGGCTACGGACAGGACGAAGACCAGGGACAGTTGGGCTCTTGGTACGTGATGGCAGGCATCGGACTGTTTGCCGTCGATGGACTTACCTCGCCAGACCCCTCGTTCTCTATCGGCAGCCCTATCTTCGACAAAGTGACCATCAAGCTCGACAAGCAGTATTACAAGGGCGATAAGTTCATCATTACCGCCAAGAACAACTCGAAGAAGAACGTCTATGTGCAGCCCTCGAAGGTCATCAACGGCAAGAAGAGCACCTCGGGCAGCATCAAGTTCTCGGACATCGTCAAGGGCGGCTCGCTCAACTTGACAATGAGCGGAAAGCCATCAAAAGTGAAGTAAGACCTGACTTCAAAGCCTAAGTCGTCCGACTTAACACATCAAAAGCGTCCGCATTTGCAGTTAAGCAAGTGCGGACGCCTTGTTATGTTCGTTGCTTCATCGTGTACATTCAATTGATTCATCATGATGAATCAACGAAGATGACGTGTGATGTTGTCCTATTCCTCCTTTATTCTGCTCCGCCGCCAAGTGCCTGATAGAGGTTGATGGTAGCAGTAATGGCATCCATGCGGTTGCTGATCTGGCTCATCTGGGCAGTGAGCAGGGAGTTCTGTGCAGTGATGACATTCAGGTAGTTCGTGCCAGTATTCTGATAGAGCTTCTGGGTGGCATCGAGTGCCTTAGAAAGGGATTCCACTTGCTTGTCGATGAGTTCCTGCATTTCGCGGGCCACATAGATGTCGTCCATTGCCAGATTCACCTCGTTGCCAGCCTTGATGACTGCCTGCTTGAAGTCGTTTGTGGCAATCTCCATTTCTGCTTTCGATACCTTGTACTTGGCACGGATTCTTCCGTTTTCGAAGAGTGGCTGGGCAAGACTTGCAACAGCAGCACCGATGAACACGCCTGGATTAACAGCGGCTCCTAAGGAGTTGGTAAACTGGCCGTTAGCTGTGATGTTGAGCTGCGGAAAGAAGTTGCTGTAGGCAATGTTCTTGTCGTAGAAAGCGGCTGCCAGTTTGTACTCGGCGTCGCGGACATCCGGACGGCGGTCGAGTATTGTGATGGGCATACCTGTAGAACAAACGGCAGGCGTCTGGAAGGAGGCCAATGGGTTCCTGTCGATGTGGAATTGTGTTTCGCCGAGAAGTGTTGAGAGAGCATTCTCGAAGGCATGTATGCTGTTATCAATGGAAACTACAGACGTTTGGATGCTGTAATAGGTGGCTTCTATGCTTGCTACGGCTGCCATGTTGCTCTGACCTGCGTTCATCAACTGCTGTTGCATCTGCAGGTATTTGCTCCAGTTTTCTTCCGTCTGCACCGTTAAGAGCCGTTGCTCGTCGAGCATCGAGAGGTTGTAGTACATCGAGGCGATACTTGCAACGATTTGAGCCTGAATGGCTTGCTTGGCGTTGCGGAGCTGGTCGCGCGTCACTTCGGCCTTCTTCTTGTTGTTGCGCAGCGAACCGATGCTTCCCACTTGCCAGCTCATCTGAACCGGCAGGGAGTAGGTTTTGCTGGCAGCATAGTCATTACGGTCGTAAGGGTCCCATGCCTTGCTGACGGTACCGCTCGGATTGAAGTAGAGGCTTGGGATGTAGGCCAGTTTGGCGCACTTCAGGGCATAGTCGGCTTCCTGGATTCTCAGCTCGGCATTCTTCATGTCGCTGTTCTGCAGACCTTTTTCGATGAGTGCCTGTAACTTCGGGTCGGTAAAGATGTCGCGCCACTTCAAGTCGCCGAGGCTGTTGTCGCCAGCTGTTTGCATGTCGCCATAAATGCCGTCGGTAATGATGTCGGCTGGGCGCTCGTAGTTCTTGTAGAGCTGGCAGGAACTCATCAAAAATGAAATAATGAGAAAATGAAATAATGATATGCGTTTCATAATCAATCTTTAATCCTTAATCTTTAATCTTTAATCCAGACACTAAGCGTTTGCTCCTTTCATTCTCTCATTTTTCATTCTTTCACTCTCCTGTAGGAACTGCTGGTCGGCTTCTTCGTGCATGACGGGACGAATCCTTTCCTGCAGGTATTCGAAGATAATGAAGAAGAGAGGCACGGTGAAGAGGATGGCAAGTGTGCCAACTGTCATACCGCCTATCACACCAATGCCGATGGTACGGTTACCGTTGGCACCGGCTCCGGTTGCAAAGACGAGAGGTATCATACCGAATATCATCGTCAACACCGTCATGAGGATTGGGCGCAAACGTGCTTCGGCAGCAGCAAAGGCTGCTTCCACGATGCCCATGCCTTTCCTGCGGCGCTCAAGGGCGAACTCCGTGATAAGGATAGCCGTCTTAGCAAGCAAGCCAATCAACATGATGACACCCGTCTGCAGGTAAATATTGTTCTCAATCTGACCCATGAACAGCATGCGTCCAATCGGGGCAGCCTGTCCGTTCATGGTTATTGTCCAGTTGAAGCCCGTGTTCCACAGCCAAGCGAATCCATAGGTTCCCATCAGACCTGCAGGAACCGAGAAGATGACGGCGAAGGGAATAAGGAAACTCTCGTACAAGCAACTCAAGATAAGGAAGATAAGTATCACGCAAATAGCGTAGGTGAGGTAGGTGTCGTAGCTGTCGAGGGTTTCTGCTTCCTCGCGAGCCATGCCGCCATACTCGTAGCTGTAGCCTTCGGGGAACACTTCCTTGTGCACATCCTTGATGACCTTCATGACTTCCGTGTTGCTGACACCCGTGTTGGCTGTCACGTTGACGGAGATAGAGCTGAACAGGTTAAAGTGGTTGTCAATCTCAGGGCCAAGGACGGGCGTCAGTTTTACGAACTGGCTCAAGGGAGCCATCTGCCCGTTGTTGCGGATGAACATGTTGCTCAGGTCGCTCTCGGTCGTTCTGCTTTGCGGATTGCTCTGCAGCATGACACGATAAACCTTCGAGAACTGGTTCATGTTGCTCACGTACGAACCGCCGCAATAACTTGCCAAAGCGCTCAATACGGTTGCTGGCGAAATGCCTGCACGTTTGCATTGTGCCGCATCGACCTCGACCTGGAACTGCGGGAAGTTGCGTTCGTAGGTTGTGATGCAACGGCCAACCTCAGGATGTTCGCTCAGTTCTGCAATGAACTTCTTGGTGTAATCAAAGAAGAGCGCCTTGTCGGCAGTACCCGTCTTGTCTTGCAACTGAAGCTCGATGGAGCCCATGCCGTAGCCGGGAATCATGCCAGGCTCGAAGACGAAGCACTGTGCCTCGGGTATCTCTTTCAGCAGTCGGGCATTAAGTTTTGCGTTGGCCACCATTGTGCTCGAGCTCATCATGTTGTCGAGTGGATGATAGTTCAGGAAAGCAAAGGCAGTCAAGACTGTAATGATGGCTAATGCCAAAGCCTTCTTGCCAATGTGCTTCCGCTTGATGAGGCCTCTGATAAAGACTATCAAGGCTATGATGAATGCCAGAAGTGCCAGTGTAGCAATGCCAAAGCCAATGCCGTATTGACGCTCGCCCCAAGGTTTCAATCGGATGACGGACATGCCGTAGCTGGTGCCTTGACCAGACATAAAGCCATAACCGGCAACCTTCGTGTAGTCCTTCACCTCGGGCACTTCCTCGATAATCTGCTGTGCCTTGTTCATGACGTTGTAGGTCGAAGCCACATTACTGCCAGGAACAGCACTTACGTTCATCATGCAGACGCCCTGGTCTTCGCTTGGAACAAGGCCGCCAGGCAGATGACTGCCGAAGAACAGCACGCCGACAATGGCAACAGCCAAGGCTCCGAAGCAAACATAGAACCTTACCTTGCGGGAAACCATGCGTCGCAAAACGTTCGCATACTTTTCCATCATGGCCGTATAGGTTGCTTCATAAGCGAGGCGAGTGCGGTAGTTGATGGCTCCGAAGAAACCTTTGCGACGCTCTTCGTTTGCGGGGCGCATCATTATGGCACAAAGCGCAGGGCAGAGCACAAGGGCACTGACGCAGGACAGGCCGACGGCTGTGGCCAGCGTAACACCGAATTGCGTGTAGAAGATACCTGCTGTCCCGCCTGTGAAGCTCACGGGAATGAACACCGCCATGAAGACAAACGTACAGGAGATGACGGCCATCGTCACATCGCTCATCGCATCCTTAGTTGCTTCGTAAGAGCTTGTGTAGCCAGCATCAAACTTCGCTTGCACGGCTTCCACGACGACAATGGCGTCATCGACCACCGTACCGATGGCAAGCACCAAGGCAAAGAGCGTCAGCAGGTTAAGCGTAAAGCCAGCCATGGAAAGGCAGGCGAACGTTCCCACCAAGGAAACGATGATAGATATCGAGGGGATGAGGGTCGCCTTGAAGTCCTGCAGGAAGAAGTAAACCACGAGTACCACCAGAAGAATGGCAACAAGCAGCGTCTCCTCTACATTCGCGATGGATGCCAGCAGGAAGTCGTTGCTCGACATCATCTTGACGAACTTCATGCCTTTGGGCAGGTCTTTGCTCAATTCTTCCAGCTTGGCGCTGACGCGGTCGTTCGTCTCCTTTGCGTTGGCACCAGCCAACTGGAAGCAAAGGAAAGTGACGCCAGGATGACCATTCGCTTCACCATGGAAGGCGTAGCTAACGGCACCAAGTTCCACGTCGGCGATGTCCTTGAGCCGAAGCAGCGTACCGTCCGGATTGGCACGTATCACGATGTCCTCGAACTCAGATATTTCCTTCAGACGTCCCTTGTACTTCAGGGTATATTGATAGTAGTTACCGATGCCGTCGCCATGGGTACCGTTCACGGGTTTCTCGCCAAGTTGTCCGGCAGGCGACTCCAAGTTCTGCTCTGCCAAAGCATTCGAGATGTCGGTAGGAATGACGTCGTATTGCGCCATCAGTTCGGGCTTCATCCAGATGCGCAGCGAATATGTGCCGCCAAGCAGCATGACATCGCCCACGCCCTCAACACGTTTGATTTGAGGGATGACGTTAATGTCCAGATAGTTCGAGATGAAGTCCTCGTCGTACTTGCCGTCCTCGCTGCACAGCGCGTCAATCTGCAAGAAAGATGTCTGGCGTTTCATGGTCTGTACGCCAACCCTCGTTACGTCGGATGGCAGCAAACCTTGCGCCCTCGAAACACGGTTCTGTACGTTGACGGCAGCCATGTCCGGATCTGTGCCTTGCTTGAAGATGACGTTTATAGTGGCAGAACCTGAGTTCGTGGCCGTACTGCTCATGTACAACATGTTCTCCACGCCGTTGATAGCTTCCTCAAGAGGCTGAATGACGGCGTTCATCACGGCATCTGCACTTGCACCTGTGTAGGTGGTATATACGCTAACCGTTGGCGGAGCGATGTCCGGATACTGTTCCAAAGGCAGGGAACTGAATGATATGGCGCCGACCAAAAGAATCATAATGGCTATCGAAATGGCCATTACGGGTCGCTTTATAAAGATGTTACCTTTCATAACTTTGATCTCTAATCCTTAATCCCTAATCCTTATTAGGCTTTATGTCTTGTCCGTCTTTCAGCATGCCAGCGCCTTCTGCCACGATGACGTCGCCCACCTTCAAGCCGTCCTTAATCACATATTCCTTTCCATTCGAGAGAGGCTCTGTGGTGACAAGTTGCTCGTGAGCAATGTTGTCCTTATCCACGAGATAGACCTTGAACTTGTCCTGCATTTGAACCGTTGCGGTTACGGGCACGACAATCTTGTCCTTGTAAGTTGTGGGAATAACGACAGTGCCGGTGCTTCCGCTGTGCAGGAGCTTCTCGGGGTTGTTGAAGACGGCACGAACCTGAACAGTTCCAGTGCTGCGGTCAACCACGCCACTCACGCTCTCCACTTTTCCCTTGTAGGGATATTCGCTTCCATCCACGAGCAGGAGCTTCACGTCGGGCATTGCTCCGATAGCCGCTTCAGCACTTCCGCTCTCGCGAGTCATGTTGAGGAGCTGACCTTCGGCAATCGAGAAATAGACATACATCTGGTTGTTGTCGCTGACAGTCGTTAGAGGTTGGGGCATAGCGCTGCTCACCAAGGCGCCCTGACGGTAGGGAAGTGTGCCTACAACGCCATTTGCGGGACTCTTCACAACTGTGTAGCTGAGGCTATTACGAGCGTTGACAACCTGAGCGTTTGCTTGAGCAACCTGTGCTTTGGCGCTGAGAAGTGTGTTCTGAGCCGTTTGCAGTTCAACATCGCTGATGATGCCATCGTCGAAGAGTTGCTTTTTACTGTCGTAGTTCAGCTGGGCAGTAGCGAGGCTTGCATTGGCAGCCTGCTGCGAAGCCAAAGCCGTGTTCAAGGCAGCCTGATAGGGAACTTGGTCGATGATGAAGAGCGTCTGACCCTTCGCAACCTTCTGACCTTCCGTAACGCACAGCCTTTGCAGGGTGCCGGCCACTTGCGGATAGACCTCGATGTCCTGACGGCCGCGAATAGTCGCGCTGTAGTTCGTGGTCATGGTCACCTCCTGCGTCTGGACGGTCATCGTCTTAAAGTTGGCGCTTGGCATCTGTTGTTGAGTCTTGTTGCCGCTGCAAGAAGACAGAAAAGCCATGGTTATCAATGACAAAGTCATGATAAGAGTTGATGTTTTTCTCATAGAATATGTAGTCTTGATTGGTTATTTTTGTTAATTTTGCGCGGCAAAGGTACGAAAAAAATATGAAATCGAGAGCAATAGGGTAACCCAAATGGCACACAGAATTGTCCTAAATGTCTTATTTTAATAAAATATTTAAGATATTTTAATGCTTTGCCCTCGATAATCTCGCTAACCTATCCATTCAAAGAGGTTAACCTATTCTGAAAGGTACACGTGTTAACCTTGCAAAGATAACGTGTTAAGTTCGCAAAGATAACGTGCTAAGTTCGCAAAGACGACGTGCCGAGTTTTCTACCCTTTTGTGGGTTGTGAAGAATCGGGCTTGGAAGTGGCGTCTGTAGAGGCCTGCAGGATGTCGTGGATGAGCAGGAGGTCTTCCTCCTTGATGCCTTTCTGAATGAGCATTTCCCAACTGTCGCGGAGCTTGGCAATCGCGATGGTTGCATCGGGTACAAGTTGCTCGACGAAGTTGTTGACGAATTGTTCGTAGCTGTCAATTGCGCTTTTCCAGTCGTTTTGGAGCAGCCGGATGTGTCCCAATCTGAGGTGAGCCTCCCATTTCTTGCTGTTGCTGAGGTCCAGTTCTTTCTTCGTGTAACGCTCTGCAATATCGAGTTTGTCGAGGGCCAACGCTGTGTTGGCAATGGAGGAGACAAGATTTTCGTAGTCCTTGTCGTCCTCTGAGGCCTCATAATCAAGCTTGAAGAAGAGGGCGAGGGCTTCCTCGCGTCGTCCCACTTTATCTATTGCGGTTGCGATAAGTCGGGGGAGCGACTTGTTCTCGGGCATGACTTCGGAGAGTTTCTGCAGGTATTCGAGCTCTTCTTCGTGGCGTCCCAACCAGGCGTAGCACTCGATGAGGAAGCGAAGGATGTCGTCGTTTTCCGGCTCCAGCATTTCTGCACTTCGCCCGCAACTGATGGCTTCGGTATATTTCTTCAGTTCTTTCAGCACTTGTCCCTTGAGAAGCAAAGCCTCAGCGCTGGCTCCCAAACGATTGATGGCATCATCGAGGATGGCTATCGTCTGCTTGTATCGACCAATTTCGAAGAGCAATTTGCAGCAGTTGACGGTATCTTCGATGGTGAACAACGCGGCAATCTCTGGGAAGTCGAACAGCGTGACGTTGTCTCGGAAAGGGTTGATGAGTTGGGAATGCAGGGGAGAATGTCCGAAGAAGCGGAAGAGGTCTTGCATGACGAAACGGAACGTGTACTCGGGTATCACGGCATTCTCCATGTTGGGCAGTTCCTGTTCGTCCAATTGCTTGATGGCTCTCGAGAAGTCATTGTCGTGGCTGACGAGGTAGAGGGTCGCCATCTTGTCAATATCGCAATCCAGAATAAAATCGACCATAGTGGAGAGATGACGCTTCTCGTTGCCTTTCTCGTCTATCATGACCGATTGGAAGAGGGGATGCGTCTTGTCGAAAGGCATGAACCAATGTGCCTCTCGCCGCAAATACTTGCAGTTATGGAGCAAGGGTATCTTGGAGAGATTGATGTCGAGGCCGCGCTGGAGGCGGTTCCTCAGGTATCGTCCGCGCAGGGAAATAATGTTCTTGATGTTGTCGGCATTCACTGCCTCTTTGCCCGAGAGCAGTTCTTTCGTGACGGATTCCGCCTCTCTCACTTCCTTCTCCAAGTCCTTTTCGGAGATGAGCATCAGCAGGTATTCGTATTGCACCTGAACGACCTGCTTCTTCCCTTTGCGGGAAAGGAGACTTTTGGGTAGTGAGGGCATCAGGGGAACCACATCTTTGTGGCGAATCCTCAACAGCAAGAGGTGGCTGGCGGCCTGAATGTGTGTGCGTTGGCACTCGCTTTCTGCCAGAAGATTAAGTAGCTGCATCTTCTCGGCATCATAGTGTTCCCACAAGGAAAGGAAGATTGCTCCCTCGAGATGTTGCTGCACCATCTCCCGTTGCCGCATGAGGAAGTCGTACCAGAAAGCAGTGTCCTCGGCCGTCCACAAAGGTGAAGTCCAAAGGAGGTCAAAGAGGTCGTCCTGCACATCATTGGTCTCTTCGGGCGTGAGGATGCTGTTCCACTTGTCGAGGAGCACGTTTTGTGCGCCATAAGTCTCATTCAATCGACTCAAGGCATTGCAGTAAAGGTCGCCGCCAAGGCTGATTCGAATGGCTCTGTTGGCTTGCTCCAAGAGTGCTACACCTTGTCTCTGAATCTTTGCCTGCACGTCGTTTCGCTTCTCGTCGCTGCCTCCGCCACGCAGAAACGAAAGCATGTAATGATAGTTCTTCTCAAGACTTTCGGCTTCGGCACAGAGGATTGTCTCCGCAGCACAATAGGGAAGGAGCGTGCGAAGAGCAGCAATGCCGTCCAAGATGCAACCTTGGGCGAACCCTTGAAGCCCGTTTTGCGTGACGAGACGAAGTGTCTTGGCGTCTATCATAATAAAATAAGAAATGTATAGATGTGGAGGACAAGAAAAATGGTCGCGTTTCTTATCGTTTCACTCTCTTAATAATACTTTTATTCTTAAGCCAGTTCTCGGCTTCTTCGGCGTCGCTTTGGCGAACGTTTGAAAGCGGTTTGACGGGCTGTAGTTCAAGAGAATCGACTGCTTCGGCAGGCATTCCGAAGTCCTGCTTCAGGATGTCTCGCAGCAGATCTGCTTCACTTGCTCTGCTCATGCGCTGGGTGGCTTCGTCCAGAAGCGTGCGGAACAATCTTTGCTGATGTTTTGTTGCTGAATTTCTGGCTGCCCAAGCGTAGAGCCGAGGCTGCTTGTCCGTCGATTGGAAGAGTCGTTTGTGCCCCAACATCGTCATCCAAGTGGCATAAGGTTCCCCCATTATAGCGGCATCGATGAGGCCCAAACGAAGCATGTCGGCACGGAGTTGAACGTCATTTATTTGCGGACGATAGATCTCGTCGTAGCTTGTATGCGTCTCGTCGAGCACTCGGTCGCACCAATAATCTGTGGCGGAAAGGCGACTGATGGCAATCATTTGCTCCTTCATCTGGTTGACCTGCTTCACACGTTTCGTCTTAAGTGAGATGAGGGAAAGCGGTTCGTCAAGGCTCACGAAAGGTGTAATCGTGACACCCTGCTTGCCAAGCTTTGCGCAACGAATCAGGTCTGTGAAAGCGATGTCTGCATATCCGTTGATAATAGCTGTGTCGATGTCCATCTGTGCCTTGTATCGAAGAATCTCCATCTCCAAGCCAAGACTATCGGCGAGGCCAGTTCTTTCCGCATAATAGACTGGCAAACAATTTATGGCAGGCATGACGGCAACGCACAAGAGGGTAGTGTCGATGCCCGTACTGTCTGCATCAAATTGCGTGGCCTCCTGTCTGTGAGAGCAGGAGGCCAGCATGATTGTGGCTATGATTGCCAGTAGAATTTGTTTCAAATCTTAGCCTTTGATGGCAGCTACACCAGGAAGAACCTTACCTTCGATAGCCTCGAGCAGAGCGCCACCACCGGTAGAGATGTAGCTGACCTTGTCTGTCAGACCAAACTTGGTGCAGCAAGCTACGCTGTCACCACCGCCAATCAGGGAGAAGGCACCTTCTGCTGTTGCCTGAGCAACTGCCTCACCTACTGCACGAGAGCCGGCTGTGAAGTCTTCGCACTCAAAGCATCCAGCAGGACCATTCCAAAGGATGGTCTTTGCACCCTTGATGGCTTCAGCAAACTTCTTGCGACTTTCTGGACCTGCATCCAGTCCATCCCAACCTGCCTCAATGGCGTTGCTGGGGAATACCTTAATCTGAGCACCTGGCTTCACACTGAATGTGCCGAAATCATAACCGGTGCAGCAAACGCTGTCCACGCCGAGCACGAGTTCCACACCGTTCTCCTTTGCTGTCTTTTCCACGTCGAGAGCAACGTCGAGCTTGTCGAGTTCGACAATCGAGTCACCAATCTCGCCACCGTGAGCCTTGGAGAATGTGTAGGTCATACCGCCACAAAGGATGAGCTTATCTACCTTGCCGAGCAAGTTCTGAATGATGCCAATCTTGCTGCTCACCTTTGAGCCACCCATGATGGCTACGAAGGGACGCTTGATGTTCGAGAGAACATTGTCAACAGCCTGTACCTCCTTTTCCATCAGGAAACCGAGCATCTTGTTGTCTGCATCGAAGTAGTCAGCGATGACGGCAGTCGAAGCGTGCTTTCTGTGAGCCGTACCGAAGGCATCCATCACGTAGCAGTCAGCATAGCTGGCAAGTGTCTTGGCAAATTCCTTCTGGCTTGCCTTCATGGCCTTCTTGGCTTCTTCGTAAGCGGGATCTTCCTTATCGATGCCGACGGGCTTGCCTTCCTCTTCGGGATAATAGCGGAGGTTCTCGAGCATGAGAGCCTCGCCCATCTTCAGAGCCTTGGCTGCGTCCTGAGCCTTAGCGCAATCGGGAGCAAAAGAAACGGGACAACCGAGGGCTTTCTCCACGGCACCACGAATCTGGCCCAAGGAAAGTTTGGGATTTACCTTGCCTTTGGGCTTACCCATGTGACTCATAATGATGGCTGCGCCACCGTCTGCAATAATTTTTTTCAGGGTGGGGAGGGCGCCGCGAATGCGGGTATCGTCCGTAATCTCACCATTCTCATTCAAGGGCACGTTGAAGTCAACGCGCACGATTGCCTTTTTACCGGCAAAGTTGTACTCAGAAATAGTCATAATGTTAATGTTATGTTGATGATACTTAATTGCCCGGCAAAGGTACGACATTTCTTCGAAATGTGCAAGTTTTAACTCCGAATATTCCCTCGATACGTTTTGCAGAGGTGGATGAGACCGCATTTGTCGCACTTCGGACGCAAGGCTGTGCAGGTATATCGGCCGTGAAGGATGAGCCAATGATGTGCATCGGGAATCTCTTCTTCAGTGAAATATTTGGTGAGCATCTGCTCGACAGAGAGCGGAGTCTTGCATGAATCGGGCACAAGTCCGAGTCGATGGCTGACGCGAAAGACGTGGGTATCGACTGCCATGCGTGCCTCGCCCCAAACAACACTTAGCACAACGTTTGCAGTCTTGCGGCCAACTCCCGGAAGTTCAGTCAGTTGCTTCAGGTCTTGAGGCACTTCTCCGCCATACTTTTCCCAAAGCATTCGAGCCATTTCGACCAGATGCTTGGCCTTGTTGTTAGGGTAGGAGACGCTCCGGATGTAGTCGTAGATGACTTCTGGACTCGCCAAAGCCATCGCTTCGGCACAGGGATAGTCCTCGAAGAGGCGGGGTGTGACCTGATTGATGCGTTTGTCAGTACATTGTGCACTGAGGATGACGGCCACGAGCAACTGGAAGGGATTGTCGTAGTGCAACTCCGTCTTTGCGTTTGGCATAGCCTCTTTGAAGTAAGCTGCAACCTCGCGATAAAGTTGTTTGCGTGTCATTGTCGTTGTTTTCAGAGTGGTGCAAAAGTACAAAGATTATCCGAGATAACAAAGTTTTCCTTCCTTTATATGCAAAAGGAAAGAAAAAAATTATTGGCGTCCGCTAATAGTTGAAATTTGTCTTTCGGGACATCCCGCTGCAAACAACCATCTTTTGTCTATATCTTTCTGAATTTCCACACATTTGCCAGTACGTCATTTTTAGGGTACTTGCACATGAGGCAACGGTTTTTTACGCGTTTTTTCATCTTTGTACTAACCTTTTTCGGAACAGAAAATTTTGCTCGAAGAAAATTTAGCAGGAAGATGATTGTCATGGTATTTCCCGATATTCCAGAAGGCCATGGAGAATAACATGGGAGGGAATTTGGTTGTAACATCTAAAAGCACGATGTATCTATAACTATTGTATGCTACCTATAGGGACGAACTATTCTCAGACAGCCGGAGAATGACTGAACTCAGAATACTTAAAGCGGCATATCCGCCACCTGACGAACCGTGCCTTTTCGACAAAGGGGGCTTACTTTTCAAAAAAGCAACGTCTGTTTATCGGCATTGCGGACGATACTTTGTGTTCATTGGACTTTTAGCGGACAGTAATATTTTGGAACATGAATCACCCAAACTGTCTTGTGGGTATCCTCCGTGGTGAACTCTTCAATGTCCAGTCCTTCGCTTGACAGGTTGGCACACAGATTTGTCAGTCGAAGTGTTGCGGTTAATCCATGAAGTCGTATCCGGCTTCTTCAAACAATTCATCATTCAACTCCTGAGCCATCCTATGTAATTCTTCATTCTGATGTCGTTCTTTTCTTGCTTCTATTTTTTTTGCGATGATTTATTTGATGAGTTGAGAGATAATCTTCTTGCCATTCGTCTGCTCCCGCATATTCTACATACCATGAATAGAGATGAAGAGTTATCTCATCATAAACCAAACACCAAGCCCTTTCTCCTTGTGGTGTCTCAACCTCTTTGAATACAATTTGAAAGTCTGAATCTGGCGCAAGTACATAGCAACCCTTATATTTTACAGAAGGGATAAGGTCTCTACTTAACTCATGAGCAATCATAATGGCTCTATTTTTAGGCATCACCAATTCCCTTTTATTGGCATCAATATATATATCTGCAATTGGGACAAAGAAAAACTTGTTATTTCTTGCTACAAATAGAAGGGTTGTACTATTCCCTTTTGCATCTTGATTTTTAAAAATGACAAGTTTAGAAGACATTTGCCTTCCTGTGAATTATTACCCTTTACCAAGTTGGAATTTAATCCTTTTATATGAATGCTTTTCTATAGCATCGTACAATAATTCAAGTGCTCTCATCATTCAATGCTTTCAAACGTGGAGAAGCAAGTTTGTCCGTAAGGATGATTCTATATATCTTAGGCGGAAAATCTTCTTCAATATCTTATAATTTCTTTTACAGGAACAAGAACATCCTCACAGCCAAATGGTAACAAAAGACTTTCAACTTTTCCAGTTCCTCCTCCCATATCTATCCAACGATAAGAAGTTTTCCACATAATCAGTCCTTCCTGCTGATTGAAATAACAACATTTAACCATAATTTCATCTTTAGAAAATTCGATTTTCGGGAATATCTTCTCGACATCATGTGAGCGACAACAGTAAGCGATATAATCCTTAACATAATTAGGCAATCGATCTATGTCGGAAGGCACACATATCAAATTTTTGCGGATATAGTTCCCATGATTGAAGGTTGGTAGAAAATGTTTTAGTTTATCAAGCAAGAACACTTCCCAAATAGCTTCTTCTTCACGATTTAATCTAACATACTCCAGAGGAGAAGGCACACTTTTGGCCAATACATCTATTAAGAGTTCAGGAATTAGCATGTCAGGAGAATACTCCTCTGAAGAATAATACTCCTTTTTCCATGGTTCACATTTTGCCAAATGCAATCTTTGGAGCCAAGTCTTCTTAGGAGGTTGAGTTGTTTTTAGCTCTGGAGAGAAGTATTTTGTGGCATTCTTTTTATGAATGTATGGCATTGTGTAGTAGTTTTCATAATTGCTTTCAATTGTCCCTAAACTATATCCATGGGGATAAAGTCCCAACACATAGCCTTGCTCTATTTCTATTTGGTTAAGGACATTCATGATAAAAGATGCATCTTCGATACACAGATCATCTTCAGAACCTTCAAAGGCTATATTCTGACTAATCGTCAGTTGTAAGTTTTCGTAAATGTCAGCAAATTCTTGGTTCATATTTGTATAAGTTGTTTTAAGGGTTAATGTAGTGATTCTATTAATTAGAATATTTGACAGTTTGAAAGAATCGAATCTAATGTAGTCATTGTCATTCTCCTATCGTTATCTCTTGGTTGCTAAAATTCAAAATGCAGTTGTTATCCATTAGAAATGGGATACCTAGAAGACCATGTAGTTGTAGCCCGGTTTCATCCTGTAATTGAATAATGGTGTCATTCATATTTACGACACTAAATTTAGTTCGCATACTAGTTCCTGCAATAATAACGAGTGCTTCAACTATAGGAGTTTCTTTGGAGTTACCTTCAACCCCCATTATTTTGTTTTTATCATTCAATAAAACAAATGCATCCTTCATTTGTTCATAGACAAAACTTGCTATCACATTATGTGTTGCCCCTGTATCTATGAGAAATGTAAGTTTCAAGTTGGCAATCTTTACATTCAATAACGGCATGCTCAATTTCTGAATTCCTGTTGCGATAGAGTATTTCATATTATTTGTTTCTTTACATTATTTTTTCTTGTGATTTATTAATATACAGGGTATAGGCTTTTTCCCGTCAAGACTAACTTCCACATATTGAAAATCATCGATTGTTCCCGTTTGTACTATAGATTTGGCAGCAGGGCTGACATAGCCTTGTTTTGTTCCGCAAACGAATGATATTTCTTGCACAATAGTCCCATTTTTATTTTTCTTCGGACTTTCCAAAAACTCCAAAACGGCATTTTCACTAATAACAAGTGCCCTTGCACTCATATGATTATATACCTTCACGTTAGGACTCAATTTAACATCTTTAGTCCTGTCCTCTGCACTCTGATGCCTTTCTTGATATTTTCCAACTCCTAAAGACCTAATTAGTCCTGTACGCGCCACCCATATATCAGATGTTACAGGTTTGTTTAGGTCGTCTTCTTCTGAGAGAACAAGAACTAAATGTTTAGGGTCATTGGTAAAATTTTCAACTAAAGCCTTTGAACAGGGAACCCAACCATATCCAGGAACTAACAATGCTTTGTTTATATATTTTTGCAATGACACTTTGCTCCATAGTTCAACTACTCCGACCTGTAATGGACTTGATAATTTCAACTCATTATAAAGATAAATGTAACGCATCTTAAGAATTTAATTTTCGATATGCATCTACAACCCATTCGTCGTAATCTTCTCTGTGTTGAAAGGTGCGATTATCTATTGCCCACTTTGAATAAAATGGGCATGTTGGATATAAACAATCTTCTTTACAGATCATAGAATATCTATTTTGTAGCATTGCGGGACTGAAAAAGAGCTATAGGTCAAAAGAAATTAGTATAATAGTTTGCCAGTTTATCATCCATCTCCTTCAACTTGCGAAGAACTTGGCTATAAAGCGAGTTAGCATCAGCATCCTCTTCGGACTTAAAGTGGCTTTCCATGAAAGTCTTCAAATCCTTCAGCACATTGCTTTTGCCATTCTGCGTTTCTATCGCTTCCTGATTTTGTTTTTCCCGACGCCCTCGAACGTCATCTTCACGGGTTGGATGGTTCCGTCCTCGTTGAAGACGAGCTTGTCGATGCAGGTAACGCGGTGATTCCCATCGCGTTCCTCGAGCGGACGACGGTGGTAGATGATGTAGTACTCGTCCTTTCCTGGTACTTTTATTACGCTATGATGACCTGCGCCACGAGCGATACTCTCGTCTCTCTGCAGAATCTTTCCCTTGAGCGTAAAGGGTCCGAAGGGACTGTCGCTGATTGCGTAAGCCACGCAATAGTCGGGGCCTGTCCAACCACCTTGGCTCCACATGAAATAGTACTTGCCGTTTCGTTTCAACATGAAGGGTCCCTCGACGTATTCCTTGCTGGGAGTTATCTCGTGGAACTTCTGTCCGTCTTCCCAAGGAACGATGGAAAGCAGGTCGGGACTCAGTTTGCAGACGTTACAATGACGCCAGCCTCCGTAGAACATATAGTACTGTCCGTCGTCATCACGGAAGACGAATTGGTCGATTGGCTGTGCTCCGTTCACGATTTCATTGATGAGCGGCTTGCCGAGCGCATCCTTGTAGGGGCCTTCGGGACGGTCGCTTACGGCCACGCCGATGCCGCCAACTTCGCCTTCATGCACGTCGTTGCCGCCGAAGAAAAGGTAGAACTTATTGTTCGCTTCGATGATGGAGGGCGCCCAAAGCGCTCTACGAAGCCAAGGAATATCAGCCTTTGTGATGACATTCTCGTGCTTCGTCCAATTCACGAGGTCTTTGCTCGAGAAAGCATCGAAGTGCAACTGCTCGTCGTAGGGAGCACTAAATGTGGGGAACACCCAGTACTTCCCGTCGAGGACAGCACCTTCGGGGTCGGCATACCAACCCTGAAAGATGGGATTGCCACTGGTCTTTTTCTTCTTGGCATCAGCCGTCGTGACGATGCAGCCCAACGAAAGGGCAAGGATGAGCGCTTTATAGTTCATAGTTTGACGTTTTATTCTTCAACAATTCCCTTTCTCTTCTTCGTGATGACCTGTTCTTCGACCTCCATTGTGGAGAGGGCATCCATGAAGCCTTCGAAGATTTCCTGAGTGCGGTCAACAGTTAAACGACGGAACTTGCCGCTGCGAGGATAGAGTTTTGTGCCTTTCTTGTTGACGGCAGCTTTGTCCGTAATCCACTCTTCAGCTCTGTAGTGGACGCCGTTCTTGCCATCCATATCCTCGTTATAATAATAGGAAATCTGCGTGATAATGAGGCTTACCTTCTGTCCCTTAACGCTGGCCGACAGCAGATAGCGGAAGCGAGTGCGGTCCAGACTGAAGAACATCTTGTGGAAGGTCATGTACTCGTCAACGCGAGCCACGATGGTGCTGTTCTCCTTTTCCTCTGAGATGATGCGTGTGTACTCGGACTTAGGGAACTGGATGGCGTTGCCAATAAGGGAGTTCTTGATGTATGCGAGCATGACATCATAGATCTGCTGCTCGTTCTTATCAGTAACGCTGAAGTTCTTTTGGAAGGTTACGACGCCGTCCACCTCAGGCACAGCTCCAAGCAGATACTTGGGGTTCTTGTCGTCCTTGTGTGCCATCAGGATAAGTGGCAAGCAAAGAAGTGCTGCAAATAGAATGTTCTTTTTCATAATTATATGGTTTTATTCGTATCTTATTGCTTCGATGGGGTCCATGAGCGCTGCTTTTCGGGCAGGAACGTAGCCAAAGAAGATGCCGATGAAGGCACAGATGCAGAAGCTCAGACCCACGCTCCAGAAGGGCACGCTGCTGGGCATCATCAGCACATTGCTTGCCAGCCAACTGCCTCCATACCCGAGGGCTACGCCAAGGAAGGCTCCCGTAAGCGATATCATCACACTCTCGATGAGGAACTGACTCATGATGTCTATGCCTCTTGCGCCTACACTCATGCGCAATCCGATTTCCTTAGTTCGTTCGGTCACGCTGACGAGCATGATGTTCATGATGCCTATGCCAGCCACCAAGAGCGAGAATGCTGCCGCAACAACCAAGATGAGTGTGATGGTATCCATCGTCGTGGACATCGTTTCCATCCATTCTGCTTGCGAACGAATCGTGAAGTCATCTTCTGCATCATCCTTTAGCTTGTGGTTCCTACGCAGTATCTGTGTCACTTCCTCGATGGCCTTGTCGCTCAGTTCTTCTGTCAGAGCGCTCATCACGATGCTGCTGAAGAAGGTCTGTGCCGCGATGCGTTTCATCACGGTCGTGTAGGGAGCAATCATCACGTTGTCCTGATCCATGCCCCAATTATTGTAGCCTTTGGACTTCAGGACGCCCACGATGCGGAACGGAATGCTTTTGAAGCGAACGACCTTGCCGACGCAATCGGCATCCTCGCTGCCGAAGAGTTCCTTCACGATGGTGGTACCTACGACACACACCTTGGCGCTCTTCAGCACGTCTTCTTCCGTAAAGCAGTCGCCACTCTTGATGTCCCAGAGCTTGATGGTCATGTAGTCGGGGCTTTCGCCGTACATCGTGCTGTTGGTATTCTTGGAGCCATAGATGACTTGTCCGCCGCTGGTCACTTCTGGGCTGACGTGCGTGACGAGGGTCGCCTCGTTGAGGATGCTCTCGTAGTCAGCCTGTTTGAGCGTTTGCATAGCAGAAGGGTCGAGACGGACACCGCCTCGCATCTCTCCGCCAGGTCTTATGGTGAGCAGGTTGGTGCCCATCTTGCTCAGGTCTGCGCGGATGCTTTGCTTCGAGCCCTGTCCGATAGCCATCATGATGATGACTGCCGCCACACCGATGATGATGCCAAGCATGCTCAGGAAGGAGCGGAACTTGTTGCTCATGATGGCAGTCATGGCCACTTTCAATAGGTTGGTTATGCTCATTTCTCGTTTTGGGTTTTGTCGTTTAACGTGCCAAATTCTTTGCAACTACATGTATATGCAATTGCAACTACATGTATGTGCAATTGCATATACATGTACATGCAATCAACTTGCTGTGTTATGTTGGGTTAGTCATCGTTCGTTTTTGGCAATGCTGCCAGTGCATCTCGGGCATCGAGGATGTTTGTGTTCTCTTTGTCGTCGCATATCTTGCCGTCGCGAAGCATGATGTTGCGGCTGCTGTATTGTGCTATTTCGGGGTTGTGAGTGACGAAGATGATGGTGCGACCTTGCCTGTGCAACTCTTGGAAGAGGCAGAGAATCTCGAACGAGGTGTGTGTGTCGAGGTTACCTGTCGCTTCGTCGGCCAGGATGACGGCTGGGTTGTTGACCAACGCTCTTGCGATGGCGACGCGCTGCATCTGTCCGCCAGACATCTGATTGCTCTTGTGGTCGAGTCGGTCGCCCAGCCCCACAGCCTGCAAAGCCTTGATGGCTGCTTCTCTGCGCTGTCGTGCGTTGTATGTCTTGTTGTACATCAAGGGCAACTCCACGTTTTCTACTGCGGTCGTCTTGGCAAGCAAGTTGTAGTTCTGGAAGATGAATCCTATCTTACGATTGCGGAGGACTGCTCTTTCGCTGCGACGCATCTTGCGGACAGGAACGCCGTCCAGAATGTACTCACCGCTGGTAGGTGTGTCGAGGCAGCCAAGTTGGTTGAGCAACGTGCTCTTGCCAGAGCCAGAAGTGCCCATGATGGTGACGAACTCGCCCTCGTGTATCTTGAAGCTGACACCTCGGAGCGCCTTCACCACTTCGCTGCCAACATGGAACTCGCGACGCACGTCTTGCAGCTCGATGACTACCTTTTTAGAGTTCATAGTTCAGGGGTTAGGGGTTAGAGGTTAGAGGTTAGAGGATTGTTTGGGTGGCAGATTAGGAACAAAAGGTGTTCTCTAACCACTAACCACCGACCTCTAACCACGATTTATTTCTTCTTGTCTTTCTCGTTGTTCCTGTTCCTTGGTTTAGGCATGAAGGGGTTGCTCTGCTGCTGTGCCTCTTCTTCGAGCTCGCTGCTCTGCACGTCGATGATGATCTTTGTGCCTGCCGTCAAACCGCTCGTCACTTGAGTCAGCGTGCCGTTCGTGACACCAGTCTGTATAGCGATGGCTTTGAGGTTGGGGCCTTCCTTTGTCCACACCTTCAGAGGACTCTCCACGTCCGTAATTGTCTCGCCTTCGTTGAGCATTGCCTCACTTGGCTTGAAGCGGAGAGCCTTGGTGGGAATGGCAAGCACGCCAGGCATCTCGAGTGTGTAGATGTTGACGTTTGCTGTAAGACCTGGCTTGAGCTTAAGGTCCTGATTAGGTGCGCTGATGACCACTTCGTAGGTCACAACATTGCTCTCTGTCGTGGGTTGCTGACGAACCTGAGTCACAGCACCTTCGAACGTATCGTTGGGGAAAGCATCGACTGTGAAGCTGACACGCTGTCCTTCCTTCACTTCGCCTATGTCTGCCTCGTCCACATCAGCGATGACGCGCATGTCGGTCAAGTCCTTGGCAATCGTGAAGAGCGTTGGCGTGTTGAAGCTCGAAGCAACAGTCTGCCCTTCTTCCACCTCCTTCTTCAGCACGACGCCATCAATGGGGCTGGTGATTGTGGCATAACCCAGGTTGGTCTGAGCCTTCTTGACACTCTCTTTCTGATGCGTTACAGTCTGCTGAGCTTTGATGTATGAGAGGCGAGCCTGCTCATAGTCGTTGGCAGAGATGAGGCCTTTGTCATGGAGAGCCTTGAAACGCTCGTAGTTGGTCTTCTGATAATCGAGGTCGCTTTGGGCACTCTTCAGGTTAGCCTGTGCACTGCTCAGCTCGCTGATGAGGTTCGTGCGGTCCAGCTCGGCAATGATTTGTCCAGCCTTGACCACGCTGTTGTAGTCAACATAGAGCTTGCTTACGATACCGCTGACCTGTGTGCCGACATCGACACTCGTTACGGGTTCGATGGTACCGGTTGCTGTCACGCTTGTCATGACATCCTGCACAGTAGCCTCGACCTCAGTATAAGTGAATTCGACCTTCTTTTTGCAGCTGCTCACGATGCTTACTGCCAGTATCAGCATCGCAGCCTTGATGAATGTGTGATGTCTCATCTTATATAATATATAATAATGTATAGCGTTTTAGAGTTCAATCTTCTCTCCTGTATAGAACTTTAGGAGCTGTATGTTGAGCAGAGCCATGTACTTGCTTTGCAACATGTCTTGTTCTGCGCTGATGACATTGTCGCGACCTTGCAGCACATCAACCGTGTTCTTCAAGCCGTTCTGGAATTGTTCGTTGAGCAACTCGTAGCTTGCTTCCTGACTCTTGACGCGACTCTTAGCGGCAATGTAGTTCTGCTGACCACTGTTGGCATTGAGCCAGTACTGCTCGATAGTGCTGGAGAGCGTGTTCTTCTTGTCCTGCAAGTCGAGCTTCGAGGAGAGTTGTTGCAGCTTTGCCGTCTTGACATTCGACATGTTGCGACGATTGTCGAAGATGGGCACGCTGAAGTTGAGGCCAGCACTCATGTTGAGGTTCGTCTTCATTTGCTCGCCCCAGCCATTATTGCTACCAGTCGAGTGATTGCTTCCCAGACTTGCACTTGCACCGATGGTAGGGTAGAAGCCACGCTTTGCGATGTCAAGTTGCATGTCGGCTGCTTCGATGCTCAACTCGGCACTCTTTATCTCGGGTCTCGTCTCAAGTGCTTTTGCGTATGCTTCTTGAGCGCTTGGAACGAGAGCCAGCACTTGTTCATCAGTTGGGATGTTGCCCGACACATCGAAAGGTGTGTTGAGGTCGAGTTCAAGGAGAGCCTTGAGTTGACGCTTGTAGTTGGCAAGCTGTGTCTCTGTGTTGACCACAGAGTATTGGGCGCTGCTGAGTTGTGCCTCAAGTTGCACGACATCTGCCCTTGCCATCTGTCCCTGATTCATCATCTCCACACCTCTGTCATATTGGCTTTGAGCGGTGGAGAGCAACAACTCATTGACGCGTTTGGCTTCCTTCGTGTACATGATTTGTACATAGAGCTGGGCTATCTGTTCCTGAATGGTGAGCTCGCTCTGCTCTGTGGTAAGGGCAGAGATGCGGTTCTGCAGTTCCTGTTCCTTGATGTTCTTGTAGTTGACGCCACCATTCCAAAGGGTGACATTGGCATTGAGTCCGTAAGTGCCCTGATAGGTCACATTGCTTCTGGTACTTGTCACTTGGTCGCCTTGCACTACAGCCATTACCTGAGTAAAGGGACGATAGCCCACGCCATGGTTTGTGCTGAAGCTGAGGCTGGGGAAGAGGGCTCCCTTGTCTTGCCAGAGACTTACCTCGCCTCGCTCTTCGCTGATGCGGTTCTTCTGCACTTGAATGTTGTGCTGCAGCGCATAATCCAAGCAGTCCTGCAACGTCCAAGCCTGTTGGGCTGAGACTGTTCCAGCGAAGAGCATTAGAAGGAATAAAGTTCTTATTCTCATATGGTCTTATTATCTACAATCCTAAATCTTTAAATGTATGGTGTCGTTTGACATAGTATTCCCAAAGAAGGTTTATGGGCGAGAGTATCTCGTTGTATGGCACCACGGTTGCAGCCTGATTCTTGTCTCGGTCTTCCTTGAAGTCCTTTTGTATGCGACGGAAGTCGAGATGTGCTTTCAGTACAGCCTTGCAAGCAGCCCAATGCCCGCCTACAAGGAAGTGCAGTGCTGCTGCGGCATCAAGCAAACGACGCCAAAACATGACGCAACTGAACCTCTCCTTTGGCATATTCTTGTAGAGGAGAAGCAGGTTATTGCGGAAGTTGAGGTAAGCCTTTCGTGGACTCTCTTTAGGAAGTGTGCCGCCACCAACGTGATAGACGACGCTTTCGGGAATGCAGACTATGCCGTAACCACGACTTCTGAGTCGCCAGCACAGGTCAATCTCTTCTTGATGGGCAAAGAAACGGCCATCCAGTCCGCCAGCCTCGATATAGACATTGCGACGGATGAGCAAGGCTGCTCCTGTTGCCCAAGCCACAGAGGCTATGGTGTCGTACTGTCCTTCGTCGCGTTCTACTGTGCCAAGGATGCGGCCTCGACAGAACGGGAATCCCAGCCGACCAATGTAGCCACCACAAGCTCCTGCATATTCCAGCATCTCTGGAGCCCATTCGCATCGAATCTTGGGTTGACAGGCTGCGATACCGGGGTTCTGTTCCATGTAATCGAGCATGGGCTTCAGCCAGCCTGCCTCAACCCTGACATCGCTGTTGAGCAAGAGACAGAGTTCGCTATCCACTTCGGCGATGGCTTTGTTGTAGCCTTCGGCAAAGCCGTAATTATGGTCGAATATGATAGTGCGGATGTTGGGGAACTGCTCGGCCATCAGTTTGAGCGAGCCATCGGTGCTGCCATTGTCTGCCACAACGATCTCAGCTTCGGGCGAGTGCTCGATGACTGAAGGCAAGAAACGACGCAGCATCTCTTCACCATTCCAATTCAATATGATGATGCTCAAACTCATGCTAATTCTTAACTCTTAACTCTTAACTCTTAACTCTTAACTCCTAACTCTTCTTGAGTTTCCCAATCAGTGCGTCTCCCTTCTCGTTCCATTCACCCAACTGAACAGGGACGATGGTGTTGTCGAGCCCTTTTGCCTGCACTTCGACGCGGATGTAGTTGTCTGTGAAGCCATGCATCACGCCGCCCTTTATGCTGTGTTCCAGCAGGACTGGTCGCGTCTGACCTTTATATTTATTATAGTATGTGCGCAGTTTGTCGTCGCTGATTGACAGAATTTGCTGACTGCGTTCGTGTTTCTGCTGAGGTGTGACGATGCCTGGAATCTGCAGAGCCTTTGTGCCAGGTCGTTCGCTGTAGCTGAATACATGGTACTGACTGACTGGCAATGCTTGCATGAACTCGCGAGCCTGAGCGAACAGCTCGTCTGTCTCGCCTCGCATACCCACGATGACATCCACACCGATGAAGGCATCTGGGATGTACTTCCTGACCTCTTCTATCTTCTGAGCGAAGAACTTTGTGTCGTAGCGGCGATGCATCAGTTTGAGCACTTCGTCGCTGCCACTTTGGAGGGGGATGTGGAAGTGCGGCATGAAGGCTCGGCTCTGGCTGCAGAAGCGGATGATGTCTTCTGTGAGCAGGTTGGGCTCTATGCTGCTGATGCGATAGCGCTGGATGCCTTCCACCTTGTCGAGTGCTTTCAGCAGGTCGAGGAAGCTCTCTCCTGTCGTCTTGCCGAAGTCGCCGATGTTGACGCCGGTCAGCACAATCTCCTTGCCACCTTGCTGAGCAGCCTCTTCAGCCTGCTTGACGAGTGAGGCGATGCTGCCATTCCTGCTCCTTCCTCTTGCAAAGGGGATGGTGCAGTAGGTGCAGAAGTAGTTGCAGCCGTCTTGTACTTTCAGGAAGAAGCGCGTCCGTTCACCACGAGCACAAGCAGGGACGAAGGGTTGGACTTTCGGATTCTCCTCTTTCGTTTGGACGTTGTCTTGTAATAGCGTTATGACGTTGTTGCGGAGTTCCTCTTTTCCAATAACGAGGCTTACGCCTTCCAGAGCAGCAATCTTTTCGGGGTGCAGTTGCGCGTAGCATCCTGTAACGACGATGCGTGCTTCTGGATGCTTGCGGTGCAGCCGGCTTATGGCTTGGCGGCTCTTGCTGTCGGCCACCTCTGTGACGCTGCAAGTGTTCACGATGCAGATGTCTGCCGCTTCGCCATTCTTGGCAGTTTCTACACCGACAGCCTCCAATTGCTTTTGGATGGTGCTTGTCTCGGCGAAGTTCAATTTGCAGCCGAGGGTATAGTAAACAGCCTTCTTGCCTTTTAATGTATTCACGCTGCAAAGATACGAAAATTCATCGAACAAAGAATAATGTATATAAAAAAATTACAGTTTCTTAAGATTGCGGGCTGGTCTGCGAGGACGAAGCCTTAAAGTCACTTTTTTGCCATTTTAGGTGCAAAATGCCTGAAAATTGCTTTTTGGCAAGAAAAACGCTATGCTGATTTTCAAGCACTTAGAAAAAATCTTGCAAAAAAGATGAAAAAAATCCTTGAAAAGTTGCACGTAATTCGAAAAATCGCCGTACCTTTGCAGCGTTTTAAAGAACAATTGATTGTTTTACAAGTTTAAAAACCAAAAAAGAAATGAAAAAGTTAGCATTTTTGTTCGCAGCTGTTGTTGCTGTATCTTTCGCATCTTGTGGTCAGAAGACTGAGCAGGGTACCTGCTGCGATAGCGACAGCGTAGCTGTTGAAGAGACAGTAGTTGACACTTGCGCTTGCGACACTTGCGCATGTGACACTTGCGCTTGCCCCGTAGCTGAATAATCAACAGCCGAGCAAAAAAAGACGCAAAGAGCCGTACCGATAGGTGCGGCTCTCTTTTTTTTGTATTATTTGGAGCGTCTGGTTGTTCCTGAGCTGCTGCTGCTCTCATTGTTTGTCTCGGTATTCCGAGGGTGAGCAGCCATAAATCCGTTTGAAGGTGTGGCCGAAGGAACTTGTCTCGTCGAAGCCACACAGATTGGCAACTTGTGCAACGGATATGTCGGGCTTGTTTTTGAGCAAGACGATGGCCTTTTCCATTTGAATGGCTTGGATGTAAGCCTTTGGTGACTCGCCAGCCGCACTCTGCACCTTGCGTCGGAAGGTCTGCACACTCATGTTCAGCTCGGCTGCAATCTGCTCTACGCCGAAGTTCCCATGAGGCATTGCAGCGTTCACGGCTTCGATGACTCGCATCAGGAAGAGTTTCTCGTTCTCGTCCAGTGCCTCCGTTGTCTTCGACTGCTCTGCAGTGTCCGCTTCGCGCTTCGATTGGAGCAACTCAATTTCCCGTATCAGTTCCTGCATCTGCCTCTGCCAGCGACGATGGTTGCGACGGATGATGAACCAAGCCAGGGCTACAATCAGCAGGATGAGCAAGGCGGCAATGATGATGGTGCGACGATGAGCCTGACGCACTTCGGCGTTCTCCTGTTGCAGCTGGTCGTTGCCGAACTCGGCATTGTAGCGCGAAAGAGCATCGGCTGTGGAGTGCGTGTAGAGCGAGTCCTTCAGCAGGTCGAAGAGGTCCAGCTCCAGTTTCGCCGAGTCGGGATTAAGCGCCCAATAGCTCTCGTAAAGTCCTTTGTGCGAGTGTATCTCGTTGTAGAGGTCGCCCATCTTCGAGAAGAGGCCGGCTGCCTCGCGATAGTAAGGGATGGCTTCCTGCTGCCGCTCTTGGCAGAGCAACGACATGCCCAAGCGGTTCAGGGCAATGGCATAGGAATGGTAGTCGCCCATCGCCTTCATCTCTGGCGCAATCTGACGGTAGATGTCCTCAGCCTCCTTGTATCGATGCAAGCCGAGCAAGGCCGAACCCTTTTGTGAAAGGCGAATCATGAGCTTTGGCGAGCGTCCCAGTTTCTCTTCCGTCTCGATGGCCTGTTCGGCATAAGTCAGGGCCTTCTCGTCTTGTCCAAGCGTGTGATAGATCTCGGAGGCCATGCCGAGCAGGACGGCTTTTCTGGCAGGGTTGTCCACCTTGTTGGCATGCTCCAGCGCTCCGAGGATGTACTGCTCTGCCTCTTTCGCCTGATAACCAGCCATATAGATGCCTGCCACCGTGTTCATGCTCGACGAGATGCGGTCATCATCGCCACTCTTCATGTCAATTTCGAGGCACTGCTTGGCATAGTTGGCAGCATTCTTCACATCGCCCATTCGCACGTAGATGAGACCCAGCAGGTTCAGGCAGTCAGCCTTGAAGTCGTTCCCTACATGACATAGCGGCAGAGCCTTCAGCGCATATGCCTCAGCCTGCTCATACTGCTGCTGGTCGTACATCCACTCGCCAGCCCAGTACCATACCTGCTGCTTGAGCGAGTCGGCAGGTGTCCCGTCGGGGAACACAGTCTCCTCGTCAACGAACTCAGCCTTAAGCAGTTCGCTGAAGAACAGGTTGGCGGCAGCCACGCTCGT